>JAABUU010002941.1_pt1 | contig 22871 bp, 24 predicted proteins | sample 5559301 | NCBI WGS metagenome assembly JAABUU01 (sample SAMN10711884, study PRJNA513360) | rock metagenome | isolation source: Antarctica rocks | place: Antarctica: Victoria Land, Richard Nunatak white | reverse complement strand
CCGAGACCGTTTTCTACCGCTGGACGCGCGTCGAGTACACGCGGCACCGGCCGGACACCGCACCCAGACAACTGCACTCCCCTCACGCAAACCAAAGCTTCGTTCTCTCCGACAGACTGCTAGAGGATGCTGTTGGTGGTCGTGAGTGTGACGAGGACGTGGTGGAGCACGACATGCTCGTTGCTTGCGCGCTCGGCGAGCACGGCGTATGCGGCTAACGGCTGGGCACGGCGCGGATTGATCCAGTCCGTCACGCCCCTGGCCAGCGACCAGCAGCCGCCGTCGAACCAGCCATAGGGATAGGGGCGCAGCAACGCGGAGCCGCGCCCACGCGTCAAAGCGGCGACGAAACGTTGGTTGAAGCGTGTGAAACCGTCGGTTTGGGGGGACGCATGGAACACGGGCATCGCTTCTCCTCGCGCTCGTTTGATTATCGTGGCGCCGGGTCGGCGGGCGCGAGCATCGATCCCCCACCCAGGACAGAGCCTCGCGGTGTGGCGACCAGACTGACGCGCCTGTCGGTGAGCGCGACCGGCCGTGGCGAATACCTCTCGATGGTGGCGGAGCCTGCTGGCACGCCGACGGCGGCCCATGGTCCGAAACACGCCGCCCGTGTGACCGGCGCGGCGCCGGTCGCCTACCCGGCATCGCCACCGTGCGGGACCATGGGCATGAAAATATAGATGAGCACGGCCTCGTCGTCGACGGCCCGCAGGACTCCGGGGCGGGTCGGGCCATGCAACGCCAGGGTAACGCGCTCGGCGCCCGCCAGGGCGGACAGGATCGCGGCGAGGTCGCCGGTCTTGAAGGTCGCGCTGGCCGGTTCGCCGGTGACGGCCGCCCGCGCCATCGCCGTGGTCCCAAGTCCGGCGGGGACAGGGGCCCTACCGAACGTCGTCACGTCGAGACGTCCACGCACCTCGACATGGTCCGTGTCCAGCGCGACGGCCAGGACGCACGCGTGGTCCTTGGAGGCGGGGCGCAGCGTGGCCGCCGCGACCGCCGCGGCGAGGTCGGCCCGCGCGGCGGCGGCCTCCGTCGCCCCCTCCGTCGGGATGAGGCTGCGGTAGTCCGGATACTCCCCCTCCATCAGGCGCGCGACCAGCCGGACTGGCCCCCAGGACACGGCGAGCGTCTCGGCATTGATCGCGAGTGTCGCTGGGTCGTCGCCCTCCGGCAGCAACGCCGCTAGCCGTCGCAGGATGTGGCCGCGCACCACGATGGATCGGGGCGCGGCGAGGCCGGTGTCGATCTCCTGGCTCGCGACGGCCAGGATAAATCCATTCGCCCCGGCCACGGTGACCCGTCCCGGCTCCAGCACGCAGAGCCCGCCGCTCAGGATGCCCCGGTCCACGGCAGCGAGGTCGGCCACGGCGAAGACGACCGCCGCCAGCAGCCGCTTGAGGACGCTGGCTGGCAGGGTCGTCGCCTCCTCGTCGCCCATCGGACGCGCGTCGGGAAAGAGCGCGGGATCACTGACCGGGACGGCGCCGGTCACGCCGCGACACGAGGCGGTGAGCGTCTGAGCGTCGGAGCCGGACGCCAGACGCACGCGGCCGGGCGGCAGTCGCCCCAGGAGGGCGCGCAGGTCGCGGGCGATCGGGACGGCAATCCCATCCTCGCGCACCCGTGCGGCGACGGTCAGGTCGAGCATCATCTCAAGATCGGTGGCGCGCAGGCGCACTTGACCCCCCTCCGCGGCCAGGAGGACGCATCCAAGTGCGGGCAGGCGGCCCTGTGGGCGTGCGCAGACGGGCCAGACCGCGCCGACGGCGCGACGCAGCGGGATCAGGGGAAGCGAGGCATCCATTCAATTTCTCCTTCCTGACTATGGTGACTATGACGACGGTGATGGGTGATGACGGGGCGCCCGCGCCCAGCCGCCCCGAGGCTTGGGGACATAGGCGAATAGGCGTGTGCATGGGGATGCGCCGCCCCGCCGCAGTGGCGGGTATGCCGCGATGCCCGTCATCGTGCGGGGGCTGACGGGCGACGCGGTCACGCGACGACGCAGAAGCGCGTGAGCACGCGTGCGAGCAGTCCTGGCAGCCGTGCCAGGTCGTCGGTAGCGATCACCCACTCGGGTCCGAAGATCGCCTCCATCCTGGCAACGCGATACTGCGGGCCCAGGTACAGTCCCAAGACTACGATCCCCGCGCGCCGCACCCGCGCGACGGTCGCCGCGACCGCCGCAGGCGTCTCGTCGGTCGGGTCGCCGTCGTGGATATAGAGGATGAGCTTGGTCTCTTCGGGGCGGGCGCGCAACGCGGCCTGGGCCGTCCCGAGCGCCGTGCTCACTGCCTCCTCATCCGAGCCCGGGTAGAGGCCGGCGATCAGGGCGCGCGGCCCCTCGGCCTGCGACGGCGTGTCGAAACGCTGTAGCCACGCCACGGCGCCGGGGAAGTGGAGGTAGGCGCGCCGGTGCTCCGCGCTGAATCCCTGGCAGGCGAGGCCAATGGCGTGCGGGATGCCCGCCCCGGCGCAGCCGCGCTGCAGCAGCATCAGGGCGGGCCGGACGTGCGGCATGCGCGCGTGCGGGGTGTCGAAGCGCGCGGGATCGCTCGGGCCACCGTCCGGGGCTACCCCGCCCGGCATCCCACCCATGCTCGTCGTCCCGTCGACGAGCGTGACCACGGCAAGCGAGCGCACCGTGTCGGCGGCCGCCGCGCGCCGGACCAGGGGAGTCGCGCCGCGCGACCGGGCGTAGGCGCGCGCGGCGAAGCGGCCGCGCCTCTCGTCAGGGACCACCCGCGCTCGCTCCGTCTTGACAGCGAGGGCGGGGGCGAGACGCCGCACATCACCGGCCACGGCGCGCTCGAGATCGTGATAGGGTTGCATCCAGAGCAGGCCATCCGAGGGGTCGACGTCGGGTCGCCCGTCGTCGAGATGCGCGCCCGGACCGCCGAGGTCGGGGTCCTCCTCAGGGCGGGTCGCGCTAGCGGCCCTATCTAGAGAGGGGCTGCGGTCCGTGCCGAGCGGCGCGTCGCCCGGCCGCCGCCGGCCCCGTACTGGCCCGTCGCCCGTGCCCGTCATCAAGCCGGGCAGACGCTCGGCCGGTATGTGCTCCGGCATGCCGACGAGGCGTAGGATCTCGCGCGCGAGCGCCGCGACCCGCGCTGTGTCAGCCGCCACCCATGCCTCCTCGACGCGCGGGCGGATCTCCGTCGCCCACAGCGCGCTGTCCGTGTCCGGCAACGCCAGGAGGCAGGCCGTCCCGGTGGGGCGCGCGTGGTCCCAGCGGTGGAACAGGCAGGCGTTGAGCAAGAGCGTGGTCTGGTCGACGCCCACGCCCGGCCCGGCCTGCCAGAGGCGGTGGCCCAACGCGGCGATGTCGCGCCCGGCCGGTGGGTAGAACGCGGCCACGAGGCGTTCCATCCGCTCGTCTTCGAGGGCGTTGGTGAGCCAGTGGTGGACGCCCTCCGACGTGCTCCCCACGGCAGTGAAGAGCACATGCCCTGCCTCATGGTAGGCGAGGGCGCGCGCCGTGAGCACCTCGAGCGACGACGGGCGCAGCACCCTGCTCGTTCCCCAGGTGGTCGGGACCCGGCGCGCCGCGGGGACGAAGCTCTCCGGCATGTTCGGCTCCACGACGATGCGCAACGCCCCGAAATCGCAATATGAGCCCTCCCCCGTGCGGTACTCGATCGTGTACGGCCGCTCGCCGATCACGGTGCGCACCCACTCGACCAGGCGGGCGCGCCCCCGCGCCCACTGCCACCAGCGCAGGCCAGCGCTCGTTCTCCTCATCGTCATCGCGTTTCCTCCTCTCCCGTTTTCCACAGGTCCTCGGTCACGACGAGCCGGCCCGCGGGCGCCGCGTCGCCTACGGTTCGCGTGACGACGCGCCTGACCTCGGGGTCCGGCGTGTCGCCCTTGTAGGGGGTGACCATGTCGACCCAGAGATCCTCCGCCGCCTGCACAAAGGCCACGCGTAATGCCGTACCCTCGCGGCAGAGGCGCCGGACTTCGCGCCCCCAGGTGATCAGGACGCGCAGGTTCGTCGACAGGCGCAGCGGCGTGACGTCGGGCCGCGCCTGGTAGGCGTGCAACGCCTCGTCGACGTCCGCCATGGCGGCGAGCAGCGGATGCTCGGGGGCCGGGCCCAGGTGGCGGGCCAGGATGCGGCACAGGTCGTCCCGCTGGTAGCGGCCGATGTGCTTCCAGCCCCCGGTGAAGCGGCTGACCACGGCCGGGTCGTCGATGCTCACGCCGCGGTAGCTCTCGCCCTGGTTGCCCGTCGCGGCGATCTTGCCGCGCGCGGCGGGGACGATGATCGCCTCCTCGGTGTCGGGGATGCGCACGACGTGGAACGGCCCTGGCTGACCGGGCGGGACAGCCAGGCGCTGCGCCGCGAGGTTCGCGGCGCTGTGCGTGTCGAGGATTGGCAGGAGCCCGCCGTCGGTGACGCTGGGGTCCGCGCGGGGCAGTTCGTCGAGGATGAGCGCGACCCGCTCCCCAGCGGCGGCTCGCCGCGCCCAGCGCGCCACGACCCCGTCGACCCAGGCCCAATCGCCGGCGCGCCGCACATACGTGCCGAAGAGGTGCTCGTCCCGGATGCCGGGGGCGAGCGTGATCAGTTCGTATCCGTCGCCCAGGCGCAGCGCCACGTCCTCGACGCAGTGCGTCTTTCCGGTGGCCGACTCCCCGACCAGGAAGAATGGCCCTGGCCGACGCCAGGCGCGCTCGACGTAGGCGACGGTGTCGTTGGCCACGAGGGCCGGGGACACCCGACGGATCTCCTCCTCGGCCGCCACGACGGACGCTGGTCCGTCGAGGTCCGACGCCGGCGGTGGACCTCCGGGATGTCCGGGCGCCGCGGGTACAGCGGGCGCCGCGGCTGTCGTCCCGCGTTCCGTGGCTCCCCTCCCCGCGCCCGCCGCGCCTGCCTCTCCGGTCGTGGCCCCGTCCTTGGTGGTATCAGAGTCGCTGCCCTCCTCCGTCGCCACCCCCGCCGCGCCGCCCTCCTCCAGGTCGGGGTCGCCGAGGTCGAGGTCGAGATCGGCGTCGCGCCCTTCCGGTTCCGGCTCCGATGTCGGGGCGCGGCCGAGGCCGCCAGGGTGGGCGAGCCGCGTGTCGGGGGCGATCCCGATGGCGCCGCCCTCGCCAGGGGCGAGGCCCAGGTCCCACTGCACGAAGGTGGCGCGTTCCGCCGCGGTATCGGGAATGGCGTAGCGCAGGTGCAGGTAGAGGCTGTCGGCCAGCGCGGCGATGGCGTCGCGGATCGCGTCGTTGGCGGCGGCGGGTTGGCAGGCCGCGGCGACCTGGCTGTGGCTCCAGGCGTGCGCCCCGACCGGGCGCGGATAGACGCGCTCCAGGACCGCTTGCACCCGCCACCAGCGCTCCGTGAGCTCATCGTCGGGCGTGGGCAGGAGCCACTGCCGCGCGAAGAGCATAACGAAGCCGACCACGGCGGACTGGTAGGTCGCCTTGTAGATGAAGCCGCCGAAGACGTGGTCGGCCCCGCGATCGTCCCAACTCATGTGGTAGGTCTCGGGTCCGCTGGCGCTGGCGATGGTGACCCGTCCGGTCTGGGCGGTGGGGTCGCAGCCAATCTCGCGCACGCACCCGATCAGTAGCGCCAGGATCGCCTGCACGATGCCCATGGCCATCGTGCCGTCCTGCTTGCCCTTATAGATGCTGTGGCGCGAGAGGTTCCGTTCCTGGACGAGGTTGCCGAACGCCCGGGTATAGGCGCCGCCGGAGAGCTTGGCCTCGCCAAGGCCCCAGAGCTGGCCCATGGCGTCGAGCAGCCCGGGGTAGGGGTCGCCGGCGCGCGCGGCGTGGGTGGAGCGGCTGGGCATAGGACCTCCTTTTCTACTGTGAACAGCCGGATGGCCGCGTCGATCGCGGGTGTCGACGCGATAGGTCTCTGGCGCGGGCTGGTCCGTCTGGCCGCCCGTCGGCGGTGTCTCACCGCGCCGCCGCGCGTCCGCCGGTCTCGTTCGTCCGCACAGCCAGGCGCTCACGCGCCGCGTGACCGACGAGGCGCCACTCGGTCGGGGTCATCGTGGCGCGGATCGGCCCCGTCCAGACGGCGATGGTCCCGGCGGGGACGACGCGGTCGAGGCGATAGCGCGCCGCGAGGACGGCGGCCGTGTACCAGCGTGCGAAGGGGTCAAGCGCGTCGTGCGTGTCCGTGCGCAGGATGATCGCCTGGGACACGGCGGATTCGTAGGCGCGGCAGTCCGCCCGCGTCGGGAAGGGGATGACGCCAATCGCGTAGCGATTGACATCGTACGCGTCACCCCAGTAGAAGCGGTACCCCGCCCAACCCGTCTGTTTCCCGCTGCCGACGATGGGCACGACGCGTAGGTTATCAGCGGTGGCAATCATAGCGCTCCTTTCGTCTCACTCGTTCTATAGGCAGCCGCCTTGTGGGGCTGGCCCTCTTCCCATCGGGCCAGGCGTCGTCGCTCGCCTCGCGGGAGCGTCGATGCCCTGGCCACGTATCCGCGACGGCAATGCGATGTCCGGCTGGCCGGGGGTATGGCTGTCGGGGCGGGCATTGGGTGGCGCTTTCACGATCGGGGCGGCTCCAACGGGCTTCAAAGTAGGCGGCGCTGGGTGGGAGCCGGCACCAGAGGACCGGCGACCGCGGCCGCCGGCCGCGCGGGGCGGCGCGTTGGGTCCATCCACAGCCGCAGGCGCGCCACCTGGACGAACGTGTCGACGCCGCGCTCCTGGAGGGCGCGGCAGTGCAGGCCATACTCCAGCACGATGACGGCGTAGACCGCGGGATGCCCGGCCGCGGCCAGCGCGGACCGCGTCTCGGCGGGCGTGTGCCGCGCGGGGTCGCAGGCGTCATGCAGGGCCATCACGGTGGTCGCCGGGACGGACGTCATCGCGGCCGGCGGCCCGCCGGGGCTGTGCGTCCGCACGAGGTCGTGCAGCAGGTCGAGGTGGGCGATAAGGTCGCCCGTGCTCACATCAGGCGCCATCATGTATCGTCTCCTCACGGGCTGCCCACGCCCCTACGGTCGCCAGCGCGACCATCGTCGGTCGGATGTGGCGGCGGTGTCCCGCACGCCGGCGGTGGGGCGACCGTCGGCCATGCGCGGGCGCCGGACGCCCGGCGCACATCGCGCCGGGCGTGGATCGGGGTCTGGCCGCGTGCGCGGCTATCATTGTCACTATCAAGGCCATCGGCGTCTCCTTTTGCGTGCGTGCAGGCGCGGCCCATCGTGGCCGCGCGATAGGCCCATCGTCGGTCGAAAGATCCCGCGCGCAGCCCCGCCAGAGCGGCTATGGGAGCATACGCGGCCGTGACCAAGTAACCGGGGGGACGCATGTAGCCGCCACGCGGCTGATGCCCCGTTAGCGGGCGGCTGGCCGTGCCCGGCGGCGCCTGCTGTCGATGCGGCCAGAGATTACCGGCGCAGGGAGATGGCGGACGCCTGGGCCGCGGCCGCGCGGCAGGCTGCCCGGAGATCGGGACGCATGATGGCGTCACGCCGGTCGAGCGCGGCCAGGAGGCGTGCACGGCGGTGGCCGTCCGGGTCCCGCAGCGCGATCTGTCGCCAGCGCGCCCGCGCCTCGGCACGCGCCAGGCGCCGTATGAGGTCGTCGTGGGCGGTGGTGACCATCCAGTCGCCAGCGGCGATGGCCGCCTCGACCCGGCCGCGGGCGTGGCGCAGGGCGTCGCGCGAGATGCCGATGTGGCGCGCGCAGTCATGGTCGGAGAACCCGACCTCGTCGGCCAGCAGGCGCGCCAGTAGCCCCACCTCCTCGATGAGGTCGCCGTTTGGGTAGGGAGCCGCGTAGGAGGCGGGCGTCCGCTTATAGTAGGCGCAGACCGTGTCCACGGCCAGGGCGGCGCGCTCACGCGTGACGGGGTTGTCCAGGGTGTATGTGTTGGGGGTGTCCATGGCCTCCTCCTTGTATTTTGTTGCTCCGCGCTACCGACAGCGCCGCTCCCACCGTACGACTGCGCGTTCCGCGTCGCTTCCCGCTCGTTCCTGGCCCGTCGCGCGCCTCTCCCCAGGCCGTCGCCGTACGGGTGGGGGCGGACGCCTGCGGGACCGCGTGGTCTCGGAACGCGACAGGTCGATGGCCGCTCTCCCGCGCCAGCCACCCGACCCGCCGTCCAGCCGCACCGGGGACGCGGGGCGGGCCGTCTCCCACGGTCGCGCCCCTAGCGCGGCACGCCCATCGCCATGACGACGCACAGATAGTCGCTGCCGTCGAGGGGACGCAGAACCCCGGGCTGCGCGGGACCAGAGAGATCCAGAGCGACCTGCTCACCGGGGAGGGCGCCGAGCGCATCGGCGACGAAGGCGATGTTGAAGGCGACCGTTTGGGGCTCGCCCTCGATCACAGCGTCGATCTGGCTGACGGTGTCGCCTGCGTCCACCGCGGCGGCGCCGATCGTCAGCGTGCCCAGCGCCCCGTCCGCGCCAGGGGTGAGGGAGAGGCGCACGATGTTGTTGTCGTCGCGCGCGAAGAAGCGCGCGGTCCGGATGGCCCCCTTGAACGCGGCCACGTCCACGATGGCGCGCGTCGCGTACACCTGGGGGATGATCCGGCTGTAGTCGACGTACTGCCCCTCAATCAGGCGTGAGACAAGGTCGAGCGACGCGGTGTGGAAGAGGACCTGCGCGTGGTTCGGTGTCACCGTCATCTCGACCGGCTCGTCGTCCTCGGGCAGGATGCGCGCGAGCTCGACGAGCGCGCGCGCGGGGATGATGGCGCCGATGTCGCCGTCGACGGGGTGGGCGAGCGCGGCCGACCGCACGGCGAGGCGGTAACCATCGGCCGCGGCGAGGGTCACGGTGGCGCCCGCCACGGTGACCAGCACGCCGGTGAAGACGGGGCGGGCGTCGTCCGTGGCCGCGGCGAACGCGACCTGACCAATCACCGTGCGCAGCAGGTCGGACGGCACGCGTGCGGCGGCCCCATCACCGACGTCCGGGATGCGCGGGAACTCGTCGGGGTCGTCGCCGCGTACGGTCGCCGTGACACCCGCGCACGCGACGGCCGTCGCGTGCGCCTCGTCCGTCCGTGCCAGGTCGACGCGGTCGTCGGGCAGCGAGTTGACCAGTTCCGCGAACAGGCGCGCGGGCACAGACGTCGCGCCCTCTTCCTCGACCATGGCCGCCAGCCGGAGGGTGATCCCGATCTCCAGATCGGTCGTGGAGAGCCGCAGCCGGCCCTCATCGGCGGCGAGGAGGATGTTGCCCGTTCCGGGCACGTTCTTGCGGGCGGTCGTGCCGACGCCGCGCCCGACCGCGGCGACGCCGCGGGCCAGGTCGTGTTGGGGGAGGGGAGAGTCACATGTAACGTGGCTCCTTTCTGTCGATGAGGGCTATGGGTCAGGCGCGTCTTCCGCGCATCCGTGCGGATGACGCGCCGGCTCTGGCGGCGCGACGCTGCAACGCGGCGGCCCGCGTCCTCTCGGCGTGTGCCGTCGGTCGGGCCGGCGTGTCTACCCGTGCCGGAGATGAGACTAACGAGATCGCGGGCTCAGATACAGGTCAAGGTCGTCTGGCGTCCGGCCGAGGGCGCCGGCCACGGCGTGTGGGGTGAGCGGGACGTGCTGCGCGACCGCGCCGCCCTCGTTGTTGACGTAGACGCCCAGGTACGTCAGCTCGCCGAGGAAGAGCCGTTCCAGCAGGGTCAGCGCGTGCGTGGCGACGTGCCGGTTGATCGTCAACCCCTGTTCGCGCGCCAGCACCCGCGCGGCGCAGTCCTGCCGGGCCAGGCTTCCGCTCGGGACGGCGTCGTGGGTCGGGTCGAGCAGGTCGGGGCGCAGCAGGCCCGGCGTCGGCAGCGCTGTGCAGGCGCCGATCGGGTTGAAGGAGCGACGCAGGCCGGACAGGTCCGGCGTCGTCCCGAAGAGGACCTGGCCCGTGTGCCGACCGTTCCCGAGGTCGAGGATGGCGCGGCGTGGACGGGGAGCATAGAGGGCATAAGGAGCGCCCCGGACGGTCAGCGCCTCGTGCATGAGCCGGCGCACTGCCGTATTGTCCCCACACCCGACTAGGATTTCCAGGTCCACCCCCGGCAGGTGCATCGGATTGTCGGGCCGGAAGACCGTAGTGTGGAACTCGCTCTCGATGCCGAGCGCGCGCCTGTAGCGGTCAGAGAGGACGCGCGCCTTGGGGCGGCCCACGTCGGCGAGCCAGAAGTTCTGCCGCGCGAGGTTGCGCTGTTCCACCACGTCGGGGTCGACCAGCGCCAGCTCGACGGGGTAAGGGGCGAGCGCGTTCTCGCGAAAGGTTACCCCGGCCTGCCGGCACTCGGTGAGGTCAAGCAGGAGACCGGCCAGACCGTCGAGAAGCCACCCGCCGTTCCCACCGGCCCCGACGACCACGATGCGAACGCCGCGCTCGGGGCGCGGGGGATAGTACGTGTAGACGCGGTGCGGGTCGTTCATCGCGCACCGCCGTGCAGGCGCGCCATCAGACGGCCCAGCGCGCCCCCGCACCCCTCCTCCTTCTCCTTGTTCGTGTCGCCCGCGGCGGTCCATGATGTCGTCCGCCGCGCGGAGTCGCCCGGCGCATCGGCGGTATCCGGGCCATCCAGACAATCCGCGTCCGCATCAAAGGAGCGGGGTGGCCCGTCGTCGCGGCCACGCCGCCGCGTCCACCGTGGCGGCGGGGTTGTCAGCCCATCGGCGATGGGCAAGAGCCCGTCGAAGAGGGCGGCGGCGGGCAGGGCGAGGCGGTGGCCGAAGACGGAGACGCGCACCAGAAGGCGCGCCGAGCGCAGCCCGTCACCCAAGTCGCCGACGACAGCGTTGAAGCCGCAGCCCAACTCGTCGGCGTCATCGGTCCCCGACCAGTAGGTGGGATGCCGGCCGTGGCTATGGACGGTCAGCAGCACGGCCGGGTCGCCGTCGGGGACGTAGCCGACGTGGCCCGGCGCCGTGTCCTGCGTGGGCCGCGCGGCGTTCCAACCGGCGCCGTCGTCCCAGCGCAGCTGCCATAGGGCCTCGTGTCCGCTGGCGCGCGTGATCGCCAGAGCCTCGGCCACGATCCGGTGCAGGAGGGCCGCCGGCACGCGCAGCACGCGCAAGGCTACCCCGTCCTCCACGGGGTCCAGCCCGAGGTCGAGCCCTGCCGGGATGGCGACGATGCGCACGCGCGCCGCGTAGAACGGCGTCGCGTAGGCCGCGTAGACGCCGGTCGCGGCCACGACGTAGGTCAGCGGGTCGCCCGGTTCCGCGGCGCGCCCGTATCCGACGGCGATGGGGAGCGACCGCCCCTCCTGACGCGCCACGGCGAAGGCGACTCGGGGCAGATCGACGGGTAGGGGCGCGGCGGCGAGGATATGAGCCAGGACCGCCGCGCGGCCATCCAGGCCGCGCACCGCGTCGGCATCGTCGAAAGCGACCAATGGCAGGGTGGCCTGCAGCGCCGGCGTAGCCACCCGCGCGAACAGGCCGTTCGCGGCCAGGAGGACGGTCAACGCCGCGGGCGCCGGATCACCGGGACGCAGCGCGAGACAGGGGACCGGCGTGGCGCCGCGCGCGAACAGGTACGATACAAACGGCTTCATCATCGTCACTCCCAATCTCCGCGGATACCCAAATTGCCGCGAGGTTCCATCGTCAGCGCCTCGCCGTACGTGAGCGCCGGGACCAGGTCACCGAGCGGGTAGCGCGCGCAGCGGCGGCGATCGAGCGCGCGCCACACCGTCTCCAGCGCCTCAGGGTGCTTCCTGCTCCGGTCTCGACGGTACTGTGGCTTGAAGTCCGACGCGCAGAAGAGGTCGCACAACTCACACGCCGACACGTTCTTGGGACTGGCGTACAGCAATGGCTTCCTGGCCGGTGGCGTCCGCACGTTGCCCCAGCACACCACGCCGGAGCGCAGCCCGATATTGAAGAGGGGCGGGACGTAGAGGTGGTCGTCGGGACGCATGGCGCGCCCCGCTGCGGGGCCCGTCGTGGGCAGGATGGCGTAGAGCCGGTCCCAGCACCCCGTGTCGGTCCAGGAAGCGAACCAGAGCAGGTCCGGGAGCGGCACGGTGTAGGTCTCGACGCGGTCGTCGACGAGCGGCCGCAACGGCCGCACGCCAGCGGCGATATGCACAATTTTGCGCGTCACGCCGGCGCGCACATCAAACTCGACCGTCCCGTGCTCCTGCGCCCCCGTCGTCCAGCCCTGCCCGGCGATCGTCAACTGGAGCGCGTCGGCGCCGATGTCTTCGATCTTGACGGCCTGCCCCGTCCGTGGGTCGCAGGTATAGCGGCGGATGACGCCGTCGAAAAAGACGAGGGCGCCCCGGGCCGGGCTGCCGGCCTCGCGGGCGCCGTCGCGGTCTTCGACGAGGTTGAGGTGGAGTCCGTAGTACAGCGGAAGGCCAACCTCGATCGTGCGCGTGCGTGCGATCGCGCCCGTGGTCGTCGTGGTCGTGCCCGCCGCCATCTCATCCCGTCTGTCGTCGTGGGTGATCATTGGTCGTGTCCTTCCTTGTCGTGGTGAATAATGCGGCCTCAATCAGGTCAATCTCCTGTTTCCCTGGCGCCCGCGCCCATGGTGGCCTGCCGGATAGCGCGGGCGAGGCGAGGGATCTCGCGTGGGTCGTCCAGGGCCGTCCAGAGCCGTCCCATCTCCTTCAACGTGGCGCGGGTGTGTCGCCAGTGGGCGCTGTACGCGTCGACGATATCCGCATCCCAGGCGTACGGATCCTCCGCGGCGTCCAGTTGGGCGTTGTCCCAGGCGTCCTCATCCCAATCGAGGAACTCGTCGCCGGTCTCCTGGGCCATGTAGGCCAGCGCGGTGGGGATCAGCGGCGCGGGGTCGCCGGCCCAGGCGAAGAGGCGGGCGGCCTCCGCGCCACGCAGCAGGTCAGACGCGCCGGCCGCCACCTCCTGGCCTTGTCCAAGCAGATCGAATAGCGGGAGGAGCGGGTCATCTGGGCTGGACGGCGCGCTGTCCAGGTCGGCGTTCGCCTCAGTCACGCCGATGTAGGGCGTCAGGGCCAGGGCGTAGAGGAGACGCTCCAGCGGGCCGGCTTTCCCACGGCGGTCGTGCGCATACAGAGAGGCGTCGGAGAACGGGATGCTGCAGGCGTAGAAGGGGACCTGATCCGGCGCCAGGCGCGCGTCCATCTCGTCCAGCCGCTCTGTCGGGAGTAGCGGGAACAGGTCGGCCGCGCGCGCCGCGTCCACTAACGCCCGCGCGAGCAGGCGCAGGCCGCGCGGCGTACAGCGGAGCCCCTCAGGCCACCCGCTCGTCCAGCGCGCCCGCTGATCGGGGAAGACGCGCCCGCAGACATCGGTGAGAGCGGTGGCCTGACCGGCCGCGCGTACCGCGCCCGCGGCGACCCTGGGGTGGAGCGGCGCCCGCGGAACGATGGCGGCGACGACATCGCACGGGCCCGGCGCCCCTGACCGCCCGATCGTGGGAATCGTGCGCGATAGGGTGGCCGGCGCGATGGCGGCGCCGCGCGGCGTCATGAGATCCTCCGCCGGTGCCGTCGCACGCGCCTGCGCGCGGCCGGCATTGGCCGACGACGGACAGCGGGGTCGGGCTGTCCGCGCTCCCGCGTATAGGCGCGATAGAGCGCCAGCGTCTCCTCCAGAGCCGCGACAAGTGGCGCGAACAGGGAGGGGTCGTCGCGCAACGGGCTGAGTGTCCCCTCATACGCCGTGTCCATGAGCGGCCGCGCCTCGGCCCACTCCGTGGCGAAGGCGCGCACGTTGCCCAGCGTCCACGGCATCGCCTCATACCCCATCTCGCACCAGGACAACCTGTCGATGTCGAGGAAGCAGTTTCCTGTCGCGCGCGCCATGACCGCGGCGAGCGTTGGCACGCCGGCGAGCGCCCCACCGTGGCGGGCGAAGACGCCACCCAGATCGGTGGTCAGCGCGTGGTCAAAGCCAGAGATCTCCGCGCGCGGGGTGTAGCGCCGGGAGGTGGCGAGCGCCGCCCGTACAAGCGCATGGACACGTCCCGACAGGCGCGCCATGCCTGGCCAGGCGAGCGCCCGTCGCACTCGCGTGACAGCGTCGGTGACGGGGTTCCCCTCGTCCTCGTCGTCGCTCGTTGGGTTGCCACAGATGACGTAGAGCAGCGTCTCGGCGGGACCTGGCGCCGTCCACACGTCGTCGATGACGCGCCGCCACTCATAGGGGTAGCCGCCCTCGGCGGGAATATGGTGGACGTAGCAGGCGTCTTCCCCCTCCTCACCAGTGAGGTCGTGCTCCTCCTCGACCGCGTCGATCCAGTCGTCCTCCAGGACCGGGAAGAGGGATGCATCGCGGATGAGCCCGACCACCCAACGCATCAGGCCGCGCGTCGAGGCCCGCGCCTCCAGCGGCCGCGCCTCGAACCGGCCAGGGAAGTAGTGGGCGACAATGGCAGGAACCTCGAGCGTTTCCCGGGTGTCGATCAGGGCGGATACGAAGGGGCGGGGCGACGCCGGCCGGACGATCGCCAGGGACGGCGTGAGGGGGATGACGTCGGGAGGATAGGATGGGCGGAGGGCGCCGACGGCGTGAGTGGGGTCGAGCGGTACAACGAGGCGCGCGCACGGCGCGCGGGATCGTGCGGGTCGGGACGCTGAAGCAACAGGAAGACTGGGCATGGTGTGACCTCCGTGCGCGATACGACGAGAGAGTGGCCGACGCGGCCGACGCGGCGTCGCCACTTTCCCGTTTCCTTTAGGTAGAACGACGCGAGAATGCTACTGTCCGTCGTGCGGCACGCGCGCGGCGGCAGGGATAAGTAACCGTGTGAGAGCGGTCGCGGCCTCAACCTCGCGCTCGGCCTCCTCGATGGCACACTCGAGCGTGTCGCCCTTGGCCACCATCTCATCAAGGGTGAGATGCTGCAAATCGTAGGCGAGTTCGTAGGCGCGCAACTCGCAGGCGGAGAGGGACGCGATGGCGTCCCACAACAGGGCCGGTCGCGGGTCGACGAACGCTGCCGCGACCGGCTCGACCAAGTCGTCGTCCCAGGTGGCCGACGCCCGACTGTTGGTTGCGACTGGCGCACCGATGCCTTTCGTCCCGATGGCGCGCTCGAACGTCACAACGCGCTGGGCCTCATCGCCCGTGCCGACGGTCTCGACCTTCGCCCTGGCGTTGCCGAGTTCGGGGTAGATCGCGGCGAGCAGCCCCTGCACGTCCGCGTCGGACAGGCTCGCCCACTCCTCCCCGAAGTCGGAGGCATCCCACTGCATGGTCTGGTATTTGTAGAGCGGTGGCCGTCCGGCGGGGCTGCCGGTGGGCGCGGTGGTCGGCGTGGCGGTGGTGGTGTGTGTGGTCATCGTGCCTGCATCCTTTCGCTCACGAGAACAATGAGGGTTGAAGGGCGGACGACGCGGTCGCCTTGGTTTTGCCTGTCGTCTTGCCTGCTGTTGGGCTCACGGGGAGCGCGGGGGACGCCGCTGGGTGCGGCGTGCGCGGGACGGGAGCCATGTCGTCGCTCGCCATGGGGGCGGGGGCGGGGGGGCGCATCGTCACTTGCCGCTGCGGTTGGGTACGGCGGCGGCGTCGAGATTGGAGGAGATGCGGCGACCGTCGCCGGAGTGACGGTTAGAGTAGATCCCGCTCTCCGTGCGGCCGCGAGTAGATCGGCCTTCTTCTTCGCCGCGGCCGCCTCCTTACGCTGCGTGGCCTGCTGCTCTTTGCGCTCTTGCTTGTCGGCCTCCGCTCTGGCTGCTGCGGCGGCTTGACGCGCGGCCTCCCGTCCCACATAATCCCCTGGGAGGGCCAGCAGTGCTGCTCCGAGTGCGGCCGCATCGTCCAGGGCCACGCGGCGCACGATGGCCGGCGTCGCGTCAGCGGTCACGACGCCCCTTGTGTGGCGCCCAGCAACCATATGCCCGTAGGGCGCCATGCTGAGGCGACCGTCGTCGCCGCCGGTAAGCGCGATACGGAGCGTGACCACGAAGGTCTGACCGCGCGACGGTGATGGCGCCGCCGTGGGACCCGTGGGCGTGGTGGACGCCCCTGGTCCCGTGGCCGTCGGAGCTGGGGGCGCGTTCCCGCCGTCCGCGCCCGCGTCGTGCGCATCGTCCCCCCCGTCGTCGTTTCCCGCGCCCGCGCCGTTCTCGTCGTCCTCATCTCCGGTGTCGTTCTGGTTCGTCTCGTCGCCGACGGGCGCCGCCCCACCGTCGCCGTTGAGCAGGGCGTCGATGGTCGCGCCGAACGTCTCGTTCTCGTCGTCGGGGCGGTCGCCCGGCGGCTGGTTATCCAGCGCCGGTTGGGCGCTGTTCGCGTTTTGTGTCCCAGTCATCAAAAACCTCCCAGGATACCCCCGGCTTCAGCCGTGGGGAGGAATGGCATCGGCTGCGCTGATGGGCTGCGCCTCAGCGGAGGCGAGCAGCGCATCAGCGACCGCATCCGAGGTATACTATAAACACGAAGATGTACGCGTCCGGCGCAAGGCACCGCATCGACGGTTAACGGTTTGTCGTCGGTGGGCATCAGAGGTACAGCGTCCTTCTTGGTGTTGAGCAATTGACCAGTCGCCTAGTGGTTTGTGGCTGACAGGAAGGGCAGGGCGATCCCTCGTGTTTGAGGGGACGGCTAACCACCGTCGTCACGACGCCTATTGTGCTGCCGCGAGCGGGTCTCAGGCTCGGTATGGCGAGCACAAGCTCCCGGATTATCCGTGGAGTACATAACACATGTCCTCCTATCGTGATCGCGCGTCGGGCATGCCGGCCGGCGCGCGATCGACCATCGGTCGCCGATCCGCTACGCCAGATCGGGCGCTAGCTCGCCGTCCGCGCGCACCCCTGCCGCATGCCCCGTCGGATGCTGTCGAGTATCTTGTCCATGAGGGTGTCGCCGGCGTCGAGAGCGTCGGCGACGCGGGCGTAACCATACAGGACCGTGGAATGGTCGCGCCCAATCTCCTGACCGACCTGTATCGACGTGAGGCCCACATCTTCCCGGAGGAGATACATGGCGACCTGACGCGCCTGGGCCACCATCATCGCGCGGCCCTTGCCGAGCAGCGTCGCGCGCGGGAGGTCATAATAGGCGCAGACAGCGTCGAGTACATCCTCGACGCGGGCGCGCCCATGAGGGTGTCGAGCCGCCCGGTTGATGTCAGCCGCCACACCTGTCGCCACCTCCAGTGAGAGGGCCACGCTGTCAAGGGAGACGGCGCTGAGGCGCGTCAGAGCCTCGTCGAGTTCGCGCGCGGAGCTGCCGTCATGGAGGCGACGCGCCAGAGCGCTCAGGACATCGTCCGGGACCCAGAGGTCGCGCCGCGCCGCGCCCTGTCGCAGCATGGCCAGGCGTGTCGCCGCGTCTGGTGGCCCCAGCACCGCGGTCGGGCCGGTGGTCAGCCGCGCGCGGAGCCGCGCGGGGAGCCCGCGAATCGCGCCCGGCTGTCGCGCGTCGGCGGCGACGATCTGACGGTTCGCCGCGCGGAGCGTGTCGAGCGTGCGGACGAGTTCCTCGGCCGCCGCCTCGCGTCCAACCAGCGCGGCGACGTCGTCGATCAGGAGGGCGCCGGCCCGTTGGTAGCGCCGCTGGAAGACACGCAACCGACCGCCGCGCACGTATGCCGTGAATGCGTAGGCAAAATCCTCGCCTCCCACGATGATAACCTCCGCCCCGCCCAGACGCGGACGCAGGTAGGCCGCGATCGCGCGCAGCAAGTGGGTCTTCCCCAATCCCGAGTCGCCACTCAGGGACAACGGGTTGTGGACCGTCCCCGGCGTGCGGGCGACCGTCAGCGCGGCGTTATAGGCCACGGCGTTGCGCGGTCCCGTGATGAAGGTGCGGAACGTCTGCGTAGGGGCAGCGGGGTCGGCGCTGGGGTCGAGGGGAATAGACGGGGGCATGGAGATGGGGTGGGATGTAACAGACATCGATGTTCCTCCAGAATGTGGGGGTGCTGGTCGCGTGGCGTCCCGATGGTCATGACGTAGGGGGTGCGGAATGACGTCAACAGTTTGGTGGCACAGCCGAGGTCGGCGCGGAGCGCGGTCGTGACGGGATGCGATGCACCTGCCACGCGATGGTGTCGCCATAGCGGCACTCCTCGGCCCACAGGTGGAAAGGCCGTAAAAGACCGGCGGACCGCACCTCCGCGTCCATGGCGCGCAGATCATCGCCCGTGACGGGGCTATCGGCGAGGACGATGGCCCGCCAGCGCCGGGTGCGCCCGATCACGTAGCGGTAGCCGGACAGGCGGACGGCGCCCCGGCCGCACATGCGGCGCGCCAGGGTCTCGCGGTCGGTGATGGGTGCTGTGGGTTTGGGTATGTTGTTCATGGCTTTCCTCTTGGATACGGACCGGCGTTCGGCGGGGGGCGGGGCGTGGCCGCCCGGAGCCGTCGTCGAACGCTGGTCGTGGGGATGGACAATAGGTCGCCGACGGTAGGGGCGACGATAGCCTCATGGCGGCGGAGTGGCGTGGGGCGACGCAGGTCCGGTAGTTCTGCCGCAGGGCAGGGTCTAGCGGGTCTGCCCACAGGGTGGGGTCAGGCAGAGCGAGCGGCCAGGAGGCCCTGCGCGGCCGAGAGCTGGGCGCGCAGGCGGGCCTGGTCGGGGGGGACGAGCGTGAGCGCGCGTGTGAGCAGCGCGTCGAGGGCGGCACGCCAGTCAGATGGCTCTTCCTCGCCGGCGGACGATGGCTCGACGGGGATGATCCCCGGCGTCTCGAACAGGCGCGGCGAGAGGCTGGCTATCTCGGCGGACTTGCGCGCCAGGCGTGCCTCCTTGACGTCGGCCGTGGTCAGCTTCCCATTGCGCGCCAGGAGGGCGGCCAGGGCCTCCTGATCTTCGGTGGAGAGCCGCGCGGCGTCCAGCGCGATTGTCTCCTTGATCCGCCCCATGCGCGCTGCGGCGAGGAGCGCGGGGTGCAGCGCGTCGAGCTTGGCGCGCGCCCGCAACTCCGGCAGGGTGAGGCCCGTGGCGGCGCAGATGGCTGCGTCATCGGGCAACGCCGCGCGGAGGTTCTCCACCGCCTTGTGGCCGCGGAGCGCGTTGTCGGAGCGGTGGGCGTTCTCGATGATGGTCACCAGGTCCGGCGAGAGCGATCCGCGCGGGTAGAGGCGTGCGGGGACCGTGGCGCGCCCGACGATGCGCGCCGCCTTGATCCGGCGCGCGCCGGCCCACACCTGGAAGAGGGGATCGTCGGGCACGCCCTCGATCAGGATAGGGTGGAGCACGTCCACCCGGCGGACCGACTCGACGAAGGCCTTATCCGGGGGCGGCCCCATGAGGTCCTCGTCAGATGGTAGGCGGCTGAGGGCGACGTCGATGGAGAAGGGGCGCAGGTCGGTCCCAGGGAGCGCGAGTTGTATGGTCATCCGGTTACTCCTCCACGACGTCGACGTCGAGATGCGCGCGGCGCGCCCGCGTGAGCGCCCGCTCGTGGCCGCCCTCGATGACGACGAGCCGCGTGGCGGGGAAGCTGGCGAAGAATGCGGCGCGGTAGTCCGGCGTGACGCGGTCGGGCCGGCGAGCGGCCACGTACACAAAGCTGGGCATGGAGCGGCGCACGGCCAGCGGGGTGTCGCCCACGTCGGCCAGCGGGGCGCCGCCCTCGACGTCGCGCCACCAGATCCCCGCGCAGCAGGCCGTTTCCTCCGGATGCCCCTCCGTCGTCGTGGGACAATGGAAGGGGCCGTACGCCGCGCTGTTGCCGATCCAGGCGCGCGCATGCACGAGCAGGATGCGGCTCTCGGGGGTCAGCTTGCCGAAGTCGAAGCTCTCGGGGATGCGGCGCGACAAACCGGCGAAACGAACTTCCTCCAGGAAGTCGCACACGTTCGGGTAATTCTCGCTGCCGATCCAGTCGATGACGTGCGTGACCCCGCCGACCTCGATCGGTTGGACGCCACGCGGGGAGATGCGCAGGTGGGGCGGGACCGGCTGTGGTGGGTCTATGAGGAACTCTTCGAGCGGGCGCGCCCGCGACCCGTTCCCGAGCTTCACCTCCCAGTAGATTTTTCCGTGCAGGCGCGTGCCGCATCCGCGGACAAGGGCTGCAAGAGTCGTCAATGCTTCTCCCTCCGTTGTTCTCGGGTGCGCCGCTTGTACTCCTTATTACGGAGCCGGACGCAGGCGCGGCAGATGCGTTCCTCGTACGTCTTCCCATCCCTGGTTCGCACGAGGACACGAAGGTTCTCCCCGTCCAGGGGATGGCCTCGCTTACAACGTGGCTTGGCCCGCCCTTTGGCGGAACCTGTCTTTCTGCGCCACGACCGCTGGGATGCCTTGCTGCATATCGTGCAGTAACGGTATCTCCGACCGCGTGTCACACCGTATGCGGTGTTTTCCTCTGTCCACGGGTGCCCCCGCTTGCACCCCCGTTCGTCAGCGCGCGCCTTATAGAGCTTGCTATAGTACTCGCGCACGTCGGCGGACATGCTTTTGCCGCGGTGCGCGTCGCCGATCTTCTTGCGCCACGCCTCGGTACGAGGTGCGATGACGCCGCAGCCCCCGGCCGTAACATTCGTCAGGTCGTAGCCCTCGGCCCGCAACGTGTCAATCCAGTAGATCTCGCTTTCCTTCCAGACTTCTCCCTGCACCTCGTCGACGACGGTCAACAGCGGCTCGACGCCGGCGGCAAGCAGCGTCCGTATCCACCGGTCCTTGTGCGTATCCCTCCCGTGTGTGGCGTTATACAGGTGCATGTAGAGCCTGTCGGCGACGTTGACGGTCTTGCCCACGTAACGGATTCGGCCGTCGCGCGGGTCCGACAACGTGTAGAGATAGGTTGTCCGGCCCACCGGCCGGGCCCCACCTGCTGCGTCTGATGTGGTCATGCAACCGTTTCCCCGACGATTACCTCGTCCCCGGACGTGACATGACCGCGACGTACCGCCGCTAGCTCCCGCTGGGCGTCCATTGTGTCGAGCATGGCGCGCAGACACGCGTTGACGAGCCGCGTCATCGGAACGCCGCGGGCCTTGGCTAGCCAGTACAGGGACGGGATCAGGTCGGCGTCGACCTTGGGCGAATACATACTGGGCGCTCCTCCTCGTTACCTCACGTTCCGCAGCCGCGCCGCCAACCCCTGGACGTCGAGGCAGTCGGCTGGCCTCTCATCGGGCGCCCAGGGGCGTTGGACTATTCCATAGCCGTTGGCGTTCGACACCAGGCGCTCGCGCCAGCCGAACGGGAAGCGGAAGTCAGGGTCGGCGCTGCACCAGAGATGGAATTGGTTGCTCGTGTCGGTTAACCGCGACTCGGCCGGATAGAGCTCAACCGCCTCGTGCGCGGGGCCGACGAGTTCGTTCTTGATCCGTTGCAGGTCGCGCCAATCATGGATTGGGGCCTTATCCCGGCGTTTGATGGACAGGTGTATCAGGGATGGCCATCCCTCCCGTGGTGGGAGTCGACGCACCGCGACCTGATAGCGATTGTTCACGTACAGAGTCTCCCGTGGATCGACCAGTGGCGCGAGTGCGGGATGCACGGTGCCGATGGTCGCCCGCTCCAAAGCGGTCCACCACGCGCCCGCTGCCGCGCGCTCCACGCGTTTGCGCGACGACCGACGGCCCATCATCCGACCTCCTGTGCGGTTGCCCCTCGGCCGGTGGGGCAGACCTGGCAGGCAGGGACGGGGTCTGGCTCCCGCTCCTCCTCCCGACCTGTCGCCACGCGCTCCAGCGCGCCAGCAAACGCCGCATGCGCCTCGTCCGCGGCGTGTCGGATGACCGTTTCGCCCACCGACAGCGGTTCGGCCGCCAGTACGATGTGCAGGTGGTCGCACGTTTGCAGGGACGCCCACAGCGCCTCCTCCACCCCTGGCCCGAGGAGGCGGGGCAGCGAGCGAACATCCAGCGGCGCAGGGTGGCCACATCGACCATCGCTCACCTCATGGAGGGCGTGGAGAATATGGGCAGCCGCGGCGACGCTGTAGGGGGCCGCGGCCCGGACCAGCAAACCCGTGACGCCGCGCAAGGCGAGTTCCCGCGCCGTCACCGTCCGCTCCACACCGATGGCGCGGAGGGCGAGATGGGCGGCGACGGCGGCGTAGACTTCCGTGCGCGCGGGATCGACGGTGACACCCTGGCGCGCGAGCCAACGGGCCGCGACGGCGCCGACGACGGCGTCCAGGAGGACGACGTGGGGGGCGTGCGCGGACACGAGCACGGCGTTGCCGACGACCCGGCCGCTCTGGTGCGACGGGAGCGCGTCGTCGACGTGCACGGCCAGGCCATGGCGCGCGGCGACGGCGCGGGCGTGCGCATACAGCACGTCCTGTCGTGCGGCATCGTCCGGGTGGGCGACTGGCGCCTGTAGCAACGTGGCGACATCGGGCATCCGGCCGGCGTGGAGGCAGGCCAGATAGCGGGCGTAGTCCTGGCTGGCGCCGAACGCGTCCACGGCATCGGCCAGGTGAGCAATGTCATTGTGCATCGTTATAGTCCTTTCCCCCGAATGATCTTAATGAGACGCCTGTGCGCGACCCGTGATGGCGTCCTTGTGCCCGTTCCGGCAGTGGGCCGCAGCGGCGAGAAACTCTTCGCCTTTGGCGCGCCATCCGGCGAAGGCAGCGTAGGCCTCGGCGGGCACGAGGTCGGTCGGGACATCCTCCATCACGACGGGGATGATCCCGCGCCGGAGTGTGTCGTGGAGGTTGGTGACGCCACCGTGCGCCCCGCGCCCCCTGGTGGTGAAGTCAATTGGTACGGCCGCGGACTCTCCCCGCATCGTCACGAGGGCGTCGACTCCCAGGAGTTCGTCCTCGGCGGGCGTGGTCCGCTCCAGATGCCCGACGTTCGGGTGCGCCGCGAGCGCGGCGAGGAAGATGTCCTCGTCCAGGTGACCATCCGTGTCGTGCCGGTACTGTGGCACATATTTGTGGGGGAGGCCGGTCAGGGTACCACCCCACTAAACCGTGGAGGACGAGCGATGGTGACAGGAACGGGTCGCATGCGGCATGCTACAGGTAGCCGTGTCTTGCTCACACGGCCAGGAGCGCAACACGCATGGACCCGTCCAC
>JAABUU010002939.1_pt1 | contig 22894 bp, 20 predicted proteins | sample 5559301 | NCBI WGS metagenome assembly JAABUU01 (sample SAMN10711884, study PRJNA513360) | rock metagenome | isolation source: Antarctica rocks | place: Antarctica: Victoria Land, Richard Nunatak white | reverse complement strand
CAAAATGCAGCTCAACTGACAGATTGCATCTGCGCTAATCTATTGCAGTTGAGCTGCCACTTTTCCAGTTTGCTGTCAGCTCAGCTGTGCCCTGTAGCTCGGTATCACAGCGCGAATTTGCGTTGTACCTGACACGGTGCGCCTGCTCATTCAGAAAGATAGCAAGTTTGGGACATTCATTTCGTGTGAGTAATGTGAAGCCTGTTGAAAGCCTATCATGGGGCTTATTCGCTTTGTTACATATCCATAATCCACTATTGGTGTCACCGTTCTGACCAGCGAATCATTATGCATCTGCCTGGGCATTGCATTGCATGTGAGACACCTTTCGCTAGATATTCCATTATGCAATATTCAAAGGTTTGCCATATTTCTGATTCAACCATTTAGCTGTTGCAAGTTGAGGGTTTCCAACCAACCTTTTCTGGGGGAAAAAATAAACTGGATATTCAAATATGACATGTAAGATCTTGTGCCTCATCAAGGGCCAGTCTGGCTTCGTTTCTCTTGCGGCATATCCAATATCCACAGTGGTTCCCCTTGATTTGAGCAGTGCATCATCATGCACCTCCCAGCATTGTATGTGAAACACATTTTGCCAGATATTTAATATTCAGCAAGTTGTCATGTTTCTAGTTGAGACAATTCTGTTGTTGCATGTTGAGGGTTTTCAACCAACCTTTTTCGTGAAAAGAAAATAGGTTGGATATTCCTTTTTGATATGAAATATTTTGCGGCTGATCAAGGGTCAGTATGGGCTTGCTTATTCTGCAACGTATCCAATATCCACTGTGTCTGTCATTGATGTGAGCAGTGGATCAACATGCACCTGCCTGTGTGGCATGAAAGCTCCTGATGGCGTCTTCTGCCTCTTTGAGAAACTCTACAATGTCTTGCTGCGGCAATACAGCCCAACTCAGCCAAAGCGTGGTCATGCCCTGAGGACTTGCACTACAGGCTAAATCTAGGTGACTGCCACAATTATTCCAATCGGTTGTCATATGGCGATGCAGCCTGCCTGCCAAACAAGACAGACAGACAGAGAGTGCGATGATAGCACAGCAGGACTATACTTTATTCTGTCATTGCTTTTGCAGCCATCAGACCAGCAACTTTATTGCTGCAAAATCAATACAGAGTGACAAGAGAATCAAGATCGCCAATGTCATGCAATTAGTGACGCACTCGCCCTCGTTGCACAGCAAGGCTCCCATGCGCACCTTTATCCGCACCGTTGCTGTAAAGATTTTGTGACTGACGTGCCCGTTCCCAGTGTGGCCCTCAGGTGTGCATAACAATCGTGCATGCTCATCTGAATGACGATTCCAGATGGTAACTATCGAATCGTCAAACCATTTGGCGTCGTTCTGATTTGAAGGGCCAATGGTAAGCACAAAAAAAATTCGAACAATATCGAGATTTTTAAACGGTTGAATGATCATTCCAGCCAACCCACTCACCCAAACCCTCTGCCTGGGGTCAGAGGACCGGCTGGGAACAGGGATACGCGCCAGGAGATTGTGTCTGCACTGAATTGCAGCTCGTCAGCATATTTAATGCGTATTAAGTCCCTATGAGGTAGGCAGAGGGCAAATTCTGGATTGGACTCACGTCCTCCAAGACTGCCTTCAGCAGACAGCTTGTTAGCTTGGCCATAATACCCCATTCTGCGTTCCGATAGCCCTCTCACAAAGCAGCCTGAATTACATCTTTGCAGGGTGACCCAAGTAGATTCACAACTGTTGTGGCCAAAGGCATCATGTAACCTATACCTAGCTTTTCTAGATTGCTGAGGACAATGCTTGCAACATGCTAGCTTGCGGTCTGCTCTGCATGCTGCATTGTCTTCAAAGTATTGAGTATGATGACATTTGCTGGACTCACAGCCCAAAGATCCAAATATGATCCAAACAATCATGCTTAGATGTCCAAGAAACAAACATGTCGCGATACGGGTCTGCTATGCCAAACACAAGTCTTGACTCATAGTTCCCCAAACATGTGAGCGTGATCTCAAATCTCTCAGATGTCCAGAAAACAAACACATGGAGGTATGAGTCAGCTGCAAAAAACATATGGAGGTGTTTGCCATTGCTGGCCAAAGATGCAAAAGTGTGAACAAGGTCTAACGATCACGGTTGTATGTCCAAGAAACGAATAAATGGAGGTATCAGTCAAGCTAGGGCTACACTGCACTGGACTCACAGTCTAAACCATGTCAGCATAAACTGAAGATCACACCCAGATGTTCGAAATGATGCTTGCCATCCTTGCCATTTTCCACTTGGCAATGATGGCAAGGATCATTAGCAAAAGGTAAAGAATATGGCTACATACAGTTTTCTGGACAAGTGGCAGAAAGGTAAAGTCAGGCTTGCGTGCGGAAGTGAGGCAACTGTCACAATGGTGTGGAAGGCTTGTTTGGCTAGCAAGCAACGCTCAGTCGACTGGGCCACTCTCCCATAGCTTCATCACTGTAAATGCACATCAAAAGCACATGCGCGCTTATGCATTAGTCTCATTACATCATGTCACTTTCCGTTCATTTTGGACTCAAATTTCGAATGCAGATAAAATCTTTCTTGCATCATTTCAAGTCGAGATAAAACGCAAACCTTCCAGCACAAATGTTACCTTACAGTTTGATTTTCAATTTTTTAATGACAGTCAAAGGCATTCATCAGCATTGACGCTGATCATTTGCGCACGAGGAATGTGGCTAAGCTTGTCAACCACCTCCTTGATCTTTTGTCTTGACTTTTTAGTTGTCAGTCTAATTTTGTCCAACATCTCGGCAAAGTGTGTTACAAGGCAGCACTGTCAAGGATTTTGAAAGAGTTCATAATACTATAGACTTCAGTCTAAAGTAATGCATGTTGCACCATTCAAATTTCTCAAATGCGGTATGTTCATTGATGTACGAACCCATGATCTAGACAGCCACAATCATCATGAAACTCGATGAATCAACCTTGCCATCCTTGCCAAGTGCATCCTTGTGACTCTTGCAAAAAGAAAAATGGCAAGGATGGCAACCTTCTGAGTCAAATATTGCACGCTGACTTTGGCTCGCCCAGACATTGCAATTGATGACATGCAACAGACATGTTGCATTCTTGATCGGCCATGAGGCAAATCTTATTTGAATCAGTCGTTCTTGACGTTTGTCTCACTCAACGTGTTGACTGTGTCACATGTTGACTTGTTTGTCGATTGGCTATCAGTCTCTGTGTCATTTGGCTGATTTGCCGCAGGTGCGGCTGCATTGTCATCAGTCAGACGGTGGTTCTTGGACGTTGCTGGGTACACGAGTGATAAAATGCTGCACCATAGTACACGAGCTCACTGCAGGTGAGCCGATGTACTGCAGCTGAGCCGACGAATTCAAACTGAGCTGACAGGGTGCTGACGCCTGAGATGACAAATTGTTTGACAGCTGAGCTGACATTTCGCAGCAAAATTGACATAAATCAGCTGAGCTGACAGAGTGCAGAGCGGACAAGTGGCAGCGGAGATGACACATTGCAATTGAGCTGAGCTGACATATCGCAGCCGAGTTGACATAATACAACTGAGCTAACATACTGCAGCTGAGCTGACAAGTGGCTGGCAGCTGAGTTGACAAAGTGCACTTGAGCTGACACATTGCAATTGAGCTGAGCTGACATATGGCAGCCAAGTTGACATAATCCAGCTGAGCTGACACATTGCAATCGAGGTGACAGACTGCAGCCGAGCTGCAAGATCATGACTGAGCAGACAATTTGCTCCTGAGCTACCATACGATGGCTGAGTTGACACATCACAACCAACCAACCAACCTCAAAGATTGCCGGCAAAACAATAAATCAGTGTCAAGCTGAGAAAAGACAATCAAGCTGACAGGCAAGTTGTCAAGTGGACAGAGTACAAACGAGAAGACTGAGATGCCAAAGTACATGCGAGCTGACGGGGTGCTGCTGACAGCCGAGCTGACAAGTTGCAGCTGAGTTGACAGCTGAGTTGACAAGTGGCAGCCGAGCTGACAAAGGATGGTAACACATTGCAGTTGAGCTAAGCTGACATATTGCAGCCCGAGAGTTGACAAAATATAGCTGATAGTTGAGCTGACAGACAGCAGCCGAGCTGACATATCAAAGCTCAGCTGACAGATCGCAGCCTCACCAACAAATCACAGTCAAGCTGATAAAACAGAGTTCAGGTAATCTTGCAGATCAAGCCTCAGATGTAGCTACAAACATGAAGCCATGGCAGCAGCAGCATACCCAAACCTCCCCTACACACCTATGTGCTGGGCCACCTATACGGACCTTGCAAAACTCTAGCTTACAAGCGCACCCGGCAATTGTTGATGGTGAGGCTGTGGCCAAATCTGGTGCACAGATCCATGACAGTGTGAGGCTGAGCTGACACTTTGCGATTGAGCCAAGGAATTGCAGCTGAGCATACAAGCTGAGCTGAATACTCACGGAGGAGCTGACATTCTGCCAATGAGCTGACACTTTGCAGCCCAGCTGACAATCTGCAATATGCTGAGCTAGCACACTGCAGCCGAGCTGACATTGTGCAGCTGATAGATGACAACAGAGCTGATGTGACCACTATGGGTACCATTTCAAGACTCGTACAGGAAAGATGACGGTGGATCATGATGGCAATGACATGTCACGTACGCTGAGAAGACACACATAGATCTGGTTGCATTTAGAATTGAAAAACAGATTGTCAAAGTGATGTTATAAAAGTTGCTGGATCACCATTGTCACAAAGTACAGTATTGAGAGGCGAACTTGACACAACTGCTTTCTTATCAGAAGTGTTCAGGAAAATTCTTGCAATTATTTGACTAAATATTAATTTTTTCCTGGTTTTGCAAAATAAGCTGCCAAAGATTTTCAAAGTTGCTTGTGAATCGAGGCAATTTCGATTTCCTGAATTTATTTAAATATTTAATGATACACCCAATTTCAGACCTTCACATTGGAACATGGTCTGCATGTACCATCAGAGGAACCAGTGATTGGTGAGGTGGAAGGCGCAGCACATCAGACCGTCGACTGATTATGCATCACAGATCTCAGGGTGCAGTCAGCAGCCCTTGTGCAGCAAGTTTCAGCAGGGCATACATTGATGTTGTGTGCATCTGAGTGCTGCATTGGGTAGGGAGATAGGCTGTGGTTCCAGTGCACAACGATAACAAGGGCCTCAACACCTGCAATTATCATGTTGAAAGCATCAGTGTATCAAGCACTCAGCTGCGCATGCATTGACTTTATGCACTTCTGAGTGAATGTGCACATATACGCATGAGATTCACAGCATTTTTTATGAACTGATGATATACTGCACAAGTCACATTCAGCAAGCAGCAGTGGCAACACATGTCCTCCTGAGCTGATGGTGGTGTATGAGCGAGGTTGAATGCATTATGCCCTGGACCCTGACAAGTGGAATTGAGCTGACAGCAACTGGACGAGTGGCAACAAGCTGACAGATCACAGCTGAGCTAACATATGACTGTTGAGCTGTTGTATCACAGCCAAGCTGACAGAATACATTTGCATTGACAGAGCGCAGCCGAGTGAACAGAGTCCAAACTACGAGACAGACTACAGCTGAGCCAACACATTGCAGCTGAGATGAGAAGTTTCATCTGAGCTGACAGGGTGCAGCTCAGCTGACAAGCTGCATCTGACCTGACAGCTGACCTGACGAGTTGCAATTGAGCCTTCAGATGGTAGCTGAGCAGAGCTGAGCTGAGCTGAGCAGACACATCGCAGCTGAGCTGCCGTGTTGCAGCTGACCTGAAAGACTGAGCCTACAGACTGCTGCCAAGCTGACATATCATGACTGACCAGATAGATTGCAGCTGAGATGACAGTTTGCAAAGGAGCTGGCACTTTCTAGCTGAGCAGATGCCTTGCAGGTGGCCTGTGTCAGATGAATTGCATGACACAATACACCATAGCAGACAGAATACACTACAGTAGCTGATCTGACAAAAGACAGCTGAGCTGACATAATGCAGGACAGCTGAAAGGACATGCACAGCAGTGCTGACTGACTGCAGCTGAGCCAATTGATTTTCTGAAAGATTGCAGAGGGGCTGAAAGGTGTGCACCTGAGCTGCCAGTTTTGAACGTAGCAGCCGAGCTGACAAACTGCAGCTCGGCTGACGACAGCTTGTGCTGTCCAGGCACATTCGGATAATAGTCATCGGATAGCTGATACGGAGCGAAACGCCATGGCACGGGCAATCACGCTCTGCGTTAAGAAGGCGGAGCAATCGCTCAACCACATGCTTCACTCATTTGATGGAGGGGTTCAACTTCCATGATGGAGGGGTTCAACTTCCACACTGATGGGACTGTTTGGGTGATTGACACTTTATGATGGCCGACTTGGCATAAGGACCTAGTGACTTTTCTTCCATCACAACAGAAGCTTTTTCACAACTTTGACATTGCAACAGTTATTGAGCAGGCAAAGCAAAAGCATGTTGACCGTTTTTGCACTAGCAGTGAGCTTACCAGTCTTGTGTGGTATAGAAACTTGCAGCCTGACTATCAATATGCTGAGTATCTTTCTACTGTCAAATGTTTTTCCAATAGGAGGTTGCTTAGCAGGTTCAGATGTGGCTGTCATGGTTTACATGTTGACACAGGGCGTTGGGTGGGCACTGAGAGGAAGGACAGGTTGTGTCAGGTTTGCCACTCATCGCAAGATGTAGAGGACGAGCAGCAATTCATCTTTGATTGTTCAGCCTACTGTCACATTAGGACCAAGCATGCAAGTATTTTCCAGCAAACCCGTACAGTACCAGACTTCATAGCTAGGTGTGAATCAAATGCATGAGGTGGATTTCTCAGGGAATGCTTTTCTTTGGAGGAAGTGTTTTCTGACTGAATTGTAGGAAGTGTATTCTGTCTGACTGAACTTTATCTGACTGAACTGATATGCACATTGTCTGTTGGCCCCCAGTTGGTCCCCAGGACATTAAACAGAAACAATACAATTTGGACTGTCACTAGCAAGGCACGTCTGTCACTAGCAATGCACAGCTATCTCCAAGCGAATGTCAGTGTGCCGTGAAAGCGAGTAGGGTTCCGTTGCAGTCAGCACTTGCAGTTACTCGTGTCAAACATGGAAACAAGCAGAATCAAATCAAGAGATGATATCATGGCGCTGATGCACGTGGTTTACACTGGAAATGACGCCTACATAACAAGACACTGAGCCGTGGGGTCCCTAGCTGATGTGTTAATGATATGAAATGACCCTCAAGATGCCAAACATATGCCTCAATCATGCTTCTGAGTCGAAGTCATATGGACACGCAAGCACAATGAGCTATTGGAGAAGCTTGAGGACAACACAAAGAAATCGTTTTGCACTGCAATATGGAAGTGGCTGGTAATTATGATAGCGGATTGCTGTATGTTCATGCAAAATTCCAACCAGTGAACATTTCAGGAAAGAGACCCTCATCTAATCTGCTAGCAGCAAAGCTATTGCAGCCACAACTGAAGCGCAAATAGGACAGCCAGATTGTTGAGGACATCAAGTCCAATGTATCAAAATTGACACTTTGATTTGCATAGGCCCTTGTGGCGATCATCTCAGAGATGGCCTTCAGGCCACGAGTCTGGATGGTGATGAAGTTGTGAGACTCCTGGATACCTGCACAAGACATCATGACCACTTCAATGGATTCAAAGAAGCTGCCATAGTTGTACTGGGGACTTCAATGGGATTCAGAGGTGAGTGATGATGTTGCTGTGCAATACTGCAGATTGCAGTGACTGTCGAGGTGAATTGCAGGCGATGACCTCATGGATGCAAAGCCTATTCGGCGTGCCTCTTACAGCGGACATGAAGCACAGCAATGCCAAATCAAGAGATGATATTACTGCTTTGCTGCATGTGACCTACAGTGGAGAAGACGCTCTTCCTATGCAACAAGACACTGAAATGTGATATGTGACTGCTGATCAACAATTGCTATATGACCTGCAACGTGCATATTCTGACATATCATGCTTCAGCATGAGTGCTCAGGACAACTGGCAGCGGAAACATCATGAACTATGGGAGAAGCTCTAAGACAACACCAAAAGTTCATTCTGCACTGCTTTGTGGAAGTGGCTGGTACTCTACACAAGACATGTGATGCAGACTCCCACGTTGAAATCGAGTTTCACATACATGTGGTTTAACAAGCTCTCTGACTTCATGTGCATACATGCAGGCTTGGTGTGACAGAAGAGGTTTTGACACTGTCATACATTCAATACCTAAACGCATAATCTTCCTGGAAGATTTGCTGCAAACAAATGGTTGACAAGAAATCAAAGGATCCATTTTGCAACAATCAGGGTGGCCATAAAAGCACTATCCAAGATCAGGTATTGTCCACATACCATTTGGCATTAAGGTAGCCATTGCAGCAGCTGATCCCTTTGATCTGTGCATTTACAGAGAACTTCAAAGAGGTGTGCCACGTCCATATGGGGCGCAATTCAGCAAGGGGACCCTCATCAGATCTGCCAGCAGCAAAGCTTTTGCAGCCACTACAGAAGCTAGAATAGGTGAGCACACAGTCATGTCAAGTTGATCTAACGCATATTACTTTGTAAGCTCTTCAGAATCTGCAGGCCCTAACAGTGATCCCCTGAGGGATGGCTTCCAAGCCACAAGTCTAGATGGTGATGAAGTTGTGAGACTTGTAGATGCTTGCATAAGATATCAAGACCATTTCAGTGGTGGTGCTGGGATGGAGCTGCTGCAGATTTGGGGTAAACATGCACCTTTGTATGTGTCCAACCAAGTATGTGATATGCAGGGTCACATGGCAAAAGGGAGCTTGGGGCAGGCTTACATAGAGAAGAACCCTCTAGCAGCATTACAAGCCTTTGCTATTGCTAGTGGTTGGGAACAGTCTAGCTTAATGAGGCATCACTTCCTTGGCGGGGCTCTGGTGAGGACAATTGCATACAAGTCAATTTGACCTGCATGCATGCAAAAAAGCATGTAGCAAGTCATTAGTTTGCATTACAGACTCTGCATCTTTGATACCTATACATTTGTGTTCCTTAGCACCTGTAAGGCAGGCACTAGTCTTGCAGGCAGAAGCACCTCTGAAACAGAGGCTCGTCTTGCAGGTCACAGTTCCTCCTGAGTGGATAGATGCAATGTTCCCTGGGGTCAGGAAACTACTTGAGACAGTGCAAGCAAGAAATGCCAGAATGCAGTCTGGCAAACGTCAAGCAAATGACTTGATTTCAGACATGGCTGCTGAAGGATTCTTGCACACAGTCTTGTACAGTGGCATATGCTTTTGGCAGAACTTGCCATTCAGAACTCGAAGGTCGCTGCCAGTCCACAAGGCCCCTGCTTGCTTGCTGACAAACCACACACTTCTCCAATCATGGGCTTGTTCTGCAGGTATGCAGTTGCAAACATCATCATGACCCAGGAGTATCTCCACTATGCACAACAGGTCATGTCCAGCCATGACAGGGCAAACAAGTAAGCAGAGATGGATGTGAGTCCTGCTATGGGAGACATGCTGACAGAGATGCAAGGCTGCTTGAGACAGCTTTTTGGCAAGTCTGTAGTTGGAATTCCAGAAGCTGTGGCTCAGTTGATTGCTGAAAAGATGGCAGCAATGAATATCAGCCCAGATCACAACATAGTGCAGGACAACTGTGATGATGTGCTTGCCTTAACAGCACCTGTACAAATGGCAGCTCCAAAAGTCCATGTGGAATTTTCAACAGAGGCCCAAGGCTGCACCACTGGTCTGATACAAGCTCCAGCACTTTATGATACAAGTGGCAACATCAGCTCAGTCCAACATGCATGGTCAGAATGGAGCTATGGATCCACTACAATTACAGAGAGGGTCGAGCAGATCAAGGCTGACACCACTCAGGTGTTGAATAGACGCAACTCCAGCCTGCACGAAAAGAACAGGCGCTTGCCTCAGCTCATTCAGTCTATGATCCAGCTAGGAGCAACTGAAGCCATAGCAGTTAGTCTTGGTAGTCCAGATTGCAGATAGCATGTCACTCACCTTGGACCAGATGAGAGAAGGAGCAAGACTGCTTGCTAGTCACACAGCAATACAGGACCAGCATACACTCACAGCTGAGACCACTGTCACTTTGGGACAGACAGGCAGTGCAGTGGGCTTGCCAACACATCAGAAGCAGAGCACTGAGTCAAGCTTCATGGTCAGTGTAGCTGAGCCACACCTGAGAGAGGCCACATCTCACATGAGCTGATTCAACCACTAGTCAGCATTTTCTAGCTTCTTGTGACTTGCCAGGTTGTTGTGGTCCTGGTGCTAGCTTCTTGTGACTTGCTGCTATCCTGCAATAAATGTAGACAGTCATGCATTGTACTGAAAATAGAATTGAACAGTTCTGTTGAAACTTGTTCTGCAAATTTATGCATACATGGCAAATGTAAAATGGCCAAGCCAATTGTCCTGATGCACTATCAATGTTTCCGCATATGAAAGCATGCAAGACAACAAGCCTTCAGAGATTCACGAACCTGTGTTTTTAGTTCAAGCTGACAGCCTCATCATGAAGGTTGTAGGTGCTGCATTGCAAGGATGATCAGGCTACATTGCATGTTTGCTCTGTCATGGCTGATACTCGCTGCAACAAGTTAAGAACAAAGGCATCAACGACTGCATCAGCAAATTGTCACTTACCTCTGTAGCCTCCAAAATAGATCAGCTTTGAGCTATATCATCATTGAGTGCTATGCAGAGATCAGGCTACATTGCATGTTTGCTCTGTCATGGCTGATACTCGCTGCAACGCTGGACGCAGGCTGCAGTGACGTCTTGGAGCAGTTGGTGTTGGATCAGCCACATAGCGGTTTTGATGGGCAAACACAAATCAAAGCACCAGCCAGACCAGGGGCCAAAGGTTGCGATACAAGCCACACATGCAGCAGGTCTTACCTCCTGATCCTTGGGTGAACGCTGTAGGCTTGGGGCATCCTGTCAGGACAAGATATCAGCATGCTCCTTTCTACCAAGTGGGACTATAACGTTATCGGGAGGGTGGGAGGTCTTGAAAGTTTTGCAGAAACCCAGTGAAGTGAACAACGTAGCCGGCGGTCTGACTCTCGCAGTCGGCAGACGTTGCGCTCGACTGGATATCGAGGTGCCAAGGATTGAGCAGCCGCGGCCAGTGCGCCACAAAACATCAACGACCTGACAACTCGGACTTTTAAGACGAATAGTTGCACAGCTGAGGCTCCTCCTCCGGGGAAGTAACACCGGACTTTTATCGGATGGCTGATCCAGCAATCGAGCTGCGGACCCCTAGCTGACAAGCAGGCGCTGTTACATCCGATTTTCCCCCAAACTGCTGAGCTCTAAGCCAGCGTTGACACATGTAACAGTCCTATGACTTGTAATTGTCAATATAATCAATTGTTACTTGTGAGTCACATCTACAGCTTTCCTCAAAAGTCTTTATACACTCAAATGCATTGCTGAAATCAGTACTGCACTGTCGCATCGCCGACTGTCACATTCTCATGAGTCAGCAGGCAGCTGGAGGTTACATCATCCAATTTGAAAACCAAAGCTTTAGATTTTATGGACTGCGCCCGCAGTCTGAGTCCAAGTCCAAAGACCAATGGGCACACCTCTCGCAATTTTTGGTTCAGGTTGCATCCGATTGCTGTTCTGTACAGTTGACTGCTGTGGGGTGCGTCTGCAAGTGAGTGCACCCAAAACGTATCAACTCTTCAAAACGAAAGTGCACCCAGTAGCATGACTAAGTCTGTTTTGCATTACTTGCTTGTAATTACTTACCTCCTGCTCGTTCAACTTCACGCTTGCCCTTGTCTTGTGGGATATGTATCTTGCATACATTTTTATATATAGTCCGCATTGAATGCACAGAAGGCGGTTTGTGCATTGAATGCCGCTGGGCTGTGTCATCAACATGTCCAGCAGGTCCCACATAGCCAACTATCCAGAGATGATTGTGCATGACAGCACTGTTGTCAAGATGCATGCAGACCTCTCAACTTTCAAGCTGCGCATATTTGTTCCTCCTTATCGAAGGTTGTACATGTCAGATAGGGCATTGATTGGTTTGCAGCAAGGTGAATAAAAATGCTAGGAGTCACACGCATCATAGCCAATGTGTTTCAGCATACCTAGCATGAGCACGCAGTGTGCCGGGCAGCCCTCAAATGCCTGGGGCGCATGGATGGCAGCACTGTGTGCTTGATGTGCTGACACTTCCTGCGTATGGTGGTTGCTGACTGAGAAAACATTTTCGTAAACCTACATCAGTTGAAGATGAATACGCTGCACATCCTCGATCATCAATCACTGCTTCACGTTATGGTACATAGCTTGTGACAGAAAATAATATTCTGAACATTTCCAATCAGTTATAGGACACTCCAGATAGGCTTCAAGTGGACTGTGTGCCAGAACTAGCGACACTCCCACTACTGCTGCCCATCAGGCGATATTGCCATTGAGCCATGCATCGAACAACCAGTCATCCCAGATTGCCTGAATGATGTTCAGTAGCGTCTTGTGCCCAACATAGAGTTAACACTCTAAGATGAACATGCAACAACATGTTATTGATACAGTAACTGAACCACGCGCGCATCCTGCAACAGCTACTGGACTGTGTTTTGTCAGTTTGACTGCAAGCTCTCAAAAACAATGCTGCTGCACTGCAACTACCACATTATCAAACACTCACTTGTACTTACTCAATGAAATGAACGGAGCTCTTTGCAGCCCTAACAACTTACCAACACGAACCTTGATAAACCTGTTGCTGCTGCATACTTGCCTTGAAATAGGCCTGGCAGCTGCATTGTGACTCAATCCCATGCAAACCTGAGCAGTAGGTGTGGGGCAGTCTTTTGGTCTGATGCCAGCACGCATTGTCTTGTGACTACCCTTGTGGTGCAGCATAGCTTGTTGCATCTTGCCAGCCAGACCAGCGTACCAGCCTGTGAGGACCTGTGCATGCAGTAGGAACCCTGCTCAACCTCAGCACATCTGCATGATCTGCCAGAGTTTGGGACTGCATGACCTGCCAAGTTTTTATCTGCATGATCTACCACATTTGATGTTCACCCAGACCTCAGGCTCATGTGCAATGCAGGGGTCACAACTGAAGGTGCCCATGTACATAATGGAGAGCGGTGCACCCTTTGATGACAACGAAAGTGGACGGGCTGAGTTCATTAATTCGGCCCTCGAGCAGGTGCGTCACTGCTGTGGTAACACAGATCTAGTCACCTGACACACTTGTGTTAGTATCAAGGTGCAGTGCAGCATCCCATGCAACTGCCATGTACAGGCTGTGTGGCTCCACAGGAAAGCCCATGTCTGTGAGCACCACCTTGCTGGCCTTGCTGCTAGGCAAGAGGTTCCAGTCTAGTACTGCCCTGCATGCACCACAGTATTGGCATGTAGACATTCACAGCTGCAGGCAGCATATCTTCACATGCACCATAGGTATCCTATTTCAATGGTGTTGAAAAGGCCATGTGGAGGTAACCCCTTGACAAAGGTCACTTCGAGCGGCACTGCAGAACATGTCATGTTGGCCAGCACCATACTTGGCTGGCCTTGCTGCTTAACAGACAATTTCCGGTTAGACACTGCCTCTTTTACTTCTCTATTCGTGAAAAGGTGTCACTTTGGGACACCCCGTCCAATATGTGCATGCGTGATATCAGGACCACTATTGTCACCCCGTTACAACATTCTGTAATAAGTGTAACCATTGAAGAAGCTCATGATTTACCAGGCAAAATGGATGATCCCAAGCCAGTCAATCCCTGGCTTCTCTTTGACAATCTGCTCCACATCAAATTTGCGTTCAAGCCTTGACTGGTGTACTTACAGAGCTGCAGACTTATTCCTTACCTGGCATAATGGTTGATCCCAAACCAGTCACAGCCAGGCTTGCCCTTGGGGTCCTCCCAGTGCACATAACTCAGTAGCTTGCCCAGAGGGTGTGAGTAGGTATAGGTCCCTGAAAGTAGGTACTTCATGGCGGCCTGAATGTCCCACACCTTGCTGAAGAGATTGGACAGCACCCTGCAAGAAACACAAAACCACAGATATTTCAAGTTTTGACAGCCACTCTATGTAGTTAAAGGTGCCTATAAGGTGTTTCATAGCTGCCTCCTGAAGAGAGTGGCCAGCACCCAACAGCAGGCGAAGCACCACACACAGGTCTGACTTGTATCTGACGGTCATAATGCATAGATATACCTCCCAGATGCAAAGGTAGGTGTTCGACACCCTGCTTGACAGACAGGACAGCACCACAAACATATTGCACCCTTCGTGCAAGACTGTCACTATGATAGGTAAAGATCTTTGACACAAGGCAAGTGTCCCAGACCCTGCTGAAGAGAGCATTGTACACAGCCAAAGCATCGGATGTTCATACATGTTAGGATGTGTCATGTCAATGTGTTTTATCATGCCCTGTAGCATATCTGCTCAGGCACATGCTCAATCTTTGCAAACCGGTGTAGAGGACACCAGGTGACACACGTTCTGACGGAGGTACACCAACTGTCGTTTGCTCAGCTACAGGCATGGGGTTGACATACACAACATCCAGGGCTACAACAGGTGGCAAAGCCTATAACCTGTCAAAATAATTCAGTGTACGGGTCATTATTAGTGAAGATGCTGCAACTCTCAAGTGTGTTGTGACACTCACTGAACCGTCACCAACTACATCATCCACAAATGAGTGCATACACTCAGCATGCCGCAATGGCAGTGGCCTAAATACAGTGCTACATGTGGACCCCCTGGCGCGCTAGACTTACTCAATGTGCTTGAACCGGGCTCCAGTTCTGCGCGGCTCCACCCACAAGACATTCAGAATGATGCCCACTGCGGCGTGGTCTCCACCTGCAGCGAATATGGAAGCTCAGCAGCCAGGCACGGTTTGTTTAATATCCAAAGACTTGTTTTTCATAAGAGACTGAATGCCCACTATGGCCGCACAGTAAACAGCCAAGCTGAGCAGCCAATCACAATTAGCTTGTAATCGATATTCATTTGTCTGATTCAAAATTGAGACTGCTGCCCACTGCAGCCATGTCTGTGCCGTCAACAGCAATGTACAGCGCTCTGTAGGTTCAGGGACTACAGACTTCAGGTTCAAATCTTGCCCGCGATATTAGTGCTCAACACCTACCAATTTGCTTGCTGGTGATCATTGTGCAACACACCTTTGATGGGTTGCCAAGCCTTTGGGCCTTACTGATTCAATCCTAGCAACAGCTTGATTGTGCTGTGGTGTGTTTCACCTTTGCTTGACGGCTCTGTAGGCGGCTGCATCATGGTCAGCAGATTTGTGCCTGCTGCCCAGTACATGTTGTGCGGCAAGCGTGACAGCCTGTTATAATCAGTCTAGAAGCATGCAACATACCTGGCATCTGCTTGATGGCTCTGTAGGCAGCTGCATGGCACCTCAGCATGTTCAGCAGCTTCTGTCCTGCAGCCTTGAACTGGAACAGGTGCCCCGGTGGGTTGTTGCCAAGGACATGCCCACATAGAGAGGCAGCCTCAGGCTCATTGAAGGTCGCCCACAGGTGCGCCCGACGCCCTGCAAATGGAATGAGGGTCAGGTATTGTTGCTGCACTTCATGAGCCTTATGAAGCCCATTATGGGCCCAGATGTCATGTACGCCATTAGACAGACTGCCTAAGAACTTCGCAACACAGGGTCACAGGCAGCCCTCTTTGGGCAAAAATTACAGGGCTGGTCAGTTGGCAAGGTCAGATATTTGCACAATTACACACCGTTTACATGTGTAACAGATGGCACAACATGGGCCTTCAAAAAGAACGGGCCAAAACTTACCAAAGTGCTGGAAGGCCATCTGAGCCCACTCTACAAACAGAGCGATGCTGTCTTCCGTGGTGAACTCCCCTAGCTCCTCAAACCACTGTGGGTGCGTCCACCAATACAAAGTGACATTCGGCACCATCCTATATCTGCAACAGGGGTTTGTGTTCAGAGATAGCAGGGTTCAGGTACCAGGGCAGGATAACTTTGTGTCCACCAACGCAGGGCGGCATTTGCACCATGCCTGCGACAGGGTGCAGAGGTGTATCTCTGGTGTAGCTGTTATGAGTAAGCACTCAGGCTGCCCAACAAAGTTGGCTCAAGGTTCCCACAACAGCCTTGGTTGGCTAGGCAAGTGGTGTCATCTCCTTATCCTTGTCCTTAGGGGCAGGGCCTTTGTAACCTGCCCTATTGGAGATCTGTCCACCAATGCAGGTTACCAGTTGGTAGTGTGCCTGTCTGCAGCAGTTGTATGCAGGACAGGGGTACAGTGCAGGGGTCACTTGTGTGCAGGAAGCTTTGCACATTGTGTTCAGTACTTGTGAAACGGGTTCTGCGGAACATTATCATACCATTATTAAGTGTGGCAACCTAGCATGCAGACCAATATTCAGCAGTTATGTTGAGGTTTGACTCTCATGCCTTTCAAACAATCGCAGATGCCTGCCAGCATGCTTCAAGCCACACAACAGCAGCACATGGCTTCTGGCACACGAACCAGGCGCAGACGAACACTGTTAGAAATACCAGATGCTTGCTTGTCATATGTCAGCTACGTTGCGCCAACTTGCATTACAACTTGTAACAAATCACCAGCACCAAGCACTCAGGTTGCCAACTGGCACAACCGCCTCACTTGACCATACTCGAGATGAACTGCTCTGAAGCACCAGACATTACAGTCCTCCAATGAGATATCAACCGGATAGGACATGAACGGCAGCAACATACCTCTCGATGCAGTCAAAGATGTCATGGTAGCGCTGCACAGCTGCCTTGTCGATCACTCCTTGTTGTGGAACCACACGACTCCACTCCAGTGAGATGCGGAAGCTATTGCAACCTACATTGCACACCACACAAGGCAGTTGCACAAAGCATGTTGACACTCAGTTTTTTGGCCAGGTTGTTGTACCAGACTGGCGGGACAGTCATGGAGTGCAGTGGAATTGGGAACCTCGTGCAATTGGGACTTCAGTTTAATCAGGACCTCAGGTATTTGTACGCATGGCTGGATGGCACCATGAGACATTCAGATCACATTGCAATCGACACTACGCTCATGGCAGAAACACAACACAGCATAACAAGACCGTCCAGCCATGCGCAGATGCTAAGCGTAAAGCTACTAGCAAACGTACTAGAGTGGTACGACATGAGCAGCAGCATTGTGGTCAAGCAAGCCACATGGAAACCCAATATCTTGCTGGTGAGTTGAGAACCAGCAGCACTGTAGCAAGCAGGCATACCTAGGCCAGCAGCAAGCTGGATGTCAGTTTCATAGTTGTTCCAAAAGTCTGCTGGGCGCTCAGCGATGCGTGTGGATGTGGTTCTTGGCTGCACATTGTAGCTTTCACTGCTTTCCCCTGACTTTTCAGGCTGCTTATTGGAGCCCTGCAGCTGTCCCTCACCAGCTACGTCCGCCTTGCCTACTTTGTCCTGCAGGTCATGATCGGTTGCTGGTCTGTCTGCTCTCACGCCACCACCGTAGTGCTTGTCATCTTCGTTGAGCGCACTGCGTGTCAGCTTGCCTCTGAGACTGAACCAGGAGAACCTGCTTCTTTGAAAGCGAGCCCACTGGGCGTTGTCATCGCCTGCGTGCTCCATCAAGGCAGTCAGACATCAATATTCCCTGCTTTCATATCTGGAAACAGCTTTGACCAAATATTTTCATGCTGGCGCAGTGTGGAACAGCAGTGCATGGTATGTTTAAGGTGTGGACAAACAGAGAGGTGAGATTTCAACAACTTCTGGTCAGGCAAGAGAGGCATAGAGAAAGCAACTAGCTTATTTCAGCAGACAACTGCTTACAATTTAGCGTGAGTAACTGCAGCCATTAGCATACCTGAGTTCTGGAACACCGAGACTGCAATGCCACATAGGAACTCTGTGCTCTCTTGCACTGAGTGCTGCTCTAAGTCCTGAGCGCAAGATGCACCTGCAAAGCATTTCACCATTACTACCCCTCAATACTTGCACTCTCAACCCAACGTTTACAACAGCCAAAGCTTGTCGTCACGCAAGAGGGAGAAGCCATACTTGAGGATCTTGGACGTGCCAGAATTACTGGCGACATAGTCCAGGCACTTCCCAACGGCGGCTGTCTTGTTGTCCCCAGCTGTATCATGCTTGCGACCAACTCATCGGGGAGTCTGTGAAGTTATGGAGTGTAGGATGTTACGCATATGCGTATATAACCCCGTATATACGCTGTACACGGCAAAACAGGGGTCTGTGTACGCCAAAATCGACCCGTTTACGAAACGCGTATACGGCAGCAAAATTGATCCGAAACGGGGGTGAAATTGGTGTTCCGAACACCCAACAGGGTAATATACGCCTCTCTGACATCAAGTGGTCGTCGAGGTGGATGCATCATATGAAAGTTGAGTCATTTGCAACTGCGATACATGCTGTGCATCAGGTTGTGCATGTGGGAACGTTGCAGGACAGGGTCACGTGGTTCCACCCTGTGTACCAGCATGCAGGAGGGTCCGACAGGGGTGAAGGGGGGGCTCAAGGGGGCTTAGTAGATACATGTATTTGCCATGGTATACGTTGTATACGGTTATTCAGAGCAATAATTACAATCTCAATCATGTTGTGTATTTGAGGGTGTATTTGGTACGTATACGTATATACGCTGTATTTATACGCTTGACGACCAATTTTCCATGTATTTAACAAGCCTAATGGAGTTAGGCGGTCAGCAGTACGATGGCACCAGCATTGTACACCTGTACAAGTATCATGGGGCTACAATTTACGGTATAAATACTATATAATATAGGCAGATTGACAGGCCAAGCTGTCAATCTGCCACTCAACTACTGGACTAACAGCGGGGCTGACAGCTGGTAACTTTGAGTATGGCAGCAAGACTAGCATTCTAGAGGTGTTGGCTAAGTTCTGAGCTAACAGGTATTAATTCGAGCTGACAGCTTGCAGCCAATCTGACAGGCTGCTGCTAAGCAACAAAAGCAATAGTCTTCTCTAAGCAATCTCTGGCGCATTGATGCAAAAAAGCACTTGGTTGCTCATATTCATGTGTAGTACAGAAGAAATCTGTCATCTCTTCAGCAGTCTGGCCAGTACCCAGTTTTCACAGTGCATGATTCGAGTCTGCGTTTGCAGCCGTTGCAGGTTGTTGACGTAACGCCTGTGCGAAATCGTGCAAAACTGTTTGCGATACCCTGCTGTGCGATAAAAGGCGGCATGAATAATTTCGCCGCCTTAGGGTCCTTGCGAATCGTAATAAGGCTAATTCATTAGTATGTCCTAGCGACATCAAATTTCTTTGATGTCGCTTCGCACCTAGCGATTTATAGGCACGTGACTTGCAGACAGCTTAGGCCGAGCAGCTGAGTCAGCTCAACTCGGTCCTGCATACAGCTTTCGTCAAAAGTCTGTGCCCAAAAGCAAAGGGGCTCAGCAGATCGTTCAGGCAGGCGTGATCAGGCAATCTTGCTGGCGGTGCGACTGAGCACGCTTAGGAAACCACCATGAGCGATCGTGTATATAACGGCCACGACAGAACTTGCCCGCAGCGGTCGGAGCAGAGCGGTGAGTGCAGCAGTGCTTTGGTCTATGAAAGCAGCAGTAAGCAAGGTGCCAAGATCAAAGCCGTCCAGCAGGCAAAAGCGATAGGCAAGGAATGGTCAAAGCACCTGGCTTGACTGGCAAAACAGCACAGCTGTCTGGCCTGGTATCCAGTTTCTGTAGCAAAGCAGCAAGCTGCTAGCTAGAGCGTTTTCACAGATTGTCAGCAACTTGATGGTTGAGCATCCTTTCCTGTCAATGGAAGGAAAGGCTGTGCAAGCAGCAAGCCTCTGGTTTGACTGCAATCACTTGCATACGCACCCCACAGCAATCAGCTGCACAGAACAGCAGTCTGTCATAATCTGGGAAACAATTGCCAGAAGTTTGTGCCCTTGGCCTTGCAGACTTAAGACTTAAGACTGCAGACTGCGCTAGCAATTTTTGAAAATTAGAAGGCAGCGCTGGGAGCAGGAATCTGAAGCTAGGGCTTGGAAATTTGGTTACCTAGTCCCCAAGGATCTGCTGACTCTAGAGCTGTCATGTACCGAGGGTCAGGGCTTCAGATTGCGTATATACAGGCGTGTATACCAAAAAGCGTATATACAGGGACATATACCCCTGCCTAGGCATGCATTAGTCATGAGGCCCTTTTTGCCATATACACAGGTCTACACCGGTATATACAGGTAGAAAAAGTGCAATTTATTACATGTCAATAAATATATTACAGCCAAAAGGAAGCCAAATTTCAGGGTGTTTGATGCTGTTTCTAGGGTCAGAAATGGTACAGCACTGTTTCACACTGACAAAGACAAGCAAATCATAGCAGAACACAGTCAACTAGGGCATTGCCAAACTTACAGTAACCTCGTCTTGGCAGAGTGTACACTTAGCCCCGCAAGCTGTGGCCAGCTTAGTGACAGGATCATGCTCTATGTATATCTCTACGTACAGCCATCAAGGGGCACCACCTTTTTCAGCCTCACTTTTCGTACGTCTCTTAACAAGATCATTGTACTGCATTTGTATAATCGCAGGTTCTGGAGGGGCTTTGCCCTGCTTTCCAGGATGATCAGCAGCCACATTATGGGCTGTGCTGGTGGTCAGGGGTGTTACGGAGGGTACACACAGATTGAGATCCACAGACACAACGAAAGGCGCCAACAAGGTCTGTCACTCATTTTTGGCATACACGTTTGGCGGTGCTGTCAGCTTTGATCAGTACAGCCGCAATGCAATGTAGTTGGACAGCTGAGTGGCTGCTTGAGCTGTAAACACATGAGACCTGTAACGCTGATGAGGCAGTCCGACCTGTGGTGTCACAAGTCCAGCTTATGCGTCTGCAGCATGACGTATGCAGACAGCTGAATGCCCTGCTTCAACTTTGAACGTAAAGCATGTCCAACTCATCAATCATCAATCAGATGACCGCTGTCCACTCCAATAGTGCTGTCACGTTCTCACCTGTACCAGAAAAGTCTGCTATGTGAAAAACCCAAATAGGATGCATCGAGGCTGTCAAATCAGAGCTGACAAACTGCAGCTGAGCAGACCTGTTGCAACCTGTCTACTCAGCTGCAGTTGACCTGACAAGTTGCTGCAAGACCTGACAGAGTACAGGTGAGCTGACAAGATACCTACGGAGCTGATAGCTAAGCTCACAGTTTGCAGCCAGAAATGACCTGAGCTGACAGATTGCAGCTGAGCTGACACATCACAGCCGAACTGACACATCACAGCCAAACTGACAGATCAACTGTGAGCTAAAAGATCACAGCCACACAGATTGCAGCCGAGCGGACAGCTGAATGTGCTGCTTCAGAGTTCATGGTGCTGCACAGCTGATGGAGCCAGTCTGCAGTGTTTCCTCTTCTCCAGGTGCCTCATCACATCTAGTCTTCAGATCAAACTTCTAGTCTTCACACTTGGGGCAAACAAAGTCACATCACTGTTCTCGCTTATAGCGTCACAATACTTCCTGGTCTCTTCCTCAGTCAATCTCATGCTGCCTGCATCGGGAATGCATGTCCCCTTTGTATGGTTAAACCTCTTGGGGGCATTAATTGCTTGCCTCAATATCTGAATGCCAAGGCACCAGAACACCACAGGGTGATCATCAAGGATGGGGCATTGAGATTGTCTCAGGCTGATGCTGCGGTCTGCTGCAGCCGGACAGAAGCTGCAACATATGACTTGCAGGATGTACCCTGTAGGCGTCGCCTAGACTTTCATGACATACAAAAGACCCTGCAGGCAAAGACCATATGGCAGACCAAGGACCCGCAATCTGCCATGATCAAGCTTCTCACAGAGGCAGAACACGCAGTCATGCAGTTCCATGCAATGCTGGCAGGTGCAGTATGTTTCACTTTTCAACACAGTCGTTGAAGGGGTGGATTTGGATTGGACAGCCAAGAAAGCTAGCTGAGCCTGAGCCTGTATCAATACTGACATGCCCTATTCAGTTTTACAATGCAAAAGAATTTCACATAGCTTTGTTGAGATTTGTTCATGTTGGATAGAAGGACTCTTGCTTCATGTCAGGTTCAAAAAAATGAATAAATAAATATGGCAGGTGCATTGTGTTTTACTGTTCAGAGCAGTCATTGAAGGGGTGGTAATGCTTGGTAGTGCCCAAATAATACCCTGGTAAGCAGAGTACTAGGGTAAGCGGACTATGCTGAGTTACAGCACATGAATGAGAGCGTGCATACATCCAAAGAGATTCAGGAGCTTATCAAAGTTGGCAAAACATACATTGCAAATACCTTGCCAGGACCACATTGTGCCTGCTTGGAATGGCAGGCACAAAAACAGCTCCTCATGCAGACTGGGGAGATGCCAGAAATTTTGCAGTTGATGTTGGGCAAAAGGTATGGTATCATTGAGATGCTATGAGATGCATGTCGTTGTCAAGTCAACTTTGACAACCAGCAGAGTGTCCAAAGGACCAGCAACTACTGATAGAACCTTGTTTTTCTAAAATTGACTCTGGTCTCACTTTGAGGAAAGCCTGTTTGGAACGTGACTGCACAAGGCATTCAATGCCTACGTCAATGAAAGCCTGCTGCAGAAATCGTCCGATCTTGATGAAAACCTGTCTCGTATTATGACTAGATTCGCCTGTGCGCCATAAAAATTACGTAACTTTGTGCTGCCTTGCTCTCCTCTGTAGGGTTGGGATGTACGGATGCGTATAACATACGTGTACGCGTATATACCGGCGTACATACGTGTCCACGGTA
>JAABUU010002937.1_pt1 | contig 22898 bp, 23 predicted proteins | sample 5559301 | NCBI WGS metagenome assembly JAABUU01 (sample SAMN10711884, study PRJNA513360) | rock metagenome | isolation source: Antarctica rocks | place: Antarctica: Victoria Land, Richard Nunatak white | reverse complement strand
ATACACTTTTGGTAGCACGTTATGCTTAAAAACAAAACATCTCTCCCATAATGCACAGACGTTATTATTGTGTACTATTATTACAGACGAACGCCATCCATTCCTCTAACCCTCATGATCTATCCTTACTCCATCCTTAGCACTCTCGCCCCTTTCCTCTTTGCCACCCTCTTCTTTTTATGTCCCTTGTCGAAGGCCACAGCACTTGCGTGGTCTCTGCCAACATTGTCAAGATCTTTAACCTTGTAGATCCTGATGATCCAATTTTCACTTGTGAACGCCTCCTCAAGCGTGTTGAGCTGAGGGCCCTCCTCAGGCATCTTTGCTCCGCGGACTCGGTCTTGGGCTTGACCCGGTGGGAAAAGAGTGTTGTAGTTGTAGTAAGACATTTTGTACCTGGAAACCTGTCAGACCTAGTCGAAGGATACAGGCGAACGTAGAAGGAAACGCTTACATCAAGCTGTTCTTCATGGTGGGTGTCGCCTCGTCATCTACCCTGTACTCTCCTCTGGCGGTGAAAAAGTCTCTCTCCTTGACTTCGTCTGGCCAGATACCTTCCGCGATCCGTACCATCCACAAGAACTTGTTTATGTCGTCCCCGGAGTAGCCGAGTAAGCCCCCAAAGACGACAAGGACGTAGTCTACGTCGTGCTGTCTAAGGATTGGATAACTGACTTCTTCTCTCGAACTCATTGCTTTACCCACGGTAGCAATGTGTGTGTTGTTCCAAGTATTGTTATCAACCAGTGTGGGCCTGTCTGCCATGCCACCAATCTGATATCCGTAATCCCACCATGACATGATTTTGGCATTTTCGGCGGTGTTTTGTCGTAGCCAGTAGTACGCTTCTCTGTAGTCATCAATGATATGTTGACTACCATCGGGCAGCCTGCTCGCCAACACTACGGAAGGCGAGGAGTAGGCGTTGGATGTAACCCAGGTACAATGAAGGACGAATATGAGTAAGTAGATCGTGAAAGAGGCAATCATAGACATCTTGGAGATGTATGAGTATATACCAACGATCGGGTTGCGGGTGGATCCAAGGGAGTCAGATATAGCCGTCGTGATTGCTTTCACTGGTTCACTCGATGCACTGCCGTTTGCATGAATCTCTGGGGACGGAGACTCGGCAACCAAGTACGTATCCAGGATACTCGATAGTGCCAGAGCTGCGGCAATACATACCACTGGCGTCAGGGTCAACATGAGTCGGACCATCACGCCGGCAAAGTAACTTGCCAAGACAGCGTATATGACGATGAAGACATGTTCATCTTTCAGAGTTTGGAAGCACATGTAGACGCCAGCCGGAAATAGCCAGATAAGGAGGTTGAGGTCGAAAAAGAACGCTGGCCAAGCTGTCGGCTGATGCTCGGAGACCGACGCTATAATGGGAATGTGAATCTTGGCATAACCTGTATCCCAAAGGGAATAGAAACGTCCAGTCCAGGGAGCAATGACTCCGGACGCGGTCAGGAGCACAAGCCCTCCCACAGACACAGCGAAGATAACTAGTATCAGGCTGCGCAGGAGAGTTTGGAACTGTTTACCTGGCAGTTGCTGACGAACAAATTCAACGAAAGCAACAATTTGCAAGAGGCCGAAAACACCTAGAAAGCGTCAGCATCGTCCGAACGCAGTCTCACAGACATGGCCGTCTTACCTAGGGCAGACATATGCTCGCTACTTCTGATTGGCAGGAAACCGACAAAGGGGATCTGCATGCTGGCCAACGTCCCGAGAGCGAACCATGTGCTATAGCTGACGTACAACCTCGGACTGTATCGCCCCATCACGATGAGGATGAATGCATGTAATGGCAACAGGTTGGTGATGAAGACATAGCCGCCCCATGCTGAAACCATGTACCCGTAGAAAAGCGCGGTCAAAGCACCCCACATAGCGGAGCCTTCTTTGACGGACTTGATCCATAGGTAGAAGGTAAACACAAGCAAGAAAATCGCGATGGCTTCGTTGTCGTAGCTTCCAGCCACAGAGCGCGAAATGTAACCTGGTGTGATACCCATGAAAGCAGCGGCGAGGAGGCCCGCAGACGGTGACGTTGACATCTCAGCTGTGAGAAGATACGTTGCTAGCGCAGTCAAACCGGAAAACGCTGGTGCGAGTAGGACACATATGTTCCGGATATCGACTGGCATTGCCAAGAGACGAAGTATCTTATAGATAACACCGCTTGTGACCATGAGTCCAGGATACAGAGTACCTCCAGTGACACGGCCGAGAGGATGCCATGTTCCTACGCCATAATATCAGCCGGCTTTTGTCTTCGCTACCATCCTGTCGTCTCTCCGATGGTGAAGCTATGAGCCAGGTATGAGGTATGCTCACGGTCATCGAACCAGTCCCAAAAGCTGTAGAAGCCATGCTGGACCAGGTATTTTGTGGCCCGAAAGTTGAACCATGGATCGACTGGTGAAGAGAATCAGTTGTGTACTGGGCACATGTACAGTAACAATTGAAACTGCAAGTGATCTTGCTCGTTATCAAGGTAGATACGGACATTCGTGGATGATACTCTCGAATCCTGCATGTAGGTGTTAGCACACACCTTCAATAATAGACTGCCGACTTCCTCTAGTATGGGTATTCCGGAATATAACTCTATAATGGAAGCTTGCGCGGTGGACATACTTATCACGCTGAACAAACGGCTGGAAACAGCTGCTGCCGCAACTGCGCAAAGGATGATCAACCGAAGGAGCCCCCTGGTATTCCGGCCTGTATTGCCACGGAAGAAAGGGTCGATGGAGGTCACGGCCATGATGAGCCGTTGGTAATGTGGAGATCAGAGCTTACCGTCACGGCTCACAGGGGAACTCGAAGCTGTCCTCTCGAATGTTTTGGCGACTTGAGGCTCTGCGTTAGCGCGACACTAGTGCAGCTCCCTGTCCGTCACTGACATTCATAGTTGGAGATGTGAGATTCGTCAATTTGGAACTCCCCGTCCATCAAGAAGGAATTATGAAGAACCAGCCGCTCTCAATGGTGCAGCTATCAGCCTTAGCCACTGCGTCATCAGTTACGCTCTCGGCAACGGAGCTTGTGGACACGTTGAGTGACTACGAAGCAGAAGCCACGCTGCTCTCCACAAGCAACAATACTGGCTCAGATGTGGAGTTGCTCAGCAGCTTCTACGCCAGCTACCTCATAGCACTTCTGCTTGTTGACGATTTGTTAGTCCGCTGGTTCATTCCGCCTTGGACCCACTGACGAGCGTCACAACTAGGAATGAAGCACGCTTTCTCACCCAGAGATTTCCGTCCCAAATCTCTGAAAAGGATCACACCATTCTGAAAGTCAAAGAGCTCCTCCGGGCTACATGGTCAGAAGAATACACTTCAGTCTATCAGATTCTTCAGCGAACACAGTGGCCAGACCTACTCAAACCTCTTACTGATAGATACCTAGGTATGTGTCTGACCGGCGGGTCTTAGCTTAATGCCCTGTGTGGGAACAGATGAGCTGACTGCATACCCGCAGATCATTCCCAACGTAAAGCATTTGCCCTCTTGGGTAAGGCCTACACGTCAGTTACCCCTCACACCGCCAGCATTTACCTCGAGCCATCTGCGAACCCTGAGCATGGCGCAATCAATGGCAACACCTCAATGGAGAAGGTAGTGACGGGGCACCTTCTCCAGAAAGGATGGACTTTCGATGCAGAACATAACCTACTGCGGCCCGCATTGGCTGGGAAAGTGGGTTCTGAGCATAGTACGATCGATGGTGACAGTATTCATAGCACCGCCAGCATGGCTTCCATGATTGAGTTGGTAGGTTTTCTTGGGGAATAAGAGTGCCGTGAGCGTGACAGGAGGATGACCAAACTCTCACTTCTGTCGAGTTCCGACTTGCAACAGGTCACGAATGGAGCTGGTGCGGGCAGTGTAAAGCAAATGATCACTCGGAGATAACCTGTGTCCCTGAGATCGTTCTGCTAGTGAGACAGCATAGCGTTGGTTTTCTTCTCCGTCCCAGTCTCACCTCAAAAGGTATACACTCGTCTCATGAAGCGTTTCTACCATAGTGAGATCCAGAGCAATCTTAGACTTGAAGAGTTTGCTAAGAACTTGCAGGTATTGTGCGGTTAAGCAGGTCATGACAGTACTTGCGAGACTGCCTGTTATCTGTCAAGTGTTGTGCTTGCTGAGCGCTGAACCATTTTTTATACTGGAGCAACATATGGACGCTTTCATTCGTGTCCTGAGTCCAGATGCCAAGTAGGACCAAGTATACCAGTGGACCTGACGTGGATATTTTACTCGTGGCTAGCTCCAGGGACTTAAGTTGGGGACAGTACCTGACCGTTTGAAGACACCTCTGCTGGTATTGACCCAGCCTGCGCATGATTCTCAGTCGGGAGTGAGCCCTACTAGGCCTGCGGAAAGCATTTCTGGAGTCCACTGGCCAAGAGCAGACTCGGAAGGCGGAACTGAAGCGTAGCCATCACGTTGTTCTTGGCCCTCCCTTGCCTAACGCATTTGGGGGTTACGCCTTATGTGAAGCAGAGATTGAGCTTTCTGATGACATTGGCATTCATCCAAAAGATCATGGGCTTCATCAACACAGCCGCGAAATGTCACCAATCTTGCCAACGCGACTAAATGCTCCAACGTCGCATACATCCCCACCCCGCCGCATACGGCGAGTATCAGTTACGCCAGCAACGTCTTGCCCTGGGCGACTGATACCGCGTCTGGGGCGGCAACGGCGTCCTCGTCAGCGTCCTTATTGGCTTTCGTGGCTTCAACGTCGAAGGGTGTGGCGGTATAAGTAGGCTCGCCGCAGCAGTGTTTGGTTTGGGTTGTGGGGCTGCTGTTGGTTGTTGGGTAGTATTAGGATCTTGTATTTTGATTGTTTGATGAGAATTTCGAGGCGCGTGGACAATTCCATGGTAGTGTGAGAGATGGCTTTGCATACAGAGATTTGAGAAGGCAAATGGTATAAAGCTTAAGATGCACAACACCTTTCTCGAAATAGCGAGTCTGGTCAAGACGCCAAGATGCTATGCTTAAGTGAAAAAAGACCTCTTCGTCCAATAAGAATTTTTCAACGCCCAGAACCATTCCTCACCACTCCCCCACCAGCATCCAGTCTCCCAACCAACTTCTTCACACCCGTCCACTCCTCACTCCTCAACCCCTCCTGCCCACCCAATTCCGGCCCCACCTCAAAAACACTAAGCACGCCATCCAACCCCCCGACCGCAACTCTCTTCCCAGAATGCTCCTCCCAAGCAACCTTATTCAGGCTCTTGGGCGCCATCCCCGCTCCCTTCAGCCGACTCGGCAGCGCCCTCGCAACCGGCACCTCCGTATCGACCGTAATATCCCACACCTCCACGCTCCCCGCGCCGTCCACGAGCGCGAACACGCCGGGCTTCACGGGACTCCACGCGGCGTCGTAGACGACGTCCTCGCGCACGATATCCAGCAAGGGCGCGACGACCTGCGGCGCGGCGGCCGCGCCCGCCGTGGCGGACATGGTAGCCGGCCCGCGGATCTTCCACAGCTTGACGGTCCAGTCGAGGCTGGAGGTCAGCACGAGGCCGCCGAGGTCGACGGGCCCGCGCGCCGGGTGGAAGGCGACGGACATGACGGGCCCGGCGTGGCCGCGGTAGGAGAGGCGCTGGTCGACGCCGGCCTTGGCGCCGGCGCGGGCGTAGCGGTGGCAGGGGTAGAGGGGTCCCTCTTCGGTGCCGACGAGGAAGTAGGTGGGGTCGGCCGGGGGGAAGGCCATGCAGGTGGGGGAGAGGTCTTCGGTTTTGGCGGGGGGTGGGGTGGTGAGTTCGAGGTATTCTTGCGGCTGCGAGAGCATGTCGATGGACCAGCCGCAGACGACGCCGTCGGTCGAGCAGGAGATGACGTTGTTGGCGTTCTGCGTGCCGACTATGGCGACGGAGTAGACCGGGTGGGTGTGGCCGGAGCCTGTTAGGGCGGTTCGCTGCACGGGGGTGGACTTGGCACGGGTGTCCCAGAGTAGGACTTGGCCGCTGTAGGCGCCGCCGACGATTAGGTTGGGGTGGAAGGGGGAAAATTTGGCGGTGAGGACGTCGGATTGCGCGTGGAAGATGTATTCAGGGCGGTCGTGGAGATGTAGGTTCCAGATCTGGACTAAGCCGTCCGGGTCGTGCGGGGCCGTGGGATTCTTTGTATACGACGCAAGTACCAGTTCTGAGAACTAGAAGAGGGTCAGTAGTGGATCACCAGAGTAGCGAGGGCTCGAACCTTGGGCGAAAAACTAATGGAACTAGTCATTCGTTTTTTACTCCACCTCTCATCCCAGAACTGGGCCACTTCCCGTATAGCATGCCCACTTGCATACTCTTCATCGTCCTCGTCTACACCACCAAGACCACCTGCAGCATAATCTGCCAGTACATCGTAATCCTGGTCTAACGCCCGTTCTATGACCTTGCTCGACCGCTCCACGAAACCCACAAACTCGTCAGAAGCAGTGACCGCTTTGAGCTCTTCATCTGTCAACGATCGCCCTGGAAAGTTCTGCTGCGCAGGGTCTGATCCGTGTCCATCTGCCCTGTGGTCTTTCACAGCTTTGAGCTCCTCCTCTATCTCCTTCCGTAGGTTATGGCGTAACTCCTCATCCTTCTCCCGCTCCCTTCGACTTAGTCGTTTCGTTTTTCGTGGCGTCCGTGATGTCGAGGGCGAGCCGCCATCTTCGGAATCAGAATGCCCGTCCCACGACCCTTGCCGTTGATGTGCCCAAGGTTCCGTGGTCTGAATGCCTTTGCTGTAGGTCAGTACTTCCGGCGCAGGTTCAGGGGCGTAATCATAAAGCGTGTGGAGAGTGGTCGAGAGCGTCTGGGTGGACGTCGATGTAGTTGGGTGCTGATCTGCAGTGTTTGCTTCCGCAGGAGGTGTTGCGGTGATCTCCACGCTCAACTGTGCAGCACTCACTACGGAGCTTGGCCGACTGCCTCTTCCTGCTGGTGATGCTGCTTCAGGCCCAGCCGAGCCAGGCCTACTTTGCCCTAATAAATTGGTACCGAAGTGGTCTTGCTCTTTGCGGTGACCGCCACGTGAGGGTGTAGGTGAAGCTAGCTAAATCTACTGTCAGAACGATGCCATAATCGAAGTCATAGCTGTGCACATACTTCGTCCGCCGCTCCGATGCTGTGCCTCGACGGCGTATCATCTACGGCCCGTAATTCGCGTTGCCGCTTGATTTCCAGAAGCTTGGCCTTTTTGGCTAGAATCTCATCCTTCCGCAGTGGCGACATGATGCTATTCTTGCCCTGTATTCCCTTGAGGAGTCGCGTTTCGCTCTGTAACTGTTCTGTAGACTTTCTGGTAGATGTTGATTTTTAGAACGTGTTGAAAGCACGGTGCTTAGTACATTTGTCAAGACCCAGATCCTATGCCACAACGTACAGCATCTCCGTTCAGCATGATTGCCGTTCCTTGCTTCGAAACATTACTGCCGTGACAAGTAAACGTCCGTTCAGCGTATGTCAACAAGAAGTTGCTTAAGGGTTCCGTCAAGATGCTGAGTCATCAGTGTTCCCTCGGAACCTTGAGGTACCCCAAAATCTGATCCTCCAGATAAGGGCAACAGGAAGCTTTCGAACCCGACCCCACAGGCTTCAAACTTACATCCTCCAAGTATCGCAACCTCCAGAGGCACCTGCGCCTCTCAACCGCACATTCACTTCCCAATTGGCGCCACATTCGGTCCGCGCGGTCCCGCAATCAGTGCATCACCAACGACATGGCTACATCCGGTGTCAACGTGAGCAACCGCATCTATTATGTGTGGCTGCAGTTGCAAGCTACCTCCGAGCTGCTTCAGAAATAATCAGTTCCAGTGTGGTCCATTGGCTAACCATTGCCTTGCGCTCGCAGGTCCTCCGCTACTCCACCCTCGCCTTCGGCATCTTCTACGGCTTCTACCACCAAAGGTCTCTGACCGCACAATTGAAGATGAATGAGATCAATCGGGAATACGAACACAAGGAGTCCATGATACAGCAGGCGAAGGCGGAGTTCACGAAGAAGACCATGCCGCCACAATCGAAGACGGCCAGCGGGAACGGTATGTCGCAAGTTCCGTTTACCTCTTCTGTTGAGGATGCAGAGTCTACCTCGGACTGTGCGAGCAGCTAGCTGATGGCGAGTGTGTTCTGTAGTCATATCTGATCCGGACGACAAGAACTTCGATTTGGAAGCATATCTGACGATGAAGATGGCGGATGAGGCAAAATGAAGGACCCGGTTGCGCGTTAAGGCATGCCATATAGTAGCCCGGGGTGTGGTGGCAATGCTTAAGGACGTAGAGCCATGGACGACAAGAGATATAGTTCCATCTCAATCATACGCCATAGATGTCTACTCCGTTGTACATAACTTGTATACTGTACACTTCCTTTTGGTTCAAGCTCAACATCCTCGAGGAGTGGTTACTCTTCAAGTAGCATGCGATCAATGGGTGAGCAAGCGAACCCAGTGTAGCCCGCCTGGGGAACGTGATTAAGCCCAGAAGTTGTGAATGCGGCTCAGCGAAAGGCTGGGAAGGCTGACGTTTTTTGGGCATACTTGTGATCAAAGCAGAAGATGGAAGTAACGTTAACAACTAGAATTATCATACTCATACACAGGCCCGTAGTCCATTTTGAAACGTGCAGAGCACCTATTTCGCAAAATGCAAGTCGTAGCCCAGCCATTTCCGCGCATTCACCTGAGCAACATCCAGCCCAGGCTTCCCGTACGTCAACGGCAGGAAGAAGTACCAGCCTCCAATCACCACCGCCATGACCACACCAGCAGCTGCCCATGTCGCAAGCAGATTTTGCGCGCCAAGTCTTTCCTTTGCCGACACGCTCCGGGTGCCTGCGACCACACTGCCTTTCTTCTTATGGCCTTTGCCATCTGGGATGGTGGTGTAGCTCGGCTCCTCGAGGGCAGTGGGGTCGAGATTGAATACGAACTCTACTACCGCACCGGTAACGAGGGCCGAGGCAAGGTGTGCCGGGAGGTAATGATGGAGGAAAAGCTGCCGACCCATCAGGAAGAACGGGAGGTAATGAGCCGCCCAGCACAGAAAGAAAAAGCCAGTGGAGTTGTATAGTCGAGATCGGGTTCCTGCCATCAAAGTCGGATTAGACATAAAGTGATAGAGCTGGACATAGCATGATCACTTACGTTCATCTAAAACCTCGACACCACGACGTTGCGAGAGTTGATCTGCACCAATGATACCTGCGAATACTGCCAGGATGCTGCTCGCCACCCACCACCCTAGAGGATTGCCCAGAAAATATATCTGTTGTCGCGTTTCATTGTGGGTCCAAAAGCTTACTCCCCTGAGTAAGAAGGGCCATTGAATCGGTTGACTGGCGTAAGGATGACTGCTAGTCAACGCATTGTTGTGAAAGAACATAGCCCGTTGAAGCTCAAAGTACTTCTTCAGGAATGGCATGTGCTTGGTCTTTTTAGGCTCTCTGACGGACCGTTCGCTGTCCGCCGGCAGAGACGGTATTTGCTCCACATACCATATATTGCTGGACTGCTGGATGTTTTTATTCCCGTTGATCTCGGCTTGTTTGTAAGCCCAGTCCGGCAGAGGCGTTGTATGTGTCCACATGGAGACCTTCGTAGGGACATGCACAAGCTTGAATTGTCCAGACATCGATTTGAAGTCTTGCCCTGCTTTGGCGCCCTCGACCTTGAGTTCGAACAAGGTGTCGTTGAAGCGGTCTCCATTTGCTAGATCGATGGGCACGGTGGTAAACTCCTGGTTGGTGGGGTAAAATGGGGATGCTACATCATGGGTGAGGAGCACGGTGTCCGTACCCAGGTGACGTAGCTTGATAGTATCTCCATTCTTGACGTGCTGTCCCGTCAGACCGTCACCCGGAATCGCAGTCGCAGGAAGTATCTGCCAGTGATTATTGGTGTCGTTGTGGGGATAGCCAGTAACCTGTTGTCCTTGACTGGACACTCTTCCATCATCGTAGCGTAGTGGATACTTGTCAGGATGGCTGTGCAAGTATGTCTTGGTCTCTTTGTGTCTGATAGTCACCGTATCGTAGTACTCAATGCCCACGGACTGCATGGTCATGATATTATCGCTGAGCGTCTCTTGGAACTCCGGTGACATGAAGTCATCGCCAGGGCCAGATTTTGTAAGAATGGCGAAATGTACCTGGAACCAGAAGAGATAGAAGAAGAATGGTACAATGATCAAACCAACCACTCGTGCCGCGAAATGCTTACCGAAGTCCGGAAGCGTGAGAGCCCCTTGTCGGCGGTTGACGTCCAGAAGGCCCCATAGGTCGATTGCAACAGCGCATCCAATCGTGAAGAAGGTGAACACGCCAACGTACTTAGTGGAAATGACACAGCTCATGCACACTCCGGTCAAAAGTAGCCATTTCCACCATTTGCGGCCAAAGGGCTCATGCCGAAGTTTGTAAAAACGGATATAACACAGGACACTCAGCGACATGGCGAATACCAAAGTGGCATCGAGTAGAATTAGCCTTGTCTGTCCGATATGGGCATTGTCAAATAAAACCAATCCAGCGGCGACAATGGCGGCCGGTAAGGAGTACCCCGACTCCCACATAATCAGAAAGACTGTCGGCACGGTAAGACCGCCCAAAAGAGCAGGCAGAGCTCGGAACGCCACGTACGGAACCTTGTTCTCGATATATGAGTCCCCGATGTTATCAAAGAGGAAGTGGCCATCGTATCCGACAAGCCAGCCCATGAGGGCAAAGAGTAGCTTGCCGAATGGAGGGTGAACATCAAAGAAGTACGTTCTCTGAAGATAGTATGAGGCAAACTGAAAGCCGCTCAACGTCAGCATGTGAGACTCGGCGACAAGGTGTACAATGTCAATCGTGTTGTCGGTCCTACCTTGCCAAAATGCACCTCATCAAATACCACCTGGTCTGGATGGCCTATTCCCCAGAACCTTGTTGCGAATGCAAGCACAGTGATGACAGCGAGTGCAGCTTTGTAGTCCCATTGCGAGTCCGCGCCAGTCCTCTGCTTTACCTTCTCCAGTATACCATTGGCGTCCTCATCTCGTGTGAGAGGTGGTGTTAGAGGAGCCTTTTTCACATTCTGCCCACCCCTTTGCCGTACCGAAGACGGTGTGGAAGACATTGTGAGCCAAATCTGTGACGCGCAAGGAGATAAAAACACTCTAGAACGCGTCCGTGAGTCTTGCAAAGGCACTCTGGGAGGGGCAATCCGCTTACGCTGTGAGCGTATGTTGATAAGGTAAGATCTGAAAAAGAGTGTAGAGGAAAGGGCAGAAAATTGACCCTGGCAACTGTGAAGACAGGAAAAGGACAGAGGTACGAAGTTACTCGAAATAACTTACCAAGTAAGTTTAACGGCCTGTGGCCTGACTCTGAACCCCTGTGGGGACTAGCCACATCCCGCAACATCTTACCTAATCCCATTCAGGCATCACAGCTATACCTCTTCCACTTGCATGCTGCTTGATATAGGATAACAGTCGAAAACACAATAAAAGCATTGGCCAGAGATGGTTCCTTCCATGTCCTTAAGATTGGAGCGGGTGAGCCAGCCAAGACACCGTTGATCTTGGACATAAGGTAATGAAGTAGGTAGTGTGTCTGGAAGAGTTGATGCAACCTACAGGTATCACAGGCCTACTCAATGCTTAGGGCTTGAAGAAGGCAACAAAACAGACAATTCTGTCCTGGTCGGACGTGGCTCTGACGAATGGTTCTCACTTAGGTACCCGATTTATGAAATCTTCCCTCTTCACATCTACTCGTAAGGGGAAAATGGCTCAGGCAGCCCTTGTGTCTGCATAGAAGACTTTCATGGCCCATGCCCTGCTTAGTAGGCGACAAGATGACCTAAGTGAATTGACAGCGGAAGCTTCCTACATCCAACTCTACCCAATGAGGCTACGAGGAAAACCTTTCAGATGACGGATTGAGTCTCGATGTTTAATCGCCGTACTATTGAGGATCTCAGGCTGAGGCCAAGGTGTCCTCACTCAGGCTTCCGAAGTCACTGTATCAGAACACTACACGTACTGCACCTCGTACAAGACAACCGTAATCTTAGCTCCCTGTAAGGGGTCGGTGATGCACTTCAATTCTGAAATGCTTCATTCAATCTATATCCGTTATATACATATGGGTACGCTGACACAATCATTCGTCGCCTTCGAGAAAGCTGAGGGTTTCCAGTTCAGTCCGGATCAATCTTTCGAACTCGAGTCGGTCGATGCCCGTATTTCGAGCAAGGCGAAACAGGCTCTTCATGGTACTGCTGATATGTTGCCTTGCAGCCATCTCTGACTGGCCCAGAGAAGCAGCCGTATGCTCCAGTCGTTCCACAGCAAAGGTACTGTCAGACGAGAACGATGGGTGTGGCTGGCTAATATGTGACACTGAATCGTCCTGACTTGAAACGGTCTCGGGTGGCAGTGATATTGATGTATCGTTACTTGGCTTTTGCCTGATGAGGCCTTTTGCCACTATATCACCGTTCAGTGACGACCTTCCGAACTCTTCGCGCTGCGCAGAAGGGTCATCACCGTCCAGGGCTGGTTGTATATTCGTGTATTGCGCATAGTAATCGTCTTCAGAAGTATTGTGCGGCCGATGGTTGACAACGGCAGCAACCTCATGCTCAGGAGGTGTTATTTGCGTTGGGGTCTGCCCGAGAGTCATGTCGTACTGTGCCCAATATTCATCGTCGTCCTCCTCAGCGGCATCCATGGCGTCTTGTTCGTTGTTCTCGGCTTCTTCTAATGCTCGGGTAACTGCGGTGTCCCTTGCCTTTTCATCAGCCTCCGCGATGCTGCCGAACCAGGGCATCTCGTCCCTTTCTGACTGTTCCAACGGCCCTAACTCCGCAACGCGCCAACCCGTCCCCCCTCCCTCCTGCTCACCGATGCACCACAGGTACCTGACCATCAAGGACAGATCTGTTATAACCAGTAACGCATGCAGTGTCTCCGGATCAAGCCGCCTGTATCTGATTCGTTCCACATCTTTGAACTCTATCTCGCATGACACTGGATGGAACTCGAACGACTCGCTCTCGACAATGCTTGGGAGTTTCTCGGCGTCGGCCGTATTCCAGCACAGCAGAGTTAGCCATGAGTCGGTGGAGGAAGTACTGGGCGAGAGGAGTTGTACTCGTTGTCGGAGGATGGGAGTTAGAAGCGGTAGGAGTGCTGGTGGTGGTTTTGGTGATGCGAAAGCTGTTGGTAGGCAGGCAAGCAAGGGCGGAAGAAGCGTTCGAGGATCTGGAGCCGGGATATATTGGACCATGCTGACAACGAGATGCGGACGAATAAGGTAAGTTAACGCTCTAGACCCTGAGGACAAATTCTATAAGGCGTTCAAATGATTGCAATCAGTAGTTTGGACTTTCAGTGAGGCAACCATTCGTCCGGATCCGAACTGACTTGCTTTCGACTAGTATATATGCTAAACCGAGTCCTCGATGTTGGTGATCTATACCAGGGTCCAACCGCTTCCAGGTAACCCGTAATGAGTCTATTAGTGGATCTCACCCCAGATGTAAAAGGTGAGATGAATTATTGTGATCAGCGTTGCTCTTGAACGGCAATCGTTGACTTTTCGGGCCTTTTCGTGGCCCTCTGCGGTTCCATCTGACCGAAAGTCACGGAACTCTGGCAAGCGAACCGTTGCGAAGGGCTACCCCTGGCCCGTATTATATCTGCAACAGTACGGATCTTTCGAAGTGCGGTTGGCTGTATGAGTAGTGTTCATCATACAGTAGATAGCACAGTCCACGGCTGGCAGGCAGGCTGAGATCTCGCTGAAAGTCGCATTGCTTACAAGTTGTTAGGTAAGTTACAGCCCAAGCTTGCTATTTCTGGAACGGGGCTGACTTAAGTTGTTCCGTGCCTCGGGAACGGGATCGGGATCGACTTCGCTTACTGTAGCGTCGACGTTACACTAGATCCCGCTGTCCTTGGACCCTGGGACTGATAAAGATCGATGCCGCATATATCTGTGTAATCGATTGGGTACAAGTACGATATCTGCAAGGTGCTGACCGTACCTCTCAAGTATGACAAAGCGTTGCCTCAGTATAATCGACCGTTCGTGACCCCCTCGTAATGTCATCAGAACCACTCCTCGTCCCGGTCAAGACTGGAACAGCTTTGTCTCGCAATTCGAGAATGAAATCGATATCAGGGACACACGCGATCGTGGGCGAGGATGAATCGGAAAGAGCAGTAGAACGAGCAGTGGAAACGGAAGCGGAGGAGTCAGCGGAGAGAGAAGCGCGAAAGCACGACGAAAGCAAGCTGCGACGTAAAGTGGACTTGCGGTTGTGCAGCATAGCGGGGATCCTTTGCAGTCTTAACCTGCTGGACAGTGGGATTATCTCCAGTGCTTCAGTCACCACGTCAGTCACACTTGGACAAGTAGACATCGTGCTAAAGCTTTACAGCATGTTGAAAGACCTTTCTCTCGAAGGGAACCGCTACGTGAGGGCGCCTTTTGACCATGCCCTACACATCAAGACATGGAGGAAGGTCACGTTAAAGGGCACCATAAGAGGCTCGCTATCGATCCGTATTGCTCTGATGGCTGACAGTCGTGCCATGATCAGTCGGTGTCAATATTCATTTTTACGATTGCCAGTATAGCCTTCCAGCTACCGTCGACTATCGCTGTCCGTGTCTATGGTCCTCGAATCTGGTTCGCTTTCATCACCTTCTGCTTTGGTCTGATCACCCTGGTGCGTGTTCTTGAGCTTATGAGGTCCATGAGCTAGACTTATATATATGCTAGTGCACTGGGTTTATAAAGAATTGGAGGGAGATGATTGCTCTTCGTGTACTCCTGGGAATATCTATGGCAGGACTCTTCAGGCCATTCAGTCTGTGACCATTTGTACTTACCCAGAAATGAACAGTCCGGTATCTACCCAGGCCTCACATATCTGATCAGTACATGGTACACTAGAGGTACGTAATCAAAGAGTTCGCTGTACTGTCCTCTCTGACTCTTCTGTGCAGAAGAGCAACAACTACGTTTCGCGTTCCTACAGTGCGGCGAGGTCATAATTTTAGCCTCTGGTTCTATCCTTAATTACGGTGTTCGTCTTTCAGATGATCCCCATTCTCTTTATGGAAGGTGGCCACTGATTACGAGCAGTTGAACCATCTTAACGGCCGAAACGGTCTCGAGGGATGGCGATGGATGTTCCTGGTTCAAGGGCTGGTAAGCCACTCAAGCCTTGTCCGTTGCAAGTGTAACCTGCTGACCCGGGAAGCTCGCGTGTATTTTCGGGATCGTAACATACTGGTGGATGGTCGACTTTCCAGAGCAAGCTTACCACAGCAGCTCCTTCCTGACGGAGGGCGAAAGCAAATTGGCCGTCTCGAGGATCCAGCGAGACCGAGGAGACGTTAAAGCCGAGGTCTTTACGTGGTCCCAGATTGTGCACCACTTTGCAGATCTAAAGATTTACGGGTTTTGTTGCATGTTTTTTCTACTGGTGAGAGTCTGATTTCGCTGAAGGCAAAAATATTGATACTAAACTCTTCGATGGAATATCGTTTCGACATCTCTCTCCTATTTTTTGCCCATCATGTAAGTCGATGTGCACACCGTGCATCAGTCTACTGACATGTCGTACAGTCTAAAAGGAGGTATGGGGTTTAGCTCGAATCAGGCTATACTGCTCTCCGCTCCGGTATGACTCCAAACTACGGCTCCCGATGTGAACGAATTACTAACGAAAAGTAGCCATACTACTACGCAGTTATTCCTGTTTTGCTTTCCTCACGCATTGGTGATAGTAAGTTCTTCGAACAGTTGACCTTAACCCTAGAGTCTGCACGAGCTCGCCCTGACGCCACCGCAGAGTATAGACTTCGTGGACCAGTCATAGTGTTCAACGCTCTCTGTCTAATTGCAGGCTTTACCATGCTTGGTTTCACCAATCAGGTCACAGTTCGTTACATAGGCGTTTATCTAGCCACCGGAGCTTATGTATCGAACTGGGCAGCCCTGAACGCCTACCAGGCTAACAACATTGTGGGGTAGGTCACCCCCTCCCCAGGTTGATGGCTCCACTGAATCCAGTGGATCGCAGCCAGTGGAAGCGTGCAGTAACAGCAGCGGCCGTCTCAGCTTGCAACGGTCTTGGTGGGATTGCAGGAAGCTATATCGTCAGGCAAGACGAGGCTCCCCGGTATATGACAGCAATCTGGGTATCGATAGGGTACGTCACTACCTCCTGAATGTCTTTCAATTGCGGAGCTGAAGTCTCTCCTTAGATCACATATTCTTATGATCATGTTCGTATTGTTCTTCTCCATATACTTTTATGGTGCGAATCGACGACAAGACAAGAACGATGAGGTTCTAGAGGGCACGGTACGTGTGTCCTGTTGTGCAGTGTCACCAAAAGCTTATACCGTGTAGGAAAACTTCCGATATACATACTAGTAGACTGGATCATTGGGAGGCACCCCGTTGGCACTATATGCGTTATGGGGCCATCTAGGGCCCTGAAAAATAGCAGTAATAGAGTCCATGAATTTCCTAGTGTTCAAGGCGTGCATCGAAAAAATGGAAGGATACTGTAACCTGCCATATCTTCCCGTTGAGCCATAAGCTTACCATTGATGAATTATTTCTGTGAAGCCTCAGTCTTCGAGAAGCGCAAGGGTTTGCTGACCAACATGTACAGTAGAGCGATGAGTGGCTTGCTCTCGCGTTACTGCCGAATCAGGTTAGTCTAGTTGTACTTGTATGTACTGTAACTGTGCATCCTCGTGCTTCGTCAATTCCCCGATTGTGTCCTACTAAACTGATTTTCATGATCTCAATAGCAGTTCCTGAGAGGTTATATGTGTTCCGTCGAAGATCACTCTATTTCAGGGCTTCTAGACGGATCTTCACCATTTGCTCTAAGCCCCCAGATCCAGCTAGCAAAGTCCGACCTCGCATACTCAAGCCCAATTCACGCCAGCCCCCCGGCCACAGAGGCATTACCCCAGCGTTGGCATCAGCTCATAGATCAGTCAGCGGAAGCATTTATTCTTGGACCGAGAGTGCTCCTGTGAGCTAAGTTGGGGTGCAGCGCATTGGTGGTGCAGTAGCACCAAGCAGAAGATGGTGTTCCTCGGCATCTACACAGCACTGTACGATTACGAGCCTCAAGGGGATAATGAATTATCAATCCAGGAAGGCGAAATCTTGTATGTGATTGAGAAGAGCGATGCGGACGATTGGTGGAAGGCGAAGAAGAGGGCTACAGCTGAGGACGAGGAGGAGCCGGTCGGGCTTATACCAAATAACTATGTCGAGGAAGTGAGTCAAATGTCTATAGGAAGCCAGGTTATCAGAAGATCATGCGGGCCCTTTGTTTGTTGCTTTGTTGTAGCGTTGCCATCACCAGGATTAGAGGTTTCTTTTAAGGCCTACAACTCTGAATGATATGAGACATACGCAGCTACTGATTACCCGTTGTCACAGGCCCGACCAACTCACCATGCCAAGGCTCTATATGACTATACACGACAGACTGACGAGGAGCTTTCGTTTACCGAAGACGCGCCGCTGTTGGTCTACGATACATCAGACCCAGACTGGACTCTGGTGGGTTCGAATGGGGAGTACGGATTTGCCCCGGCCAATTACATTGAGATAATTGGCGAGGGTCCAAGAGCGTCTTCCGGAAAAGTTCAATCGCCTCAAGACGATGCTGCGTCAAGACACACGCCAGCTTCAAGCTCGGGACAAAGTCCAGCAGAGACTACAGTTGGGGCCCCAGCGGCGGCGCTGGCGGGAATGATGCAAGAGCAGCAACCAACGTCCTCTCAGTCCACGAAAAGTCCTGAAGCTGCACCACCATCGAACATTACTCTTCCACCGCGAAGACCTCAGTACACCCCTGAAGCGTCGGACGAAGAGGTGCCGTCCGCCCACGCGCCACATCTTCCGCAGCGACCGCCATCACAACAAATGTCGCCGCCTCCGTACCAGCTCGCCTCACCTCACTCTCCAGCGTCTGCAGGAGTGATCGCCTCACCACCGTACAACCGAGCAGCGCAAAAAGGCGTTGATGAAGACGCTCCCTTCCCTTCGCCAGGTGGATACCGCTTGTACAATATCAATGAGATGGCCTCTGCTATTGGGAAAAAAAAGAAAATGCCTACCACACTTGGCATTAACGTGGCTACAGGCACGATCATGATCGCCCCGGAGCAATCCCGTGATGGAGCGCAACAGGAATGGACTGCCGAAAAGCTCACCCATTATTCGATAGAAGGGAAGCATGTATTCATGGAACTTGTCAGACCTAGCAAAAGCATTGATTTCCACGCAGGGACGAAAGACACTGCGCACGCGATCGTGTCGATGTTGGGGGAGATGGCCGGAGCGGTCAGAGCGGAAGGCTTGAGGGAAGTTATAGCAGCTGGCTCAGGGTCTCGGGGCGGACAGAAAAAAGGCCAAATTCTCTACGACTTTATGGCCCAGGGTGACGATGAGGTGACTGTAGCAATTGGGGATAATGTCGTCGTCCTCGACGACACTAAAAGCGAGGAGTGGTGGATGGTGCGCCGCTTAAAGAACGGGAATGAAGGAGTTGTGCCTAGCAGTTACATCGAGATCACAGGAACGGTTTCAACCACAACTCCGAGTACGAGCGGTATCGCTGCGGGTCGCTCCACCGTTGAGCAGAACAGACTGGAGGAAGAGCGACTGGCGAAGGAGGCTACGAAAGCATTCAGAAAAAGAAGTGGAGGTGATACAAGAGGCTCAGAGGTAGGCCCAGGACTGAAGCTGCCAAAAAGAGGTAGCAGTTTAGTTGGGGTTGACGATGGTAACACTCGTGCTACGCAGCGAGGCAAACGCGAGAGCAAAGCGGAAGGCAACACACCCAGCACCGCAAAGTCCAGTGAGTTCTTGAAAGAAATTGTACGTTGACTGCGAACTAATCCAGTATTAGAGCCCGACCAATCGAAGACTCGAACATGGACAGATCGATCAGGATCGTTCAAGGTCGAAGCGGAATTTATCGGCCTAAAAGATGGCAAGATTCATCTACATAAGCTGAATGGAGTCAAAATCGCGGTTCCTGTACCGAAAATGGCAGTCGAAGATCTCGAGTATGTCGAGGGGGTGACAGGCATGTCTTTAGACGAAGATAAACCATTGTCCGATATACGTCGACGCAGCATGCAGGGAGGAACCAGCAAGGACCCCAAGAAGCCTTCCAATCCACTAAGTGACAAATCCAAGACTGGTGCCTCCATCGAACCGCCAAAGCAACCCGATTACGATTGGTTTGACTTCTTCTTGAAATGCGGTGTTGGTCCTCATCAGTGTGAACGTTATGCTTCAAGTTTTACCAGGGACTCTATGGACGAGAGCGTGCTGCCAGATATAACGCACTCGGTTTTGCAAACTCTAGGGCTGAAGGAAGGTGACATACTTCGCGTGATGAAATTCCTCAACAAAAAGTATGCTCGGTCCGGACCAAAGTCCAAATTGCGAAACGTCAGCTTTGGGGATGAACAGGTCATTGATAATGGTGACGAGGCCAACGAGGATGGTTCTTTTCCATCCAGTGGTGCTACTGGTGGCCTCTTCTCTGGACCTGGAGGTACTCTGAGGAACAACACCCGCAAAGGTCGCCCAGCTCCGGCCGTACAGGTCAATGATGTTATAGATGCGAAAGCTCTTGGCCGCAAAGATGGTGCAGACACTGGGAAGGCGAGCGACACCCCTCTTGATGCAATGTTTAAACCGACACAGAAATCTAGTGGAGGCTTTGATGACGATGCGTGGGATGTGAAGCCATCCAAGCAACAGCAAAGTAACGCAACAGCACCCGCTCCTCCGAACCTAGCGCCCACACCACAGGTTGCCGCGCCTTCTCAGCCTGCACTAACTGGAGCCTTGGCAGATCTGTCATTGTTGACACCGCCACTGCAACCGACTGTGACCCACACGACCGGGACACCCCAAGCCTCGCAAGTCCAGCCAGTCCCTCAACCTCAGCAGCCTCAGATCACTGGAGCTCATCCTTCTTTCTTCTCTCAGCTCGGGTCACAGCAGACTGGCGCACCTCTTCAATCCAATACTCCCTATCAAGCTTCACCAATGCAAACACCCAGTTCACAGCCGAGTGCGATCAGCCAGCAGCAAACCTCACAAAGTATTGCTCCCAGACCACGACCGCAGGCGCCGCAGACAATGCAGTCCGGGTCCTTGATGCTTCCGCCACCACCTAGGCCACTATCAGCACCTCAAAATTACCCTCAGCAGAACGGCTTCGGACCACCGCCACTACAACCTCAGTTAACCGGATTTCAAAACCCGAGCAGTCTTCAAACGCAAATCGCGCCCGTAGGCCAGAGTTTGAATGAGTTAAACCAGCTGAGAGCTCAGCAGGTTATGGGCCAACAGCGCCTGATGCCTCAACCGACCGGTTTTGGACAGCAAGATCAAGGCTTCAACCAGTTTGGTAACGGATTCCTTCCTCAAAACACTGGCTTCGGAGGGCAGCAACCGCAACAGCCCGGAATTCGTACTGCGAGCTTCTTCAACAGCCAGCAGTCAGGCAGCCCTTTCGCCGACCCTCGGCAACCACCTCCAATATCCGCATTCCAGCCCATGATGCCGCAAATGACCGGCGCTCAGCCACCAATGCCCTCGCCCGCTCCTCAATTACAATTCCAGCCGACTGGCATAAATTCCTTCCTACCACCAGCGCTACAGCCGCAGCAGACGGGCACGAACGGTTTCGGCCGCCCAGCCTTCGGTCAATCGCTTCCGCCGGTCCCTCCTATCCCCCAACAGCCGACGGTAGCACCTCTACAGCCTCAACCAACGGGCCCGCCTCCTCCGGTCCGCTTCGGTGTGACGGGCGAGGCCAAGAAATTGGCGCCACAGCCGACGGGGCGGAGAGCAAACCTTTCGCATGCTAGTAAGTTGCCGGCACATTGTGGAATTTCCTGTAGTCAGCTGACGTGACTTGTAGCTCCGCAAAACCCCTTTGGGTTCTGAACCAGATCGTTATAGCGTGGAAGGAGCCATGATTCGTTCAAATCGTACAGTCCAGCGCTCGCTCTGCATTGCATCCTGTGTATACACTCAACGTTCTTACGGCGCGCTTTGGGTTCTTGTGACGCCTGACGTGGATGTTGTTTGATATTCTTATGGTAGCGACGTGGTGCGCATTTTGCGGCCTTTGTACTTACGGTTCGCAATTACTTTCGGCGGAGGAGCTACCATTGAGACCGTGCGGAAAGGCATAGTGTGTCCAAGTTTCTGAGGGGCTGTTTCTGTGATGACGGCCGCACCGTGATGATTCGTGATGTAGCCGATCTTACGCCGGCACTATGCATAAGCAACAATCTCGTAACCCTCGATTCTTAGGATGGATACTGCGTTTTACGGTTTTGTGGATGGTTTCGATCAAGAGTCAGTCATTATCATTAAGCCGTATCGCATGTTCCCCAGAACCCATTCCCTTCCCTTCCCGTTCAAGCCAATCCAATCCAACCAACCCAACCCATCCCATCGAGCCTAACCAACTCGCTCGATAGATTCTCCGCCGTCTATCTCCGGCTCAACGACGCCCGTCACCGAAGGATGGTATCCTATCCGCTTCGAACCCGCCGCCATCTCATCTCCGCCCTCGAGTCATTCCGCTCATCTCCTCCTTCCTTCCGCAGCATCGCCCACCATCTTCCCTCGCCCAGCCCTCCGCCCCCCTCAATGCCCAACAATAAAACACTCGCCATCATTCCCAAAAACACACTCCCCACTCGTCCCACTCGCCGTAAGCGTTGTGTCGTTCCCACCGGACCCTCCGCACGCGTTGCAAGGTCGCGACCCGGGCTGCCCGCAGTAGCCGACGCAGACGGGGCCCGTCGCGGGGCAGAAGTGGCAGCTGCCGGGACAGCCGGAGGGGGAGCGGCATTCGCAGGTCGGTTGGGCGGAGGTTTGCGGTTGGCGGGGGACGAGGTTTTGGAGGGTGTGTGGGAGGAGAGGGGTGGCGTGGGTGTGGAGGGGGTGGTTGAGGAGGAGGAGGAGGGTGAGGGATGTGAGGAGGTGGGTGAGGTGGAGGTTGTGCATGGTTGGTCGTTTGAGTCGAGGGGTGGTTGTGAGGAACTGTGGAGAGGTGGTGTGATGCGCTGGACCGTAGGTAGGTATGAAACAGGTAGGGAGACGCAGCTCGCTCGGACGGAAGAGGAGAGACGGCTTTGTATGGGTCGTCGTTGTTGACAGTGTCTCGAGTGAGGGATAGATGAGTAGGTGTGTAAGAGTAAGAATAAGTGAATGTACAGAGCAGAAGAATAAGGAGATCCTTATTCAAATGCAACAGGAAACCGATCGGTGCAGGCAGAGAAGAAAAACCTCAGCCCTTTTATCTACATGTACGTCAACACGGGATAGCGTAAGCACGAATACGAAAAGATCCTCCGTTGCGGTGCACAACGAAAAGGAAGTATTCCTTCTCGGCTGTGGCGCAGCTTCCCAATCAATCAGCACCGGGTATATGATGGGCGGAACATGGCAAATCCAACACATATCCAATCGACACGTGGTTGCCGTTGTCCCTTGCCACCTACGGGAAGAGAGCGATTTGTTGTTTCTGGGGCGAGGAGCTCGTATTTCGAGACTACGATAGGGAGTAGACTGCAGGAACAACTGAAGCCGGTGTTGTTGTGATCTTCGAGCTTCAACGTCATTGTATGTTGTGGTCAGGTTCTCGGGTTTGTTATGGACGTATGGATGTAACTTATCGTTGGTGGAGTACGCGGTTGGGGTGTGGGGGCGATGCAGGTTGATTGGATGAGAGGTAACAATGGCACTTCCATCGGGTTGAGCGAAAAGGCCTATTTTGGGG
>JAABUU010002933.1_pt1 | contig 22929 bp, 14 predicted proteins | sample 5559301 | NCBI WGS metagenome assembly JAABUU01 (sample SAMN10711884, study PRJNA513360) | rock metagenome | isolation source: Antarctica rocks | place: Antarctica: Victoria Land, Richard Nunatak white | reverse complement strand
GCCTGCCGGCGCGCAGCTACTCGGATCTGTTGCAGGAGTGGGGGACGTATGGCACGACGGACGCGTCCTATCACGAGAGCCACGCCGCGTTGGCGCATATTCTGGGGCTGGCGGTGGGCAGCGCCGCCCTGGAAACGATGGTCGCGGACGCCGTGGTGGACGTCGCGGACGTCCACGCGCAGCCCCTGCGTCCGGAGGTGCGGGCGGTGGATGGGCCGCTCCTCGTGGTGCAAGCCGATGGCAAGGGCGTGCCCATGGTGCAGCCGCCCGCAGGGGCGCGGCCGGTGCGCCTGGGCAAAGGGCAGAAACGGACCAAGAAGAAGGAGGCCATCGTGACCAGCCTCTACACGATCGCGCCCTACGTGCGCACACCGCAGGAGGTGGTGGCCGCGCTGCTACAGGACCGCGATCGGCCACCGGACACGGCGCCCCGTCCCAAGCCAGGGGGCAAAGAACGGCGGGCCACCCTCGACGGCAAGGGGGTAGCCCTGACACGCCTGGCCGCGCGGGCGCGGCAGCGCGAGGGGCCACACATCCAGGAACGGGTCGCGTTGACCGATGGCGCGGAGGCGCGGCAACAGCAGATCGCGGCCCACTTCCCCCGGCATACGCTGGTGCTCGACATCATCCACGCCACGGATTATCTCTGGAACGCGGCCAACGCGCTGCGCGGCGAGACGCACCCTGACCGCCTCGCCTGGATCCGTACGCATCTGGCGCAGCTCCTCGCCGGAGACACGCCGGCCGTCATCACCGCGCTGGAAGCGGCCGCCCAAGACCCGGCGCGCACGGTCGTGCAACGCAAGGCGCTCTTGGGCACCGCCGGTTACGACCGCCGCAACGCGCCCTACATGTGCTATGACGTGTATCTCGCGCACGGCTGGCCCATCGGCACCGGGGTTGTGGAAGGGGCCTGCGGCCACCTCGTCAAGGATCGCATGGAACAGGCAGGCATGCGCTGGACCAAAGCCGGGGCACAGGCGGTGCTCGATCTCCGCGCGCTCCGGCTCAACGGCCAGTGGGACGCCTATGCCTCGTTCCATCGCCAGCGGCAACATCTGCGGTTGTACGGGACATCCGACACCGCAGCGGAGGTGGCGGAGATGCAGGTGTTGGCTGACGCGGCCTAGTCGCGCTGCCTCCACGGATTTTGGTCACACTCAAACAATATCGGCGAACCGCATCTCGACCCCCTTGAAGAAGCGATACCCCAGCGCCAGCAGCACGAGCGCGACGGCGGTCGTGACGGCGAGCAGGGGGTAATTCGGCGGTTGGCCCTGCACGATGACCCGCCGGTAGGAGTCGATGACGCCGGTCATGGGGTTCAGCCAGAAGAGCGGCCGGTAGCGCGGCGGGATCACGGTCAGCGGATAGATTACGGGGGTCACGTACATCCACAATTGCAGCAGGAAGGGGAGCAGCAGGCGTATGTCGCGATAGAAGACGTTGGCCGCCGAGAGCACGAGCATCAGCCCCAACATGAGGGCCATCTGCACGAGCACGATGAGCGGTACCCACAGTATCTCGGGGGTCAGACCGATGTGGTAGAACAGCAGCATGCCGGCGAAGATCGTCGCGGCCACCAGGAAGTCGACAAAGCCGGCCAGCAGGCTGGCCAGCGGGAAGATCTCGCGCGGGAAGTAGATCTTGGACACAAGGTTGGCGTTGCCCACCAGCGAACCGGCCCCGGCCCCCAGCGCGTTGGTGAAGTAGGTCCAGGGGACCAGCGCCACGTAGGAGAAGACGGGATAGGGGATGCCCGGCGTTTTGACCTTGACGAACAGCGCGAAGATGACCGAGAAGACGACCATCAAGGCGAACGGCTGGACGACGGCCCAGGCGACGCCCAACACCGATTGCTTGTAGCGGATCTTGAGGTCGCGGGCCGCCAGGTTGAGCAACAACTCGCGCCGTTGCGCGAGCCGGATCAGGTGCGCGTGCAGTGAGCGGTTATCGGTGGCGAGCATGTGCGCGACGCTACCCTTCAGCGCCGCGCGAGCGCGCCGTCGGGCCGCCGTCACTCCCGAGCGACACGGCCGCCGCCGTGCCGGCCGGCGCGCCGCCGGCGTGGGCCGGCCCGGATCGCGCGCCGCGGTAGTAGCGGGTGGCGCGCGATCCGGGCACATCCGCCTTGTTGAGGACCACACCGAGGACGCGCGCGTTGACCGCCGTCAGCCGGCCGAGGGCGGCCTTAACCAGGTCGCGCCGCGTCGCGCGTGCGCCGGCCACCAGCACCGTGCCATCGGCGTGCGAGGCCAGGATCACGGCGTCGGTGAGCAACCCCATCGCCGGCGTGTCGATGATGACGATGTCGGCCTGCTCCGCCAGCGTTTCGACGATGGCGGCCGTGCGCGTGGAGGCGAGCAATTCGGCCGGGTTGGGCGCGATCTGGCCCGCGTCGAGCAGGCGCAGGTAGGGGATGGGCGTCGGCTGGAGCAGCGAGAGCACCGCCGCGCGCAGGGTGTGTTCGTCGCCCAGATACAGCGTGCTCAGGCCCGACGCGCCGGGCAGGCCGAAGAGGGCGTGCTGGACGGGGGCGCGCATATTGGCGTCGACCAGGATCACGCGCTCGCCAGCCTGGGCCATCACGATGGCCAGGTTCGCGGCCACCACCGACTTCCCTTCGCGCGGCAGCGCGCTGGTGATAACGATGGTGCGCGCCTTGTGGATGGCGCCCGCGAACGCGATGCCGGTGCGCAAGTTGCGAAACCCCTCGCTCCCACTGTCGAACGGCCTACTCAACGTCACCAGGGAATCCTCCAGCGCATGGCCCTGCGTTTCCGCCCCCGGCCACCGGGCGTCGAGCAAGGGAGCAAGCAAGGGGCCGAGTGGGAATGGTCGGCGGCCGCCGCCGCGCGGGCCGCGCCGGCCGCGCAACAGGCCGATGCTGGCCAGTATCGGCACGCCCAGCGCCTCCGCCGCCTCATCGGCGTCGTGGAGGCTGGCGTCCAGGTACTCGCGGAGCAACGCCAGGGCGATCCCCACGACGAAGCCGCCCAGTAGCGCGAAGATCACGATGTTGGCCACCAGCGTGGTGCGCGTCAGTACGTCGGGTCCCAGCGAAAACAGGTACTTGGCGGCGGGCGGGTTGTCCGCCGGCGTGAGCTTGGCCTGATTGGCCTGCGCGTCGGCGAGGGCGTTCTGCAGTGGCACGACGCTGCTGTATTTCTGGTCGAGCGTCAGGCGCGGGTCGTCGAAGACGGCCGTTAATTGCCGGGCGATTGAGGCGATGCGCTGGGTCCAATAAGCGGACCCTGCCGCCGTGAGCGTGGGGTCGAGCGGCCCCGCGTTGGGCATGTTTTGCTGGTCGTCGGCGATGAAGCCGTTGGCCAGGGACTGCGCGTCCCGCGCCGTCTCCGTCGGGGCGCCGCCGGTTACACTAATCTTGTAAAGCACAGTGGTCGGGATGCGGCTAGTCGTGATATTGGCGACAAGGTCCGCCGTTGTGCGCGTCAGACCGTAGCGCTGGATGACTCGCGCGACGAAATAGGGCGAGTCGATGTACGTATCGTAGGTCGCGGTCAGCGTATCGAGGTCGAGGGGCGTGGTGCGATTCGTGGGGTCGAGCGCCAGGTTGGCGCCGACTACCGCGCGGTTCGCGACGTTGGGGTTGAGGACGAGCACCGCCGAGGACGTGTACACGGTGCGCCCGAAGTGTACGTGGTCGATCACCGCCGCGCTGGCGCCCGCGACGAGCGTGGTCAGCACGACTAGCCAGATGTGCTTGCGGATGATGCGCAGGTTGTTAAAGAATTCCATGCCTATCCGCCCGCGTTAGCCCCGCGTTCATTCCTGTATTTATTGTGTCCTGACGCCGCGCCGGATACGTTTCCGCATCGTCGTGCCGCTAGGGCCATGGACACACTAAGTCTACCACGCGCTGCTCGTCGGGACTCACCCCAGGCGCCGTGTCCTCGTCGCGGCCCCGCGCGGGTTCTGTCATGCCTGTCTGGGGGTTGTGGTCGTCGACGGGCCGATCCAGGGCCGCGTGCGCGGCGACACGCGCGGCCAGGCGCGCCGCGATGCGCGTGACGGCGGCGCTGGCCACCGCCATTTCCGCCGTGGTCATGGCCAATTCGGCCGCCGTCAGGGCCTCCTCCAGCGTCGCCTCGGACCACACGGGGGCGCCGATGGGCCACCCGGCGACGCCCGCGCTCTCCTCGGCGGGCGGCTGTCCCCACGCCGCGCGGCGCAGGGCGTCGCTCACCTGGGCGTTGTCGCCGCGCCGCGCCAGCGTGGCCAGGGTCCGCACGATTGCCCCCAACTCGTCCAGGGCGAGGTCCTGCCGGTCGATCACTTCCAAGATCTTGGTGTGCGTGGTCGGCGCCGTCGCTTCCACCTCGGAGGTGAGCGCCTCATGCAGCTTCTCGCCTGGGCGCAAGCCCGTGAAGACGATCCGCCCGGCCGCGCCGGAATGGCGTCTCCGCGGCCCCAGCATCTGTTCGGCGAGATGGACGATCGACACGGGGCGTCCCATATCCAGCATGAGGATAGAGCCGCTCACGGCGTCGGCCGCGGCCTGGATCACGAGCGCGACGGCCTCGGGCGCGCTCATGAAGAAGCGCGTCGCCTCGGGGTGGGTCACCGTGAGCGGCTCTCCCAACGCGATTTGCCGCTCGAACGTGGGGATGACGCTGCCCCTGCTCCCAATGACGTTGCCGAAGCGGACGGCGCAAAAGAGGGTCTCGCTCTCGCGCGCGTAGCCGCGCACGAGCAATTCGCCGATGCGCTTGGAGTAGCCCAAGTTGCTCGTCGGCGCCACGGCTTTGTCGCTCGAAATGAAGACGAAGCGCCGCACGCCGCTGACGTGGGCATGACGGCACAGCAGCGCCGTCCCCAACACGTTGGTCTTGACCGTCTCGCCGGCATGGTTCTCCAGTAACGGCACATGCTTGTAGGCCGCGGCATGGAAGACGACGTGTGGGCGATAGTGGTGGAAGACCGCGGCGACGCGGCCCTCGTCGGCGATGTCGGCGATGCACACCGCTACATCGGTCGCGCCGCGAATGGACTGCAGGTCGGCCTCGAGATCGAACAGGCCGGTTTCATTTGTGTCCAGCACAATCAGTTGACGGGGACGCAGGGCGAGGAGTTGGCGACACAGTTCGGACCCGATAGAGCCGGCCGCGCCGGTGACCAGCACGACCTGGTCGTGCAGGTACTCCGCGCAGGCGGCGGTGTCGATCCGCACCTCTTCGCGCCCCAGCAGGTCGGCGATACTCAACTCCGGTGCCCGCATCGGCCCCTTCCCACGCGGGCGCGTCACTCGTGCCGCCACGCGCGGCGCCAGGAAGGCCAGGATGGCCGCCACGGCGGCCACGGCCAGCCAGGACGAGCGGTCGTGGGGCCGCAGCGCCAGGAGGGCGAGCAGCGCCGCTAGCGCTAGAGCGAGCGCGATTCCTCGTGCGAGGCTCGTGCGCGCTCGCGTATCCGTCCAAATGTTGTTCAAGGTAGATCCTCTCCCATTGACGAGACCGACGACGTGGGTGACTATACGTGACGCGACGCGTCACGCCGCGCCCGCGCGTTGAAGACCACTCTCGCGCCCTGCGCTATCCAGTTCCCTCTCCGGTGTGGGAGATGGAACTGAGAAGCGCGGGCGTGTAGGCATCCTATGACTTACATTTCCTCGGGGCCGCTGGCGCGCGGCGCGCCGCGCCGCTCACGCCGCCGCCACACGGACAGGCTGGCCAGGAGCGCGACGAGGCCGGCGGCGTAGAGGGCGCCGCTATCCGGCTCGGGTGTCGCCGTCGGCGTCGTCCCTGGGCCAGTCGCGCCGGAGCCGCCGCCGATCGCCGCGTTGTTCTGCGCGATGTCGAACGTGCCTAGGCCCGTCGCCAGGTCGTAGCCCTGCGTGGCCACACAGGGTATAGCGCCGCCGGTGTCGCCCGTCATGACGTCGTGGAAGCCGGGGTAGGGCTGTGGGATGGGATTGTACAGGGCGTAGAGGAGCGGCGCGGCGTAGCCCAGGCTATTGTTGTGGGACGTCTCGAGGCGCGCCCACACGCCCATGGAGAGCGGCGAGGCCAGGCTGGTGCCGCCGACCTGCGTCACCGTGCCGCTGACCACGACGAGGGCGCCGGTGTTGGGGTCGGCCTCCATGGCGATGTCGGGGACGACGCGGCCGCCCATGACGAACCCGGCCGCCGGGGGGGCCTGGCCTTTCGGCGCGTCGACGTTACCGGACTGCCAGTAGGGCTGCGCCTCGAAGTCGCTGATACCGCAGCCGCCGCCGAGCCAGGCGGTCTCCGTGATGTAGGTGTCGGGGGGCGCCCCCGTGGCGTTCGTGGCGAGCAGCGTCGTGCCGCCGACGCCGGTGATGAACGGCGAGGAGGCGGGGTACTCCGGCTCCGGCGCCCCGGAGCCGGGCACGCCGTTCGTTGGCGCGACCGCGCAGGCGCTGCCGGTGTCGCCGGACGAGGCGAAGATGGTCTGTCCCTGCGCCGCCGCTTGTTCGGCGATCTGGTCGCCCATCAGCATGAAGCCGTCGATCGCCGGGAACGACTCGCACTCACCGAAGGAGGCGTTGCCGGTCTTGGCCAGGTCGTCGGTCACGAAGCGGTTAAACTCGAGGCCAACGTCGGCGTCGCTGAGCGACCCCACGTCGTAGACGTAGAGGTGCTGCACATTCCCGGCGATGCCGCTGGAACTCTGTGTATCGAGGTCCCACTCGTCGAGGCCGGACACATCGGGGCTGCCGAAGCCGACCGGCACGACGCTGTAGGGGACTGCCGGCAGGCCATCGGCGGCCTCCTCCTGCCGTAGGTCTTTCTCCACCTGCGTCAGGTCGCCCTCGGCGAAGACGGCCGTGCTGGTTTTACTCCCCGTGGGAACCCCGGCCGCGTCGTAGATCTTGGCGTACTCCGGCGGGTGGAACCCGTTCAGATTAGCGGCGGTCACCGGCGGCGCCGGGGGCGGGACGGCGGGGACTGACGCCAACGATTGCTTCGTCAACGTGGCGGGATTGTGGTGCAGCGGCGTGGACAGGCGCGAGGCGTTGTTGAGCCCCAGCACCGCCGCTACGGTCCCGCCGAGCGCGGAGGGTACCTGCGCGTCGGCCGTGTTGGCGTAGACCGTCCGCGTCTGGCCGCCCAGCGTGAGCGTGAAGCTGTGGATCGGCGTGTTGAAGGCGGTCTCGACTATCTGCGCGTAGCCATGCGCCGTGATGAACATGTTGTTGGGCTCGACCTGTAGATTGGTCAGGCCCTTATTCGACAGGTATGTTTCCACGGCCTGTACCTGGGCGCTCGTGGGCCCGTAGGCGGCGAGGAACTGGGCCGGGGCTAGCGATTGACCGTAGCTGGCGTTGCCGCGGGTGCTGATGTCGTGGATATACTGGTTCAGCGCGGGGCGGTTTTGCAGGGCGAGCCCGACTTCGATCGTCATCGGCATGATGGAGGACACAGGGCCGCTATCAATGGGGTTGACGGACGATGCGAAAGGCGTGGCCTTTGTCGCCGTGGGGACGAAGCCGGTCGTCGCCGCGCCCGCGCGGGCGGGCGCGGCGAACGGGGACAGCGCGGCCAGGGCGATCGCGCCGAGTACGGACGGAATGATGATACGACGGTACATAGGTGACGGTACCCTCCTGAGTGCTCGGACAAGACGGGACTAGTCAAACGGGGCTATCGCTGTAACTACTGACGATGGCTACACGCCGAACGGCCGCGCCCCGTGGCGCGGCGGGTGGGCTGCGGGCGAATGGGCTGCTGGACACTCCTCTCCCACGATGGGGAGCCGCGACAATGCGGCTCTTAACTAGCTACTCAGACGTTTCAGCACGTTTTTTAGATCACTGCTCCGCAGCTATTCGCGCATTTGCCTTGAATGTCCGTTGTGTGCCGCGGCATCGCCCATACCTGAACCGCATTGCTCCGCGCTAGTGACTGCTTGACCATACCACGCGTGGTGACAGACGTAAAGACCTGTCACGATCATGCATCGCCCAACCGGCATAGGTCGCGTACCACACGGCCAGGGCCGGCGGAGGATTGGCGACGCCGTGAGGTTAGCGCGCGCACCGGGGTCGGCGACGCCAGATGAGTAGCCCCGCGAGGAGCGCGCCGAGACCCGTGGCGTAAAGAACCCCGCTGCCCGGCTCCGGCGTGGCCGTCGGCGTCGTCCCTGTGCCGCCCGCGCCCGGTGCGGCATCGGTGCGCAACGGTAGGCTCAGACTTACCGCCGAGATCGTCGTCACGGCGGGGATGTTGTCTTGCTGCAGGTAGGGCTGGTCGTTGCCCAGCACCTCCAGACGCAGCGTGTGCCCCGCCTGGAACTGCCAGGCGTTGCCACTGATTTGATAGGAGATGTGTTGTGGCATGGTGGCCGTGGCGGCCGCACCGACGTAGCGGTAGGCCGCGCGGCCGACCAGCGTTTCGCTGATCCCGTCGGGCGCGACATCCCACAGCCGCGCGTTGAGCTCGGCGTCGGTTCCCGTCGTGCTGAAATCGACGTGTAGCGTGGGCTGGCCCATGAGTGTATACGGGGTCGTCACCGCGAAGGTCCAGGCCGCGATGCCGGGACCGCCCGCGACGTTGGTGGCGAGGCAGCCCGTATGTACGATGGGGTCGACGGCGCTGTTCTCGGTGTTGATCGCCGTGTTGCTGGTCGTCTGGGCCTGCGTCGCCGCGAGCGTGATGGCCGCGTCGTGCAGCGCCGGCCAACTCGGCGCGACAAAGGTCTGGCGCGTCTGCCCCGGCACGCAGGTGGTCGTCTGGGCGGTGACGTCGGTGGCCGGCTTCGTCCCACTACCCGTGAGATAGTAGTCGAAGAAACGGTTTCCGACAGCATTGGCGTAGTCCCACTCGTCGGCCGGGTTGTTGGCGTTGGAGTGGCCGATGTCCCCGAAGTAGCTGGTGATGGGGTAGTTGGGGTCGTAGGCCAGCACATGGTTGCGCATGTTGATGGCCTGCACCGGCGGGAAGAGCGGGTCGGTAAGCCCCTGCTCTTGGTAGATCGGCACGTCGTGGTCCGGCTCCTGGTAGAGCACCGAGCGCAGCCGGAATTGCGTCAGGGCCTGATGGGTGACTGGATCGGTGGTGGGGTCGTCGGCGAAGGGGCTGCCGGCGACCGAGCGGGCGTTCCAACTGGTCAGGTCGGCGGTCGGATCGGTGTCGGGCCCGACGGGACCGGGGGCGGCGTAGGAGCCCGTCTGAGCGCCGACGGCGAAGAGGCCGGCCTGGTACGACTGGATGGGGATGCCGACGGGATCGCTATCCAGGGTCGGGGAGATCGCCGCGCCGGCGGAGACGCCCGTGGTCGTATCGACGGCGCGGCCGTTGGGGAAGAGGGCGTTCCACAGGTCCGACCAGGTCCATTGCGGGACGGCGGCGGCGATGTGTAAAGGGGTCCCCTTTGGGCTCGTCCAGGGCGAGAGCGAGTAGTCCGTGTTCATGGTGCGGTCGTTGAGCTCGGCCAGCCACCAGGCGTGGCCGCCGCCGTAGGACATGCCGCTGACGCCGATCTTGGCCGGGTCGGCGATGCCCTCGTCGACGAGCGTGCCGATGAGGTACTGCGCGTCGTGGATCTCCCAGCGCGGGTCGGTGTTGTGTATCCAGTATTGCCGGCCCTGGCACTGTGCGGCGAAGGCCGTGGGGTCGCCTGTCTTCTCGTCGGGCCCGCACGACTGGTGGAAGCCGCGGTCGGTGTAGTTGAGCACGGCGTAGCCGCGCGCGGCGAACGACACGTTGTTCCAGTGCGAGATGTAGGTCGTGGTGTTGGTGATCGTCGTCGACTCGTACTGTGTCTTGTCTTTGCTCCAGCCATGGAGAAATACCACGAGCGGCAAGGGGCCCGCGGCGCCGGCCGGGATGGTGACGTCGGCGTCCAAGGGAAGCCCGTCGAAGGACGCGGCCTTGCCCGAATACTTGGTGTAGCTCACACCGTCGGGGCTGGTGATGGGCGTACCCGTGAACCCGAAGGGCGTCGCGCTCGGGCCGGCCGCGTGGACGGTCCCCGGTTGCGACGGGGATGAGAGCATAACGAGGGCGGCTATCGCCGTTGCAAGGACTAGCTGAGATCGGCGCATCGATTCATCTCCTGTACCACCACGTCGTGTAGGGTTGGGCCGGTCAGTAAGCCGGCGAGGTTCCGGCCTCTTCCCAAACTGTTTCGACTAACTCGAACTGTTTCGACTTCGACTAACTCGCTCAACTATATACCCCGATGGACCGACGCGGATAGGGAAATGCTTTGATGCGACAAATAATAATTTAGTGTCGCTTATTAGCTAACGACCTTTACACCGCCATACCCGCACCTGGTAGCTTCAATCGAGTTGATTGAATGTAGCCCGCTTAGAAGGACCAAGGATCACAGATGCGCCAGCATATCTCCAGGGTGGTTATCCTCATCGCGCTCCTCACCGCGTTAAGCGGATGCGCGGGAGGGACATCCGCCACATCCACAGCGATCACGCCGACGCCGCCTGCGGGCGCCCCGACCGCGCGGTCGAGCGTCAGGGCGCCGCTCCCGAGCGCTGCCGCGGCGATAGGGACGGCAGCGCCGTTCCTTGCTCCCGGCCAGTACCGCTACAAAGAGTCGGCCGCGCGCACGGGCGACGTGGCGACGCTGGGGGCGCTGCTGCTCCTGTTTGGGCTCGTCGTCATCGCCGCCGGCCTTGTCGCCGACCTCACCGGAGCGTGGGCGGACCCGCGTCAGCGCCGGCGTGAGGGCGCCCCGTGAGCGGCGACGTCTGGCGGCGCTTTACGACGCGGCGGGGCGCTATGATCGGGCTCATCGTCGTCGCCGCCATCGCCCTGCTGAGCCTGCTGGCGCCCCTCGTCGCGCCGCAGGACCCCACCGGCCCCTTGGGTTCGACCCGCTGGCCGCCAACCATCCGCCCAACTTCTCCTGGACGTATCTGCTCGGGGCCGACGCGCACGGGCGCGGCGTGCTGGCCCTACTCTTGTGGGGAGGCCGCACGACGCTGTCCATTGGGGTCGGCGCGGCGCTCGTGTCCAGCCATACCCTCTCGCCGCGCGCGCTGGAGCGGGTCGCCGCCGGGCTACGGTAACGGACGGCGCGGCGCCGGCCTGAGCGTCATCCGCCGTCACATCTTGGCACGGTCTCGCTGGGCCGTGCGGGAGGGAGCGTATCGTTTGGAGGGTAGGAGCGCGCGCGCCGTCCGGGCGAGGATGCGTAGATCGTGCCACGGCGAGAGGGCGGCGACGTACTCCAGGTCGATGCCCAGCTTGGCAGGCAAGACGACGCTGACATAATCCTCATGCGCGTGGTCGGGGCGCAGCAGCCGCGTTTCGTCGGCGAAGGCCAGCTGCGCGGGTCCGGTGATGCCCGGCCGCACCGTCAGGACGGCGCGTTGGGCGGGGGTGTAGAGCGCCACGTAGGCGGGATCTTCCGGGCGCGGCCCGACCAGGCTCATCTCGCCGCGCAGCACATTCCACAGTTGCGGCGCCTCGTCGATCCTAGTGCTCCGCAGGAAGCGCCCTACGCGCGTGACGCGCGGATCGGCGGCCATGGTGATGGCGGGGCCGCGCGCCGCGGCGTCGCGCCGCATGGTGCGCAACTTGTACATCGTGAACGGGCGGCCGTACTGGCCTACGCGCGTGGCCCGATAGATCATGGGGCGTCCGTCCTCGCGCAGGATGGCGACAGCGGCGCAGAGCCCCAGCGGCGCGAGCATGAGCAGCCCGGTCGCGGACGCGCCAATGTCGAGCGCGCGTTTGACCGCGCGGGCCAGATGGTGGGTCACGACGCCGGCGCTCCCCCCATGGTCAACATCCTCCCCGCCGCGCCGTACCTGGGGGAGGCGTTGGCGCCCTGCCGGCCGGGGCATATAGCCATGGCGTTCGCCGTCATCACGACGGCCGCCCGGCTCCGTTGGCCGGCTCGCTGCCGGCGCCCTCGGTAGATAGCGGCGCGCCGGCCGTCACGCGAAGTTTGCGGTGTTTTCGCACGACCGCATGCACGGCGTCGACCACGTCGTCGACGTCCTGTTGGCTCATCGCGGGGTAGATGGGCAGCGAGACGATGCGCTCGTACGCCCGCAGCGCCGCCGGGAAATCGTCGGGTTGATGGCCGCTGAGGCGCTGCCAGTAGGGGTGCAGGTGGAGGGGGATGAAGTGGACACTCGCGCCGATGTTGAGGTCGTGCAACTCACGTATGAACGCGGCGCGGTCAATCGCCAGGGCGTCGAGGTCGAGGCGGATGATGTAGAGGTGCCAGGCATGTCGCACATCCGGAGGCGCCACGGGGGTCGTCAACTCCGGCGTATCGGCGAACGCGCGGTCGTAGCGGGCGGCGATCGCGGCGCGCGCGGCATAGAGCTCGTCGCAGCGCCGCAGCTGCACGACGCCGAGGGCGGCGGCCAGATCCGTCATGTTGTACTTGAAGCCGGGGGCCTCGACTTCGTAGTGCCAGGAGCCTTCGGCGCTGTAGCGCTTCCAGGCGTCCTTACTGATGCCGTGCAGGCTCATCAGCGCGACGCGGGCCGCGTAGTCGGGGTTGTCGGTCGTCAGCATGCCGCCTTCGGCGGTGGTGATCGGCTTGGTGGCATAGAAGCTAAACGCCGTTATATCACCGAGCGTTCCGACCATGCGGCCCTGATACCAGGCCGGCAGGGCGTGGGCCGCATCCTCGATGACCGCGAGGCCGTGGGCCTGGGCGATCGCGCATAGCGGCTCCATAGCGCAGGGCTGGCCGGCGATGTGTACCGGGATGATCGCACGGGTGCGCGGCGTGATGGCCGCCTCGATCTTCATCACGTCGATGTTGAACGTCTCTTCGTCGACATCGACAAAGACGGGGCGGGCGTCGAAATAGCGGACGACCTCGGCTGTCGCCGTGAACGTGAAGACCGGGACGATGACCTCGTCGCCGGCGCGCAACCCGATAGCGTCGAGCGCCAAATGCAGGGCGGCCGTGCCCGAATTGAGCGCGACGGCGTGGGTGCCGCCGACGTAGGCCGCGAACTCCCGCTCGAAGCGTTTGACGCGCGGCCCCGTCGTGATCCAGCCCGAGCGCAAGGTCGCGACGACTTCGTCGATCTCCGCGTCGGTGATACTCGGCAAGGCGAAGGGTAGGAAGTCGCGGCGCATAGGTGACACACTCCTCACTGGCCGGCCGGCGTCTCGGACGGATCCTAACGAATTCGCACGGACGCGTGGTTGTTGATCGTCCGGGCGACGCGCCAGGGCGCCCCGCCCCTCCCTGTATAACATGTCGGGCGCGCAAAGCGGTAATGCCGGGCGTGGGACGTTCGCGCTTGTCACGCTTTGCGCCAAACATTGCTATACTGGCCTAGACAGTGTAAAGGAGCCTGAGTTCATGTTAACCGGCGTCGGTACAGCGGCGGGCCGCCATCGCGCACGCCCGAACCTCAGCGCTCTGATCGTCCTTGGCGTCATCGTCGCCCTGCTGGCGGCGCTCTACGCGCCCGTCTTCGCGGATTTTGTCCAGGCCTGGTTGACCTACCCCGAGTATAACTACGCCCTGCTGGTCCCGTTGACGTCGCTGTTCCTGCTGTGGCGGCGCTGGCCGGCGCTGCGCGCGCGGCCGGCGCGACCGGCCGCGCGCGGCGGTCTGGCGCTGGGGGCGGGCCTCATCATGCTGCTCGCCGGGGCGGGCAGCGGCGTGCATGTGATCCAAGGGATCTCCTTCATCGTCGTCGTCCTGGGCATGGTCTGGTTCCTGCGGGGCCGCGACACCGCGCGCGTGGCGCTGTTCCCCGTGGCCTATCTGGCGTGCGGGCTGGGTCTCTATCGCGGCCTGGCGATCTCGCTCGGCTTCACCATGCAACACATCACCGCGCGCTACGCCAACACGCTGGCCAACCTGCTGGGCGCGCCCTCGCACCGCGACGGGCTGCTGCTCACCCTGGGACACACGCAATTCCTCGTGGCGACGACGTGCAGCGGCTTGAGTTCGCTGCTCTCGCTGCTGGCCTTGGGCTGGCTGGTGGTAGGCGAAGGACGGGGGACACTGCCGTACAAGCTCTTACTCTGCCTGTCCATCGGCCCGCTGGCGTTGATCGCCAATATCGTCCGGGTCGCCCTGGTCCTCGTGATTTCCCAGGACATCAGCCCGGCCATCGCCGATGGTTTCGTGCATGGCCTGTTCGGCGGCATGATCTTCATCATCACGCTGTCCCTGCTCCTGCTCATCCGAAAGGTTCTGCTGTGGCTCGATCGTTCCGCTTCGCTGTCATTGCCGCGGCCCTCCTAGCGCTGACCGAGGCGCTCACGCTCCTGGTCAGGACGCCGGCGGTCGCGGTGACCCTGCCTCCGGTCGTGTCCTATACCATGCGCGACTGGACGCCGGGCCGGATCGTGACGGTCAGCCACGCGGTGGGCGGCGCGCGCCTGATCCAGGCGTACACGTCGGCGCTCACGGGAGACACGGCGACCGTGGAGACGCGCTGCGGGGCCGAGCCCAAGGAGTTCTTGAAGTGGACCGGGCGGCTGGCCTACGAGGGCGCCGGATACCAGCAGGTTCGCCTCACCGTCACCCACCTCTCGACTCCGCCCGGCGCGACCATGAGCGAGGCGCTGATGCGCGACGCGACGGGGCGCGTCGAGATCCTCTACGGCTACATCGACCATTGGGGCATCCATGCCGAGACCGCCGCGCTGTGGCCGCGCGCCGTCGTCGACCTGGCGACGCGCCGGCGCGGTCTCTACTGCGCGCTCGCCGTGGCTGTCCCCATCAGGAAGACGCAGCAGCAGGCCGCCGGCGAGGCGCGCGTCCTGGCGCGCGCGTTCCTGGCGCGCATCGACCGCTCGGTCCATAGCGCGCATTCTTGACGGCCACCGGGCATGTGCGCGGCCTACGCCGCGCTCCCGCCCCACCCCCACCCCTCCTTCGTCGCGCTATTGACGCCTTTTTATATCAATGACGGCTCTTTTGCAAAAAGCCACGCAGCAGTGATCCAAGGACGGGCGCGCAACGTCATAGAGTGTAACGGAAGACCGCGCCGACTATAGCCGTGCCATCTTTACGCCGCAGTGATGCATGTACTATTGTCAGCCAGCGGACGCAGCGGTCGAGTGATAGGGGGTATAGCCAAGCGCGGAAAAACAGGTATCTTGATGCACTGTCGCGATAGCCTAATCGGCCCGGTGTACGCCCGCGGCAGTCCATCCGTTTTCTAGTCCCGCGACCGTTTCGACCCTATGCCTTTTGACCGGCCAGGGGCGTATGATGCGGTCGCGGTTAGCGCGGGCGCTACCGTCCAACGTCAAGTCACGGAGAGTAGCATGGGATCACGGATCTGGAAAGCCTCTGTCGCCGCGATCGCGGTGAGCCTCACGATCATGGTTGCGGCGCCGGCGGCCGCGCAGTCCACGCGGGCGACGACCCACGCGGGGGGCGCCGGCATCGGCTTCGGGCCGACGACGGTTGTCGAGGATCAGCGCGAGGGCGCCGAGCCGGACGTCAAGGTCTGCGGACCGGGCGCCACATGGAGCTACACCAACTGCGGCCGCGACAACCCCTACGTCAGTTGGCCTTATGGCTTCAGCACGACGAGCAGCTTCATCTCGCGCTCGGAGGACCAGGGCCGCACGTTCAAGCTCGTGCCCAGCAACAATAGCACCGGCAAGCCCGACGCCTGCCCTGGCGGCGGCGACACCGATCTCGCCATCTCGCCGGGCGCCACGCAAGCGCAGGACTACCTGAACTTCGTGGACCTGCAGGGCTTGACCAACTTCTCCAGCGGCGTGTCGACCGACGGCGGGCAGACCTTCCCTGTCTGTAACCCCGGTACGGCCAACGCGGCGCCCGTGGACCGGCAGTGGTTCGGGCTCTACGGCAATCAAGCCGCCGCGTCGGCGGTCCCGCCGACCCTACAGACTGTTCCGGGCGTTGTCCCCGGCACGATCATCTCGCCATCCATCTATCTGGACTACGACATCGTCGGCGCCCCTTCCTGCACTATCACGGGAACGCTACCCGGCTCGGAAACGCCGGCCGGCAACGAGTTCGTGGTCCAGCGCTCGACCGACGGCGGGCGTACCTTCGCACCCTTCTCGGTGGCCGACTGCAACGACGGTATCGCCGGTAACATGCAGGTCAACCAGACCAACGGGCATGTCTTCGCCATTCATACCGCGTATGCCAATCCCGCCGCCCCGAACACGACGGATGTCGTCACCGTGAACAGGTCGACCGACGGCGGGGCGACATGGACCAAGACCGTCGCCTTCACCCCGACCGTAGCGGCCTGCCAACCCGACTGTGTGGTAGGGCAAGACTTCGCCGTGCTGGCTATCGACAAGGCTGGCGGTCTGTACGCCGTCTGGGCGCAGAACCCCGTCAACTCCAGCGGCGTCACCGACGGGCCGGGGCATATCTACTACTCCTACTCGAACAACGAGGGCGCTACCTGGACCCCGGAGCAGCAGGTCGATGCCAACGGGACAACGGACGTCAATCTGTTCGCCTGGGTCGCCGCCGGCGACCCCGGTAAGATCGATGTTGTCTGGTATGGGACCAACAAGGCCAGCGATGTAAACACGTACGACTCGGGCAGCCAGACCACGGACTGGTTCCCCTACCTGTCGCAGTCGCTCAACGCTAACGGGACGGGCGCGGCCTTCAGCACGCCAGTACGCGTGTCGCAGCACCCCAACCACAGCGGCGGCATCTGCACCATGGGCATCGGCTGCACCACTGGCGGCGACCGCTCCCTGGCCGACTTCTTCCAGGTCGATGTCAACAAGGCGGGCGGCGCCGACGTCATCTTCGCCGACACCTCCAACAACAGCAACACCAGCGCGAGCGGCAACCAGACCGCCCTCGTCGACGAGGCGCGGCAGATTAGCGGATCCACGCTCTTCGGCTCCACGACGTTGAACGGGGCGATGAACACATGCCTCGCGGTCACCGCAACACCTTGCCAGGCCGATCAGACGGGTGACGCCAGGTACGAGGCCAACGGTATCGTCGACGGCAACACGCCAAAACTCGACATCACCGGCTCGTCGCTCAATATCAGCCCCACCGACGCCATGAGCCTCGACGTGCGCATGAGCGTCGCCGATCTGAGCTCTCTGCCCGGCGTGGCCGACTCGACCATCAACGGCAACGACATCTACGTCGACTACTTGACGAGTTGGAACTACCACGTCCCTGGCGACGGGCAGGCCCAGTTCGACTCGACGGGCAACATCTACTACGCCTATCTCGAGGTCAACCGCGCCACCGGCGCCGTCACCGCCTATGACGGCAATACCTGTAGCATCTCCACCACGAAAGCCAAGTACTTGGTCTACCCCGGCCAGAACGCCATCACCTACAGCATCAACAAGACGGCGGGCACGATCGACCTCTACGTCCCGAGCGCCGACGTGGGCAACCCGGCGGCGGGAGCCTCGCTCTACAGCGTGACGGCGCACACGGTCGGCCAGACGGTCGCTGCGGGCCCGTCCGCGACATGCTTGACGCGTGACCCCAATGGGAACACGACCGACGCGACGGGGCAGATCTTCGATGTGTACGACAAGAGCCCCGCCTACACGGCCCTGCTGACCACGCCTTCGGGCACGGGCGGCACGCCCACAGCCACGCCCGAGCCCGGCAGCGGCGCGCTCTACGGCGGCGGCCTCGCCGCGTTGCTAGCCGGCATGGCCCTGTGGCGCCGCCGGCGGCGCGCGACGACAGGCAAACGCGACGACGTAGCCTAACCAAGGCGCGGCGCTGACCGTAGGGAGCGCCCCTACGGTCAGCGCCGTACGCCCCACGACTATAGACGATGAAGTCTACACTTGGAGAATGCCATGAAACGAGTCGTTAAACGCAGCCCTTTCACATTCGCCGGGCTTATCGCCCTATGCGCCATCCTGGCGGCCCTCGCGCCGTCTGCCTTCGCTTCCTCGGCGCCGACGCCCGGCGCCAGCGCCTTTGGCTACCAGAACTACCCCGCCCCCACTGGTTACCCCACGTTTCCCGCGGGCGAGCCGTCGATCGGCGCCAACTGGAATACCGGCAACGTGCTGTATCAGGGTAGCCTGCAGACATCCCGCGTCACCTTCAGCGACGCGAACTCGCCGGCGTCGGACCCGTCCGCGACGGCAATGTGGAAGGACGTCAGTTCGCCGCAGACCTCGCTGCTCAGTCTCGACTCCATCCTCTTCACCGACCACACCACCGGGCGCACCTTCGTCACGCAACTCGGTACGACCACTGCCTTCGCCGCCTTCACCGACAACGACGGCGCCACCATACCGTATACCACCTCCGTCATCCAGCCCACCAACGACATCGACCACGAGACCGTCAGCGGCGGCCCCTTCTCGGTCAACGCGCCACTGCCGGCCGGGGTGGCGTCCAGCATCTATCCGCACGCCTTCTACTATTGCTCACAGGGCATCGCCGACGCCGGCTGTCAGATAAGCCTGGACGGCGGGCTGACCTTCCACTCCTCGGGCGCCAAGATGTACACCCTCGCGCAGTGCAACGGCCTGCACGGCCATGTCAAGGTCGCGCCCGACGGCACGGTCTACGTACCGAATAAGAACTGCGGCGGCCAGCAGGCCGCCGCCGTCTCCACCGACGACGGTGCGACGTGGAACGTCTACAACGTCCCGGATAGTGTGTCTCCCACCAATACGGGCTCGTGGGACCCCTCGGTCGGCGTCGGACTCAACAACGTGGGCAACCCGGCCGGCGCGAACGCCATCACCAACACCGTCTATTTCGGCTACGACGACAACAGCGGCCATCCCAAGATCGCCGTCTCGCATGACGAGGGCAAGACCTGGGACAAGAGCGTCGACGTCGGCCTCCCTTTTGGCATCCAGAACACGGCCTTCCCAGCCGTGGTGGCGGGTGACGACAACCGCGCCGCCTTCGCCTTCCTGGGCAGCGCCACCGGTGGCAACGGTGGCGTGGCCGACCCCACGCAGTTCTCGGGTATCTGGCACCTCTACATCGCCACCACGACCGACGGCGGCGCGACATGGACGACCGTCGACGCCACGCCGAACGACCCGGTGCAGCGCGGCCCCATCTGCTCACAGGGCACGACCTGCATGGGCTCCCAGAACACGCGCAACCTGCTCGACTTCATGGATGAGACGGTCGATAAGTACGGGCGCGTGCTCGTCGGCTACGCCGACGGCTGCATGGACGCCTGTGACGCGGGTGGTGACACCGGCACGAACCCGAACTCGTACAGCGCGTACCCCACCATCGCGCGGCAGACCGCCGGGCCGCGCCTGTTCACGCAGTACGACCCAGCGGGCGCCGGGACGGGCTCGGGCGGCACAACGCCGACGGCCACGCCCGAGCCGGACAGCGGTGTGCTCTACGGAACAGGCGCCGTCGCATTGCTAGCCAGCATGGCCCTATGGCGGCGCCGCGCGCGGCGCTCCGGCGCGGGCTCGGATCACTCCGCGGCCACCGAATAACTCTATACGTCCATGATTATTCATGGTAACGTCAAACCGCTCGTGCAACGCACGGCTTAATGGTCCTGGAGGTAATAAGTAGTGAGACACTACAGGCGGAGAACACTCGGCATTGTCCTGGCATGCGGCTTTCTCGTGGTGGGGCTCGCGGCGGCGCCCGCGTCGTACGCGGCCACCCCGTCGTTGGGCACGCTCACCGCCACGAACACGACGATCAATTACAACGGCGTGCATTTCACGACGAATAACGCCTCGGGGCAGCCGGTCAACAACACGCCGACGTGCAACGCTACGACCGACCCCTGCGATAACTTCGCGCTACAGGTAGACTTGGCGGGCGCGCCCGCCGCCTATGGCGCGACACACGCGGTGAACGTATCCATCGCCTATCCCTCGAAGCCCGGCATCGAGTACGACCTCTACATCTTCAATGCGGCCGGCGGCCTCGTGGCGTCGACGGCCTCGGGCAGCGACCCCACGTCGGCCGTCATTCCGGCCGTGACGGGAGCTTATACGGTGACGGTGGTACCCTTCGCCCCCGACCCGACCGTCCTCCCGACCAGTTCCAGCTACACCGGCACGATCGCCCTGCAGCGATTCGCGCCCGCCGCGCCGGTCGGTACGCAATCTACACCCGGCTTTACCAATTACCCGATCCCCCGCACCGACCCGTACTCCGACACGGCCGGCGAGCCGTCCATCGGGGCGGACTGGAAGACCGGCGCGATCATGTACAAGACGGACATGGACCCCTACAGCGTCGTCTTCAATGATGCGGTGTCGCCAACTACGGCGACCTGGACCGACCGGCCCACCGTCACCACGGTCAGTTCTTTCGACCCGATCCTGTTCGTCGACCACAACACCAACCGCACCTTTGTGTCGGACCTGCTGCCGAACAGCATGAGCCAGTACTCGTTCAGCGACAACGACGGGCAGACTTACACACCCGGCGCCGGGTTCGGGATCGCCTCGGGCGTAGATCACCAAACGATCGGCGGCGGTCCGTTCGCCGTCGGCTCCGCGATCACGCAAACGCCGACCACCGCGTATCCCGACGCCGTCTACTATTGCTCGCAGGACATCGCGACGGCGCTGTGCGCCCTCAGCCGCGACGGCGGCCTGACCTATACCGGTAACGGCACGGCGATACCGATCTACAATCTGACGCAGTGCGGGGGCATCCACGGGCACGTCAAGGTCGCGCCCGACGGGACCGTGTACGTGCCCAACAAGAGCTGCGGCGCCAACCAGGGCATGGCGGTTTCCACGGACAACGGCTTGAACTGGACGGTGCGCACGGTACCGGATAGCACGCCAGGCTCCTGGGACCCCTCCATTGGCATCGGGCAGAACAACGTGGGCCGTCCCTCTGGCACGGCCAGCAACACCATCTACTACGGCTACGACGACGGCAGCGGCCACGCGCAGATCGCCGTTTCGCACGACCGCGGCCTCACCTGGACGCCGAGCGTCGACGTCGGCGCGGCTTTCGGCATCCAGAATACCGCCTTCCCCACCGTCGTGGCGGGCGACGACAACCGCGCCGCCTACGCTTTCCTGGGTAGCCCCACGGCGGGCGCCGGCGGTTCCTCGAACGCCACCGACTTCAATGGCGTCTGGCATCTCTACGTCGCCTTCACCTACGACGGCGGCGCGACGTGGAAGACAATCGACGCCACGCCGAACGACCCGGTGCAGCGCGGCCCCATCTGTAACCAAGGTACAACCTGTTCGGGCAGCCCCAACACGCGCAACCTGCTCGACTTCATCGACAGCACGGTCGATAACCAGGGCCGCGTCCTGGTCGGCTACGCCGACGGCTGCATCGACGCCTGCGTACAACATGGAACGAACACGATGAACAACGGTTATGACGCCCTGGCCACCATCGCGCGCCAATCGAGCGGCCTACCGCTCTTTGTCACCCCTCCGGGTACGGGTACGGGCACGGGCGGCACAACGCCGACAGCCACGCCCGAGCCCGGTAGCGGCGTACTCTATGCCACCGGCCTGGCCGGCCTCCTGGCCGCCCTACAGGTGTGGCGGCGCCGCACACGGCGCGCCGCGCCTGTGCGAACGGCAACAGAGGAGGATAGCTAATCAGCCCGCATTGCCGCCGCACGATCGGCTGGTTGTAATGGAAGCGTAGCGCGGGGGAGAGGCCGTGGCCTCTCCCCCGCGCCGCTGTCTTGGCTACCGCTCTCGTCCGCTGTCTTGGCTACCGCTCTCATCCGCGTGGGCTGTGCAGGCTACTTGTTCTAAGGCATATCCAGGCGCTGGCGCATTTTTTGCAAGCCAAGGCGCAGCCGCCCTTTCACCGTGCCGAGCGGCACATCGAGCAGGCGCGCGATCTCGTCGTGGGAGTACCCGTCGATGTGCGCGAGGACGAGGACGCGCCGCTGCTCCGGCGGTAACCGCGCGAGTTCCATGTATACTTGTGCGGCCGCCACGCTCTGTACGGCTTGCTCATACGTGTCGACGCCGCTGGGTATCGGCAGCGCGTCGTCCAAGCCACGCTGCCGATAGTCGCGCTGGATGCGGCGGCGCTGGTAGTCGCGCGCGCGATGGCGCACGATAGCCAGCAGCCAGGATCGCGCCGTGTGCCGTATGTACTCGTGGGTTAGGGGGTGCAGCCACACGCTGAGAAACGCATCTTGCACCACCTCTTCCGTTTCTTTAGGCTCCGCGAGTATACGATAGGCGAGCGCGTACGCCACCCTGCTGTAGCGGGCGTACAGGAGCGTGAAGGCCGTCGCGTCCCGACGCGCGATGCGATCGAGCAGGTCGCCGTCGCTCGGGTTGTCGCCGCCGTCCATCTCGGTTGCTCTCTGACGCGGCGCGCCGCGTCACGACTGTAGAGTACGGAGGGCTAGGGAACCCTATCGTCCGCATCTAATACGTCGCAACCGGCCGTTTGGATCACCCTTTTACGGCATTTTATAGAAATTCGGCGTACAACCCACGGCTTTCGTCGTGGACCAGAAGCGACATGCAAGCTGTCGGCGCCCGCCACTCGCATAGTCATGCTAACGACTGCCTGAGAATAGACCTTGCCCCGTCAATGGGCTGCCTACTCGGTCGCGACGCTGTTGCATAACTATCCACTGCGTCACGATCGTTGATGGCTCCCGGTGTCCACCAATTTGCTTCCCGTACGTGGGCTACCGATCACGCGGAGAGGGCAGCGGGCACATTGGAGCGGACGACGGCGGTAGCGGAAGTGTTATCTCTATCATGTACCTCGGCATGAAAGCCTTTCGCCGAAGGCCTTCGACAGGGCGAAAACGCAGTACCGGGTAGGAGGCTAGCGAGTTACCACGAGGCACTTTTCTACCCTCCCCCCGCCAAACTGGACGTGCGGTAGAGTAGCTGGCTAGCGAGGTGGCACGTATGTGCCCCTTTTCCAACCGTTGGGTAAGGGGAACAGCGTTGCCACTGCCCCCTCCCCTTTCGAACCGCGCGGGCCAGTTTCCCGGCACGCGGCTCAAGGCTCTCAAATGTCCCGTGTGGGACACGGTGACGCTCCGGTTGTTCCATGGTGGAGGCGCATGTGGCACGTCGG
>JAABUU010002930.1_pt1 | contig 22946 bp, 18 predicted proteins | sample 5559301 | NCBI WGS metagenome assembly JAABUU01 (sample SAMN10711884, study PRJNA513360) | rock metagenome | isolation source: Antarctica rocks | place: Antarctica: Victoria Land, Richard Nunatak white | reverse complement strand
CCCTACTCGTATGCACGGGGTTCCCGCGCAAACGGGGTTTCCGCGCACGCTAACTAAAACTATTTATATTAGTGCCATTTCTAGCACGCTAAACCCGATAATATCTGTTGCTAACCTTTCTAGGTTAGAGTGCGCGGAAACCCAGTTTGCGCGGAAATCCCGTGCATACGAGTATACTAAGAAGAAACTCAGCTCGCTCAAATCACGAGCAGAACGAGGAGAATAAAGGAGAAAACGCAGAAGAAATATAAAACGTTATTCAGAACCTGCTCAGCATATACTAATCTTATGTCAGATCGAATTCAACTCTTGTTCTCGCTTTAAATTCTTCTTACTCTTCTCGTTTATTCGTAAATACTTTATATGCTTTGTATATGTCTTGCTCATATTTCTCTTAGATTCTTTCTCAATCAAACGCATCAAGAAAGCTTCTGCTGAAGACAAAGGCAAAAGTACAGGTAAGCATGACATAAGCGAAGCATATGCCTTGCTAATGCATCACACAGACAATCGTCGCTCTGTTCGTCTCGCGACGAAGTAAAATTGCCCTCGCTTTGCATGAGCAGAGCATATGTTACGAAGTGATTACCTAAGGCAAACCGGATTCTGGCTTGACAACGGTTCCTTGGCTCCGCTTCCCCGCCCGTCTGCCCGCCCTCCTAGAGTCTGAGAAAGCGAACAAGCGTCGGGATGACATACAAGTGACGTCTAAAGAATAGCCTGGAGACATTACATGTGGACACAGAATACGCTGTAGATCTTACTGTCAAAGATGGAATAATGACTGTTGAACATCAGGATGCCGAGTACAATTCTACAATCTGAACCGCTCGCCCTTTGACCATGGCTCGCGTTTCCGAAACATCTCCGGCTTTGCTGCCGCGTCATGATGCCATTTTAGATAACTGATGTTCTGTCCATCTTCCGACGCGCCAAACACAATCTCATGCGACGTGGCTAGCAGATTCAACCACATACCCTTTTCGCACAGTTCCTTCTCCCGATCCGGTGGCCAGTAGAAGGTGTCACCATCGTACGGCTTCAAGTAATAAGTGGTCCGCGGTGCATCTTGCACTTTCATCAGCAAGCCTGCTCCTTTCATCGCACCGCATGCCGCGATGGTCAGGCAAAAGTTCTCGGCTGCGTTCCAGTAGCGGCCTTCATAAGCCGTCAATGGCAGTCGAGGGGGTCTCGTATTCTTGCGTTTGTTAACAGCGGCGGTAAGCGCTACGTAGGCACCCAGTCCATTAGCCCGCGCCGTTTTAGCCAGCGGAACAAAGTTGGTTCCTGACTTCTCGCCGATTAGGACCGAGAGTATGAGTTGGCCCACCAGGTCGGTCGGGTCCATAAATGGCAGCGCGTTGGCCAGAACAACGACTGCAGATTCCGTCGACGGTATCAGGAAGGCAGAGGCGAGGAAACCTGGTATATTGCCTGTGTGGTGGTATATTTCTAAGCCTGGTGAGCTCTTTCCGGTGATGGGAAGCTTCTTTGGACCTAAGAGCCCGCTGTTTATGCTAGCCACCGAGAGAGGTCCTGGTAATTGCGTCCTGTACCAGCCTAAGCAGTATGCCAGTTTCTCGGCGCTAGTACCTACGCCAATGTGAGAGGAGAATATCGTGTTCGTATGCATAAACGGTAGGCCGGGAGTGTAGTTAAGCTTCGTTTCCGCCTGGTCCTGCTTGGCTTTGAGGAGGCCTTGGTATAACAGAAGAAGATCTTTGACGCTAGACTTGCCCGCAAACCCTCCAGCAAGCCCAACACCGTCGTTCATGTTCGGGAAGCTGATTTTGCAAGGGGTGCCATCATTGTAAGGCGCGTGGCCAGTTGCGACGTTCTCATCGTGTAGTCTTCCGAGTGTAGTTCGGCGCATGGCTAGCGGGTCTAGGATGTTGTCCTTGATATATGATCCCAACGTCGTGCCTATGACTGCTTCAACAACTTCGGTCACCAGGCCATAATTCCACTGCGAGTAGAAGAATTTCTCTCGAAACGGTCTGACGGCTTCAAAGAAGGTGGTTATGCGAACAAGCTCGCTCCTTGGCATTAGAAACTCCCCGTACTGTTGGCCAAACATATAATCCGCATTTGGAAGCCCAGTTCGATTTGATAATAGATCCCTCAGCGTCGTCTTCCGGCCAATTTCGTCGGTACGCCGGCAGAAGGCGGGTAGGTATTCACGGATTGGCGTATCCCAATCCAGAGTGCCCTCTTCGACGAGCAGAGCAACTGCGCTTGAGGTTAAAGCCTTCGTAAGTGAGGCGACGCGGTAGATTGTGTCATCATTTGGAGGCGTGGAAACGAGGGAGTCTCGCCGACCAAAGTGTGCAGTATGGATGATCTCGCCGTGGTGAAGGACGCCTAAAGAGAGACCCGGTGCGCAACTGATGGCAAGAAGCTCGGCGAAGGTGGGCTCCAAAGCCTTGAGCTGCTCGATCAGCTCCGGCATGGCGCGGGGAGGGAACAAGAACTGACGGTCAGAGATTCAGGTAGCAAGCTTTGCTGCACCATGGATGACACTCCAAAACATATTGGTATAAGGTAAGGTAACAGTCTTCTGCGGATCTGGACGAAATCGGAAGGCGGCAAGGATTGGTGGGATAGCCTTGCCGCCGCGCCGCGCCGCTAACCATTCTCGACTTGCTCCGGTGGAACACTAAAACGCGAGCCGCTAGCTTCCTTCAATTACGGGGGCCGTTGAGCGGATGCAACTTGCATCTTGCATCAGCGTTCCCGAGACTTTTAGGCTTTTAGGGCAACCAATCATACAAATCTCCCCTCACCCCCTGTAAAGCTCCGCTTCTGCAATGTTCAATCCACTTACATAGTGGCAGTGCTTACATTCACTCCCCCTCGTCCACCTACTTTCGGACCTCGGCTGCAACGCTGTTCCTTTGTGTGCCATCCGCCGTCTGTGCATGTTGATTTCCAGTACCTCTGGCTCTGGCTCTGGCTCTGGCTCTGGAGCTCCCAAACTCATTCTTACTGTACTTCAGTTCTGCATTACTTCGACTTTGCTCACAACAATCGTGCAAAAATTTGCCTATTGATCACTGTATCATGGGCCTGTTTTCTGTCATGTCCTTGGGTTTGACCAGCGCGCGATGGGCCCTGGGGTGTCTCGTATTAGTATCTTGCTATGTACGTCCTACAATGAACCTAAGACTGGGAGTATGCATTGATCTAGTATAACAGTTCATTCTATACGCTGCGTACAATCTCTTCTTCAGTCCACTGGCCCACGTGCCGGGTCCCTTCTTCGCAAAGATATCGGGCCTGCCGTCCTACTACCACGCTATCAAAGGTGATCGCCACATATGGATCTGGCAGTGCCTTCAGATCTACGGTATGAAGCTCTACCCAGCGCTTCTAAGGGTTGCCCGCCATAACAAATCGCCTCGTTGACATATTTCAAGGAAACAAATTCCGTGTGAATCCCAGCGCCGTTGTTTTCAAGTCCGCACAGGCCTTCCGCGACATTTACGGCACCAAATCGAACGTACAGAGAAGCAAGAACTACGAATTCTGGCAAAGGAATGAGATGGACGTCAATACACTCAACACAAGCGATGTTGCACTTCACCATAAGAAAAGACGGATTTTGAACCTTGTCTTCACCGAGAAATCAGTACGGGCCGCTGGATTCTTCATCCAAAAGCACGTTGATCGTTGGGATGAGCTGCTCCCCGACGGGGACGGCAATGACTGGTCCCAACCTAAAAACTTGGCGGAATGGAGCGACTACCTCGTGTTCGATATTCTGTGCGACTTGTGTTTCGGCAGGTCCCTGAGTATCAAAGAGCCGGGAGAGAACCCGTTCAAGGGCATTCCCAAGGCCATTCATTCGTACCTGACATTCACATACCCAGTAAGGATAAATAGAGCCTTGAAATGGAGGGTCGTACTGATATTGTGAAGTTTACAAGGTCGCCTTTTCTAGACATTCTTCTTTGGATGAAGCCCAGGGGTCTAAACAAGCTGTTCGAAATCATCACCCCTTCAGATATCAAAGCCTACTTCGAATTCATCGAAGAGAGTGTTGCCGCACGAAGAAAGGTCGAGGAGGTGTCAGAACAGCTCAGCAACGACGGACAAGGAGTAAGGCAGGACATGTTCCATTTTTTGTTCCAGGCCAAGAACCCAGACACTGGCGAACAGGCGTATTCCCAGCAAGAGCTGTTCGCCGAGGCTAACCTTCTCGTTATTGCGGGCTCAGACACCACGTCCATCAACCTGTGCAGCTTCTTCTTCTACATCGTACGAAACCCGATGCCGTACGAGAAGCTAGTGAAGGAGATCCGCAGCACTTTCGACTCAGCAGATGAGATCGTCGGCGGACCAAAACTCTCGTCCTGCAAGTATCTCCGTGCTTGCGTCGATGAGACCATGCGCATGACGCCTGCAGGCCCCAGCGAGCTCTCCCGTACTGTGCTTACCGGCGGGCAAATGATCGACGGCGAGCTCTACCCCGCCGGCGTCACCGTTGGCACCTCAGGATGGTCGAGCGGGCGCAGCGATGAGTACGGCGACCCCAACGTGTATCGCCCAGAACGCTGGATCGTGAACGAAGAGGTGGGCATAACCGCAGAAGAGGTGGCGCGGATGTCCACATACGTGCACCCCTTCTCCGCCGGCTGGGGCAACTGCGTGGGCCAGAACCTGGCGATGTTAGAGCTACTAACGACCATTGCGAGGACGTTGTACCGCTTTGACGCGAGGGCTGCGCCTGGATCGACGCTTGGAGAGGGGAGTCCCGAGTTGGGTTGGGGAAGAAGGGATAGGAAGCACTTTCAGCTATACGATGCGTACGTCTCGATGCGGGACGGACCCATGATTCAATTTAGAAAGACGAAGTTCTGAGCTGTGGTTTGATCGCTGGGACGAGGTCGCTGGGTGTACAAGGGCTGCTTTTCCTTAGTCTGGTACCTTAACGGAGCAACACTGTAGGTTTTGACGGTACAATTTTGACTTAATGACACTGTTTGGATTGGGTTATCTACGTTTTTTCTATATATTTTTATAGTCATGCAACCGTAGCTCTATTGTAATTCGTGTCTCTTTAGTTGACCAAAATTATACCGTTAAAAGGAACTGTATTGCTCCGTTAAGATACTTTTGTACATGAAACGATTTCTAATATTCTGCCCACCAGCACGATATTCGCTCATGGGTACGAGAGGAGCATTGAAACGACTACCTTGCCTGATGCTCTTCCAGCTGTCATCTGCCTGTTCGCTCATGCTTAAGGGCCTGTTAGGCCGCTTGAGGGCCTTAGAGAAGCAATGTCGGTGAGGGTACCGTGCCATACGACGCTCAAAGGATAGCCTAAGCAAGTCGCCCAGCCTAGGTAGCCAAGACTTTACTACGCCGCATGATCATGCATAGAATAGTGTGAATCTTGCGTACTTCGGAAAGAGGAATATTAATCTGCATGCATTGTCAGTGGGATGGAGATGGCTGGTACACGAAATACTAGCGACTAGAATTTCTGGGAGAAAAGGGATTATATTATATGTAATTATCATACAAAATATTCAGCTATCTCGAGCTTTCGTTGAACTGTGGTATTCAATGTAAGAGGTAGAGAGGTTTGGTGTAATTACTCCGCAGCGGAAAACTTTTGACTAAGAACTGTAGCACGACGAAAATCATTGTTATCATTATTTCTCTAACATGTTGTACATGTCAGATCTGCAGCATATGTGCATCATGTATGAAATATACTTATAAGCTGTATACATGAAAGAAATTTCGTTGCTCCCGCCTCGGGGTGCAGCTGACCGGGTTGGAAAAGTTGAGCCGGGGTTGGAAAAAATTCTTGGCCGCACATCCAAGACTTGACGTCGGGGCCTATGCGAAGCATATGCCAAGAGCATTATTCTAAGCGAGGCCACAAAAAAATTCACATCTGGTCACTAAGGCCTCAACTGAGCATATGCGCAGCATCAACTGAGCATAAAGAAACATCGATGAACGACGAAAGCATCGACGCTGAAAATCGAGCGAATGAGATAACAAGTTGGCTAAATGATTTGGATGTGAGAGTCGCAGTCCGCATACTCGTATGCACGGGATTCCCGCGCACGCTAACTAAAACTATTTATATTAGTGCCATTTTTAGCACGCTAAACCCGATACTATCTGTTGCTAACCTTTCTAGGTTAGAGTGCGCGGAAACCCAGTTTGCGCGGAAACCCCGTGCATACGAGTATGCCGCGCATATACTAAAAAGAAACTCAGCTCGCTCAAGATTCGTGCAATGCAAATGTCGAAGACAATGAGAAAAGTGATGATGCAAATCACGAGCAGTTCATGATTCACATGTTTTGTGCATATGCTAAGCATATGTCTGTTCTGTTCTTTAGCTATTCTAGCTTAATAGTATCAATTCTTGAGCTCATGATTAGCATATGCAGAAAGCTGACGGGGGGTTGGAATAAGTTCGAGCTCATGGTTAGCATATGCAACTTTTCCAACCCCCCACCAACTGCAACCCCCCTGTCGCCTTCAACTATATAAATCCAAGCCGAAGACGAAAATAGCTTGATGAAGCGCGTTGTCACCTTTAGCGAGACCAACCTATTGTGAGCGGCGTTGACGTATTGATCAACACGTCAACGCATTGATAAAGCTCCTAGCCTTGGCGAAGGCGACATAACAAATCTGCTGTCAGGGGTGAACTAGTATGCACATGTATTACCAGCAGCTCACTATATGCAGAGGCGCTCCGGCGAGTTGAGGCGCTCTTAATGCCCCACTGATGCTGCGTGAGGCACGGTTGAAACTCGGATCGAAATTCCATGTCCCCGGAGTCACCCCCACAATAGATTGGCCGTGCGGGAGTCACCTTAGCACATCCCTGTGTTATGCAGAGTGTAAAGCTTATGCATGCACGAGGACGGGGAATTTCCTCTTTAAACCATTTGACAACCGTGGAGGATGGTGGATGGCCACCATGCGTGCACGCTCCGCCGAGTTCATCTATAGCTGCTGCAAGAATGAGGCACAAGAGGCCTGATGCATCACCGACCATGGAACATAACAATCACAGAGATCGGATGCACCATCTCTATCTCGTTCTCCCTGCCCAGGGAGCCAGGCTGGACCCACTCAACCGAGCTGTCAGCACCCGCAACCACACACTATGGCTACAATTCAGTCAAGCAGAGAGAAGCTTGCCTTGGCAGAGGCATCTGACAACAAGATTTCTACAACCCCTGCGGTGGAGGAGTCTCAAGTCCGAGATAGGACCAAAGACAACGGGACCACGATTCAGCGCGAGTTCGAATACGTCGCAGGCTGGAAATTGCACTTCATCACTTTAGGGTATTTCTTCTCGAGACGGTGTCTTCGTGATGCATTGAATGGCTGATGGAATAAGAATATGTCTTGCTCTCTTCATGGGACAGATGGAGTCCTCAATCGTCAGCACCGCCATACTCACCATTACAGATGATTTGGGAGGTTACAGCCAGAGCGTGTGGATTTTTACAGCCTACTTGTTGACCTACAGCGGTAATGGTATCAATGCTGATAACTTACATACAATTCTCACACTGTGTGCTAGGCTTGCTCATTATCTGGGCCAAGTTGAGCGACATCTTCGGCAGAAAACCGCTGCTAATAGTGGCTGTTGTCGTCTTCATCGTCGCTTCAGGAGCTTGTGGGGCGAGCAAGACACTTATCCAGCTGTGAGAAGACTGAAGACCCCTCTGACCTTCTCGACTAACTGCTACATCTCTAGTATTATGTTTCGTTGGGTTCAAGGAATCGGGGGTTGCGGCATATATTCGATAGGAACCCTCCTCTTCTTCGAACTCGTTCCACCAAGCAAATTTGCCGATTATACTGCTCTGGTCACTGCTGTGGTGGCGTTTGCACTGGCAGCAGGACCACTGTTGGGTGGTGCTATCAGCGATAATACCACATGGCGGTGGACTTTTCTGCTGAAGTATGTAACTTGGGAACGAGGGCTCGACGGATCTACTGATTCTAACTCTTCCTCAAAGTATCCCTGTTGGAGTCCTTTCACTAGCTCTATTAGTGCTATTCCTACCTCGCAGGCTTCCAAACGAACCGGCGGCAAATGCTGCTAGCACGCATTGGAGTGGCTTATCCCTTCGCCTGTTGAAAAAGGTTGACTTTCTGGGCGCACTTTTGCTACTTGGGGCATGTCTTTTACTTGCTACTGCGTTGCAACTAGCAGCACAAGGAGCTTCCTTTGCAGCCCCAGCAGTCCTACCACTACTGATACTTTCCGGAGCAATGTGGAGTGGGTTCATTGTATGGGAGTGGTTCGTTAGCACTAAACGGAGCAATCCGGAGCCAATATTTCCGTGGCGCTTTTTCCAGAGTCGTGTCAGCATAGGAATGATACTGTGAGTAGGAATCTACCCTCTTGCCCGCACGACGCGATTTGCTAATCCGTACCTAGGAATACCTATTTTGCAGGAACGATCTTTACAGTCTGCGTTGTACAGATTCCTCAGCGTTTCATTACCGTGAATGGACTTTCTCCTTTCGACGCTGGGGTGCGTTTGCTTCCCTTCGGCGTATTAGTTCCTGGCATGTCTTCGCTCGCTGCCATGCTGATGAAAAAACTAATCGCCCCCATATATATTCTAATCGCCGGAAGCATTCTGGAGATTATTGGGACAGTATGCCTATCAATGACAGGCACCTCTCCCAATATATATACCTCTCAGTATGGCTTCCAGATCTTGATAGGCTCGGGGGTGGGGTTTACCAATGCCGCCCTACTCCTGCTGGTCCCTTTTGTCATGAAACGCCAGGACTTAGGTACGTAAATTGGACCTCTTCCCTGTTGTCGCACCTTGCACCACTAACACTACGTAGCTGTTGGTATGGCAGCAGTAGCCCAATTCAGAATTCTGGGAGGCATCGTGGGACTCGCGATCGTTACTAGTGTGATGAACCGATGGATCACGTCGCCCTTGCTAGAAGTCCTATCTCCCAACCAAGTTGAGGCCGTCCTTGAGACGACAGACGCTCTGAACACATTTCTCCAAGCTACGCAGCTAGCGGTAAGGGCTGTTTTTGGGGAGGGCTACAACTTGCAGGTCAAGATCCTGATCGGCTTCGCCGCGGCTCAGATACCGGCTACAATGCTTATGTGGGACAAGAAGCCGGTCATGATCAGGGAGTAGAATAGTGTTTCAAACCAATAATCAATATGAAAAGTTCATGCTTGTTCGAGCAGTGCAGCCAGAGTAATTCCCCGTCTCATAGCTTTCACGCTTCCAGCTAGCGCACTCCGGGCACTAAGCCTGGGCACCTCGTGCTTTCCCTCGTGAACGAAGACCGTAGCCTGCGAGGGCTCGCAGAGCTTGCTCAGATCTTGGCTCTGGTCGTGCAAGGGATCCTGCTCGCCCAGATATGCACAGTAGGGATCTTGATTGGCCGCCCGTCCCGTTCGAAGTCCAAGACACGGACCTCGCCACGTTCAAAATAGGCGACAGGATCGTACACTGCTGCGCACGAGATCAAGATTGCGCATTTGAACGGAGGGGCTTCTGTGGGGGCCTGGATGGCCTTTCGGACGAGGTGCATGGCCGCAAGGCTGGCGCCCTGCGAGAATCCCAGAACGCCGTCAAATGGGCCCTCAGCGGCGACATACGTGTCGAGATAGTCCAGTGCCTTGATGTAGCTGGCCGTGCTGGAAGGATCAAAATAGGCCCAGGAGGTGGCATTCACTTCGGACATGGAGGCCAGTTCTGGTTTGCACAGTCAGCTCGGCGCAGTAGTAGAAAGCTGCAGTGGGACGGCAACGGCATAAGCATAGGCGGACATATCGCCTTTTTCGGGTATTATGATCTGCCGTGCTACCCTTTTCAGCCGGACGCACCAGGCATCTGCAAATGCAGAAGGCACCGTCTGTCTGCACGGAGAGGGATTGGCATATTGTGTGATGAGCAAGACTACGTACCTGGAACCATCGACCAGGGTACTGTCCCTTGTACAAATTCGTACTCATGCTGATCGCCCAGCTCGTATCTTAGTGCCGCTGTGGGCCACATCCGCGTCAGCACCGGTATCCAATGCAAGAGAGGAGCTAGTCATAGCACTTGTGGACGCCCAATCTTTGCTGGATAATGGAAAGGGCAACAGACCCGTCTGAATTTCGAAGACCTACACACTGATCAGCTACGTACTGGGACTGGTGATATCAAGGCCTGAGCTGCAGTGAAAGGCGTACCTGGCTACTGGTTCCTGCGCCATGGAGACAGATAAACCGCATGATTTCTGATCAAGGAGCTGGCGAGAGGCAGCCGTTGCACAGTCAAGGTATCCCAGGATGAACGAGAGAGCTTACTGAGGTAGTGGATGGTATGGTGTCTGTCTGGAAAGCCAATCTAGTACCAGGATTATATACACAGCCTTGAAGAACCTTGGCCCTGTTGAGATTAAACGTCGATCAAGTGTACGGTATGCACTATCGCCCTGTCAGTTTACGGCAAGCATAGCAATGCCTGCACTAGACGGTGCATCGATGCTTCGAGATGCCTTTGCCACAGAATCGCATCAACTGTTATCGGGGAGACTGTTGTCCCTTTCTTCCTCTGAGGCCACGAACAGTGCCGTTACGTCAAGCAGATGACACGCATGGTATGATCAATCTGCGTATGGCGACCGAACATGGCGCCCTAAACTAAGTTTGGGTATTAACAAGATGCCTTGGGAATGCTTAGGTCTAGATTTACGTCTTATAAGGGTGAAGCTTACATGATACGAAATGCCGCAATATCGCATCTTGCTGTGATATGATGCACCCCATTCGTGGACCAATAGGGTACCCCATCCATGGATCCATGATAAGCTACTCGAACCGTCTCATAGATGGATTAAATAGTTACACCATTCATGGATGAGGCGCATATGTCTGAATTTTGAATAAATCCAATGATTTTTCATTTTTATATCTTGTTTTCGTCCTTGTGAAACCGATGAATCTGTCTATTACAATCAGTTACGAGTCTTTAGGAATTTGATTTTTTGTATCTGGTTTTTAATCTCGTACCCAAGGTTGCTATTCCTTTGAACCGGTCTCTACGTCTCTCACAGACTGTGCTCCATATATAGCCATCAAGAAGTTACTTCGATCGACATGGGTTTAATCAGAAAGCCAGCGGACTACACCAGGAGAGGCGGGAAGATTCACAAGGCCGTTGCCTTAGATGAAGAGCTGCAGGCTCCCGAGACTCAAGTAGGTGACCCGGCTTATGTAAATGATTTAGCTTCCGCCAAAAGAGCAGCTCATGCAAACGGCAAAGCCAATACGAATGGTTCAGCGCAAGTTGATAGCACGGCCTACCATTATCCTCAATCTGCTATGGCAGCCTGCAGTGACACTGCGAGCGCCCACGGATATGATCAGGAGTCTGAAGTTCTGGAACCTATTGCTATCATCGGCATGTCCCTGAAATTTCCGCAAGCTGTAAATACCGACTCCTTCTGGACAATGCTCGTGAATCAACACTGTGCATCCATAGAGTTTCCCAAAGATAGGCTAAATATCGATGCGTTCTACGATTCCAACCCCAAGAAGCTAAATAGGGTACGCCACCGTCTCCATGTTGTTCTATATCATAGCTGATAGTAGCAAAGATTTCCACACGAGCGGGCCACTTCTTAGAGGAAGATGTTCGTGCTTTTGATGCTCCATTCTTCTCTATCCCTCCGCTCGAGGCGGGGACTATGGATCCGCAGCATCGTGGATTAATGGAAGCCACGTACCACGCCCTCGAGAACGGTAAGTTGACTACATGCTCTCTAGAGTATTCCACTGACCATTCACAGCGGGGTTGGCGCTGAAAGCAGTGGCGGGTTCGAACACGTCCGTTCATGTCGGTTGCTTCACCTCCGATTTTGTCACGATGAACTGGAGGGATAGTCAACAAATACCAAAGTACAGTGCAACAGGTTCAGCAGCATCTATCCTGTCCAACCGGCTGAGTTGGTTCTACGATTTGCGGGGCCCAAGCATGACCGTTGATACCGCCTGCTCTAGCGGAATGATAGCGTTAGACTTGGCATGCAATGGGCTTCGGTCCGGAAGTTCGAACATAGTACGCTTGATTCCCTTATTTGTTCAAAGGTGCAAGGCTCTAAACGTTCAAAGGCAATTGTCGCTAGCGCAAATCTCATCTGCTCGCCGGAACTTAATATCGCGATGTCCAACATGAATTTTCTGTCGCCTGAGGGACGATGTCACAGCTTCGACTATCGAGCTAATGGCTATGCTCGAGGAGAAGGGTTCGGAGTTCTTATTCTAAAGCCTGTTTCTCAGGCCCTGAAAGATGGAGACACCATCAGAGCATTGATCAGGTCTGTCGGTACCAATCAGGACGGCCATACCTACGGAGGCATTACACAGCCCAGCAAAGATCTTCAGTCACAACTGATTCGGGAAACCTATCGTAAAGCTGGTCTAAACATGGGAGTAACCCGGTTTTTTGAGGCTCATGGTATGGTATTCTTGCATCTTACTCACTTGATTCAGAACTAAATATAGCAATTGTCAGGTACTGGTACAGCTATCGGAGATCCGATTGAGGCTCGTGCAGTTGGCGAATGCTTCAAACTGCATCGTTCTTCGACAGAACCGCTATACATGTGCGCTCATCCATATGTTCAGGTACAACAATCCTAGTTTGGCCATAGCTAACGCTGTACGCAGAGGTGCTGTCAAATCAAACATTGGACATCTCGAAGGTGCAAGCGGTTTAGCCAGTATTATCAAGACTGTCCTGGTTTTAGAGCACGGCCTGATTCCGCCAAATACTAATTTCGAGTGTCTCAATCCTAATATTGACGCCGAGTTTCTGAATCTCGAGGTATGTTGTTATATGAGAGTGAGTTAGTTTTAGCTAACCTGCTTCAGTTTCCACTAAGTTGCATCCCTTGGCCCAGCAAAGGGGTTCGTAGAGCTTCAGTGAATTCCTTCGGATTTGGCGGATCCAATGCCCATGTGATCCTCGATGATGCGCACCACTATCTACAGTCAAGGAAGCTTCCCGGTAACCACTGCACAGCGCTGCAATCAGCCGTACCAATCACCATACCTGAGGTTCCATCCAACGGCCTTACGGTTGATACGAACGGCATCGACTATGAAACAAGGCACCCCACCCTCCTTACGTTCTCCGCGGCTGACGAAGGAGGCATCTCTCGTCTGATGGAAGCTTATCGTCAGTTCTTTGACAATCCTGATCTAGCAGTGACCCCAAAATTCCTACAAGATTTAGCTTTCACATTGAACACGCGGCGCACCTCGCTTCCATGGAAAACGTTTGCCGTGGTTTATCCTTTGAAACTAACAGGCCTTAGAGAGATGATAGTAAAGCCCGTGAAAGCGGCCTCTAATCTGCGTCTCGGGTTCGTCTTCACGGGGCAGGGAGCTCAATGGTTCGCGATGGGACGTGAGCTATTATCAGCATCCATCTTTATGGACAGCATTCGATTATCACAGGTATACTTGAATGACCTTGGATCTCATTGGCTGCTCATTGGTTTGTGCACGTCATTCACTCGGACCTCACTTTTGGCTGACAAATTCTATAGACGAACTGATGAAAAGCGAAAATTCCTCGAGAGTAGCAGAACCCCAGATCAGCCAGTCACTTACCACTGCCATTCAAATCGCGCTTATCGACCTTTTTGAATGGTTTGGTGTCACGCCGTTGGTGGTCGTAGGCCATTCCTCAGGCGAGATATCAGCTGCGTCCGTTCCCCACACTTGCCATTATTGTTGTTCAATATCTAATTCCTCTCTAGATACTGCGCTGGCCATCTTTCTCAAGAATCTGCGATCAAAGTGGCGTATTATCGCGGCATCCTGGTTTCGAGGCTAGCAAACTCAAACCTTACGAAAAGTGCCATGGTCTCCGTCGGACTGTCTCAGAGGGAGGCAGCAAATCAATTCAAAGAGTTGGGTGATTTGCAGAAGCAGGACTTTGACGCAAGCCTTGTGAGCGTCAGTTGTATCAACAGTCCCACGAACGTCACAGTATCTGGGCCAGAGCAACAAATGGGTCTTCTTATATCACATCTCCACAAGCAAGAGATCTTTGCTCGTAAGCTCAAGGTCAACGTGGCTTATCACTCTCCTCAGATGCACTCAATTGCCTCCGAGTACCTGAAGGTACTAGGGCAATTGGAGAAGGGTCCCAAGCGCAAGAATATTCGGATGATGTCCTCTGTTATTTGTGAGATTGTGTCAGAAGAGGAGGTGTGCACAGGTCGATACTGGGTCCAGAACCTGGTCTCTCCGGTGAACTTTCTTGAGGCAATGAGGCTTTGCTGCTTCCGGCCCAGGGTGGACAGCATTATCAAGAAGCTGGACAGAAGCCATTACAACGAAATCGTTAGTCATTTCTGGGTCGAGATAGGCCCTCATTCTGCTCTCCAGGGGCCCATACGGGATATTTTGAAGTCGGTGCAAAGAAACAACGATGTCGATTACCACTCAGCTTTGGTCCGTAACAAATCTGCCCTTTCAACCGTGCTGGAAACCGCTGGTCGTCTATGGTGCCGCAATTTTGACATTGACATGGGAAGAGTTGCTATGCTCACGTCCACTACTGCGTATCTTTCTAAAATCTTGCCTAATCTTCCCCAATATCCTTTCAACCACTCGACCGTTTGTTGGGAAGAGTCCCAGGCAAACAAGGCTTTCAGGTTTCGGAAACACGCGAATCATAGCCTTCTTGGAGCCCCGGTCGTTGACTGGAGCCCCTTGGAAGCTAAGTGGAAGTTCATTATCAGAGCAGAAGAACTACCTTGGATTAAAGACCACAAAATTAATGGGTCCATATTGTATCCAGCAGCAGGCATGCTTACAATGGCTATCGAAGCATCTAAGTTACTAGCGGAAGACCGATCGCCCGTTGGTTTTGAGATTAGGGATGCCGAGTTTTCAGCGCCAGTCCTCCTCACTATGGCACCCGAAGGAGTTGAGACATTCATCACGCTTTCGCCTATAAGCGGATCCAGTACCGAGCATCATTTCCAGATAATCGTTCAAAAGTCCGAAAAAGACTGGGACAAAGTATGTCATGGTTTTGTTCGCGCAGACTACGGCAGGGTCATTTCCGAAGTCGACGGCGGCAAGGAAGCCGAAAAAGCAGCCATACAGCTGAAGCATCTTCACGCTCAGGCTTTGGCTTCCTGTTCCCACAGCGTCAAGCCAGTAGAGATGTACAGACAGCTCAAAGATATTGGGCTTGAATATGGACCGTCCTTCCAACCGTTAGACAAGATTGGCTACAACGACTCCGGTGAAGCCATTGCTGCAGTACTTCCCTTTACCTGGTGCGAAGGATACCATCATGAATCAGAATTCACCCAACGAACAACTATCCACCCGGCGACGTTCGATGGTTGCTTCCAGTTGTCATTCGTTGCTTTGAGCAAAGGTGGCGACGTCCCTTTGCGTACTATGGTTCCGACTCGCGTAGGCAGGGCATGGGTGTCAAGCCTTGGAGCCGGAAATTCCGTTTTGGAATTACAGACCGCGCACTGTCAAGCTGAGACGATTAGTCAACGACTTGTGCAGTGTGATATTTCAGTGCTTACCGTATCATCTCAACAGTCCAGAGTCCAGGTTCAGGGACTAGAATTGACTGCTATCTCTGGCTCCCAAGATACAGTGCAGCGTTTGCAGAAGCCGAAGTATCTCTGTTATCACATGGACTGGAGAGTTGATCTCGACACTCTCGACACGGACCAAATCTACTCATATTGCGAAAAGGCAAGAAACCCTAACCCCGATCCTATTGCTTGGTTCAGAGACTTTGAGACTCTTGCAGCATGTTTTGGTGCCCAAGCGTTACAAGAGCTCAAACGGCTCGGTCGAAAGCCTTCCCAGTCTTCGGAAAGATATGCCTCATGGCTTCAGATCCAGTTAGACAGTGATTCGGCAGAAGGACCCGCAGAAAGGGTTCAAGCCAGGCGAGATCTCCTGTATGATCAAAAATACCTGAGCGTATTATGCGACCGAATGAGCAAGAACAGCAAGAGGGGAGAGCTTTATACGAAGGTTGGACTGCATCTTACCAAGGTGCTTCTGGGCGACCTTAGCCCTCTAAAATTACTGTTCAGCGATGAGCAGCTTCTGACAGATTTCTACGAAGAAATAAACACAAGCTCTACGGCCTTTGATGCGGTTTTAAGCTACTTGGACGCAGCAATCCAGAAGGATCCCGGCATGAAATTTCTTGAAATTGGGGCAGGTACTGGTGCGACCACAGCAACCATTATTAAGACTATAGGAACGCCCGGCAATGCTCCCCGTTATAGAGAATATGTTTTTACCGACATAAGTCTTTCATTCTTTAACAAGGCGCGGGAACGGTTTAATATGCAAAAGCAATTGAGCTATCGTATCCTGAACATCGAGCAGGACCCTATCGCTCAGGGCTATGTGGCGGGAGAGTACGATGTAATAATTGCAGCGATGGTCCTTCATGCAACTAGGAACTTGGAGACGACCTTGAGGAACGTCCGAAGACTACTCAAGCCTGGTGGCAAGCTCATTCTTATGGAACTGACAGCTCCAAACAGGACATGGACCGGTTTTGTCTTTGGGCTTTTGCCAGGATGGTGGCTCAGTTCCGAGAGCTATCGGCAACTAAGCCCTTGCATTACAGAGCAAGATTGGAACGACGTCCTCTGCCGGAGCGGATTCTCTGGAACAGACCTGGTTTTCAAGGATTACCAAGCAGAAGAATGTCGCGGTTGGAGTGTTATGGTGTCTACAGCCTCCTTTGAGATCACAACTTTGCCTCAAGTTCCAAGAGTAACCGTAATACTGGACACACAATTGAGCTCCCAACGAGCTATTGCAGAAGAATTGGGTCGCCAGTTAGAGGCACAAGGCCGCTCGATTGATATGTGCAGACTTTCGGAAGCTGGTTTTTTGAAAGACATAAATGCACGTCATTTTGTACTGATTCGCGATCTAGAGAGCCCAATGCTTCGTAACCTTGATCCCGAATCGTTCTCAGCTCTGCAAACTCTGCTTGTTTGTGCTGGAAGTTTCATCTGGATAACAAGAGGTGGCGGTAAATCACCTTCATCTCCAGATTACAGTATGGTGGATGGGCTATGCAGAGTGTCCCGCCACGAGAACCAGAGTGTGCCTTTGGTAAAGCTCGCGCTCGATACTACGAAAGAGGCTCTTTCAGTTCAAGACATCGCCCAGATAGTCAAGATCTTCAACCTCACGGCCTCGGGTGTAAAGAGCGGAGTCTTCGAGCCACAGTATTCGGAAATGGAGGGCTTGCTTCACATTAACCGAATAGTAGAAGCGGATTATATTAATGACCATATATTCGCACGGACCGCACATCCCGTGTGCATGAAAGAATTTGGCACCGGACCTTCACTTAAGCTCAATGTCAGAACGCCGGGGTTGCTTGATTCCATGGAATTCGTGGAAGACGAACTAGTTAATGAGTCATTAGCTCCCCACGAGGTGCTGATCGAAATTCACGCAATCGGCCTGAACTTCAAGGATTGCTTGACGGTCCTAGGGAGAATTGATTCGGACGTGCTTGGGAGTGACTGCGCCGGCATCGTGGCCCGTGTAGGCGAAGAATGTCAAGAATTCCAGCAAGGGGACCGTGTTTTTGCGTGCGTTCTCAATAGCTACCGAACCTTTGCACGTGCCAACTCCAGTCAAGTTATCAAGATGCCGGATGCGATGACTTTCGCAGAAGGAGCGAGCATTCCCACTGCGTTCCTAACAGCTTATTACAGTTTTCATGAAGTAGCACGACTACGAAAGCACGAGAGTGTTCTGATTCACGCCGCATCTGGAGGAACGGGTCAGGCCGCGATTCAGATCGCACTCGATATCGGAGCCGAGGTCTTTGCAACGGTGGGCTCACTCAGTAAAAAGCAACTGCTGATGGAGATATACAAAATACCCGAGGATCATATATTTTATAGTCGTGATACCTCGTTCGCAGACGGTGTTCGACGAATGACTCAAGGCAGAGGCGTGGACGTAGTTCTTAACTCCTTGTCTGGAAACGGGCTGGTTGCTTCTTGGGAATGCATAGCACCCTTTGGCCGATTCATAGAGATTGGGCGAAGAGACATTGACGCCCGCGGTTCACTTCCCATGTACTATTTTATCAGGAATGCGTCCTTTTCTGGTGTGGATCTCACAAGTATTTTACAAAGGGGGCTTCTCGGCGGAAAGATGCTGAAACAGATAGTGTTGAGGATCGAAAGTGGAACAGCAAAGCCTCCTCATCCACTTCATGTGTACCCGCTTGCGGAGATTAAGCAGGCATTCCGTTTCTTACAGAGTGGCAAAAGCTCTGGCAAGATAGTACTCGAGGTTACGAAACATGCGTTAGTCCCGGTAGGTTATGTCCTTCAGGATTTGCTTGATAAAGACAATACTGACAGTCATGGTGCAAGACTGTACTAGGGTCAAAATCCAATTTTAGCTTTGACGCCAATTCAACATATGTAGTCGCCGGCGGTCTTGGTGGCATTGGGCGCAGCATCTGTCGCTGGCTTGTAGATCGAGGCGCGAAGAACCTTCTGCTACTATCACGCAGTGGATCAGTTGGAAATCAAAAGGCGCAGGCCTTGCTAGAAGACCTGCGTAATAAGGGAGTCGTAACAGACTGTTCTACCTGCGATATTGGAAATATGCAGTCATTAAAGAATGTGCTGAGACGATGCTCCGAAACGATGCCTCCTATCAAAGGATGCTTTCAAGCCTCAATGGTTTTAAGGGTAAGGCTTGCCTTATATGCGTGCTACGACAGTACTTACTAAGAGGAACGCAGGATGCAACATTTGCTAAAATGTCTTTTAGCGACTGGGTTCAAAGCACGCACCCAAAAGTCCAAGGCTCGTGGAATCTTCACGTTGCGTTGCCCGTTGGTATGGATTTCTTCATTATGCTGTCTTCTGTATGCGGTGTTTTTGGTAATGGTGGCCAAAGCAACTACGCGGCAGGCAATACATTCCAGGATGCGTTGGCAGAATATCGGCGCTCAAGTGGCGAGAAGGCCGTGGCCCTCGATCTCGGCATTATGCTTTCGGAAGGCTTCGTGGCTGAGAACCAACACGTCATGGACCGCCTGAAGCGCGTGGGGGTTTTCTTACCCATCCATCAGAACGAGCTCTTTGCCATTTTTGACTACTATTGCAACCCTAGTAGCGGTCCCGCGAAAACGTTTAAGAGCCAGGTCATCACCGGCTTGGAAATCCCCAACAATATGCTTGCGCAAGGCGCAGAGATACCCGTTGCTATGCGCCAGCCGCTATTTCGCCATATGCACCAGATTGATGCTTCCGGGGCGGGTTCTTCGAATGCAGCGTCAAAACCGGCTCTGGACACAAAGGTAATGGTTATGCAAGCGGAGTCGTCGGCTGCGGCTGTAGCGGTTGTGGCAGAAGCGTTGAAGATGAAATTGTCCCAAATAATGGGGATCCCACATGCCGATATCGACCTCCAGCACCGAGTTGAGTCTTACGGAGTGGATTCTTTAGTAGCGGTAGAGCTACGCAATTGGCTAGCAAAGGAGCTGAGTGCAGACATTGCCGTATTTGAGATCCTGGGAGGTGCTACGCTGGTCGGCGTTAGCCAAACGGTTGTGCGTAAGAGTTCGCTCAGCAAGCCTTCGTGGGATGGGAAATGAGGCAGATACATTGGCGCATTCATGTTCAAGTTCTGTCAAAACCTAAACCTTAGGGTTCCCTTTTACTTGACGCATGTTGTAGAGAGACAACATATGGCAAGCTTCATAGCAAAGCATTAGCGTGGACGGTGGAGAGTAGAGAAGCCTGTATAACAACTGCTTAGAATGCTTAAAGACCGGTTAAGCGGCGGCCGGTATACCTGCTGCGACCACTCAAGAATGCAACCATAACCCATGTGTAGAGAGCTAGCTATGCCACATAGATATAAATATATCCAGCCCGTCTCCTTCATGCATAAGAATCCTCGATCCCTCACGCGTTCAGTTTGTAACAACTCTACCGCGAACCGCAATCCATTTACTTGTTTCCAATTTCGTCTTCAAATCCTCAAAACGTCAACATGGATTCAGTCGTTAATCGCATCTGGGCAGCCATAAAAAGAGAATGTCTGCAAGTCCTAGCAGAAGGCCAGGGTACCCCGCAGCAGATTGACTCGGCATGGCTGGAGAGCTTCGGCGACAAGGCCGTCGCTCCCTGCAAATTGATGGACGCCGAAGGCCTAGACAGCGTTGTCCTTACAGAAGAGAAGTACTCGCAAGACCATGGGTCGCACACTCATATACTGGACTTCCTCAGAAAAGCGTACATTGAGAGAGGCCTCCTGGGAGACAAGTGCGCGAAAGGCGGCCTCTATCCTCCACCTCGCAAAATAAGCACTCCTACGCTGTACTTCCTCGACATTGCCGGTGAAGCTCTCCACGACATCACCAAAGCCGGGCGAAGCGGCAGAGTACTTTCCGGCGGCTTCGATGGCCGCCCACTGCGCGTGATCGCCGAGAACCAGCTCGTACCCGACGGCCTCGATATCTGCCTATCCACTCAGCGCCTCTTCTGGACAAACATGGGCATCCCTGGCGCTGGCAACGGGTACATTAATTCAAGCAAACTCGACGGCTCAGACCTCAGAACCATCGTCGCCCCCGGCAGCGGCATGGTCTGCACGCCCAAGCAGCTAACCATCGACCAGACGGCCGACAGACTATACTTCTGCGACCGCGAGGGCCTGAGCGTCATACGCTGCGCACTCGACGGCTCCGCACTCGAAACCCTCGTGCGCACCGGCGACCCGCAGGTCTTGGCTCACGCGGCAGACCAGAGCAGGTGGTGTGTCGGCGTTGCCGTGGACCCGACGCGGAACTATCTCTACTGGTCGCAAAAGGGGCCTAGCAAGGGCGGCCGGGGCAGCATCTGTCGTGCGGGTCTGGACATGCCTGTCGGCGAAGACCCGGCCGCGCGGTCGGACATCGAGACGCTGTTCCAGGGCCTACCCGAATGCGTGGATCTCGAACTGGACGCAGAGGCGGGCTTTCTATATTGGGCCGATCGCGGCGAGGTGCCACTAGGAAATAGTATCAATCGCGGGTACGTGGGCCCCGACAGGGAGGCGTATCTGAAGAAGGCGCATCCGCTGGAGCGAAAGCTTGGCTATGTGGTGCTGGTGAAACAGCTACACGAGGCGATTGGCGTCAGGCTGGACAAGGTTAATGGACATATCTATGTGACGGATCTTGGCGGAGCGCTTTATCAGTACGGGCTGAATGGGGAAGAGGGCAAGAGGGTGTACGAATACATGGGCGTGTACACGGGACTTGCGGTTGCGCACCATCGCGATTGAGTCTTTGTTCGAGCTTCGGCCAGCCACGTGGTTGACGGGAGTAGCCAGACACCTGTAGAATCTATGAGGTCGGGTTGAAAAGTATTCAGAATGGCCTCCGTACCGAAACTGCACTAGAATATTTAAGATTGTTGACAAAGACAATAATCTTTCAAGTGATTAAACTAACATCATGATCATGAATTTGAGTCAACATGAGAATTGAACGATAGTATAATTATGATGTGATGAATTTTTGAATATCTGATGATTATCTAACAAACTACGTTAGCTCTATGAAGGTCAACTGCATATTTTGAATAATAAATATTTTAACCTTGTACACAGCTCACCAGATGTTTTTCTGACTCAGACATCGTTGCAAACGATAGCGTGCAATCAATACAAAGAGAAGAGCAACGTTTGATGCTCGTAACAGATAATCTAAAGGCGGGATGAAGAGCACAGAAATCTCAGTGTCAGTCACAACGCCGAGAGACGAGACTTCGCTGAGCGTTGATCTCGGACATGCTGATGACGCAGTGCATGAATCAATCATCTGACACATTCTCTTGTAAATGAATTGAGCAAGACTTCTCCGGAATGACAGGTCGTGATGCTCGATCTTTAACTCAAATCGCGATCGTCGGATCGAACGATGATGCGGATTGAAAGAGGTGTCAAGAGCGGTCTGATCTCAGGGCTCAAGATAAGGCAGCGTGTTCAGTGTGACACTGATCGAGGTTAACAGAATGGCAGAAAACCGGCGAGGGGATGGAAGGAGTTTATATGTGCAAGATGGAAAAGTAAACTGGGTTCGTTGGCTGCTCGAGCAAGTCTGTTACCAATGAAAAGCAACGCAGTTTTCAGCCTTTGCTGACTTAGAACTTATTAAGTAGTTTCATTAACGCCCTCGATATTCAATCAGTGAAGTTCAGAGATGAAGTGCTTTATTCTTTAGAAATAGCTATAACTGAACATTGAGAATACAGAAGAAGAGAGATGCAAGAACTTCTATTTATGCATCGACAAATGTGTGACTCGCATTTAGCAGAAGCCTCAAAATTTGGCGCAATTGGCGCAATCAGCGATCAGTTAGTTACTCTGCACATCACATCAAAATATTTGATCTTTGACACAATTATTTATAACAAACATAATGAATATTCATGGGACACTAGGACACCCGTGAGAGTATCTCACGCACGAAGCTCCAGCACCTCTATCCTTGTAATATTCAGAGTCTCGAGGGTTGCTCAAGATATAGCGATTGGTAAACCTCTTTAGTAGAACATACGCAGATCTTGTTTTCGTCTCTGCCTGCTGGGAAAGCCTTCTACGCTTGTCTATTCGGACGCAACTCCTCGTCAACTACAGTACTGCTACTCTTAAGTGTTTTTTTTTAGATTATGGAACATAAACGCCAACATCTCATACTATGTGTGATTTTTCACTAACCGTATTACGCTATAAATATATGTGCAATGGGTCCACCTCCATCAAGCCCCTTTTTACCTTTAATTCTGTCCACCACCAAGGGGAGGCTATTCGGCTACAAGATCAAGTGACGATCTAGGTCAATATTGACTTGGTCCATAAGTTCCAT
>JAABUU010002929.1_pt1 | contig 22979 bp, 34 predicted proteins | sample 5559301 | NCBI WGS metagenome assembly JAABUU01 (sample SAMN10711884, study PRJNA513360) | rock metagenome | isolation source: Antarctica rocks | place: Antarctica: Victoria Land, Richard Nunatak white | reverse complement strand
TCCACTCCCACACAACATGCCTGAGCTGTTCTACACTCACCTTCTCTCCCTGCTGATGTGTGGCCAGTATGCGGACCGTATCCACCCTTTCCTGCAGGAGTTTCCTTGTGGCAAGTGAGTGTCCTGCTATTCAATGGCTAAAGCACAAAAATCAGTTGCACTTACCTCGTGAGCAGACTGCTGTGTCATAGAGCTGTGCTTATGGTGATGCCAACAAATTTGATGTGGGCGCCTGCAGCATGATGTTCATCGATTTCAATGAGTTCACCAAGAACACACAGGGCGTGGTCAAAGAGGTGTGCAGCTTTGTGGGAGCTGACCCAGCTCTATACAAGCACAAGGAACTGCCACCTGGCATGAAGGTCAGTGCCAAGTTACAACCTTGCATGGGCCTGTTGCATCTTCTATGTCCCACTCAACCCTTAAACAGACTGCACCGCCAGTCATCTGTCGTGTCAGTTTTATACTGTGCGTGAGAGTGTCCAGCACTGTGCATACCCAGTAGTGCATAAGTTGAGCTGGACAAGCTTGCTGTATTTCTGTTGTCTCAGAGCACAGCAGGCAGAAGTGTCAATGACAGAAGGAGTCCTCCTGGTTTTGTGAACAGACATAGGAGTGACTTGCTGGGTGTGGCTTTGCAGACTGAGTATCAGGGAAGGAGAATGCATCCCAGCGTCAAACAGCACTTGACAACCTACTTCAAGCAAAGCAACAACACGCTTTATTCCATGCTGCACCGCAACTTTCATTGGACTGATGTTGAGCAATAGTGTTCAATGCTACGCATTAAGGCTACAAAAAGTGTATATGGAATTTGCCACCATGATTTAAGCCAATGATGCAGCTCTGCCGACACTGACAGTCATTGCTTGACAAACAAAGATTAGACCATAATTCCACCTATAGTGTTTACGACAGCTCCTATTGACATATCAAGACCTATTGTGACTGTTGCGGCGCTGACTTTCAAATAGAGTAAACCTGTAATGATCCACACAGAGATTCAAGACGCTCAACTTGATGCGAAAGCCCAATGTAAAGGGAGCTCTTTCGCTAACTTGGCTGTGACAAATCCTCAGGGCAAAATAAGTTACATACCTACATCAGGAAACTTTCCTGAAGAAAGTCAAAACCAGTCAACACCGATGCACATTTTAAATACGTTTCACTGATCATGCGAGTCGTTGCCGTCAGCGTCTTTCAGGCACTGCCCATTTCGTACTGTTTACGCCAATTCGTGCATCAGGGTAATGGCGGATGACTTCTCTGCGCTGGAGCTCGACACGGAACTCGATGACGACATGCGGGCTTTGTTTGGTGACAGCCAGGAACCCGCAGGTCCATCCATGCAGAGCTGCAGCACTTTGCCACCACATGCACAGTTCGGTCCGACACAAGCCAGGCGGCACATCCTGCTAAACCCCTCATCAAGACCCTGTCAGCCACAAACTGAAACATCTCTGCTATGCATCACAAACAAGCGGCCTGCGCCTGAGCTCCACCACTCTTGGCCACACAAGTCTCGACAGCTCGTTCAGGCAGCTGCGCAGTCACATGACGACTCTTATGACGACCTGGAGCTTGAGCCATCCGCACCTGCAAACAGCACTGTCAGCTACCAAGCAAACTCTTCCAGTGCCAGAGGTCAAAGCGAACCACCCAGCATGCTTGCTGTGCCATCCAACCGCTTCACTGCACCTGTGCCTGTGGGTAACTTGTCGAATGTAACCTTAGATTCTGCTAGTCAAGTCACTGAGCAATACCGCAGTGCCTACTCTCAACAGGCAAGCCAAGCCAGTGCCTCCTTACTGAACACATCAGCCCGGCACCAGCTTCCCTTTGCTCATGCATCTGCCACAGCCAGGCATGGCACCCCATCAACAAGGGCCGCGCTGCCACGCCACACTAATATCAGCTCTGCCTTGGTAAGCCGCATGCTTCTGCTGTCTGAGCGAACAATCGCTTTTTCAATCAGTGTGTTGCTGCTTCCTGTTGCTTTGCGCTGTGCAGCACCCTTGGGTCAGATCCACAGCCCATGCACATGTGTGATTGCGGGCAGGAGGGGCTATGTCTGCCTGGGCCAGCTGGGGCTTTGCAAAGAGCCCAGGCAGCTGGCCTTCAAATGCCACATCTGGCAGACCTGGACTTGCAATCGCAAAGTGCACAGACAGCCTCACAGCAGCAGCTCCATCAGCAGATGCACCCAGACTTTGTGTCACCTGCATGGCATTCTGCTATGGAGGCTCTGGATTTGCTTTGCTTCTCAGGTTTGTGACAGCTGTTTGGCACTGCATTAGGAGCCATGGGCACATACATTCAGCTGTGAGTGGCTGACTGCAGAGACATCTCCTCTTCTGCAGAATCATGTGAAGAAAGTCAAGCTCTGCCAGTCATCCTGCAAACTGCCAAAGGTAAGATAAACACTGTCTGTCTGGTCAGATTTGTGTGTGAGCCTTCACGCACCTGGTGGCTTGTGCAGATGATCCTTTTCGTAGAATCCCTCAAGTATACAGGGTGTGGTGATGCTTTTGCTCAACTCAAGGTATGTTCACTGTACTGCTATAATGCTCATGTACGCATTGCAATGCCTGCACTGCAGAACACAGCTGCAGCACAGCCAGTTGCCGTTGTCATGAAACAGATTACCTTGGCTGTATAGCTATGGGCATTGCTGCAGGATCCTTCTGGTAGCATTGGCGCTGGCATACACGCACATGTTTTCCAAGCAGAGGAGGGGGTGAGTCCTGGTGCTGTGCTCATGCTGCAGCAGGTAGCCCTCACTGCTGTCTCTACCTCTTCCTTCACTTTGTCCCCCTCAGTGGCTTTATGAGCCTGGGCAAATGGCGCCTTCAGCATTCCCTTTACTAACATGTGAAGTTGCCTGTCAGGTGCCACTGCTCGTCTTGTCCAAGACAATCAAGTATCTGTGTATTACTGTGGAGAACATTGTACAGGTGAGAGCACAGTTATGCACTGGTTGCCTGCTGCACAACCTGCATTCACACAGATGTCATGTAGCTGATTCGTGAAAGGCAGTTGCAGGTCATCAATTGTGACTGACAGGAGCCACAACTCCTGGTAGCAACAAGTCAGGTTACAGCTGGTATTACATCAATCTTGATTGCTGAGAGGCGCTACCTCTACCATCAACACACAGAAGGAATCACTTGGGGTTTTGATTCTCAGACAAGCAGGGCATAGCAATGCTTGGCAGTCAACAGTCTTCCAATAGAAATGTGATTGGAGCATAGATTGCATGTAAAGTGTGCACAAGCAAGCAACAAGCTTGGTCTGGTACAGCATGATTGTGCTGGTCACATAGAGGTGCTTGTCCATCGCAACAATAAGGATCAGATGTGCATTGGCTGAACAGCTAAAGTAGCTTGTTTGAAGCAGGTATCTTCTTTATATACTTAGCCCAGTGAAGGATGTGGGACCAGTCACAACCAGAGTGGTTGGATGGCATTTGGACAGCCTATTGAGTCATTCGTTTGTGACTTGTTCAACATGACATGGCACTTATTGTCCATATGAGCAAATCAGACCTTTGGACGCATTTCTGTACTGCAAGCAGCTCCGTGTGTTGATGATGATAAGGACTGCAACAATGGCATAGTCTGCTGCCGTGCTTGCTTTGTTAAAGGCATCACATGAATACCTGCGACGTCTGAGAACTGGAGTACCTGCACTCACAGCAATCGAGCTGTCAGATCAGCAGTCGCTGCTGCATTGTGCAATTGCTTGAGTGATGAGGTTGCCAGTCCAGGCAATGCTCACCCTGTGTACAAGATCTGCATTGTACTTCTGACAATAAGCTGCCAGGCACTGTTTGCTTTCTGCAGCTGCATCTGTAAATGGTTGAACAGCTGATGCAGCTTCTGGCAGATAAGACGCTTGACACAAATACAGCCAAAACTTCATGTTGGCTGCTGAGCTGACCATTGGGCATCCAACTATGAGCCTTGTCTCGCCAAGCAGCCTTTGCCTGAAGAAATATGCAGGCACGTGAATGGCGCCAATCCTCAGTGCGTGTCAAGTATACCACATTCTGATAGGTTGCAAAGTGTGCGCAACAGCTTGGGCAGTCAAATCATGATCTCATGACTTACTGTTGGACTGAGTTTATCCAAGCCTCAAACTTGTCCCACAGGAGAGGAGGCTGAGTTACAATCACCTCAGCACCAGCATCAATCTGCACCACAGCGATGCTTCCGCAGATGGATTATAATGTAAATACACATCAATGTTGCACTGATTTTGCAAAACCACAGCAGGCATGCCATGCACTTGTCCTGTAGATGCCAACTCTCTGATGCCAAACTACTGGTCTGCTGCATTATAGTAATGAGCACTTTATAGAGAACATTTCAGAGGCAACTTGTACCTTGCGCTTGAGCCTGTCTGTAGAGTTGGTCAATGGATTTTCAACAGCCCACAACGCTACATGGGGTGGAACATCTCCAGCACACCGCAACTCAGACGCTATCTTCAATGTCTGTATGCTATTGGTAAACCACCTGAGCCAGATGTCTGCTTTGTCATTGGGTTATTAGTATCTGTCAGCTTTTTTTATAGCAGGACCACTGTTGCTGTGAGTGTCAAAGCTTTGTCTAGCATCTTGCCTATCAGACAAAGGCATTTGCCGAAGGGGATGACTGCCAGAAAGAAGCAACAGAGCATCTGCTGGCTGCTGCACGCTGCCAGGTGGGCAGATGCATGCTTCTATGATCCGTTGTCGCATCTGCTTTTGGGTGTATATCTGCAGCAAAGTAGGTCTTGCCAAAGTGTCTTGCAGACGCTAGAACAAGACCCGTCGCTGACTTGCCTGAGCTGCAAGTGTCTGAACCTGCCATTGATGCCATTGACTAGCTGGTTCACTGACCACAATCTTTTGTTGTGTGTTCAGCACTTGGGGTGCAGCAATCTGCCTGCTGGATGCAGTGCAACTATCAGTGCTTATGGCATACTGTGCAGTCTGCAGTTAGATCTCAGCAGCAGCTGTGAGAAAAATCACTGCAACAGCGGACATGCATGAGCACTTGATGCTTTAACAAACAGCTGTCAGCGTGTTTGCAGTGAGCCTCTGTGTCTGCACCTGCCTAGCAGCTTGGCACCAAGCTCTTTCCAGCTGGAAACCACAGGTAGATCTGGAATGATACCAGCCCCAAAATGCCCACTTTGCCAAAGTTCAGTGTCAGCGCCTGAAATTTTGCCCACACTGCGCTCCAAAGTCATGGCAGGCCTATGACTGAACAGCTCATGTATGCTGCCTTGAAGCTTGACTGGTTGCGCTGAGGCTGTGAAACTTGCAGAAGACACTGGCAGTTTGCACACACGTGTGTGCGCCATGCCGGCAGGACCAAGCTGCCTGAGGCGCATGAACAAACCTTATGGTGGACACGCCGATCACCGAGGAAGTAAGGTGATGACGTCTGGCAACACAACACATGCTTGTCGAAATACATGGCGAAACGGGAGCATACTGTTCGCCTTATGGTCCTGCGGGGAGGGAGACAGAGAAATTTCGTGACTTGGTGAAAGTCCACAAAACGCTCGAGCGTTGTAGTGTATGCAGGCGTTTCGTTTTCTGTCGTGACGCGCAGAGCGTGGACTCACGGCCGAGCTGTGAAGCCTGTCTGTGCCGTGCAGATCTGTGCAGATGTGTATAGAATGTCAGCTGAGTCCGGATGCTAGATCTGAGCTGAGCGCTGCTGGCCACGAGTCAGTAGACACAAGCAAATGTCCGTGGTGTGATGATTCGTTATACCTGAAAAAGAAAGGACGCGTATGCAGGCGTTTCGCTTGCCTTAGCAGATTGATTAGGACACATCACGGCAGCTCCTGAGTCGAACAAAGCAGGTACATGAAATGTGACACAGATTGTGCAACATGCAGACTCCGGTTGACATGAAGACATTTAAATGTCTGAACAGATCTGCCCTGCTCAGCGCACAAGAGTCTTATTTTTACCTATCACACTTTGACAATGCAGGAACAGGCAAAATTTGTTACACCAGATTGGGTTCCGAGGTGACAGCACTCTTCGTCTCGCAAGCTTCGACATGACCGATAAGTGATATGGATGACACTGCCTGCCTTGCCTTCAGCCGGGGAAAATATAGCCTATATGTTATTTGCCTAACTGACTAATAATGCATACAGTGGCTTTCAGAGTATCCTATAGCAGCAGCTTGCACAACATGCATAGAACCATTTTTGAATCTTAGGTGCCCAAGTTACTGAAACTTTGAGCACAGTATAATACAGAAAACATGGCCACATGTACAGCACTTGCACATTGTGGTTGAAGAAGCATGGCAACAAAACAGGAGCTTTTGGTGACCTCTCTGCCAGGGTGAAACCAGGTTGTACGAAAGAACATATGGACAAATCACATTGAGTTCAAACATCAGGCCTTGGAAGCAAATTGCAAGCACTCAACGACCACAGATCACATGGCGAAGCCTTCGAAAACAATATGTTCATTTGGCTGCGCAGGTCACCGTCTTCGGTTGTCTCTGCCACCTTGTCTGCCTTTTGGTGGTCCAGAGGAAAACGCCCAGTCTACTGCAAGAGGCTTCTCCAGCATCTGCCTACCGTCTAGATTATCGATAGCTGCTTGAGCCTCTTCTTTCTCGCCATATTCAATAATTGCATAGCCCTTCACATACCCTGTTCGTCTATCAAGGTTGAGATGCACATTCCTCAGTTCACCAAACTCACAAAAAATGTCCACCACATCCTCTTCCTGAGCCTCTTCTTGTACACCAGACACAAATATGACCCAACTCTCTACAGCTGCAGCACCAAGATCACTTGTGTGAGCTTCCAACGACACAACATGCTCAGCAGCACCATGATCGGCGACTTACACTTTATTGGTCCACCCTTGGTGCCAGAAGACTGCGTGTCATAAGGTCCTGCCCTGTCGTCGTCAACGTCCATGGCTTCCCTGTCTTGAAAGCCGCGACCCTTTGTCTTTCGGTTGCTCTGTCGTTGAAGTTGCGCTTCGCCCATGTCTTCATCTGTGTAATCAGCACCGGCCATTTTGCTCGACTCGCCGGTGCATACACCCGAGCGCTCCTAGCAATCATCAAAGCTCAAATTGCTAGGGTCTGCGCCTGAGCCCTAGACAGAACTGGAATCAGTCATCTTGTTATCTTCACCTTTCGAGTGAACCGTGCGCAAGCAAAGCCTTCGTTGATCGTTGGCATAACCCCCCTCAGGCACCATGGCATCCTTTACATGCAGCGCCTTGATTTCCTCGCCTGCTGTCCGTCAGCGCAGCCCATGCTTCACTAGCCGTAGGCCTGCACAAGCACCTCGTGGTCTCGGCAGCTTCAAGCAGAGTGTTGGCAGCAACAGGTTGGTTTTGCCCCAGTTTTTTGTCGGAAAATGTTTTCTTTCGATTGACATTCTTAATTGGACATTGCTGATCGTGCAGCCTGCGCACCTCAGAACCACAAAGATCGGTACGAATTTCACGGTCTCGTACAGCTGTCCAAGCTAGCGCCGTCGAGGTGTTCCAGCTGGCAGATGAAGGAGCGTTAATTGGTGGAACAGCAGCAGTGCTGTTCGCGTGCACTCTGGTGGTGAGTGCTTTGGCAGCTGTAAATTGCGTCTTATCTGTAATTTTGTGCGTTCACCCTGTTGAGTATGTCGAGTATTGGCCTGGACTTTGCTGCAGGGTCTTGCGGTCGGCTTTGTGCTGCTCCGTGTTGAGGCTCTTGTTGAGGAAGGCAAAATATAGCTATCAGAAGCATGACAAGATTTTGACATTCTTTATGAACTTGACGTTATCACCAGGCACTGTGCTTGTGCCACACTTTCTGAGGAAGCGCACTTCTGAATGAGTATTTACTGCACAATATCAAACAGGGGCACCCTATACAATTTTCAAGGAGCATGTGGCTTCACCTGCAGAACATGCACTGCACTTGTTGCAGACAATGCATGTCCTTCCTGATCATCGCCCAGCGTTAGTGCTGAAGTCCATAATGCCAACTGCAATTTGCAGCTTGGCTCAAGACTGAGTATGCTCCTGGTTTCAACTTGGATGGCAATGCACATAACACGCAATGTAAAATGAAGTCAGGTGTAGGTATCCAGCATGTGCATGCCATTGTGTTCTTGCATACTCTGTTCTGTTCTGTTGCTGAGTCCGTTGCCAACACCAACCTATATTCCCATGCATTCAACCCATATCCTGTCAGCCTGATGTACCAAACTGTTGCATTTTGGTATAGGCATACTCCTGGTGCAACCTTGGATGACATTAGACTTGTTCCAAGGCACACATTAGGACCCAGAATCACCTTGCCAAGGGTGCAGTGACTTGTAGAGCCCTATACAATACATGGACCAAAGATGATACGAGACATCGTTGCATGTGTCTTGATTGCTTGAACGGACCAGAAGTGCATCCTTGGGAGCGTGTTTTTGAGATCCAATCTATTGAGGAATGGACCAGAATGAATCTTGGAGGCTGGTCTGAGAATGTATGGCAGCGTCTGAGACTGAGTTTTAGGTCAAGACTGTCAAATTTGACGGCCTGCCATGAGGGTAAGCACACAGCAGGTCGAATCGAGGTCAAGTTGTGTCACCACCTAGTGTACGGTCAGCTTTTTCAGTACATGTGATGGTGCATATGGCCAAGAACACCAAGATATGTAGTGGGAAGCACTGACTAAGCTATCACAACACGCAGATGGTCTTCTAGGAGTGCTAGAATTGTAAATGGCATGACACAGCTCCTGCTAGAAGGTGATGCAAACTCTGACATCAGATAATACATAAACAAATGCAGACATGATTCACATTGTATGCAAATCAAGAACATCTAGTAGATGCTGTTCTAGCTCAAAGCACCAGTTGCACAGTGTATGCTGCCTATCAGCTTTGCCAGCATCTTGAAGATTTGCAGAGGAATGCCATGCCGAAGCGTGCAAATGAGCAACCCTCTTCAGCACATGAGTCCTGGCTTGCTGCCCTTCCCGCAAATAATGATCAGTTGCACAGACTACCTGCTTCGTGCTTCTGCAAGTAATAGGGATATGCGTGCATGAACAAGCATACATTGCAATTCAGTGCATTCTCAGGGACCTTGATGATGTTTGGCTACAGTGCTTGTGCTGCAGCAGATATACCCGACATGTCCAGCAAAAGGACTGTTTGATGGGCATTGAGTCACCACTGCAGCCCAGGGTACTGCAGAGTGAGATGTGCAGCAGTTGCTCACGATGGCATATGCTGTCCTTTTTGGTAGTTTTGCTGCGCTCAAAATTGTGACTTCTTGTAAAGCTTTTCAAGAGATGCATAACTGATCATGGTCCTATGGATGATAGAATGGGTGCAGAATTAATGTAATTCAACTACAGGGTGTAGCAGATGCCGCAACTTGCAGTTACATACTTAGCATAGACTCAGTATGCCTCTGAGGAATTCATGATGTGCTGGAACTCTTCCGCATCAATGACTCCATCATGATTTCGGTCAAACTCCTCTATCATTCCAATCAAGTCTTGATCCTCCACCTCATGTCCAAGTTCATTGGCAATCAAGCGCAAGTCGTCTGCACTGATTTTGCCATTTTTCTGTGTATCAAATAGCTGAAAGGCCCTGCTCAACAGCTCGGCAGGGTCTTTGCTGAGCATAGCATCAGTCAACAGCATCTGAAACTGCTGTTCATTAATCTTGCCGGTTTCCTCCTTGTCATACTGTGCCATCTTAGCTTGTACATCAGCTTTTTTGGCAGGGAATCCAAGTGCTCTAAGGGCAGCCTGCACAACCATCTGTCTCAGGTTGAGTGTGAGTGACTTACTGAAGAGAAATCCATTCTTGCCTTCAACTCCCGATAATCTATTGAGCCACTGTTGTCTTTGTCAAACAGCTTGAAAGCTTCCTGGATATCTGCTGCCTGCACGACAAGCAGCTTCAGCTTGAACTTGTGGAGCTTGCCTTGAGCTCGCGACTGCTCGCACCTCATCTTCCGTCAAGTCCCGTCTGGGAGCCCTCAGAAGAGGCCGGGACTGCTTCAATAGTGACATCCCTCCGCTGCTGCAAGTCAGACAAGGGCGCTGCTACATGAATTTATTCAAACTGTATCTGCGTTCTTCTTCCTCGCACAGTAGGGTAACAAGGAATTTGCAGAACTGCAGCTGGCAGCACTGAAGCTTACAGCAGGCCAAGATGCAACCTGCGTCGTCTACGTCGAACTGTAGCACGCTGTAACATCAAGTAGCGTAGGTAGTGTCCGCCTGGTGGCGGACATCATGGCCACGAATGACGACGCCGAAGTGTGCCCTCTTTGTTTGGAGACACTCGATATCACTGACCTGGCCTGCCAGTTCTGTACTTGCGGATACAGCATGTGCCTGTGGTGCTGGCATCGCATCAGAGAAGATGCTGCCAAGCAAAGTTTGCCCGCACGTTGTCCCAATTGTCGGACGGTATATCAACAGGACAGAGTGAAGATGGAGAGCATTGACGCTAACCTGTGAGTTTCATGTCATGCACCATCTGCACCATTGGCTGAGCTATATCACGTCCAGACGGAGTTTTGCATTGCTTTACGCCACTGTGACGCACATTCAGTCTGGAGGATACAAGGAGAAGGAAGAAGGAGGACCGTAAGAGGACTGCTGTATCTCAGCCAAAGACCCGCAGAGATCTTGCGGTCAGCATTCACGCTAGTACTAGCGTGTCCTTGAATGTTTATGTCCTTGCCTTGGCAGTATACCCACGACGCGCACGGTGTCTTGCAGAATGTTCGAGTGGTTCAGCGGAATCTAGTATATGCTGTTGGGTTGGCTATGGAAATCTGTTATGAAGATACTCTCATGGGATCTGAGTACTTTGGTGCCTTTGGGAAGATGGTGAAGCAGATGTCAGTGAATAGAATGGGACCGTATGGATCCTCTGTTAGTCGAAACGGCCCAACAGGCAGCGCATACATTACCTTTAAACGGCCAGAGGATGCCAAAAGGTGCATCGAGGCAGTCAATGGAGCTGTATGGGGAGGTAAATTGCGTTGCTCCCTGTGCACCTGGGCATGGAGGTACTGCGGCACAAGCATGGCTGCTGACTGCATTGTGGACAGGATGCTGATGTTGCAGGCAAGCAGGTGAAGGCGTGCTTTGGAACCACCAAATATTGCAATGCCTTCCTCAAAGGTGTCATCTGCAATAATCCAGAGTGCCTGTATCTTCATGACATAGGTACACCTCTCTTTACATGCCCATCGCTCTGTTGCTGCTGCCTCTGTGCTTCAAACAAAAGACTTTGCAAGTCTCAACACTTCTCCACTTGAACTCACATCTGGTCCATGCGTGTAGCTGAAGATACAGACAGCTACACGAAAGAGGAGACAAAGTCAACCAAGTTCATCAACCTGACTCATGCAGCTTCCATGACACGGCAGCCAAGCCAGTCTCCCCTAACAGGCACTCCACCACCACCACCTCCTCCTGGGCAGGGCAGGCTGCAAGGAGCCGCCTCAGGGACTCTGCCGCGTCAGTTCAGCTTCTCTCAGATGTCTGAGGCCAGCTCTGGTCTTCCTCAAACCAGTGATGGATGGGATTCAGCGGGTCCCTCTTGGCTCGGCTCACCATCAACTGCCACTTCCTGGCTTGCCAAAGCAGCATCCAGTCATGCATTGCCAACTACACCCCCCATGCCCTCTGCTGCCCCTGTACCTCCATCTGCTGATGAACAGGTAAGACAGAGCTGCACCCTTGGCTGATTGGCATGGTCAATACACCTGATGTACCCATGGATGCATAGCTAGAATTTACTGATTGGCTAGCAGTGCGGATGCAGTTTTGCACTGCTTGGCCTGTTATTGCAGAGGGCTTAAAGGTACTGAGCAGATCTTGTACTGGTAGCCCAGTAATCTGTTCTGGGTTACATTCATTGCTGGTCATGCTTGCAGGAATGGCCTGAACTTGGGGGCAGCACCTCCAACATGGCACAGCAGGCAGCATGTCTTGCACAGGAACGACCTGCAGCGCTATTAACATCTGCCTCCCATGCTGTTCATGCAAATGGGAAGGCATCAAGCAGTGCTGAAACCAGTCCATCGGCAGGGCGGTCAGATTTCAGCAGGGCCACCCTCAAGCCTGCTGCATCAGAGTCTGCTAGTAAATCTGCTGCAACAGCCAGTAGCAGCAGCCCAGAGCAGAGACTGCCTGCCACTCCCACACGCGCCTCCCCTCTCCTCCTCAGTCCTGAGACCCCTCTGTCAGGACAGACCACAGCCAGTGGCAGCCCAGCAGGAGCTTCCCAAGCTGCACTACATCAGCAGCAGCAACAGCAGGCCCCATCCAGTCACGGCAGCCGGCAGGCCACCCCAAGCTTCTCTTCAAACGGGCTGCTGGGCACTGCTGAAAGACAGCAAGCTGGCACACAGCTGCAGACGCAAAGCCAAGGCAGGCCTGCTGTGTCCAATGCCGTGCAGCGTGATCCTGTGGTGCAGCTTGTGAGCCGTCGCAGCTCTGGCAGGGTACCCCCTCCCGGCTTCTCAGGCCCTGTGGCAGCTCCCTCCACTACCTCTGAGTCAGCATCACATGCAGCACATCACAAGGTATCTTCTCACCCTGCCATCAAATCATTTGTCTCATGTGCTTTCATGACTGTTGGCAAAAGAAGGCCTAGAGCCTTGTGTCTCTGCGGCTGACTTTGAAGTATTGCATGCCATTGATCAACAAAACTGGTTGAATCAGCCTTGGTTTCATTGCAACAACTTTGCAGTTGTCAAGAACGGGTCTTATAGTCTGCACCCTTGATGATCTGCTTGTGCAACATGCAGCAGCACTTCACAGATATCATCAGACATCCATTACAATTTCATTTGCTGAAACTATGCAAATGCGCCTCTTATGTATGATGCTCCGGCTGCCATTGTAGTCTTGCTGAGCCTGTAGTACAGAAACGCTAGGAACTGCCTGAAACATAATGTAATGTTACAGGGTCCCCCTCCAGGCTTTGGCCCTGCAGCACAACCCTCCAATGGCAATACACCCCCCGGCTTCCCATCACACTCTGGCTCCGACTCCTCAGATTACCAGGGACACATCTGGTCTGTAAGCCAAGCTGCCCCTCAGCAGTGGGCAAGCTTTCACCCGACACACTCTAGCCCCAATGCAGCTGGCAGCGACCACAGCACACATGGCTTGCATCAGTCCCACTCTGCTGGACTTGCCGGCTATCCCTGCCATACCTTTGCCATGCCAGGACTGAGCGATCTCCAGAACTTGAGGGAGCAGTCTGGCTCTGATCACAGCCTCTTCTCGGGCTCATCCAACCAGCCAGGTTTTGCTCAGAGCCAGTTTCGGCAGCGCTCACGCTTCCAGTTTGCTCAGGACCCACCTATGGGGGATGGCAGCCTTGCTGATGGACCCACAAGCCCATCCATATACTCCTCACTCATGTCACCAGCTGTTCAGCAGCGAGGTGGTCAGCATGATCACAAGCATGCCCAGCTGCAGCATGATCACCAGAGGCACCAGTCAGGTCATCACCTGTTTCCTCCTTCAGGACCAGGCTTTGCTTCTGCCAGTCTGTTTGCAAGCAGCCCAGGTGGAGCCAGTGTGCCACGTCAGCCTGGCATGCACAGCGTGGCCGGCAATCAAGGAGATGGCTTTGTGCATGCTGCAGCCTGCGTGATGGATCACTCAGGTCATTTGCTGACTCAAATGCCCAAGCCTGTGCTCATGAACAGGCTCAGCAACGGCTTCATGGCTTGGCAGGATTGGGTTGCATTTCATCTGCAGACAATCTTTGTGTTGCATGACGCAGCGTTGTTCTTGTTAACAACTTGCTGCAATTGCCGTGCCTATAGTCAGATGCATGTCCCTGTTGGCATGCTTTACACTCATGGTTGCAGATCATAACTTCTATTAAAAGTTGTGTTGGGAAGCTTTGCTCAATGCCATCCAGGGCCCATTATATGAGTGCAGCTGCAGGATCCAATGGGCATGAAGTTGCGCCTGGTCAGGCACTATTGCGTCAGCTTCAGATGTCCAGCGCACCCCCATCACCACAACATGCACATCATCATCACATATGGCCAAACCAGTCAACTGCTGCAGCTCCTGGATCAGGCTGGGATGCATACCCTGCACAGTCCACATCACCGTTCTTTGACCCTGCCATAGTCAATGCAAGCAGTGCAGCCCTGCGTGAAACAGGTACGTACCCTCTCCCTGCATGGGCTTGTCATGCTCTAAATCAGCTGTACTGATTGTCATCTTGGCGTGTTGCACATCTTGACTCATGCAAATGGGTATGCCCATGGCAACAAGCCTCAGAATCTGCTGGCATGCTGTTGTGCCAACCCACAGCAACAACCGCAGTAGCAATGACCTATGCTTTACCAGTTGCCAAAGCCTGCTTCAAATCCTGCAGGCTCAGCAGCAGCCCCAGTGCAAATGCCACTGCCTCCCACGCTGACACCCTCACAAGCCACAGCAGTTGGTGCTCCCCAAGCTGCAAATGGCCAATCAGATGCTTCAGAGGCAGGCAACAGAGACAGTGATGCAAGTACACCCACTCCTGGATTGCAGACACCTCCCAAGAATGGGAAGCGGCGCAGAGGAGGCCGGGTATGTTTATATTGTATATTTTGCATCTTCATGTGTAGTACTGATGTCTCACACCTGGTTGGCTGGAGTGTTAAGCCAGGTGTGACTATTTCAACACGCCATTTTGGCGGCATCTGGACTGATATGTGCAGAGCATGGTATTGCAGAGCCTTTTCCAACAGACAGCATTGACTGTATGTAGTATTGAGTGCAACTGTACATCTGTTCTACTGACAGTGCTGGTGTGCCCAACAGCCATGGCAATGCTCACAAGTTGAGTGCTCATTGGCAGGGTACAAAGTCAGGTGCTGCTCATCGCAGCCCACAGACTAGAGGCAGAGGCAGGGGTGCCAATTCAGGTCAACCCAGCAATGCAGACATGGCGTTGCTTCAACAGCAATATGACCAGGCCAAGTCGCAACTAGCTATCAGCGGTGCACAACTTGCCCAAGCACAGGAAAAGTTCCAGAACATCCACATATAGATGTTAGGACAGTGCCATACAAGTCATACAAGTGTTGTACACTGATTGTGGCTCACACTGCCAACATAAGCTGCTGGTTGCATCCTTAAAATCAGCTTTGTAACTGATGTCAGAGTAGGAGCTGCTTGCTGTCTCTGCACCTGCCAGTGATAGCACAGCTCATGCAACTCAAGCAGAAGGCACAAACAGAATTGCAGCAGCACAGCTGCAAGGCTAAATTGATGTACACTCCTGACTGTATGAGTTGATCAGATGCTGAATTTGTGGCGAGCCGTGCCTGCTACTATCAGGTGACTGATATGTAATAAGGCTGCTGTTGGTGGGCGTCAAGGTGTCGTCATGTCCTCAGCTAAGGTTCTGGAGCATCTTAACTTGGCATGCCTTACATAGAGCATGTTTCCAAACGAAGATAAAACCAGGCAGTAGTAAATGTACATGCAAGATGTTCATTTGAACACCTTGACTGCTTTGTCAAAGCTGCAAGTGACCAGTGTGTTAGTTTTAGCATTGTAGTCCAGCGCTCTCACGTTCTTCAGATGAGCCTTGAGTTGAGCTTCCACCTACAGCCAGAAATGATGTCAGTCCACATGCTGCAACGAGGCACAGCAGCAAAAATGACTCGGGCCTCCGTACCTTAGTCGTGCCAACATGGAAAACATAGACAGTGCCAGCTGCAGCAGCTGCAAAGATGTAAAAGCTGCTCTTGTGCCATGCAGTACATGGCTGATGAAACTTCTCTTCAACACTCAGGCCATAGAAGTTTCGTGTCTGTGTCCAATCTGCAGAAAACTCATAGTTCATACATCTGGCAAACTGAGCCTTATACATACCTTTTTGCAAAGGAGCCAAAACTGTTGGCTAGGAAGGTACCTTTCACTCTGAACATGATAATGCGAGAGCCATCTGTGGATACAAGCAGGTATCGCTTGCAAGGGGACACTGCTAAATGGGTGGCTGAGAATGAGACATGATCATCCCCCATTGCATTCATGTTGACCTTGGAGTTCTCCTGCAAAAGGCTATCATTACTCAGTGTGCTAGCACATTTGCACTTGTACGCTTGACCCCAAAACATGTCATGTCATACCTTGAGCAGATGAACATCAAACAGCCGTAAGTAGTTGGTGTTCTTCAAAGCCACAGCAAGCAGCTGATCAGTTGGCTCAGCACCTGGGATGAACTCAACATCCTGCACTTGTGAGAGGTATGTTTCGCTCTTTTGCAACTGCAGACTAGGCTCATCTGTGCTGGTGCTGTGTGTAAAGACTGCCATGGTATGGTCCCAAGAGCAGCTGACACAATGGCTGCTATCTGGAGCCCATTGCACTCTGACACAATACTTGGCATGAGCCTTGTGTCGAGTGAGGACAGTGCCAGTGTGAGCATCAAGAAGAGTCACCGAGCCGTCCATGGACCCAGCTAACAATAGCATCTTGCTTTGCCTGTACACAAATGTTCTTTGTGGACATGGCTTTGTATCTACATAGCAAAGAGGATCATGCCAGTCAGAATACAGCTTTTAGGGGCTGGCTCTCTTACTGCTGTGGTGGAGACAGTAGGCTCAGGACAACACATAAAACAATTGGGATTTGCTGAGTGTGTAAAATACAACTCTGGAAACCTATGATACAGCAAACTTGCAAACAGATACAAGGGAGCTCAACTAGGAACGCTATGAGGAGACAAACCAACCCCACAGCTCTGGATTATTCCTCCTCACTCACAGCTTTGCATGCAGAAACATGGATCCAGCTGCCATTAGTCAGCATGCTTCCAAAGTGTTTTTTTGATGATGCCGTGAATGGCAGGTGTATCCAGCCAGAACTTCACCTGCTCATGCAGCAAGCAGAAAGACCCACATAGCGGACTTACTCAGCTGCAGGCTGAAGGGCCAGGCTAAGGATGCCTCCTGCGTTACTGTGATGCCGCCACTCAAACTCGTCCCGGGCATAGTCCAGTAACTGAATCAGACCATTCCCTGCAGAAGGATCATGTTCAAGATATGCTGTTGCCCAGAATGTCCAAACAAAACATCTTACAGACATGCTGTGTCAGTACTGATTTAAGTGCTATGTAGCATGGTTGCTGCCATGATGTATGCAATAAAGTTACCTGACCCGGTGACTGCCCTGCTGTTGTCTCCAGGCCAGCAGCAGATGGAAATGACACTGCTTTCATGCAGGTTGTCCACTGCATGCGTCAGTTGCTGTGGATAGTCCTGATTGCCTCCATGCAACAAAGCCTCTTCTTCTGCTGCAAGATCTATTTCTCCTGAGTCATCCGCCGCAGCTTGTTCCTCCAGGTGCTTGTAGACCAGCTGCGTGTGCTGACATGGTCAGCATTGGCAACAACAAGTACATTGCAGGGCTGGGTTGTCAGTAAAGTTGCAAAGACATGCTTGCCCACCTCAAGCAACATGGATCCAGTTGGCATCGAACCAGGTACAAACTTGCGCCCTTGCTGCTTTTCCATAGCCTGAAGTGCTGTTGAGGCAACGAAGAAAGTAAAGTGCTGACTACTAACATGATGCAAGTACTTGCACCGGACGTAGACTGCGTGATAACTTTTGGTAGAATGAACAGCTCCAGTGTACCTGAGTGCATGCCGTGCTCATGCAGGTATTGCTGGACAACTGATCTTGCGAACGTGTCAGGGTCGGACAAGAGATCGGACATTTGGACTCTATGTTTTTTGCGTTCTAAAGCATACGCATTTTTAGTCTAGTAGGCGGTCGGGATACTAGCGCTCCGCTCTATGCTGATCACATATTGGTATCTTGATCAAAGACAACATAATTCGAGCCTATTTAGGTGCAAAGTGCGTAGCCAAGCATTTCCAAGAATCTTACAAGCCCGGTCAACCCAGTCCGGCATCTCTTGTCAGCATCTCGTCCATTGGTCACCCCGCCAGTTCAGGCTTCAGTGTGAATAGTGGGATCATCTGTCAGGTTCTGGGTCTTGGCAAGGTTGTTGCCAGCAGCGAGTATGCAGCACCAGTTAACAGGGTTAACGCGACAATTTTGCCTGACTTCTAGTCACGGCATGAGCTCCAGATTCTGCCCTTGTTGTCGAAATAGCTGCTGCTGTTGCTGCTGTTGTTGTTGAGGCTGTACAACGCAGCATGCAGTTATCCGTTGTCGATCACCCGCGTGTGCTCGCACGTGGAAGCCCAAAACCCGTGACTAGTTTCTCGGCCACAGCTGCTGCATCCATCCGTGCCCACAAGCAACAGTTTCGAGACAGGCGCGCAGTCCCTTGGGCTTTTAGCAGGAAACGTCTCCCTGCCAAAAATGCACGGACGCTTTTCCGTCCACAAACCAGCGAGTTGCGCTGCGCGGCTGGCAAAACTGAGCAGCCACAAAAAGATGTTCGGACAGAATTGCAGTGTCAGGTGGACAGGCTGACCAACTTGCTGGAAGACTTGCAAGCAGCCACAACTTGGCATGACAAGGTAGGCAGGTTGCCAAAAGTGCCATTTTATCTGGGCATTACAGCCTCCATTTACAATTGCCAAACATACAGCAAAACTCAATGCAGGTGCTGGCTCTGCAAAATGAACCAGGCATTCAGGGATTTTTCAGTACTTATCGGTATGTGTTGTACCTAATGAACAGTGGCTGTTTGCCTGTTTGTCCTGCAGTATGTCAACATATTTAGGCCAACTGCAGGCACAAGCAGCTGCTGCTTGAAGAGCTTGTCTCCCTTTCATCTGAGGAGGTATACACAATCTTGTGTCTACCTGCCATGTCACAGGAGCATGTGCTAAATGCACCCATGGCTGAAGGTAAATGTGCTAGCTAGACTGCCTACGTTTGCAATCAACTTTGGACATAAGTAGGCCATTAATTCCTATCGCACCCACATGCACTTTCCCTTGACTGTCAGGTACCAGCTTTCGCTCAGCAGTCCAGCAACTGGCATCCACCCTGAAACGGGTCGAAATTTTCTACAACAGCATTGGTGGCCTTCTGGGCTATCATCGCAAGTGTCTTCAGATTATGCTGGAGGGTTCAGAGCAGCAGACCAGTCCAGTCGAGCAAACAACCGTAGCAGCTGAAGAGGTGACCTTCCACATGCCTCAGGGCCCTAATCTAGCTGGCCCTAATGGGCGACAGCTGGCAGCTGAGTCAGCAGCTGCAGGCCTAGAGGCACTGCCACACATGGCAGAGATCTACCCCCTAGGAGGTCAGGCCCTCTTGTCTCTGCAGTGCACAGGAAGTTGGGAAATGGGGTTTTGTACCTGACATGTGTATGTGCCAGTGTTGTGTGCTGCTATTGTTCACCAGGCACCCCTTCAGATTGAAGGAAGTGCTGTCCGTACAACTGGCAAGCATTCAGTGCATGTCACGTCTCAGAGAAACAAAGCGTCAACTGCTGCAACTCATGCTGTGTTTTCCTGTTGGTCTTACATTTGAGTGTACTTGCATCTCATTGGCAGGCAAGGATGATGTCAGACAGGTCATCACCATCGCAGTCATCTTCAAAACACTCCATGTTTCCAGGTGCTGGTGACCGCTTGGGCTTGAAGTGTGAGCACAGCGGCGAAGGCCTACCTGTGGCTGTGCTGCCGTACTGTGGCAGGCCTCTGCTAGAAAGCTTGATCCGGGATGTTCAAGCCAGGGAGTACTTGTACTTTAAGCTGCATGGTGTACAGCAGATGACACCCATTGCTATCATGACCTCTGACGCCAAAGACAACCACAGGAGGGTCACCCACTTCATCAACAACTGTGACTGGTTTGGACGCGGAAAGGAGTCATTCAGGTAGCAATCATGCACCTCGCAGCCTTGATTGGCATGCCTTCACATATCAACAGAACCACTGTGGCTCTTGCTGTGACCTTGCAACGGAAGCAACACGACTCAACTGCATGTCACCAATGTAAAGCAAATATCGCAACAATGTAGTTGGCAAGCCGTTTGACATGCTGTATCAAACAGTCAGCCACAACGCATATGCCTGGCTCCAAGATAGTGTTGACAGGCTGCACATTGTCCACCATTCTTACCTGTTGATGGCTTGCTGTACAACCTGTGAATGAGCAGACTTCCCATACGGACACCAAGTAGTCAGTATTGGTTGTCTGCAGGCTGTTCAGGCAGCCGTTGGTGCCTCTGGTGAGTGCAGCAGATGGGAAGTGGCTGGTACCCCAGGGCCTGGCCCCCATCCTGAAGCCAGGCGGCCATGGAGCCATTTGGAAGCTGATGCTCGATGAGGGAGTCTTTAGCTGGATGTATCAACACGATAGGGAGGCTGCTATTGTCCGCCAGATCAGGCATGTCTGAGCACATCTTGTTCTTGACCCTGTTCAGCAAATGATCCTGTGCAGTCCAGTGCGTATTCTTACTGTTGTGGTCATGAGGCTGGATTTGTTGTTATGCATTTGCTGCTTGTAGCATGTTGCTATCAGCGCGCTGCATTGACTTGAGTGGTCACATGTGTATTGCTGCATTTTGTGACCCCTACCATTACTGTCACACATAATCACACTTGGCCGGTCCACCATGCAATGGTCAGCTCCTCAGAGCTGAAGATAGCAATTGCAAGCAAGGAGGTGAGGCCTAGCAGCAAGGCTGGTGTTTGCTTGACATGCTTGCCTGCGGTTGCTAATCTCAGCCCCGCAAAGCTGAGCCTTGCTATGAAAGGTGTACTGTATGCCAGGGTAACGACACAGCTGGTGTTGGATGCCAGGCTGATTTGACTGCTTGCAATGCAGCAACCCAATGGCTGGTACAGACGCCACTCTCTTGTCCCTGTCTGGCGCCGGGTACACTGACAGTCGCTCCTTTGGATTTGCCTCTTGCCCTCGGGTAGTGGGAGCTGCAGAGGGCATGAATGTCTTGCTGGAAAGGAAGCTGCAGCGCCCAGATGGCCGAGTGGAGCATGCTTACAATGTGACCAATGTGGAGTACACTGAGTTTGAGAAGCAGGGCATCTGTGATGTGCCTGCAGCCCCCGGCAGTCAGTACAGCTGCTTCCCTGCTAATACAAATGTGCTGTATGTGGGCCTCAAGGTGCTTAATCATGCTGCTTGCTGTATTCTGCTGGACTTGATCAGAGCGGTAATGATGCAGATATCAGATGCACCTGTCAACGTCCTGACAAACATGGAGATTGTGTCACCAGAGGCACCATTGTTGCTACAGTGTTGGTTACTTTGTGCTGCTTCATGCAGCAGTCAGAGCTGTCAGCAAGATTACATGCTTGCAAGTGTGATTTTAAGGTTATGCATACCTCTAGGGCTGATCATCATGCGATCAACAGCTTGTCACAGGGCGTCCTGAGCTTCACAGCATTTGCTGACCTGCTGGCTGCTGCATGTGAGGCCTCAGCACTTGTCATGACATCCTGCCAGACAACTTGGTATGAAAAGCTTGAGACTGGTGTGGACAGGCCGCAGAGCTAGCTGTGAGGGCAGGTGTGGAGGCTGGAGGGGGGGCTGCACTGCCAGGCATGATCCTCAACACCTCCAAGAAGACCACCTACACAGATGCCACCAGTGGCCAAGAACACTGTGTGCCTGCTGGCAGAATGGAATGTACCATGCAGGTCTCATGCCTTCCTGCCTATTGCTGCCATGTCTGGTTTGACCCACTCATGTCTGACTGTGGCGTGACATGTAGTCAAAACAGTGACAGCCTGTATGCTGCTTGTGTTCAGCAACTTGTCAAGAGTCCATTGCCAGCTGACCCTAGGGAAAGATTGGTGTTGGATGCATGAGTGAATGAGTTGCCATGTGGTGGCTGTGCGGCGCACAAGTATGCTGTCGGGCTGATGCTTGTTGGTCTGTGATGCAGAACTTGGTAGACAGCTTGGCGCAGCACTTTCAGGAGGCGGTGCCCAGCGAGCGGCATGGCGAGCTGAACACCTTTGTGGTGTATAACCAGCGCAGCAGAGTGACCAGCTCTGCCAAGCGCAAGCGCCAGCCTGGCAGCCTCAAAATCCACCAGACGCCTGATGGCTCCTTCTTTGACCTGATGCGCAATGCCCGTGACATGCTGCTGCGCTGTGGCTTTGATGTCCCCCAGGTCAGTCCCTGCATCTGCCTGTTCATAGGTTGTCTACTTGAGTGTTGACTCAGCAAGAATGGCCAGGTCATCTGGGCATCACTTGGTCCTACTTGCATTACATCAAGGAGTGCATGCGTTCAAGCTATCAGAGGCAGAACTTCTGTGCCTGTATGCGTAAATTAGTCTGTACCCTTGGGACTTGGGCAATGTCTAATATTGTGTCAATTGCGTATGCAGCTCCCGGAGGTGAAGGACTATTTGGACCATGGCCCGTCCTTCATCTTCCTCTTTCACCCAAGCCTGGGCCCCCTGTGGGATGTGGTAGCCCAGAAGGTCCAGGGGGGTTCCCTCGCACATAAGGCGGAGCTGGTTCTTGAGGTGGCAGAGGCTTGCATCACACAGCTGCATGTGGACGGCAGCCTGCGTGTACAGGCAGACAGTGTCATGGGCGGCAGTGAAGATGCTCTGGCTGTAAATTACAACCAGATCCGCAGCCGCCATGACTTGCAGCTGCACCAGCAGACTTCGCGCACTCTTTGGTAAGCTGCACTGCCCACGCTCAGTCATTGATGTCTCAAGCAAGCCGCAATTTGCATCAAGAAATACACATTGTGCTTGCGTTGTCGAAGACATCAGCAAGCCGGTGCCAAGCTCTGTTGAACGTCGCTTTGAGCTACTTTGTCATGAGTTGCTTGAATGTGCAAGGTCATCTGCAGGTCTTGCAGCTTCCCATTGCAGCAATGTGGTATGTCCTGCCTTCTTGCTGGATTGCTGCCTGCTTCACTACTGCTTCTCTGCTGACAGAGTTTGCTTCTGGTAGCACTGCTGTTACTCTGGTGGCATGTGAGTTGTGGTCCCCAGCATGCATTGCTTGAAAACTGCGCATGATTGCGGTTATGCAGCTGT
>JAABUU010002923.1_pt1 | contig 23037 bp, 24 predicted proteins | sample 5559301 | NCBI WGS metagenome assembly JAABUU01 (sample SAMN10711884, study PRJNA513360) | rock metagenome | isolation source: Antarctica rocks | place: Antarctica: Victoria Land, Richard Nunatak white | reverse complement strand
CCTTAGTGGTCTGATTCACGAATAGTTGTCGGGTTGTAGCGGGCCAGGTATCCTGCGGCGTGTAGCAGGAGGTGTGCGATGGCCGGACCAGCCCCCAGGTATCAGCCGACGTTCTTCGAAGCGCAAATCGCCGCGTGTCGGGCGCTGGTCCGGCGGCAGAATGCACCGCAGGCACAGGTCTACCGCGCGAAGCTGGCGCTGCTACTGCATGACGATCCGGCCCTTGACAATGAGGCGGCGGGGCGGCAGTTGGGGGAACACGCGAACCGGGTGCGCTATTGGCGTAAGGCGTGGGCGCAGGACGGCTTCCGGCTGACCGACCGGGGCGGGCGGGGCGGCAAGCCCGCTTTCCCCCCCTCAGGTGGTTGCGACGGTCACGGCGCTGGCGTGCGCGCTCCCCGCGCAGCTCGACGCCCCCCTCAGCCGCGCGAGCACCGCTGATCTGGTCCGCCTGATCAGTGCCCATCCCGACGCACCCGCCATGAGCCGCAGCACCATCTGGCGCCTCCTCGACCGGGATGCGCGCAAGCCCTGGCAGCACCAGCGCTGGCTTTGCCCGCGCGACCCGCAGTGCGCGGCAAAAGCCGGGCGCATCCTGGACCTGTATCAGGGCGTGTGGGCGGGGCAACCGCTGGCCCCCGACGATTGCGTCCTCAGCGCCGATGAGCAGACGAGCATTCAGGCACGCGTCCGCTGCCAGGCCACGACGCCCCGCGGCCTGGTCAGGCGATGCGCGTCGAGCACGAGTACGCGCGCGGTGGCGCGCTGGCGTATCTCGCCGCTTGGGACGTGCGGCGCGGCGGCATCGTTGGGCGCTGCGAGCCGACGACCGGCATCGCCCCCTTTGACCGCTTGGTCGAGCAGGTGCTGCAGCAGGAACCGTATCGCGCGGCCCGCCGCGTCTTCTGGATCGTCGACAACGGCAGCAGCCATCGGGGCGCGACGGCGACCGCACGCCTCCAGGGCCGCTACCCCACGCTCATCCTCGTCCATCTGCCCAGCCACGCCTCCTGGCTCAACCAGATCGCGAGCTATTTCTCCATTGTCCAGCGCAAGGTCCTCACCCCGAATGACTTCCCCAACCGCGAGGCCGTCGAGCAGCGGTTGCTCGCCTTCGCAGCGCTGTACAACGACACCGCCGTGCCCTTCCACTGGCGTTTCACCCGCCAGCAACGGGAAGGCCGCCTCGCGGCCCTCCCGGACCTGCCGCCACCCCGCGCGATGCCCGCAGCGCCGGTGCCGATCGCCGCCTAACCCGACAACTATTCGTGAACCCGAGCACTTAGCAGCAGCCAAGCCAAGCCTACCTAAAGGCGTAAAGGAGCAGCTCGAAGGCGCACTCGATGGAGCAAAGGCGGTCGATCTCGCGCTCTTCGGGCGGATGCTAGCGAACCTGCCGGAGAAGAATCAGGATGCGGCCTGTCAGGTGGCGCACGCCCTATCCACCCATGCGGTCGAGCGCGAATTTGACTTCTATACCGCCGTGGACGACGTGAAGGATCTGGACGTGAACGCCGATGCGGGCGCGGGGATGCTCGGCACGATCGAGTTCAACTCGGCCTGCTTCTATCGCTACGTCGCGCTCGATCTGGCGCAACTGCGGAAGAATCTGCAAGGGGATGACACCCTGCTGCTGCGCGGCGTCGAGGCGTTCCTGCGGGCGCTGGTGAAGGCGAAGCCGACCGGCAAGCAGAACTCGTTCGCGGCGCACAACGACCCGGCCTACATCGCCTGCACCGTGCGGCGCGACGCCGATCCGCGCAACCTCGCCAACGCCTTCGAGCGACCGGTCGGCAAGAGCGAGTGGATCAAGGCGGGGCTGACCGACTCCTCGGTACAGCGACTGGAAGCGACCTGGCAGAAGCTCGATATCGCCTATGGACAGGCCGGGACGACCTTCACCATGAACCTGTCCGATGCGCCGAGCACCATCGGGACGGCGGTGCCGAGCCTGGACGCGCTGGTCGCGGAGACGATGGCGGCGGTGCGCGGCGCGCTGGGGGTGTGAGATGCCGACGCTGCTGCTGCTGCTGGCCGGTCCGCTGCAATCGTGGGGGACCACCAGCCGCTTCGACCGGCGCGAGACCGATCAGGAGCCCTCGAAGAGCGGCGTGCTGGGCCTCGTCTGCGCCGCTTTGGGCCGCGACCGCACCATGCCGCTCGACGATCTGGCCGCGCTGCGCCTCGGCGTGCGCGTCGATCGCCCCGGCGTCCTGCGCTACGACTATCAGACCGCCAGCAATGTCATCGCCGCCGATCAGTCGAAGCGGCACCCGACGACGATATCGCGCCGCTTCTACCTCTCCGACGCCATTTTCGTGGCGGGGCTGGAGGGTGAGGACCGGGCGCTGCTACACACGATCCACGCGGCGCTCCGCAATCCGGTCTGGCCCCTGGCATTGGGGCGCAAGAGTTACCTCCCCAGCCCCGGCCCGTACCTGAAAGATGGGCTACAGGAACTGAGTCTGGAAGAGGCACTTGGCACCTATACCGCGCGCGGACGGCGCGAGCGCGACACCACGGCCAGCGAGCAGCGCCATTGCCGACTCGTGCTGGAAAATCGGGAGACGACGGAGGGCGCGCTGCGGATGGATCAGCCGCTCGCCCCATTCGCCGAGCGGCGCTTCGGGGCGCGCATCGTGAAAGTGAGGGTCTGCGATGTACCTGAGCCGACTGACGCTTGACACACAAAGCGGGCAAGTGCGGCGCGATCTCGCCAATCGCTACGATCTGCACGCGACCCTCTGCTGGGCCTTCGAGGACCACGATCAGGCCCACCCGCTCTGGCTCATGGAACTGACGCGGCCCGGCGAGGCACCGTGCCTGCTGGTGCAGAGCCTCGCCGCGCCCGATTGGGGGCGGCTCGCCGGGCGGCACGCGGGCTACTTCCTCGCGCATGAGAGCAAAGAACTCGATCTGTCCAAAGGGTTGCGCGCGGGGCAGCGCCTGCGCTTCCGGTTGGAGGCAAATCCCACCGTGACCCGCGAGGGGAAGCGGCACGGCCTCTGGCAGGAAGAAGAGCAACTGGCCTGGCTGAATCGTCAGGGCCAACAGAATCAACAAGGTGATCGTGGCGGCTTCGCGGTCGAGAGCGTGGTGGTGACGCGCCAGGATCGCCTCGTCCTGCAGAAGCACAACCGGGTGCAACGTATCATCCTCTACGCGGTCCTCTTCGATGGCTACCTGGCCGTGCGCGATCCGGTGCTCTTCGGGCAAGCGATACGCACGGGGATCGGTCACGGAAAAGCGCTGGGGCTGGGCTTACTGTCGCTCGGCCCCGGCTGAGGGCGCGGCGCACGGGCACCGCCGCCAGCTTCGACAATCACACTCACGAGCGCGTGACAAACGCAGGAGGACGCGATGCCGAAGGATCTGCACATCCTGCCGAAGGTGCGGGATAGCTGGAGTTATCTCTACGTCGAGCATTGCCGGGTCGATCAGGAGGACAAGGCGATCGCGGTCCACGATGTCGGCGGGCAAACGCCGGTGCCGTGCGCCACGCTCGGCCTGCTGATGCTCGGGCCGGGGACGACGGTGACCCACGCGGCGGTGCGGACGCTGGCCGACAATGGCTGCTCGATCCTCTGGGTCGGCGAGCACGGGGTCCGCACCTACGCGCAGGGCATGGGAGAGACGCGCGGGGCGCGGCACCTCCTGCGCCAGGCGGAACTCTGCGCCGACCCGGACCTCCACCTGCGCGTGGTGCGCCGGATGTACGAGGTGCGCTTCACCGAGCACCTCGCCCCGCAGCTGACCTTGCAGCAGATCCGGGGCAAGGAGGGGATTCGCGTCCGCGAGAGTTATGCGCGCGCCAGCCGGGAGTCGGGCGTGGCCTGGGCGGGGCGGAACTATAAGCGGGCCGATTGGGATGCCGCCGATCCGATCAATCGGGCGCTCTCGGCGGCGAATAGCTGCCTCTACGGGCTCTGCCACGCGGCGATCGTCTCGGCGGGCTACTCGCCCACGCTCGGCTTCATCCACACCGGCAAGCAACTGTCGTTCGTCTACGACATCGCCGATCTCTACAAGGCGGACCTGACGATCCCGGCGGCGTTCCGGGCGGTCGCCGAGAGCGAGGGATTGCCGAAGGGAACATCGGGGCTGGAAGGACGGGTGCGTCGCGCCTGTCGCACGATCTTCCACGAGCGGCGACTCCTGGCGCGGATCGTGGGCGATATCGACCGCGTGCTCGATGTGTCCGGCACCGTGACGCCGCCCGACGAGGAAACGTACGACGCCGACATGGCCGCGCCGGGCGGCTGGTGGGACCCGGAGCGCGGGACGGTCGAAGGCGGGGTCAACGCCGCCGAGCGGACGCCCGAGGGAGGCGACCGATGACGGTGATGGTGCTGGAACGGGTGCCGACCGGGCTGCGCGGCGAGTTGACGCGCTGGATGCTGGAGGTGCGCGCGGGGGTCTTCGTCGGGCGGCTCTCGGCGCTGGTCCGCGAGAAGCTGTGGGAGTACGTCTGCGAGAGCATGAAGGGCGGCGCGGGGACGCTGCTCTACAGTTCCGATGCCGAGCAAGGCTTCAGCCTCCGCTTCGCGGGCGAGCCGAGCCGCGCGGTCGTGGACTTCGAGGGGCTGTGGCTGGTGCAGATCAAGGAGTGACGCCGAAAGCTCGCATCGTCCCCACGGGTGCGGGGCTGAACCGGATGGCGACCCTGCTGGCTAGGGAGATCGTCCCCACGGGTGCGGGGCTGAACCGGCATCCACCTGGACGCCTCCATTGTGCAAGCCATTACCTACACGCCTGCGGGATTGAACCGAGAGCCGGATACTGTCGCCTCTCCTCCATATTGTCCCCATGTCCGTGGGGCTGAACCAAGCGAGGCCGAGACGGTGGCGCTGATCGAGGAGTTGTCCCTTTATTCATAGGGGTGAATCGTTCACACAGGAGATGTTGCTGCGCGGGATGATATTGTCCCCATAGACGTGGGGAGGCACTGATCGCCGGACTATCTTCCCGCCGCACTCATCGCCGCTCAATCGCATCCTCGCGTCCCAGGGCATCACCCACGACCCCGGCCATGAAACGCACGAAGTCGCGCGCGGCGGCAGTTGAGACCGGGGTATCGGCGGGGCCACGGAGCGCCTCGGCGATGATCGGCGGGCAATTGGGCTGCTGAAGCGCCCATGCCGCACCATCCTGTTTCGAGCCGAAGACGTTGGTGGCCGCGTAGCGCCAGCCGCGACAGGCGTTGCGGAGACTATTGGTGGATGCGACTTCGTTGGTGTCGTGCCAACCGAGGGAATCCGCGAGCGCTGCCAGGCACCAGCGGCGCGGGATCGGGGCGAAGACCTGTGCGGGCGGGGGGCCGAACAGTGCCCGCCCAAGATCGCGTCCCATCGCGATGTCGAGCAGGAACCAATGGCTCGCCTCTGCGTCGGGATCGCGCGCGATACGATCGACGGCGAGGTCTGCGCCGGTATTGAAGTTGAGCGAAAAACGCGGGTGGCGCGTCGCCGGATCGATCGCCGATCGCGCGTAGCAGACGAATTCGAGTCGCCGGGCCGGGCAAGGGAGCGCCTTGTGGGCGAGTCGCCGCGCCAGCTCCGCCGACTCTTGACTGGTGAGGGCATCCGCGACCACTACCTGCACGTCAAGGTTGCTGCGCCCGGGCCGATACGCGCCATAGGCGGCGGAGCCGAAGAGGTAGAGGCCGACGACGCGCGGGCCGAGCACAGCACGAACCCGTTCGGTCAACGCGCGCAGATAGCCGGTTTCCGCGCCTGGCAGCGTGCTTGCCCGCTCGATCATGGCGCTGGTTCCCTCAGCGGGGTGGCAAGCCGGGCGCGTGAAGCTGCAGATCATGCCGCGTCGCGGGTATCGCGGTCGAAATAGAACCCGGCAAAGCGTGTGACGAGGACCACGGCGACATGGACCAGCGAGCCGATCGACACAGCCATCCCTTGTCCTCCCCGCTCATGTACACGCCACGGCGCCCCTCAAGAGTCGTCCGCTATGGTCGCATTTTTCTTGCCGAGAATTTGCTCGATGATCTGCTGCACCTCGGAATCTGCGGGGAGGAGAGCGTATGATATCGCTGTACAGGCGGCGCACGTATGCACCGTCGGGGCGATACGCGCCCGTTGACAGGAACGGGCAGCAAACACCATGACATGCAGGAACGTGGCGGAACATTGTACTCAGTTATAGCAAGCGGTATTTCGGCGCGCATCCGAGGCGTCACAGCGCACTCGTAAAAGCGCGCCTTCTGCGCTACGATACTCCCCACACAAATCCACCAGGACAATGATGAGGAGCGGCGTGCGTGCGTGAGAATAAGAGCGGCCCCAACCGCTGGACGACCGATCAACCGGAAGCGGCGGCACTCCCGAAGTTCGGCGAGGGTCTCCCACCGTCGCGCTCGGCTTTCGAGGAGTTACGCAAATACCCGTTCTTCTTCGCCGATGATGACGACGCTGAATCGGTGAATCCCCCCCAGGCGCGCGCCGCGCACGCCGATATAGAGCAGCGGAGCGCGACCGCCCCGCCGATCCCCGCGCCGCCGACCGAGATCAGGCCGCTACTGGCGTATACTCCGCCGAGCGAGGTGCGCGCCGAGGTGACGAACAAAGCAGCGGAGCAGTCAGCGGAGACGCCCGCTCCGGCGGCGTCCGCCTCGCTCGCCGAGCGCCACGCCGCCGCGATCGCACGTAAGCAATACACGCCGTCCGCGCCACCGGCCCCGCTCGCCGCACCGATCGAACGCCACGCCACGATCGAACCGGCCATCGATCGGGAGACGAGCGCGCCCGCGCCGCGCACCCCGCAGGAACGCCCGCAGGCACAGGAGATCGCGCAGGAGCCGTGGTATAGCCGCGTGCCGACCGGCGTCTCGCTCATCGCGGTCATCGTCTACTTCCTGATCGGGGGCGTGGCCCTGATCGGCACCGGCCTCGTCCTCGGCGGACTCGGTGGCGGCCTGATGGCCCTCTTCGGCCTCGTGGTCACAGCCGTCGCCGCCTTCGTCGCCTGGCAGGAGTTAACCAGCACCGGGCGCTGATGCCAATGCGTCAGCCGCAGACCCCCGCCGACTTCTGTCGGCGGGAGTTTTCTGCTACATTGGCCGGGAAAGAACGGCACGATACGCGCGGAAATAACGGGCAATGATGAAGAAGCGGCGAGCGGACGGGCCGGCACACGAACCCCTGATCGCGGCGTTGGCCGGGATCATCTTCCTGCTCATCGGGGCCAGGCACGCCGGGTCGCTCGGGTTGGGTTTCACCATCCTCGGCTTCGGGGTCATCGGGTTCGCCGCGCTGACCTTCTTCGCGCAACTGCTCTTCTGGTGGTGGGGCGGTAAGAGGTAAGGACCGCACGCGGCAGCGCGGCGGCAACAGGGAGGAAGCTGCGGATGGGAACGAGCGAGCACGCCCCTGAAACGGCGCGGCGTGCCCCACGACGCGCACGCATCGGTCTCCTCTCCGTCGGGTTGGGAGCCTATTGGGAGCAATTCCCCGGCCTGCTCCCGGCGCTGGAGGGCTACGCCGATCGCGTCGCGGCACGCCTGGAAGAGAGCGGGGGCGCGGTCGTCGCGCGCGCCTTTGTGTCCGGGCCGGAGGAGGCGGTTGTGGCGGGCGAGCGGTTCCGCGCGGCGGGGCTCGATCTGCTGGTGGTGCATCTGGCGACCTACGCGACCTCCACCCAGGTCTTGCCGGTCATCCAGCGCGCGGGCGTCCCCGCCCTCTTGATCGACCTGCAACCACAGCCCAAGATGGACCATGCCAACACCGATACGGGGCGCTGGCTCGAATACTGCGGCGTCTGCCCCCTGCCGGAACTGGCCGCAACGTTGCAACGTTGCGACATCCCCTCCCACTCAGTCTCCGGATATCTCGAAGATACGCGAGCGTGGGCGCGGATCGCGGCCTGGGTCCGCGCGGCGGGGGTCGTGGCCGGGCTGCGCGCGGGGCGCTTCGGCCTGCTCGGCCATCTCTATCCCGGTATGCTCGATGTCGCGACCGATCTGACCCTCGTCCACCGCCACACCGGCGGCCACGTCGAGGTGCTGGAGATGGACGATCTACGCGTGCGGGTCGCGGGGGCGACCGAGGCGGCGATCGACGCGGTCCTCGCGCGGACGCGCGCCATCTTCGCGATCGCGGACTCGGTCAAGGAGGCCGATCTGCGCTGGGCCGCGCAGGTGGCGGTCGGCCTCGAAGCATTGGCGCGCGACTTCGCGCTGAGCGCCCTGGCCTACTACTATCGCGGGCTCGGCGGCGGGGAGTACGAGCGCCTCGGCGCGGGCCTGATCCTCGGAGCCTCGCTGCTGACCGCCGCCGGAATCCCTTGCGTCGGCGAGTACGAGCTCCGCACGTCCCTGGCGATGCAGATCATGGACCAGCTGGGCGCGGGCGGCTCGTTCACCGAGTTCCAGGCGTTCAACTTCGCGGATGGTGTGGTCGAGATGGGCCACGACGGCCCCGCCCACCTCGCGATCAGCGCCGACCGCCCGATCCTGCGCGGCCTCGATGTCTATCACGGCAAGCGCGGCGAGGGCGTGGCGGTGGAGTTCTCGGTCCGCGAGGGGCCGGTCACGCTGCTCGCGCTGACGCAGCGGCGCGAGGGCGGCTATCGTCTCGTTGTCGCGGAGGGGGAGGTCGTGCCGGGACCGCTGCTTGAACTCGGCAACACCACCAGCCGCGTCGCGTTCGGCATGGACCCCGGCGAGTGGGTCGACGCCTGGTGCGCTGCCGGGACGTCGCACCACTGGGCGCTCGGCATCGGCCATCAGGCGGCGACCCTGCACCGCGTGGCCGATCTCCTCGGCGCGGAGTTCGTGCAGATCAAGCCGTGGTGCATCACCGGATAGCGAGCGAAGCGGCCCCGTCGCCGGTTGGCGACGGGGCCGCGCTGTTCACGTCGTTTCGCGGATCGGCGGCGCGGCGATCAGCCCTGCCGCCGCGCCATCCGCCCGCCGAAGCGGAGCCAGGCCAACGCGCCCTGCTCGTCGCGCAAGAACTCGCCGCGCGCATCCTTGAACGGCGGATCGAGCGCGATGATCGCGTCGTCCGCGCCGAGCGCGAGGCGGGTCGGCGGCGGCTTCGGTCCCGCCGGGCTATCCCGCTTTGGGAAGCCGCCCTGCGGGAGCACCTGCGCGACCAGGGCATCCCCTTCAACCGTCAGCGCCAACTCGGTCAGCGCCGCGCTGTAGCGCCCGGCGTACGGGGCGAGTTCCGCCGCCGTCAGCGTGCGCGGCGTCAGCGGCGTCTCGGCGATGCCGCAATAGTGGCGCAAGGCCCACGCCACGATCGCGGTGTGCAACTGACCGCCGCGATTGGCGTTGGTCAGCACGGTCAGCGCGAAATTGCGCTCGGGGACGAGGACGAAGGCCGAGAGTTGCCCGTTCGTCGTCCCGCCGTGGCGCACCGTCTTGACCCCATCGAGCGCCTTCATCATCCAGGTGATCCCGAACGAGCCGAAGGCGGACCCGGCGTCCATCAGCCCCTCCTGCATCGCGGCCAGCGTCTCCTGCTCGAGGAGGCGCGTGCCGTCGGGCGCGGTGCCGTCGCCGAGGTGGAAACGCGCGTAGCGGAGCTGATCGCGCACGCTGGAGCTGAGCCCGCCGGCGGCGTGCGCCGCGCGCGCCAGCGCCCACGGACGCGCGACGGTCGTCCCGGTATCCGTCACCGTGTGCCCGACCGCCACGCGGCGGCTGATACAGTCGGCGGCGAAGAAGAACGACTCCGCCATGCCGAGCGGTTCGAGGATCATTTCGCGCACCGCCGCCTCGTAGGTCTGCCCGGTCACCGCCTCGATGACCCGCCCCGCCAAGTAGAAGCCCGCGTTGTTGTACGAGGCGAACGCACCGAGCGGCGTCCACTGCGGCAGTTCGACCATCCGCGCCACGATCGTCGCTAGCGCGTCGTCGCCAGCGCCGGTGTCGTCGAAGTAATCGCCGAGCCAGCCGCCGGTATGGTTGAAGAGGTGGCGCAGCGTCACCCGCGCGGCAACGTCCTCATCGCGCAGGCGCAATTCCGGCAGGTAGGTCCGCAGCGGCGCGTCGAGGTCGAGCTTGCCCGCCTCCACCAGGCGCATCGCCACGGTGCCGGTGAAGGTCTTGCTGGTCGAGCCGATCTGGAAGAGGGTGTGGTCGTCGACCGCGACCGGGGCCGCGACATTGGTGATCCCGAAGCCCGCCGCATACTCCACGCCGTCCCGCAGCACCCCGACCGCCACGCCCGGCACGCCGAGCCGCGCCATCGCCGCGACGACCTCGTCGCAGAGTTGCCGGAAATCGGGGTCCACGATCGCGGCGGTAGCTCCCTGAATGGTCGACGATCCGGTCATCGTGCGCTCCTCTCATCACCCGTGTAGCACGCCACTCGGCCAGCGCGGCACGGGCACGCCGTGCCGCTGACTCACACGCCCGCATGGTAGCACACCACCCGGCGTCGGCCTGCTTTTTCCAGTGGCATACACCGCGCACGTTTCTTGCTATACTACGTCAAGAATCGGACAGTCGTCCGGTAAGGTTCCGGCGGCCAACGTGCCGGATAGCGACAATGATACGGCGAACGATCGGACGAAAGGGGGGGGCGGAGATGTCACTAAAGGATACGGGGCTGCTAATCCTGCGCGCGGGCGTGGGCGGGGCGATGGCGGCGCACGGGGCGCAGAAGCTCTTCGGGGCGTTCGATGGCCCGGGCTTGCAAGGGACCGCCGGTTTCATGGGTAGCCTGGGGCTGCGTCCCCCCCATTACTGGGCCAGCGCGGCGGCGGCGGGCGAGTTCGGCGGCGGCGTCCTGATGGCGCTCGGCCTGCTCGGCCCGCTCGGTTCGATCGGGACGATCTCGGCGATGGCGATGGCGACGCAGAAGGCCCACATGGGCAAGCCGTTCTTCGCCACGCAGGGTGGGCCGGAGGTGCCCGCGCTCTACAGCACCGTGGCGCTCGCCCTGGTCGCGACCGGCCCGGGCCTCTATTCGGTCGACAAGGCGCTGGGCCTGAAAATCCCGCGCTGGCTCTCGGCCACCGCCGCCCTCGCCGCCGCCGGGGTGGTGATCTACGGGATGCTCCAGGAGCCAGACGCGCCGCACCCGGACGCGGCCCAGGAATCCGCCGAGGAGCATCAGGTCGCGACCGGCACGGAAGCATCGTAGTTCGCACGATACCGCCTGGTCGGAGGAGCGAGCGACGAAGGGGGCGGGCACCATTGCGGTGTCCGCTCTCTTCGTCGTGTCCCGCTCCCGCTCATTCCCCCTGATAGGTCGCCAAATAACCAGACATTGCCGGCCGCATCGCGCACCCCCGCGCTCCGCTCGCCATAAGGCATATCGGCCGGGGGTAGAGCTCGACGCCACCCGCCGCCAGGGCACGCCGGAAGGTCGCGTCGGTATCCCGGACGTAGACGTGCAAGGCACCCGGCATCGCGGCCCACTCGCCGCGCGCTTCGCTTCTTCCAAGCAACGAGTCGCCGAGACGAATCTCGGCGTTCATCAGGGTGCCATCGTCGTGCGGATCGCTCCGGATCACCACGGCGTCGAAGGTCGCGACCATGAACGCGATCGCCGCTTCCGCCCCGCGTACCATCAGATACGGGGTGATGGTGCGAAAGCCGGGTCATACGTATGTCTCAGCGTCGGGCATCTGCGTTTACCTCCTCGCTAGCGCCATGCGCGGACGGCCTGGCCGCGCCCCGCAATCGGGCTACCGTGCGCGACCCGGCGCTGTCTTGGAAAAATTTGCGGCCCGGCCAGCCTCACCGCTCTCGATCTGCACATCGCCGAAGCTGTGTCGGTGTCGTCCGGCCACCCGACGCGACGCGACGAGCGCTCGTCGCCCCCGCTGCCGGCGCCAACCAGGCCCGACTTGTCCGGGGAGGGGCGGGGGGGTATGCTGCACAGGCCGCGCGGCCAATATCTCCGCGCGGTCTGTGCAGCCAGTGATGAGGAACTATGGCAGCAGGGGGTGAACAGACGCAACGCGCGATAAATGGACCGGGCGGCGGCCCTGTTGCCCCGCCCTACCCGCCGCGCGATCCCTATCGCGCCCTGCGCTCGCGCGATTTCCGCTTCTTGCTGGTCGGCGTCTTCCTCGTCTCGTTCGGGCAGCAGATGCTCTCGGTGGCGCTCGGCTGGGAACTCTATGAGCGCACCGGTTCGGCGCTCGCCCTCGGCGGCATCGGCCTGGCGCTGATCATCCCGGTGATCGTGCTCTCCCTCCCGGCTGGTCATGTGGCGGACACGTATAGCCGCAAGTGGGTGATGATCGTCGCGCAGATCGCGATCGCGCTCGGCGCGCTCGGACTGGCGATCCAGGCGCAACGTGGCGGGCCGCTCCTCCCGATCTACGCCTGCCTCACCCTGATCGGCAGCGCCCAGGCGTTCAACAACCCCGCCAGCTCGGCGCTCGTCGCCCAGGTCGTGCCGTCAGATGCCTTCGAGAGCGCCATCACCTGGCGCAGCAGCGTCGGCCAGGTCTCCGCCGTGCTCGGCCCGGCGGCGGGCGGCTTCCTGATCGGGATCTTCGGCGGCGCGGCGTGGGTCTTCGCCTTCTATGCGGTGGCGGCGAGTATCTTCGCTTTCCTGCTCGTCTTCCTGCGCGTAGGCGCGCAGCCACGGCGTGCCGCGACCGCGCGCACCCTGCGTTCGATCGGCGAGGGGCTGCGATTCCTGGTCCGCACGCCGGTCCTCCTCGCGGCGATCACCCTCGATCTCTTCGCGGTCCTGCTCGGCGGCGCGACGACGCTGCTGCCGATCTTCGCGCGTGATATCTTGCACGTCGGGGCGTTCGGCCTCGGCTGGCTCCAGGCCGCCGCCTCGCTCGGCTCGATCGGGATGGCCTTCACGCTGGCGCAGCGCCCGCCGTTCCGCCAGGCCGGGCGGACCTTGCTGCTGGCGGTGATCATCTTCGGCTTGGCGACGATCGTCTTCGGCCTGTCGCGCTCGTTCATCATCTCCTTCGGTGCGCTGCTCGTCCTCGGGGCCTGCGACAACATCAGCGTGATCGTGCGGAGCACTCTCCTGCTGGTTCGCACGCCGGACGAGTCACGCGGGCGGGTCAGCGCGGTCAATTCCCTCTTCATCGGCACCTCCAATCAGCTCGGCGGCTTCGAGTCGGGCGTGGCGGCGTACCTCTTCGGGCCGGTACTGGCGGTCGTTGGCGGCGGGCTCGGCACCATCCTGGTCGTCCTGCTGATCGCCTGGCGCTGGCCCGAGATGCGCCAACTCCGCACCCTGCGCGAACCGGTCCCCGAACCGATCCTCGCCCCCACGGCGTAGCCTGGCGGCGGCGGCACAGGTTCTTGCCACGGTTTTGTCACCGGTCCATTTACCACTCCTTTACGCGGATGTTGACTCATCTGCGCGATACTGAGATGGATCACCGCGCGATTCCAGGTGCCGCCGGGTTGGGAGCCGGGCAGAACACCCCCAGCGCTGCGGTGTCGGGCCGTGCCGGGGACCGCGCAACTCGCCGGTGGTGGCGAGATCACCGATCGCGAATGGAGCGCCGCATGGATACGCCCAACGCCGACGACCGGACGAAGCCGAACCAGCGGCAAGGGCAGGAAACCGGGTTCATACCGCAGCGCAGCGAGGGTTTGATCGAGCAGAGCGGACAGCGCTACATCCCCGGCAGCGCCGCCGAGCCACCGCCGGTGGCGCGTCACGCAGCGGGACCGGGGGCGTGGCAAGAGGCACCGGCCAGCGCTGCGGCTGGCGGCACGTCGCAGCCGTCACGCCGGAGTTACGAGGCGGTGCGCGGCCACTTCGCGGCAGACTTCACCGCCCACCAGGGGGACGCCGCCGAGGTATGGCGTCAGGGGCGACCCTTCGCGCACGCCGAGCCGAATTATCGCGCCGGATACGATGCCGGGATCGATCTCCGTCACGACGGACGCACTTTCGAGGAGATCGAGCCGGAATTGCGCCACGAGTACGAGACGCGCGTGCGGGAGGCGCGCGCTGGCGAACCGCGCGTGCCCGACGATGAGGCCACCTGGCTCCAGCTACGCGAGGAGATCCGCGTCGGCTTCGATACCGCGCGGGCGGGCTGAGCAGCGACGGCGCAGGGCCGCGCGGGCGGGCTGAGCAGCGACGGCGCGGGGCCGCGCGGGCGGGCTGAGCAGCGACGGCGCTGGACCGCGCGGGCGAGCAAAACAACTGCGGCTTCGCGGGGTCTGGCTGCTATGCGGTGCGGCACACCGCTGTGCATGGCAGCGCCACTGATAGTGTGCAAAATACATCTGCCTTTACGGCGCGGTTCTTGCGTAGAACATACTCACGATAACGGGGCGCGACACCGGAGATCGCGCCATTCATCTGGGGCGATAAGATGAACGATTTGAGCGATCTCGATGCGATCGAACCAGGGATGCCGGTCATTGGTGTGGACGGCGAGGCGATCGGCACGGTCGATTCGGTACACCCGGCGAGTATCCGCGTTGCGGACCACGAGATCCCGCGCGAGGCGATCGCCGAAGTGACCGACCAGGGTGTCCACCTACGCCTCGCGAAGACCGCACTGATGGCACGCCGCGATCCCGACGTAGAGGGAGTCAGCGACACCACAGCGGCATTCACCATGCCGAACAGCGGCAACTCACGGAACGGCGGATCAGCGGCAGGTCGCGCCCGACGAGGGCCTGCGCGTAGGTGAAGGAAAACGTCATGAGCGGGCGAGCGCCGGACGCGCACCCGGATGAAACACGCCAGACACAAGTTATTTGTTACGAGTTGTCCTTCCGCACGATCATCACGGTCGTGGTGACCATCGCGGCCTGCTGGCTGCTGATCCGCGTCTGGCAGATCATCCTCCTGCTGGTGATCGCGCTCATCCTGGCTGGCACGCTCAGCCCGATCCTCGCCTGGCTCGAACGACACAACATCAGGCGCCCGCTCGGACTGGGAATCGTCCTGATCGGGATGATCGCGCTGGTCGGCGGGCTGGGGGCGCTCGTCGTCCCCGCGCTCGCCTCGCAGATCACCGCCGTCGTGGACAACGCGCCGCAGATGCGCTCCCAACTGGCCGATAACCTCGCGACCATACCCGGCCTTGCGAACGCCGCAAAGGTGGTACGTGAAGCCGAGCTGTCGGGGTACGTGGCGACGATCGGCGGGCAGGCGCTGGCATACGTGGCGGTGGCGCTGCAATCGGTTTTCTACGCCATCATGGCGCTCGTCCTCGCCATCTATCTGCTGGCCGACCAGGAGCGCGTACAAGGTTTCATCTTCGCGCTCTTGCCCCGCCGCTATCACCTGCGCTCCGCGCGCGTCCTGCTCGACATGGAGACGATCGTCGGCGGCTATGTGCGCGGGCAGGCGCTCACGTCGATCCTGATCGCCGTCTTCACCTGGGTCGTGCTGGCGGCGCTCGGCGTACCGAATGCGCTCGCGCTGGCGGTTATCGCAGGTTTCGCCGATCTGATCCCGTTGATCGGGCCGATCCTGGCGGTCGCGCCACCGGTGCTGGCGGCGCTCACACAAGGGCCGGTGACGGCGATCATCGCGCTCGTCCTCCTGGTGCTGTATAACCAGATCGAGAATCACATCCTGATCCCCCGTGTCTACGGGCAGACGATGCGCCTCTCGCCGGTCGCGGTGATCGTCTCGTTACTGACCGGTGGCGCGCTCCTGGGCGTTGTGGGCGCGCTGCTGGCGCTGCCGATCGCGGCGGGGATCCGCGTGCTGATCGAGAATCTGCGGATCGAACTACCGGGCGAGCAACCCGGCGAGCAAAGTCAGCGGACCAATCAGGACGATGCCGAAGCGCGCTATGCGGAACGAGCGGAGGGGACCACGGCGCTCGAGGCGGCGGTGCTCGCCACAACCTTCGCCGGACAACTCCAGGAAGACGAGAAGCTCACAACCGGCCAGTTGGAGACACCGATCGAAGAACAGCGCGATGGTGGCGCGTTCGAGTCCCCCGAGGGCACCACGCCGAACACGATCCCGAACCCGGCGCGCTAACCCGTATAGCGTGACCTGAAACCACACAATCCGAGGAGGAGCCATGACAGGCCGCTCGACGCAGAGCGCGGCAGGAACGAGCGTGTCAGATGCGCCGGGGCGATCACCGCAGCCAAACGCGACAGGCCGGAGCGGCACGCTCCAGGGAGTTCCCGGCGATCCGGTCGTGCTGATGCGCGGGGTGACGAAGCGCTTCGGGGAGTTCACGGCGGTCAGCGATCTCGAACTGACGGTGCCGCGCGGCGGGTTGGTCGCGATGATCGGGCCGAGCGGCTGCGGCAAGACGACGACGCTGCGCCTGCTCCTCGGCGTCTACGAGCCGACCGAGGGGGAATGCCTCGTCTTCGGGCAGCCCTCGCACCACATCCGCCGCCCGGTGCGCGAGCGGATCGGCTACCTGCCGCAGCAGTTCGTCCTCTACCCGACGCTGACGGTGGAAGAAAATCTCGGCTTCGCCGCCGCCACCTACGGCCTCGGCCCGCTCCGTCGTCGCCGCAACCAGCGAGCGCTGCTCGAACTCGTCGGGCTGACGGAGGCGCGCAAGAAGCTGGCGCGCGACATCTCCGGCGGGATGCAGCGCCGCCTCGCCCTCGCCGCGACGCTGATCCACCAGCCCGATCTGATCTTCCTCGATGAGCCGACCGCCGGGATCGATCCGATCCTCCGCGAGCAGCTCTGGCAGGAATTTCGTCGCCTGCAAGACGATGGGCGGACCCAGTTCGTCACCACACAGTACATCGCCGAGGCGGAATACTGCGACACGGTGATCCTGATGGATCAGGGGAAGATCGTGGCCCACGGGGCACCGGAAGAGTTGCGTCAGAGCGCGGCGGGCGGCGATTTGATCGACCTGACCAGCCCCGATCTCGACCGCCCGATGCGCGATCGCCTGCGTGCCCTGCCCGGTGTGCGCGCCCTCCAGATGACGCACGAGGATCAGATCCGCCTGACTGTCGAGGACGCGGGCGAGTTGATACCGCGGGTGATGACGGCGGTACAAGAGGGCGGGGGGACGGTACGGGCCATCGAGGAACGACGGCTCTCGTTCAGCGAAGTCTTCGTCACGATCCTTCAGCAGCATGGGCGGACGGACGCGGGGGTAGGTCGTTATGACGAGTGAGCGGCGGCGTAGCGCCGGTACGAAGGTGGCACGTCGCGGACCGTTCAATCGCCTCGCCAGCGCCATCGTCCGGCCATCATCGTTCATCGGCAAAGAACTGACCGAGGTGCGACGCCAGCCGCGCCTGCTGCTCAGCCTGGTGTTGGGGCCGTTCCTGATCCTCTTCCTCTTCGGCATCGGTTACGCCGCCTCGCCGCAGGACATCAGGACGGTTGTCGTGCTGCCATCGGACTCGCCGCTCGCGGCCAGCGCGGACCAATATCGCGATGCCTTCGCCAAGCCGTTCGTCCTCGATGGCGTGACCCAGGATGCCCAGGCGGCGCGCGACCGCCTGACGCGCCGGGAGATTCAGGCGATCATCTACTTCCCGGCCAATGCGTATCAGACGGTGCTCCAGGGGCAGCGGGCCACCTTACAGGTGGAGTACAACGAGATCGACCCGCTGACCGCCCAATGGGTCAACTATTATTCCTACGTGCAGACGAACGAGCTCAACAAACGGATCCTGGTCGAGGCGCTGAAACAGAGCCAGGAGGGACAGAACATTAGCCAGCAGGAGAGCAAGGCGCTCGCGACACAGATGGGGAACGACGCGAACACGCTGCGCGGGGCGCTCAGCAGCGGCGACCGCGACGCGGCGCTGAAGCAGATCGCCGCCATCCGCCAGAACAATGCGAAGGCGCAGCAGAACACCCTGACCTCGCTGCAACTGCTGGGCGGTGTCGCCCTCTTCACCGGTGTCCAGAACCCCGGCAGCACCCCGCAAGGGCAGGCGATCGCGGCGGCACAGGGGGCGAGCACCCGGATCGACGACAACAGCAACCGGCTCCAGGCGGAGGTGCAAACCGGGCAGATGGGCGCGAGTCAGCAGGATCTGGCGGGTGCGATCGGCCAGGATACCGGGGTGATCGGGCAATCATCGGACCAATTGAAAACGATCCCGCCCGATGTCCTGGTCTCACCCTTCCAGTCGCAATCGAACAACATCTCCCCGATCGCCCCCGGCTTCGTCGAGTTCTACGCCCCGGCGGTGATCGCGCTGCTGATCCAGCACATCGCCGTCACCCTCACCGCGCTCACGCTGGTACGCGAGCGCCTGATCGGCGCGGTCGAGGTCTTCCGCGTCTCGCCGACCGGTGCGGGCGAGGTCACCATCGGCAAGTACCTCGCCTACCTGTTGATCACCGCCATCCTCGGGGTGGCGCTGGCGGCGGGGATGCATCTCGGGCTGGGTATCCACATCCTGGGCGGCTATCTCCCCTTCGCCGGCGTATTACTGCTGCTGATCCTCGCCTCCCTCTCGTTCGGCTTCTTCATCTCGGCCATCTCGAATAGCGAGAGCCAGGCGGTGCAATTCTCCATGCTGGTGTTGCTCGCCTCGGTCTTTTTCGGCGGCTTCTTCCTGGGGCTGGATTCGCTCGCACCCTATGTCCGCGTCATCTCCTATGCGTTGCCCGTCACCTATGGCATCAAGGCATTACAGGCGGTGATGCTGCGCGGGGAAACGCCAGCCTGGTGGGTGCTCGCCGCGCTCGGCGCGATGGCGCTGCTCCTCTTCATCGTCAGCACGGCCCTGTTCCGGCGACAATTCCGGCGCGGATAAGGATAAGGCACTTATGGCGCTGCTCACCATCGGCAGCACGGCGCTCGGCCTCGCGTTACTCGGGCTGGCCGCGTTCGATATTTGGGCGACGGTCCTGCATCCCGGACTGGAAAGTCCGCTCAGTAATCGCTTCCACCGCGCCGGTTGGCGCTTCATCAGCGGCGTGGCGCGGCGTGTGCCGTTCGGCGCGCGGCTGCAAGAAGCGGCCTTGCCGCTCCTCGTCGCGGGGCTGATCAGCCTCTGGATCATGCTGATGTTCCTCGGTTTCGCCGCGCTCTACGTTCCGTGGCTCGATGTATCCGGGGCCTTCAACATCGCGTCCGGGGCGACCCGCCACTGGTCGGATGCCCTGTATCTCAGCGGCACGGCGCTCTCCACGCTCGGCTTCGGCGACATCACCCCGGAGGCGTGGCCGGTGCGCGCGCTGGCGGTGCTCGAAGGGATGGGCGGTATGGCGACGATCTCCCTCTCCATCGCCTACGTACTCGCCGTCTACCCGACCCTCGCGCGGCTGCGCGTCTCCGTCACCGCGCTGGAAGCGGAGGTGGCTGGTCGGGCCGATGGCCTCCCGCTCTTGCGCCGCTATCTGCACGAGGATGGGCGCTGGGACGGCGATCTCGACGCGCGCCTCCGCACCCTGGCACTGGAACTCCTGGCCCTCACCGAGAACCACGAGACGCACCCCATCCTCTACTACAATCACCCGCCGCGTGTGCAGCAGAGTATGTTACGAATGCTGGTGACGACGCAGCACCTGATCGGCTTCCTGCGCTACGGGCTTTCCCCCGAGCATCACGCCAATCTGGTCAAGAACCCCCAGATACTCTTGCTGGAACAGGCGTTCGCGTTCAGCCTGCGCCGCTTCGCCGCCTCGTTGCACACCGCCACACGTCAGGCATCCAACGATCCGCTGGACAAAAGCCGCTACGCCGCCGACTTCGCGCGGCTCTGCGGCGACCTGGAGGCGTTGGGGCTGACCTCGGCGCGGCAACTCGACGCCGAACCAGTACCGGTCCTGGCACAGGGGACGCGCTATCCCGGTCTCGATGAGGGGCGCGAGGATACCGCACCCTTCGAGGCGCAGCACGGCGTCGGCGTACACCCCGGCGAGATCGACCCGGCGCTCGATCTCGCGTCCGAATCGCCGGTCGGGGCCTACAGCGCGTTCCGCCTGACGACCGATCCCTATCTGGTCGCCTACGCCGCGACCTCCGCCTACTCCCTGGACGATGCGGAGAGCGACGCCGGTTCGTTGTGGGAGATCGCCGACGAACGGCTGCCGTGAGGACTCAGGCGGGCGGGCCGTCGACGGGGAGGGTCACCGCGAAACAACTGCCGCGACCAGGGATGCTCTCCACCGCGATCGTGCCGCCATGCCCGGCGACGATCTGCGCGGTGATGTAGAGGCCGATGCCGATGCCGCTCGCGACCGTTGACGCGAGGCTGGTGCGCGTGAAGGGCTCGAAGATCGTCGCCTGCTCTTCGAGCGGGATGCCGATCCCCTGATCGCGCACGGTCAGGCAGACCGCGCGGGCCACGGTCACGATGCCGATGCGAATCTCCCCCCCGTCCGGCGAATACTTGATCGCGTTGCCGACGAGGTTGAGCAGCACCTGTTCCAGGCGCTCGGTGTCGGCGCGGAGGAGCGCCGCAGCGGGGGCCTCGAGGGCCAGCGTCGGGCCAGGGTCAGGCAAGGTCGCGGTGATGCGCGCGAGCACTTCGACGCTGAGTGCGACGAGGTCGCACAGGCGCGGGCGCAATGGGAGCTGTCCGCGCCGCAAGCGCGAGAGATCCAGCAGATCGCCGATCAGATATTCCAGCCGCTCGATCTGCCCGGTGACGCGCTCGCTGAGGCGCGCGAGGCGCAGCGGATCGGGGGTGGGGCGCGCGCGTTGCCGCGCGAGCAGTTCGGCGTTGCCCTTCATCACGGTGATCGGCGTCTTCAGTTCGTGCGCCGCGATCGCCAGGAATTCATCGCGGGAGCGTAACGCCTCCTCGGCCTCCCGCCGCGTGCGCCGCTCACGCTCCAGCGTGGCATCGCGCTCGCGCTCGGCCTCGGCGCGCTCGGTCACATCGCGCGCATTGACGAGGATGCCGCGCACGCTCGGCTCGTGCAGCAGGTTCGTCGCGGTCCCCTCCAAGGTTCGCCAGGTGCCGTCGCGGTGGCGCACCCGATAGCTGATCGGCGCGTGGACGCCGGGCGTGCGCTGGATGCTCGCCACCGCATCGGCGATCCGCGCCGCATCCTCCGGGTGAATCAGTTCCAGGCGATTACGCCCGCTCAACTCCTCGGCGGTGTAGCCGAAGATGCGCTCCGCCGCCGGGCTCATGTAGCGGATCGTGCCGTCGAGATCGCGGATGATCGTCAGTTCGTGGGCGTGCTGCACCAGGGCGCGGAAGCGCGACTCGCTGGCGCGTAGCGTCTCCTCCGCCGCCCGTCGTTCGGTGATGTCCTGCAACGTCACCAGGCGCGCGCTCCCCCCGCCATAGCTGATCTGGCGCGAGACGATCTGCACCGGCACCCGCGCGCCATCGGGCCGCACGATGGCGGTTTCGTAGGTGCGCGCGGGGCCGAGGCGGCGCGCACTGACGTGCTGCTGATCTTCCGGCGCGATCAGGTCGAGGGCGACCATGCCGACCAAGGCCACCGCATCACGCCCCAGGATCGTCGCGGCGGTGTGATTCGCGGCGACGATGATCCGCCGTTCGAGGATCAGCATCCCCTCGGTGGCCGCCTCGAAGAGCGTGGTGAAGCTTTCGGCACTCGCGCGCGGGCGCTCGCCCGCGCTGACGCCTTGTACGCCGTAATCCATCTCCAACCCTTGCCGTATCGCCATTCGTATCGCTAGACTATCATACTCTTTGGCAGCGCTCATCCCCCATAAGGACTACGCGCGGCGTGCCGCCTGATCGCGATGCGCGCACCGGCGTATACTTCGACAGCATACGCCGTCCCCGGAAACGTATTCCGCCGACCACACGGCACGAAGGATCTAAAGATGGAACAGCACCGCCAGATCGTCGATCCCCGCCACTTCCTGCGCCTCTACGGCACGACGCCGCCGCGCGCGGGCACGCCGGAGGAGAAGATCGCGCGCGCCGCCGAGCGCCTCGCCGAGCGTTTGCGCGCGCTGACGCTCGATGGGATCGTGATCTACGATGTCCAGGAGGAGCAGGGGCGGACCAGCATGCCGCGTCCCTTCCCATTCCTCCCCACCAGCGATTCGCGCGCCTATTCGCGGCGCTTGCACGAACTGACCGGTTTGACGCCGATCACCTACAAGTGCATCGCGGACGTCACCGAAGAGTGCTGGAATCCCTGGTTGGACGAGACGGCGCACGATTTCGGCATCGATCACCTCTCGTTGGTGGGCCTGCCGACCTCGCGCGGGATCAGCAGCGCCGTGCCCCTGCCCCGCGCGATGGAGCTCGCTGCCGCGCATCCCGCCGGCTTCACCCTTGGCGGGGTCGCCATCGCGGAGCGCCATACCGCCAGGCGGAGCGAGAGCGAGCGCCTGCGCCGCAAGGCCGAGGCGGGCTGCGACTATTTCATCTCGCAGGCGGTGTATAGCCCAGAGCCGACGATCCGCCTCCTCAGCGATTATGCGCGCGAGTGCGCCGAATATGGCGTCACCCCGCGCCGGATCGTCCTCACCTTCGTCCCCTGCGGGCGGGAGAGGACGCTGACGTTCCTGCGCTGGCTCGGGATCGAGATCGCCGACGCGACCGCCGCGACGATCATGGACGATCCGACGCCGCTGACCCGCTCGATCGCGATCTGCCGCGAGCATCTGCGCGCGATCCTCGATCACGACTACACCCGTACCCTGCCGCTCGGCCTGAATGTCGAGAGTGTCTCGATCTTCAAGGACGAGATCGAGGGCTCGGTCGTCCTGACGCACGCGCTACAAGAGATCGCACGGGAGTACGGGCTGCTGTAGCGCGGGGATCGGGGACGGAACAGGAGACACAGAGGCACTGAGGGGGACGAGAGGAAGGGACGATCACCGCAGAGGCGCAGAGACGCAGAGGGCACGGGAGTAAAAACGAGTAGCGGCAGGGTAACGTCGTCAAGCAGGTGGCGAATGGAGAGCGGTTGGTGCGGACGCGAAGCAAAAACTGATGGCACTGGCGATCACTGATGCGCGATAAGATGCGGGCCGCTCCCAATACCGGGGAGCGGCCCCACGCGCCGTTGTAAAGCCACGTCGCTACTCTGCCGCGTCGCTGGCGAACTCGGCGTAGATCGTGGCGGCGTAGGCGATGCCGCGCAGGTAGTCATTGAGGACGATGTTCTCGTCGGGCGTGTGGAGATTGCAGTCGGCGTTGGCGAAACCGGTGAGAACCAGCGGCATCGGCACATGCCGCAGGATCGTCCCCTCCGCCGAGAGGCCCAG
>JAABUU010002920.1_pt1 | contig 23053 bp, 17 predicted proteins | sample 5559301 | NCBI WGS metagenome assembly JAABUU01 (sample SAMN10711884, study PRJNA513360) | rock metagenome | isolation source: Antarctica rocks | place: Antarctica: Victoria Land, Richard Nunatak white | reverse complement strand
GCGGCTGCAAGCGCAAGCGCTGAGGTTAAGTGACTGAGGTTCGATTGTGAGATTGATACTGTGTTGTTCCCGGCAGGCGGGCAGAACAAACGCGCTAACAGCTTATTAGGAGCACAAAAGGCTTGCTTGACAGGCGGCGAAAAGTGGCGGATAATAAAAGTGGCGGATAATGAAAGACACATGCAAGAGCAACCCGACAAAGAGCACACCGGCCGAGAGCACACCCTGACAGAACTGTTGGCGGAAGCCGCGCGGCTTTGCGCGGAAGATGCCGAGGGCACATTGGCACGGCTCGCGGCTTTGGCGGCGCGGACATCGGGGGCGGCGGGCGAGGCGGTGTACCAAGTGGTTCACGAGCCGGGAAAGGCGGCGCGGCTGTGCCTGGCGGGCGGGGCCGAGTCACCGGCCTTGCGCGCGGCGGCGCGGGCCGCCCTGAAAGCAGGGGGCGAAAAGCGGATGTCTGGGCAGGCGTGCGCGGCGGCATTGATGGCGGACGGGGCGCCGGTCGGGGTGTGGGCGCTGGACTTTGCCGGAACCAAAAGAGAGGCGCAGGGCAGCGCGATGGCGGAAGCGCTCGCACCGTTCTTTTTGATTGGGCTGCGTCAGGCGCACTGGCGCGGCGAGGCAGAAGTAGCCCGGCAGCAGGCAGAAGTAGCACGGCAGCAGGCAGAAGTAGCACGGCAGCAGGTGGCGCAGGCGCAGCGCGATGTGGAGCGTCGCATTCGGGAAGTGGCGACGGTTTATGAAGTCGGGCAGGCGATGGACAAGGTGGAAATTGACCGCCTGCTGGAAATGATTACCGAGCGGGCCGCGCAGGTGATGGAGGCGCAGGCATGCTCCTTGCTGCTGAAGATGGCAGAGGGCGATCCGTTTATTATCGCCGCGTCGTATGGACTGGCCGATGAGGTGGTGGAAAACACGCGCATCTTTGTCGGCGAAGGGATTGCGGGGCAGGTGGCGGCGACCAGCGAAGCGCTGCGGCTGGACTCGCAGGCCGGGGACGGGCGAGCCACAGACATGCCGGCCTGGCAGGCGAGTATCGGGTCATCCATCTGCATGCCCATGAAAGACGAAAACGGGCAGGTGCAGGGGGTGCTGTGCATTCGGCGGGCGGCAGACAAGCCGTGCTTCACGGATGAAGACCTGCGCTTGTTTTCCATCTTCGCCACGCAGGTGTCGTTAGCCATCAACAACGCGCAGCTATATGCGCGGCTGAACCACAAATTGCAGGAGCTGTCCACGCTCGCCGCGCTGACAGAAACAATCTCGTCCACGCTGGACTTAGACCAAGTGCTTAACCAGGTGGCAGACAACATTGTGGACGTGGTGCATTTTGACCGGTGCCGCATTTATCTCGCCGACATGGAAAGCGGCAAGTTCGCGCCGCGCATCGTGCGCGGGTTCCCGTGGCTGCCTGGCCCTGCCACGCCAGAAGGATACAAACCAGAAGGCATAAAAGAAGAAGAGTTTGAGATGGGCGAAGGCGTCATCGGCCAAGTGGCGCAGCGTCAGGTGCCTATCCTGGTGGAAGACATCAGGGCGACCCTGCCCAGTCTGCGGGCTTACGGCGAGTCGCTGGGCATCGACTCGTACTATGCGCAGCCGATTGTAGCGCGCGGGCGGTGCATCGGCGTCCTGGTGGTCAGCAACACCGGCCCGCACCGGCCTATCACGGCGGGCAGCACGGATTTGCTGTCCACGTTTGTGGGGCAGGCCGGCATCGCGATAGAAAATGCGCGCTTTTACCAGGGCCAGGAGAACCGTTTCGCAGAACTGACAACGCTGTACGAGTTTTCCAGCACACTGGCGGCAACCTCGGGGGTGCAGACGGCGGCGGAGACTATCACCGAGCTTGCCGTCAAGATCACAGACAGCGATACCGGGCTGCTGCTGCTGTTTGATGCCGCCAAAGACGGGCTGAGCGCAATCCACTGGCACGGCGTGGAACCTGAGATGGGCCAGAGATTGAAATCATTTGCCTCGCCGGTGCCTGTCTCAGCGCAGGCGCGCGACATGCGCCTGCCGCGCCTGCTGTCGGGCGAGGATGCCGAGTCGACGCTGGGGCCGGAGTGGCGTCCCATCCGCATGCTGTTCATGCGCCAAAACCGGGCGGCGGCACTCATCCCGCTCATTGCAGACGATGAGCTGATTGGCTTTCTCGTGCTGGGCAAGCAAAGCGGCGAATACAGCAGCGGCGCGGTGAATTTGATTGCTGCCGCCTCGCAGCAGGCCGCTGCGGTGCTTGCCAATGCCCGGTCATATGAGCGTCGCATCGGGCAAAGGGAACTGGAACTCTCGGCCATCCGCGAGCTGATGCAGAAGCTGCGCGCGGCCACGGCACTGGACGAAGCGCTGGACTCAATACTGGACATTGTCGCAAGCCTGGTGTGGAGCGACGAGTCATGCCTGTTTACACTCAACGAGGACGGCAAAACACTCACTGTCCGGGCTGCGCGCGGGCCGGACTCGCAGGCGCGAGTGGGCCGGGATACGCTGGCCCTGGACGGCGACAGCATCGCCGCACGCGCCCTGCATGAGCGCACCGCCCTGATTGCCGCGCAGTCAGGCCGCCGCAAGGAGAACAACAACAGCGATGCGCCTTCGGAAATGGCGCTGCCGCTGCTTGTCGGCGACGAGATGATTGGGGTGCTGACCATGCGAAGCCAGTCGCGCAATATCTACAGCGAGGACAGCGTCAAGATGCTGCACCTGGTCACGTCGCAGGCGGCGACTATCTACCGCGAGATGAGCAGCCTGCGCACGCTGACCCGCTATACGGACAATATATTGCGCTCTATCGCGGCGGGCGTGATTACTATGGATAAGAACGGGTTTATCGTAACCTGGAACCGGCGGGCGGAAGAGATTATCAACCTGCGCGCGCACCAGATTGTCGGGCAGCACTACCGCGAGTTTATCCAAAGGATGCAGGTGGACGTGCCCGTCCGCAACGAGACTATGCGGATGGTGGAACTGACCGCCCAAACCGGCAAAGTGTTCACGCGCAACCAGCTTTGCTACCGTTCGCCGCAGGGCGAGGAGACCTATGTCAATCTTTCCGCGTCGCAATTGCGCTCGGAGGCGGGGGAATATCTGGGCATCGTGGTTGTGTTTGAAGACGTCACCAGCGAGTTCCAGATGAAAGAAGAAGTGGAGCGCGTGAGCAAGCTGGCGGAAACCGGGCAGCTTGCCGCCAATATCGCCCACGAATTGCGCAATCCATTGTCGTCAATCAAGGGCGCGGCCCAGCTTTTGCGCTCCGAGCTGCCTGCCGACTATGTGGCTCAGCACGGCGAGTTCCTGGACATTATTGTGGATGAGGTCAATGGCCTCAATCGCATGACCACTGAGTTTTTAGAGTTCAGCCGTGTCACGCCGCCCGAGATGCGTCAGGTTGATCTCAATGCGCAGGTCTTGCGCTTGCTGCAATTCATGCAGACTTATCTTGGCAGCCATGAAGTGACGGTAATCCCTGCCCTGGATGACGACCTGCCTTTGCTGTTCATAGACAAGGGGCAGATTGAGCAGGTGATGAAGAACATTGTCATCAATGCTGCGCAGGCCATGCCGCATGGTGGCTACCTGACCATCGGAACGCGCCACTTTGCCGCCACCGACATTGTGGAATTGTCGTTTACCGATACGGGCAACGGCATCCCGCCAGACAAGATGGAAAAGATATGGACGCCGTTCTTTACCACCAAAACCAAGGGCACGGGCCTAGGCTTAGCCATTGCGCGCAAGATTGCCGAAACCCACGGCGGACGCTTGTCGGTGCGCACCACGCCCGGCGAGGGGTCTACATTCACCCTGCACCTGCCGGTCAATCCCCTGCACCCCGAAATGATGTCCCACGCCCGCGCCGAGATTACCGAGCAGCGCAGCGACACGCCGGGCGCGCTGTATGAAGCCCGCGCTTCTTATGCGCCCTCTTAACATAATTCTATTCAGAAGGCAGTACCCGTTGTATGAGCAGTACCATCGCATCTCCCAAAACCGACAGCAAGGCGAGTGAAGCCGCCAAAAAGACGCTGCTGATTGCCGATGATGGACCTAATATCCGGCGCATCCTGCAAGCTATCTTTGTCAAAGACGGCTATGATGTCCATGTCGCCGAGAATGGCGTTCGCGCGCTGGAAGTGGCCGCCGCGCAGCCTGTTCACCTCTTAATTACCGACCTGATTATGCCCGATATGAACGGGGTGGAGCTTCTGCAAAAGATCAAGCAGCGCCAGCCCCATGTCACTGCGATTATGATTACCGCCTATGCCACCATCAAAACCTGCGTGGACGCCATGCACTACGGCGCGTCAGATTATATCACCAAGCCTTTTGACGTAGACGAGATACGCGCCGTAGTGAAACGCGCCCTTGCCCGCGCGCAGGAAGCGCAGCGCGCGGCCCTCGGCGGCCCGGCTGCCAAGCGCGACATGCCCCAAATGGACGCGGCCATCAGCCCGGCCATGCGCGAAGTCAACAAAACAGTGGCCCGCGCAGCCGCCTCGCGCGCCACTGTGCTGGTGCGCGGCGAAAGCGGAACGGGCAAGGAGCTGGTTGCCCGCGCCCTGCATGAGCAGTCCGAGCGCGCCCATGAGCCGTTTGTCGCCGTCTCGTGTGCCGCGTTGTCCGAGACATTGCTGGAAAGCGAGCTGTTTGGGCATGAGAAGAACGCCTTTACGGGCGCGGCGACTGAACGCAAGGGCCGCTTTGAGATGGCCCATGGGGGAACTCTCTTTTTAGACGAAATCGGCGATGTGCCGCTGCCTGTCCAGATCAAATTGCTGCGGGTTTTGCAGCAGCGCGAGTTTGAGCGGGTCGGGGGCACAAAAACAATCAAAGTGGACGTGCGCGTGGTCGCCGCCACCAATGCTGACCTGGAAAAGCTAATTACCGAGGGCAAGTTCCGCGAAGATTTATACTATCGTCTTCATGTTATCCAGATTGGGCTGCCTCCTTTACGCGAGCGTACCGAAGACATTCCCATGCTGGTAGACGGTTTTCTGCGCAAGTTCAATGCGGAAAACGACACCCATTTGTCGTCGGTAGACCCCGCGGCCCTGCACTGCCTGGTGGAATATCCCTGGCCCGGCAACGTGCGCGAGCTGGAAAACGCCGTGGAACGCTGCGTCGTGCTGGCTGACCGCGATGCCCAAACACTCACCCCGGACCTGCTGCCCGGCGTGATCCGCGACCAGGTGGCTTGCTGACAGCCTGTTTTAGCCTGCCGCTTTGCGGCGTTGCCTGCGCCTGTCCATCGCGTTTTCTCTGCATCCTGAGCCTGTACCAACGACGGAAGAAATCGTTCCGTCGTTGGTATGCGCTGGAAACGCTTTGGCAATGCCGATAGAAACAGAGCAGGAGGCCCCTGGCAGCAAAGGACAGCCCTCACCCCCCAACCCCCTCTCCCGCAAGCGGGCGAGGGGGAGCCAGAGTATATCTTTTCTGACCCTCGCCCGCTTGCGGGAGAGGGTGGCATTCCTATGCCGGGTGAGGGCAGTCCGGGTGGCGCGAAGTGCTGGGTGAGGGCTTCCTCTCTCCTTCATGCTCCCCAAACTTTCTACCATTCCAAATGAGACACTCCCGCCGACGCCTCCTGGTTGCATCGCGCCTTGTTTGGGCAGTATAATAAGAGGCAGAGAGCGGGGGCGGCAGTCAAATGGCGGGAACAAAGAAGTATCAAACGGCGATTGCCTGGCTCCGGCGGGATTTGCGCGTCAATGACAACGCGGCTTTGCACCATGCCTGCCTCGCGGCAGAGCAGGTCGTGCCGCTGTTTATCCTGGACGAAACTATTCTGCGCAGGCCGGATACGGGCGCGGCGCGGGTGGCCTTCCTGCTGGATGCTCTGCGTGTTCTGGACACAAACCTTCAGGCGCGGGGCGGCAGATTGGTGGTGCGCGAGGGCAAAACTCCCGACGCATTAATACAAGCCGTCCAAGACTTTGGGGCCGAAGCCGTGTTCCATCACCGCGAATATGAGCCGTTCGGCATGTCCCGCGATGCCAAAGTCAAAGACGCACTTGGGGCAAACGGGACGGCCCTGGAAACATTCAAAGACGTGGCCTTGTTTGAGGCCGGGGAGATTATCTCGCACGGCGGGCATCCCTACACGGTGTTTTCGCCGTACAAGCGTGTCTGGTTTGATAAGCCTGCCGATGCTCCCCTGCCCGCTCCGGCCCAGATCGCCGTGCCCAGCAGCGCAAGCGGGATTGCCATCCCCAGCGCGGACATTTTGTCTTTCCAAACGAAGCAGACCTTTGCGTGCGGGGGCGAGGCTGCCGCCCAGGGCTTGCTGCGCGAGTTTCTGCAAAACAAAGTGGGCGACTACGGTGCGGAGCGCGACCTGCTGGCCCACGACGGCACATCGCGGCTGTCCCGGCACCTGCACCTGGGCACTTTAGGCATGCGCACCATGGTGAACGCCGTCCGGCAGGTGGCCGGCAAGGGCCAGGGCAAGCCCAATCCGAGCCGCGAAGCGCAGGCCGAACACCAGACAGCGGGCGGCGGGGCGTCATCGTTCCTCAGTGAAATGGCGTGGCATGACTTTTATCTGCAAATCCTGGCCGAGTTCCCCCATGTCGCTGGGAGTGCGTTTCGCCCGCAGTTTGATGCCCTAGAGTGGGAAAACAACGAGGCTTTGTTTGAGGCATGGAAGCAGGGGCAGACGGGCTACCCGATTGTGGATGCCGCCATGCGCCAGTTGAACTCGGAAGCGTGGATGCACAACCGGGGCCGCATGATTGTCGCGTCGTTCCTCACCAAAGACCTGCTCATTGACTGGCGGTGGGGCGAGCGCTACTTTATGGAGCAGCTTGTGGACGGCGACCAGGCGGCAAACAACGGCGGCTGGCAGTGGGCGGCGGGAACGGGCACAGACGCGCAGCCGTTCTTCCGCATCTTCAACCCAACATTGCAGGGCGAGAAGTTCGACCCGGACGGCGCGTACGTGCGGCGCTGGGTGCCCGAACTCGCCCGAGTGCCCACAGCCCAAATCCACGCGCCCTGGAAGCTGTCGCCCGCCGAGCGCGAGCATCTGGGGTGCGCGGGCTACCCTCTTCCCATTGTGGACCACGCCGCCCAGCGCGCCAAAGCGCTGGCGATGTACCAGAAAGCTGTCCTGCCCCAATGACAGGCCGCGCCGCTCCCCAATCCTTTTCCCGCTTTGTATTGGCTCGCCAGGCATGGCAGGCCCTCTGCGCAGGCTTATGGCTCGCGCTTGGTATTGGCTGGGCGTGTCCTGCTCACGCGGCTCCTGTCTCGGCGCGCCCGGATGTGCTGATCCTGGTGTATGCCTTGTCGTCGGGCCAGGGGCAGGTGGGCGTCACCTACCCCACGGTTGTGCCGCACGCGCAGGCGCAGCGCGACCTCAAGGCATTGCAGGCAGAAACAGGGTGGCGCTTCACCGGAGTCAAGATTACCGACCAGTTGCCTCCTATTCAGAACGCCCGAAGCAAGATGACCGGCCTGGAATGCACAGTCTTGGGCGCATTGACCCCGCGCTCGGACACGCTGGAAGTCGCGCCGTTTGTCAACGCATTCCGGGGCTACCATCAGATTGGGCTGACTTATTTCACCGAGCCAGGCTTTGGGTTCCAGGGACTGCGCGACTATGCCGATAATCATGTGCAGATTGCGATGATCCAGCACGGCACCACGTTCTCGTACCAGATTGTCGTGCGCGACCCGCACTTTGGCAGGCTGAGCCTGCCGCGCTACCAGATGCCGCCCGGACAGGCGCGCTCAGTCGGCGCGGGAAGCGAGGCCCGGAAAGCCGTGCGTCCCTGGCTGGTGGTCTTGGTGCTGATCGCCGCCCTAGGCGCGGGGGCCATTGTGTACAGCCTTCTGGCGCGGCAGATATGAATTGGATTATGAGATATGAGTTGAAATGTGAGATGTGACCGGCGCGGGCATAGCCGCCCCTATCGCCGGGGGACAGATGTGAAAGGAACTAAAGAACTATGACCAAACTAGATACGCTGCTCAGGTCGGCGGCGGAAAAGAAAGCGTCCGACTTGTTTGTCAAGGCGGGCAGCCCGCCCGCCATGCGCCTGAACGGGCGCGTAATCGTGCAGGACGGCCCGCCGCTCACGCCGGACGATACGCGCAATCTCGCGTACAGCGTCATGACGCATGAGCAGATCGGGCGCTTTGAGCACCGGCACGAGCTGGACATCGCGTTTGAGCTCCCCGGCATCACGCGCATTCGGGCCAACATTCACCAGCAGCGCGGCTCCATTGGCCTGGTCTGCCGACTGGTGCCGCTGAAGATATACTCGCTGGAGCAGCTTGGCATGCCGCCGGTCTTGTCCGAAATGACCAGGGCGCGGCAGGGCTTAATTCTGGTCACCGGGCCGACGGGTTCGGGCAAGTCTACCACACTGGCGGCGATGATTGACCTGATTAACTCGTCGCGCCAGTGCAACATCATTACGGCGGAAGACCCGATAGAGTTTGTGCATCCCGACAAGCAAAGCATTGTCTCGCAGCGCGAGATTGGCCTGGACACAGACTCATTCATGGACGCCATGAAGTATATGATGCGCCAGAACCCCGACGTGATCATGGTGGGCGAGATGCGCGACATTGAAACAATGAATGTTGGCCTCGCCGCTGCCGAGACAGGCCACCTGGTGTTCTCCACGCTGCACACATCATCGGCGGCAGAGACTTTAGACCGCATCATCAACATGTTCCCCCCGCAAGACCGGGACATGGTGTGCCTGCGGCTGGCAGGCTCGCTGAAAGGCGTTGTCTCGCAAAAGCTGCTGCCGCGCACCGACGGCACAGGCCGCGTCGCGGGCATTGAGATTATGGTGGTGACGCCCACCATCTCCAAGCTGATTGAAGAAGGACGCGCCTCGCAATTGTATGGCGCCATCGCCGAGGGCAACTTCTGGGGCATGCAGACCATGAACCAGTGCCTGCTGAAGTTCTTCCGTGCGGGCCTGATTGCCGAGGAGGAGGCCCTGCACAATGCCGGCAATGTTACCGAAATGAAGCAGATGGTGCGCCGCCCCTAAGCCTCTCTTGTACTGTTGACACAAAGCAAGGGCCGTGCCTCTAGAGGCACGGCCCTTGCTGTTGGTTGTTCGCTTACCGGCGGCGGCCTTTGGGCGCGCGGCGCTGGCTGCCCTGCCCCCCCGCCACGGGTTCGGGCGCACCAGCCTCGCCCATGCCATCCTCGTCCGCACCCTGCATCAGCATCGGGCGGATTTGGGGGCCTTGCGGCGCCTGCGGCTCCAGGCTGATCTGGATATGGGACATGATGCGCACGACTTCTTCCTGCACCGACCCAAGCATCTGCTGGAACATGTCGTAGGCTTCCTTTTTGTAGATAACTTTGGGGTCAACGCCTGAGTAGCCGCGCCACGTGATGCCCTCGCGCAGATAGTCCATGTTGGACAAGTGCTCCATCCAGTGCCGGTCCAATGCGCCCAGCGTGACCTGACGCTCCAGGTTGCGCATCTCAGCCTGCCCGTCTTCCGGCCCCAGGCTTTCAATAAAGTGCGCTTCTTTGTCGGCATACGAGCGCTCGGCGGCCTCCGTGATCAAGCCCTCTATCTCTGACCGGGACTTGTTCTTTAGTTCATCCAAGGCGACATAGTTCGCGAGAGGAAATGTCTGATTGAGGCTGTCGTACAGTCCGTCCAAATCCCACTCGTCGCTGGCGACACTGTCCGGCGCATAGTGGTTCAGGTCGGCCTGCACCGAGTCTACTAAATAGCCGACTACCGTGTCGTGCAGGTCTGCCCCCTCCATGACCTGGCGGCGCTGGCCGTAGATAGTCTCGCGCTGCACGTTCATGACGTCGTCATAGTCCAGCACGTTCTTGCGCTGGTCAAAATGGTGCATCTCCACTTTCTTCTGCGCACGCTCAATCATTTTGGACAGTATAGGGGCATCAATCGCCTGGTCTTCCGTCCAGCCTGCCAGCATCGGGTTGTTTGCTTTGTCGCCGAACAAGCGCCACAATTCATCTTCCAGCGAGACAAAGAAACGCGACTGGCCAGGGTCGCCCTGACGGCCCGCGCGCCCCCGGAGCTGGTTGTCAATGCGCCGCGACTCATGGCGCTCGCATCCTAGAATTGCCAGCCCGCCCAGCGTGCGCACTTCGTCCGCTTCCGCCTGGTGCTGCGCGCTGCCTTTCTCGCCTGCCGGTGTCAGCCCGACAATCGGCTTGCCGCCGCGCCGGTATTGATATGTGTCTTCCTCGCCCTCGCCTGCCTCGTCGCCGACCAGGCTGCCGCCCAGCAGAATATCCACGCCGCGCCCGGCCATGTTGGTGGCGATTGTCACTGTGCCTTTGCGCCCGGCCTCAGAAACAATCTTGGCTTCTTTTTCGTGCGACTTGGCGTTCAGGATGTTGTGCGGGATACCGTGCGTCAGGCCTTCCTCTAGGTAATGCTTGTTGGCGGGCGCGACTTCCAGCAGCTTTGCCAGCGCGTCAATGTTGCGCGGGTCTTTCATGGATGTGGGCACGTCAAAATGCCGGGCGGCTTCCACCAATTTGCCCGCCGTCAGCGTCGGCAGCTTCTGGTTGAGCAACACGCTCCACTCGGCGTACTTGGCCTTGTCCAGCCCCTTGGCATGCTCCAGCTTGTCGCGCAATATATCCACCAAGCCGAGCATTTCCAATCTGTCAAAGCGCAAGCGCTCGGAAACGCGCTCGCTCATCTCTACGGAACGCGTGCCGACCAACACTGGCTGCTGCTTGGCGTACATGGACAATATCTCGCGCGCCAGCCCGCGCAGCTTGGCTTCCTCGGACTTGAAAATCACGTCGGCGAGGTCTTTGCGGACCATCTCCCGGTTGGTGGGGACGCTGACAACGTCCAGCGCGTAGATTTTGCGGAACTCGTCTTCCTCGGTCTTGGCCGTGCCGGTCATGCCACCCAGCTTTGGATAAAGCCGGAACAGGTTCTGGAACGTGATTGTGGCGAGCGTTTGGTTCTCGTTTTCAATCTTGACCCCTTCTTTGGCTTCCACGGCTTGATGCAGGCCGTCCGACCATCTTCGCCCGAACATCAGGCGTCCGGTGAACTCGTCAATGATAACAACTTCGTCTTTGCCTTCCTCGTTCTTCTTGACCAGGTAGTCAATGTCTCGCTTGTAGCACGCGTGGGCGCGCAGGCCCGCATTGGCGTGCTGCATGAGCGACAGGTTTTCCGGGTCGCTGAGGTTCTGCACATTGAGCGCTAGCTCCACGCGCCGCTGGCCGTCATCGGTGAACGTCGCCGTTTTCTGCTTTTCCTCAATCTTGTAATCCCGCTCTTCTTTAAGCTGGCGGATAATGCGGTCCATCTTGCCGTACAGCTCGCTGGACGCTTCCGCCTGCCCTGAAATAATCAGCGGAGTGCGGGCTTCATCAATGAGAATGGAGTCCACTTCGTCCACAATCGCGAACATCAGCTCCGGCTGGGCAAGCTCCTGCCCCGGCTGCGTCAGATTGTCGCGCAGATAGTCAAAGCCGTACTCGTTGTTGGTGCCATACGTGACATCGCAGTCATACGCCTGCCGCCGGCTGGCGATTGGGCGCGCGAAGTCGTAGCGCGGGTCGGGGTGCCGGAACTCCGGGTCGTAGATGTATGTGCCGCCCGAGTCGCCGGTTTCGGGACTTTGGCCTTGAATGATGCCTACGGACAAGCCCAAGAAGTGGTACAGCGGCCCCATCGCCACCGCCCCGACTTTGCTCAGGTAGTCGTTGACGGTGATTAAGTGTACGCCATGCCCGGTGAGCGCATTCAGGTACATCGGCAGCGTCGCCGTCAATGTTTTGCCCTCGCCGGTCTTCATTTCCGCAATGCGCCCGTCGTGCAGCACCATGCCGCCGATTAATTGCACGTCAAACGGGCGCATCTTCAGCGTCCGCGCTCCGGCTTCGCGCACAACCGCAAACGCCTCCACGAGCAGCGGGTCTAGGGCCGCATCTGAAACCACGCGCTTTTCGTCGCGCTCCAGTTGTTCCCATGTTTTGCCGCGCTTCTCGCATTCCGAAGCGATTGTCTCTTGGACGCCCGCCTTGAACTCGGTTGTCTTGGCCCGCAGTTGTTCGTCTGTCAATGCCTTGATGCTTGGCTCCAAAGCGTTGATTTTGTCCACCGTTTTGCGGTACTTCTGAATGTCCCGCTCGTTGCCGTCAAATAAGTTTTTAAGAAAGTTCATCGTTTCCATTCGCCTTTCGCCCCATTCATAGGAGGCGGCACAACCCGTCGCGCCGGACGTTGCCGCCCCGCGCCGCTTCTATCATTGCAAAATCAAAGGGGAAGGATTAAGGCGCGCGAGGGCCATACGGGGATGCCCAAACACTCTGCCGACGCGTGGCGGTGCTGCGGGCAAACGTTGGCGCGGTCACCCCCTGCGCCAGACGCGACTGGCAGCACGGCAGCAGCAGACCGTGCACCGCCGGGGCCGAAAGCGCCTGCGGACGGTTCTGCGCCCGCAGCGCGGCAGAACGCGGCACGGCGCGAACGCCATACACCGCCTGTCCCGGCACCGGAGGCAGGGCATGCACATAAGGCATCCACCCGGCAAGAGCCGGAGCCGCCGACAGCAGAATATGCAGTTGTACCCACGTCTGCAAAAGCATAAGTTTAGTATAACATAGACGCGCCGCGCCTGTCAAAAAGTTCCGCCGGGCTGGCGCTGGCGTTTCTTAGGGATTGCGTAGGCTTAGGCAGAGCATACCAACGACGGACGGTGTTGTTCCGTCGTTGGTTCGCGCTGGGCACGCCTTAGAAAAGCATGAGCCACGCCCGCGCCGCGCTGTTACAATAACAAAAAAACGACACGCCTAGTTTCCGGCCCAGCGCTTGAATACCAAAGTCGCGTTGTGCCCGCCGAAGCCGAACGAATTGGACAGGGCGATTTCCACCTGCTGCTTGCGGGCTTTGTTCGGCACAAAGTCTAAGTCGCCGCACTCAGGGTCGGGGTCTTCCAGGTTGATTGTCGGCGGGAGGATGCCGTTTTTCAGGGCCAAAACAGTGGCAATCGCCTCCACAGCCCCTGCCGCGCCCAGCAGATGCCCGGTCATGGATTTGGTGGAGGAAATGGCAAGCCTGCGGGCATGGTCGCCAAAGGCAGTGCGCGTCCCCTGCATTTCCAGGGGGTCGCCAGACGGGGTACTCGTCGCGTGGGCGTTGACATAACCCACCAACTCAGGCGTAATGTCGGCGTCTTGAAGGGCGGCCACAATCGCCTGCCCCACGCCGCGCCCTTCGGGAGCGCCATGCACGAGGTCATAGGCATCATTGCTCGTGCCGTACCCGATAATCTCGGCATGGATGTGCGCGCCGCGCGCGAGGGCGGTGTCCAGCGCTTCCAAGACGACAATGCCGCTGCCTTCACCCAAAATAAAGCCGTCGCGATTTTTGTCAAACGGACGGGAGGCGTGGGCGGGGTCATCGTTGCGCTTGGTCATCGCGCGCATGTTGGAAAAGCCCGCCATCGCGAGCGGCGTGATGGCCGCTTCCGAGCCGCCCGCAAGAGCCGCATCCGCCGCGCCGCGCCGGATTGTGTCAAACGCATCGCCAATGGAGTTGGAACTTGTGGCGCACGCGGTGACAGCGCACTCGCTCGGCCCCTGCGCGCCAAAGCGGAGGGCCACCTGCCCGGCGGCGATGTTTGCAATCATCATGGGGATAAAAAATGGGCTGACGCGACCAAGGCCGCCTTCCATCAGCTTGGTGTGCTGGTCTTCCAGCGTGGCGATGCCGCCGATGCCGCTGCCGATAAACACGCCCACACGGGCACGGTTCGCGTCATCAATCGTGAGATTAGCATCTGAAACGGCCATTTGCGCGGAAGCAATGGCAAACTGGCAGAACCGATCCATGCGCTTAGCATCTTTGCGCTCCAAATAGTCTTCCGGGCGAAAGCCTTCCACCTGCGCGGCGATGCGCGTAGCAATCGCCGAGCAGTCAAAGTGCGTGACATTAACCACCCCGCTGCGCCCGGCCAGCAGTCCCTGCCAAAACTCGTGCGCCCCAATGCCGATGGGCGTGACTGCCCCCAGCCCCGTGACCACAACCCTGCGATTTTGTCTCATAACCTATCCTACTGCGCGCCCAGCGCCTGCCAAAAACGCGCACAAAAAAAGCCCGCCCGCCAAAGGCGGGCGGGCTTGGTTTAGGGGGGCACAAGCCCAGCCTTACTTTGCCTTGTCGTCTATATAAGTTACTGCTTCCTGGACAGTGGTAATTTTCTCCGCGTCCTCGTCGGGGATTTCAACGTCGAATTCCTCTTCCAGGCCCATGACCAGCTCCACAACGTCCAGCGAATCCGCGCCCAGATCGTCCACAAACGAGGCTTGCGGCGTCACTTCGTCCTCGGCAACATCTAGCTGCTCCACGACGACCTTCTTTACGCGATCAAATGTTGACATGTCCTGCTCCTCCATCATGCTACTAAAATATGCTAAAATATGCGCTCGTAAACTGTTAAATAATCATTCCGCCGTCCACGGTCAATGTCTGCCCGGTCATGTAATCCGATGCTGACGAACACAGGAAAACAACAACCCCCGCCACGTCTTCGGGTGTCCCCAGCCGCCCTGCCGGGACATTCTTCACGATGCCTTTTTTAACGTCCTCGCTCAACGTGCGGGTGAGAGCGGTTTCAATAAAGCCCGGCGCGACCACGTTGATCTGGATATTGCGGCTGCCGACTTCCTTCGCCACCGAACGGGTCATGCCAATAATCCCAGCTTTAGACGCGGAATAGTTTGCCTGGCCGGGATTGCCGATAAGCCCCATCACCGAAGCAATGTTGACAATCTTGCCCCGCCGCTGCTTCACCATCGGCTTCAGAGCCGCGCGCGTCATCAGAAACGTGCCTTTAAGGTTGCCATTCAGCACGGTATCCCAGTCGGCTTCGCTCATGCGCATTGTGAGAGCATCGCGGGTCGTACCGGCATTGTTGACTACTATATCCAAACCGCCCCAGGTTGTCAAGACCTGGGTGACGAAAGTTTCCACCTGAGCGGCATCCGCCACATCGCACTGAGCACTGATTGCCTGACGGCCTAGGGCACGGATTTCCTGCGCAACAGCTTCCGCACCCAGGAGTGAAGAATGCCCTGCCACAGCCACATCTGCGCCGGCCTCAGCAAGGGCCAATGCAATCGCGCGTCCAATGCCGCCACCGGACTTGCTGATCCCGGTCACAATAGCCCTTTTATCCACCAGGAGCATAGTCACGCTGGTTATCTTATCCCTTGCTGAACACCCATCATATCTATGCAGGCTTGGACACCTGCATAATCGCTTGCGCTGCCTATTACAGCAGTTGGTGCAATTCGCTTCATTAGTCCAGACAGCACAGTCCCCGATCCCACTTCAAAAAACCGATCATACCCATCCTGAACCAGCCGCTGCATCGATTCTTCCCACCGCACGGAATGGTCAATCTGAACGGCTAAATGGGTGCGTATATCGTCGGCAGAGTGCTCATAGTCTGCGGTGACATTGGCAACAACAGGGACACGCGCCTGGTTGATAGCCGTATCAAGCAAAACGTGTGTCATTGCCTGCGCGGCCTTGTTCATCAAGCGCGAGTGGAAAGCCCCTGACACATTCAGAGAAACCACGCGCCGTGCGCCGCATGTTTTGAGAGCCTCCATCGCCGCCGCCACGCCGGAAGCTTCTCCTGAGATAACAACCTGCCCGCCACCATTGAAGTTTGCGACCTGCACCTGACCTGCACCGGCCTGCTCGACGTGCGCGCACACCTCGGACACATGCTCACCCGGCAAACCCAGCACAGCGGCCATTGTCCCCGGAGCGGACTCGCCGGCAAAGTACATTTCATGCGCCCGCCGCTGCACAAGTTTCAGCCCTGTTTCCAAGGAAAGGGCACCTGCCGCAACCAAGGCTGCATATTCCCCAACCGAGTGCCCCGCAGCAGCATCGGGAGGCGGAGCGCCTGCTTCTTCCAAGGCCCGCAAGGCTGCCACAGAGGTGACGAACAACGCAGGCTGCGCATTCAGCGTGTCACGCAGCGTATCCTCCGGCCCATAAAAGCAGACCGTGCTAATCTTCATACCCAGGATGTTATCCGCCTCGTCAAACACGCGCAAAGCCGCCGGGCAATGCGCGCACAGGTCGGCCCCCATGCCGACTGATTGCGAACCTTGACCAGGAAACAGATAAGCCAATTTGCCCATGAAGTCAGCATCCCCACCGCAGGACGTTGGCCCCCCAGGTCAGGCCTGCTCCAAAGCCTACCAGTACAACTAAACTGCCATCATGGATGCGTCCCGCACGCACTGCCTCATCTAGAGCAAGCGGGATAGAGGCTGCCGAGGTGTTGCCATAACGGTCGAGGTTCACAAACACTTTTGACATAGACAAACCCATTCGATGCGCCGCTTTTTCAATGATGCGGATATTAGCCTGATGAGGGATGAATAAGTCTACATCACTGGTCTGAAGGCCAACAGAAGCCACGGCTTGTGCCGCTGCCTCGCCCATAATCGTGACGGCAAACTTGTATACTTCTTTGCCGTTTTGATAGAGACACCCCGTTTCTTTGGAAACATGAAGCAAAGAAGCGCCAGTACCATCCGCCCCTAGAACGCCGCCCAAATACCCTCGCCCTTCCGAAACTGTTCCTAGCACTGCCGCTCCTGCCCCATCGCCGAACAAAACCGCAGTGGCACGATCCTGCCAGTCTAGAATGCGTGAGAAAGTCTCCGCCCCAACAACAAGCACTTTGCTGTGAGCACCCGTTCGCACCATCTGCGCGCCTATGTGAAGCGCGTAAGCGAAGCCTGCACACACAGCGCCAACGTCAAAAGCCGCCGCCTGCGTTGCGCCAAGCCTCGCTTGTACGAGTGCCGCCGTAGAAGGAAAAGAGCCTGGATGATCCGGCGTGGAAGTCGCGACAATGATCAGGTCAAGGTCTACGGCTGCAAGCCCACTTGCAATCAGCGCCCGCTCTGCCGCCGCGAATGCCAAATCGGAGGTAAAGATGCCTGGCTCAAGGACTCGGCGCTCCCGAATGCCGGTGCGCGAATATATCCATTCGTCCGATGTTTCTAATCGCTGAGCAAGGTCATCATTGGTAACAATCTGGGGGGGAGCAAAAGACCCGGTGCCCCAAATGCCTGCCTGGCGTAGGTGCTGGCTCATTGGCGGCTGCCTAAGGCGGGAAGAGCCTGACGAACAGCTTCCACGTAGCCGCTTTGCGCGACTGTGAGAGCCGCACGCAAGCCGCTCGCTATCGCTTTGGCATGCGACCTACCATGCCCAATAATGGACACGCCATTGATGCCAAGCAGAGGAGCACCGCCTGTCTCAGCATAGTCAATGCGCTGCAGCAGCTTGCCTAAGAGCGGCTTGAACAACGTACGCGTTTCTTCTGAGTAGGAGGCCTCGCCTAATTCTTTGCGCAGCAAGGAAACGATAAACTCCGCCACGCCCTCTCCGCTTTTGAGCAGGATATTGCCCGCAAACCCATCACACACGACGACATCCGCCGCGTGCTCAAAAACATCTTTGCCTTCCACATTGCCGACAAAGTTGAGTTGGCTGTCTTGCAAAATCGGATAAACAGCTTTGGTTAGCTCGTTCCCCTTGCCTGCTTCGCCGCCGATATTTAGCAAGCCTACTTTGGGGGAAGCTTTGCCCAGAACTTTCTCTGCGTAAAGCGAGCCAAGCAGTGCCCATTGCAGTAAGTTCTGCGGAGACGAGTCAACGTTTGCCCCTGCGTCAAGCATAAGTGTCTGGCCCAGGCGCGTCGGCAGTGTCGCGGCGATTGCGGGCCGATCAATGCCAGAAACACGTCCGATATCCAGCATAGCGACTGCCATGGCCGCTCCGGTATTGCCCGCGCTGAATGTCGCCTGCGCTTCACCGGACTTTACCATTTGCCCAGCGATTACCAACGATGACTTTCGTTTTCTGCGAACTGCTGTGGCCGGATGTTCGTCCATTGCAATTGCATCCGGGGCATGCTGTACCACAACGTTAGCGAGACTTGCCTGCTGCCGCTCTAGCTCTGCCTGCAACTGAGGCTCGTCTCCAACCAGTGCAAAAGTGCAGCTTGGGTACTCTTTCGCGGCGAGGCAAGTGCCTTTGACAACCTCAAGCGGCGCAAAGTCTCCGCCCATGGCATCCACGGCAATCAATGTCGTCATCGCCTGCGGCCTATTCTTCCACCGCGTCTTTTTCTTTGACGATGATAGCCTGCTTGCCATCATAAAACCCGCATTCGGGGCAGGCATGATGGTCCAGCCGGTATTGGAAAACAGGGCAGCCGCCGCGCTGCGAGGCAATCGGGCAAACATTGGTTCGGGCTAATGTAGGCGGGGTTAATTTATAATGGGTGCGGCGCTTGCGGGTTCGCTGGTTGGAATGTCTACGCTTCGGCAGTGGCATGGCAGGGCGTTCTCCTCAATCTTTGCTTTGTCTTGTTTTGTAGTTATCTTCAATCATTAAGCAGCTTGGACAAATCCCGAAACGGTGAGTTTTGGTAAATGTCCTCGTCGCTCGTTTCTTTTTCCTGAACCGGGATACCGGGGCAGGCCTCGCGGCACAGTGGCTGGAGCGGGCTTGCAAGCAGGGCAGCCTGGCGAATTAAAACATCAAGGCACAGCACTTTGCCTTCAAAGGCGCGCCCAATTTCTTCTTCTACAACTTGCGGCGTTTTGTCGTGATGCGGCGCGTCTTCCACGATTTTGAGGTCAAAGTTCTCCTCAAGCATCATGTCAATCGGGACGCGCACGGAGCGCAGGCAGCGGCTGCATTCCAGTTCCGTGACTGTTTGGATCGGCCCCCGAATCAGCAGCATTGTGCCTGTGTTGGTAACAGCAACACGCCCTGTGATAGGCGCGACATATTCAACATCTTCATCGGTGAACGGCGGCTCGTGTATTTCCAGCACCTGGTGCATTCCCGGTGTCCGCAACACTTCCGCCATATCAAAATGCAGCATGGCTGATCGCTCCTCCCATGTAGCGGGAGTTCCCGCTGGCTTTCTCCGGCACAGGGCTTTAGTTTACCCCATGATTGGTGAAAACGGGACATAGCAGCAGCACAAAAACTACTCAGATCAGCGCCGCGCTCCGGCAAGCTCAGGGTTCGGCTGTCGCCCGTTGGCAATCTGCCCGTTGCCCTGCACAGCAGGAGGAGCGGGCGCGACACTCACCCGCTGATCGAGTTTGCTGCGCCCGCGCTGGATTGTCGCCATCAGCTCGCCGACGTGGTGCTCCAAGTCGGCCATCACCCCATGCGCATATTCATCCGCGCCGTGCCGCAAATCCCGTGCCTCGCGCTCGGCTGTCACAATTGTTTCTTTGGACTCGTGCTCGGAAGCGGCGATAATCTCATGCGCTTGCGCAGTGGCAAGACGAACCACCTCGCTCTGACTAATCATTTTTTGCGCCTGCTGGTGCGCTTCCGCGAGCATCTGCTCCGCTTTTTGGCGTGCCTCACCGACGATCTGCTTGGCGCTGGCTTCCGATGCCAGCGACATCTTGTTGGCCTGTGCTTCCGCATCCCGCACCAGGCGCTCTGCCGTCACGCGCGACTCGCGGCTGATTTGCTCGGCTTCGGCCTGCGCCTCTTCCAGCGTCTGCGTGGCCGCCTCGCGCGCACCGTCCACGATCTGCTCGCTTTCCGCAGTGACACGGCTTGCTTTTTTTACTTCATCTGGCAGCGAGGCCCGGATTTTGTTGGTCAAATCCAGCACCGTATCGCTGTCAATGTGTTGATAGCCTAAAAAAGACCAGTTGCCTTCAAATTGGCTTTCCAGTTCGTTTAGAAGTTTAAGAATGTCCATGGTAATCCCCTATCTCCGGGTGAATTATTGCTCGTAAATAAATGCTTGTATTAGAATGATGGTTTCACGCAGCCAGGCAAACTAACTTTTTGTAAACTTTGCGTGCAGAAATGGCAAAACGGCGGGCGGCACAAGCCCCGTGACATCCCCGCCTAGCCTGCCGATTTCTTTGACAATGCTGGACGAGAGGTAGGAATGCTCCGCACTCGTCATCAGAAACACGGTTTCTACATTCGGCTGCAAGTGTCGGTTAAGCAGTGCCATCTGGAACTCATACTCAAAGTCGGAGACAGCACGCAGGCCTTTAACGATCACCTGCGCGCCGATACGCATGGCATAGCTGACAAGCAGCTCATCCGAAAGCTTTTCTACCTGCACGTTTGGCAAATAGCCGCAGGCTTGGTGCAGCATGTCCACCCGCTCGTCTGCCGTGAAGAGCGGCTGCTTGCCTGAATTGGCTGCGACCAGCACCACCACAGTTTCCATCATTCCCGCCGCCCGCGTGATAATGTCAAAGTGCCCACTTGTGACCGGGTCAAACGAGCCTGGATAAATTGCAAGCATAAGCCTAGTTTTGTGATTCTATTTTTTGTAGTCCTAATTTGCCGTCAAGCCGGTCATGTGCTTCAGCCGCGTTTTGACTTCGGCTTTAAGGGCCGCATGTTCCGGCAAAGCCAGCCTCGCATCCCGCTCCAGCAAGGCAATCGCTTCTTCGCGTGCCTCTTTGAGCGTGGGCACATCGCGCAGCACATCCACAAACGGCAGCAGGGTCAGGCCGGATTGCCGCGTGCCGTAAAAGTCGCCCGGCCCGCGCAGCTTTAGGTCTTCCTCAGCAATCAGGAACCCATCGGTTGTCTGCGCCATTGTCTGCAATCGCGCCGATCCATCATCGGTTTTGGGGTCGCCGATCAGCAGGCAGTACGACTGCGTGTCGCCGCGCCCCACCCGTCCGCGCAATTGGTGGAGCTGGGCCATCCCAAACCGCTCGGCATCCTCAATGACTATCACAGACGCATTCGGCACATCCACGCCGACTTCTATCACCGTGGTAGACACCAGCAGATGCAAAGCCCGATCACGGAACCGGGTCATAGTTTCTTCTTTTTCAGTCGGCTTCATCTGCCCGTGCAGCAGCCCCACCTGGAAGTCGGGAAACACATGTGTCTGCAAATGCGCGGCGAGTTCGGTGGCTGCCCGTGCCTGCAATTTCTCGTTTTCCTCAATCAGTGAGCAAATCACATAGGCCTGCCGCCCTTCGCGCAGCAGCTTGCGCAAAGTCTCATACACGGCCTGGCGCTCGTGCCCGCGCTTCCAATGCGTCTTGATCGGCTTGCGGCCTGGCGGCAGCTGGTCAATAATGCTGACATCCAAATCGCCGTAGACGGTCAATGTCAAGGTGCGCGGGATTGGCGTTGCCGTCATTACCAGCACATCCGCCAATGCGCCCTTGTCCCTGAGAGCCGCGCGCTGCATGACGCCAAACCGGTGCTGCTCATCCACGACGGCGAGGCCGAGCTTCTGAAACTGCACATCGCCCTGAATCAACGCGTGCGTTCCAATCGCGATATGCGTCTCGCCCGAGGCCACCGATGCCAGTGCCGCCCGCTTTTCTTTGGCGGGCAGACTGCCCGACAGCAGTGTCACGGTCACGCCCAGGCTTTCCATCGTGCGGCGTATGCCTAGATAATGCTGCTCGGCCAGTATCTCTGTCGGGGCCATCAGCGCCGCCTGGTAGCCGCTGCGCACCGCCACCAGCAGGGCCGCCATCGCCACCACTGTTTTACCCGCCCCGACATCGCCCTGCACCAGCCGGTTCATCGCCTTGGCAGACCCCATGTCGCGGGCGACTTCGCCAATCACGCGCGCCTGCGCGCCGGTCAGCGGGTACGGCAGCACAGCTTTTAGCTCTTCAACCGGCCCGGTTGTTTGAGCAAAGACTGTGCCCTGCCGCGCGTCTGCCTGACGCTTGCGCGAGGCGAGCAGCAATTGCAGGCCAAAGAACTCATCAAACACAAAGCGGCGCTGCGCGGCAGTTTTGGCTTCTTCGCTTGCGGGAAAGTGCAGGTTGCGCAGGGCTTCTTCCCGCCCCGCTAAACTTCGCTCGTCCCGAATGCGCGGCGGCAGAATTTCTTCTATCAATGCCCCGTATGTTTCTACTGCGTCATAAATGGTGCGCCTGAGCCGTCCTTGCTGCACGCCTTCGGAAAGCGGATAGACCGGCACAATGCGGTTGGCGGCAAGGGCATCCTTGTCTTCTTCCCACGCTTCCCATTCCACATCCGTCATGTCCAGCCCGCCCCGGCCCGACCGGGACGCTTTGCCATAAGCGACAATACGCTGCCCGCGCAGCTTGTCAAACTGCTTCTTCAGAAACCATTGGTTAAAGAACACCAAAAACGCGATGCCGCTGCGGTCGTCAATCGCGATTTTGGTTAATGTGACCCGCGTCCGGGTTGGAATATTCTCCACCCCAATCACTTTGCCGCTGATGGTGACTGCTTCGCCGTGCCGGATGTCGCAAATCTGCTTGAAGTGTGTTCGGTCTTCATAGCGGCGCGGGTAGTGGGCCAGCATGTCCCGCACCGACCACAGGCTGAGCGCCTTGCCCAGCGAAGCCGCGAATGCCTCGGTAACACCCGGCAGTGCCGTCAGCGGGTCGTCCAGAGACAACGCTTCAGCCACGGTTTCTTCTTCTTCGCGACTGACGGCCTGCGTCGGCATCCACCACCCCTACATTTCGTGCCCACATTGAGATTTCAGTCATTATACTCCCCTTGCTGACTCACGTCAAGCACAAAAAAAAGGTTGCTGCACAGAGGAACGAAGGCCCCCACACAACAACCCACTCAAAATCAGTATAACCAGTAGCGGGCCGGAATGTCAAGCCCTGTGCCGAAAGGCCGGGCCTGCCGCGATAGATTAGCCAACCCGCAGGCGCATCAAGTTCAAGCAAGTATCAGGTGGTCGGGTCTTCCCTAGTGTGTTTCGCGCGTGTCCAGCCGGGCGCGTGGCGTTGCGCCGTTCCTCCGTGCAGGGGCCGGGGAGGGCCATTGGCATCTTATGAAGGCGTTGCCGGGCATCTGCGCGAGATGTTGCCGGGACTTTCGGACGGCGAGCGGGCGGACCTGGTGTACCGGGCACTCACGGGGGCGGGGCAGTACGCGCTGTGCCTGTCGGTGGGGTCGTATGAACTGGCGTTAGGGGCTGCCGACTGGTGGCGAGCTTGCCAGGGGCTAGGCGTTCCGGTGGTGTCTGCCGTCGCTGTTCGCCCAGCCGT
>JAABUU010002917.1_pt1 | contig 23075 bp, 28 predicted proteins | sample 5559301 | NCBI WGS metagenome assembly JAABUU01 (sample SAMN10711884, study PRJNA513360) | rock metagenome | isolation source: Antarctica rocks | place: Antarctica: Victoria Land, Richard Nunatak white | reverse complement strand
TGTGCTTGCCCGGTTTCACGTTCTGCATGCTGATCGATGCGCTACGATTGCAGAACATATTCACCAAAGCGCCATCCAGGAGGACGTGATAGTGTCCGACTCCTGCCTTGTTGGGCTTGCCTGCCCAGGCGCAATTGAGCTTCCAGTGAGTGAACGCGGCGGACAGGGTTAGCGCATGGCCGCGGACCACGGTACCAGAGGCGGGACTCAGAATGCGTACACCGACCGTCATGGCCGATGTTTTCCCTTGGGCAGCCTGCCCGGCGAGGACCTTAGACGGGAGCACCAGCAGTCCCACGACTGCAACTAGGGCACCAAGGCGCGACCAGATTTTCATGACTATCTCCTCATTCACAGTTTGGTTCGTTCATTTCTCACTGTAAACGCCGGTCGGTTCGAGCGGCAGTAATGGCGGTTACAAAAGGAATGTATCCGAAGTATGCGGACTGGTAATGACGATTACCGTGCGGACGGGGAACACCCTGATAGGTTGATACGGACACGAATGCAGCGCGAACGGCGGGCTCACGGCAGGAGCGGAGACAGTGGACAGCGAACCAAGGACACTGAGCAGAGGAATACCGATCCTTCGGATCTATACGGCTGCCCACTGCAATTCATGTCGGGAGAGCCGCCGACTCGCGAAGTCGATCGGCCGCCGTCTCCCGCAGCTCACCGTCGAGGTCTGGGATATCGATCAGCAGCAGCCGGTGGATGACATCTTCGCCATTCCAACGTTTTGGTATCGTGGCCGTGTCATCTCACTTGGCAACCCGAGCGAAGATGAACTATGCGAGCGGATCCTCGCCAGCGAAGGTGAGCGCGGAGACCCGTCATCGCGGTTGTTGGAGGGTGGGTCAACCGCCTCGATTCCGGACCGTTCACGCAAGCGGTCCGTGGCGCGAAAGCGATCGATTCTGGCTCCGATCTGCGGCGCTGCCGGCATTGGCGGCACGATCCTGTGCTCGTCGATCATGCTCGCTACGTTGGGAGGCGCTTTTGCGTTGCCCTCCAGTCAAGCCCTCGGATCCAGGGCCGAGTTGGCGAACGCACCCAGTTGGGTGGCTGCCGTCATTCATTCAGGACAGCAGATTTTGGTCCTATCTGTCTTATTAATCATCGTGTCGGCGGCAGCGCGTAGTCCCAAGAGTACGGTGCCGACCGTGCTAGGTGGACTACTCCTGTACGTCGGGATGTACGAACAATCGGACTCAGCCATTACGATCGCTACCACGGTGGCCGGCATTCTCTTTCTCCTTCTGGGTTACGCATCGGTGCTCAAGCCTCAGCTCGGTGCCCGTGTCAGGCAGCTTCGAATCTGAGGCGTCAACAGAGTAGTGACGACAGAGGTAACGTAGTGAAATGGAAAATGTAGTCCCCGTCCTGTTTTTTGTAGGGACTTCGTGGTGTACTACGTCGTCCTGCCACTGCTCGGCGCACCGACGTGAAACCCGTTGTTCCGCAGGTCCTGCGGCATCAAAAAACCGACGTCCATGAGTCACAGGCAAGAGCCCGATAGTTCAGGGACGCTTGATATCCGAGATGAGCATGATTCATGCTCCGAGTCAGCGCTCGTTTCTGCGCGGGAAAGGACTACTTCGGACGGATCAGAGCAGTGAGGAACGATGACCCTACACGCTTTAGCTCCAAACAGCACGAGAGGGAGAAAGAGGAGCCACCGTGCCGACATCGATTGAGCGAGACGAGGTACAGCGGTTGCTCGGGCACGGCGCACAACTTGTGGATGTTCTCCCGGCGGAGGAGTATCAGGAGCAGCATCTACCCGGAGCCGTCAGCAGTCCCCTCAAGGAATTAAATGTCAAGATGGCGACTCGGCTTCGGAAGGATAAGCCGATTATCGTGTACTGCTACGACTACCAGTGAGACATGAGCCCACGAGCCGCGTGGCGGCTCGAAGCACTTGGTTTCAGTGATATCTTAGAATACACGGCGGGCGAAGCGGATTGGTTCGCGTCTGGTCTGCCCATGGAAGGCGCAAACGCAGCACTGCCCCATGTTGGCGACGTAGCACGGCAGGATATTCCGCGCTGCAACCTGGGGGAACGGATTGGCGACGTACAGCAGCGGGTGCAAGTGGCTCGATGGGACAGGTCTGTAGTCGTGAACGAGCATGAAATCGTGCTTGGACTCTTACGCGAACGCGAATTGGCCGGTGATCCGGATGGTACAGTAGAAGCAGTCATGCGATCTGGCCCTGCCACGTACCGACCCGACATGGTTGTAAGCGCTGCAGTGGAGCAACTTACAAAGCGTAAGGTTTCAGGCGTCCTGGTCACACGATCAGATGGAACGCTGCTCGGTTGGTTACGTCGCGAGGATGTCGAAACAGTAGCCGGCAGGGACACGCCCACGCCCTAGAGCGTGCCACTTTAGGGCGCAGATGACTCGCCACTACTCTCCGTGCGTGGTTTCGTGGTGGCGATCGTGCTTGCAGGTGTTCGGCCCGAGCAGCCTGAGACTGAGGTGTCGATTGCCGTGACCACACTGACAAACTATGGCCGAGTCGTACGGAGCCCTCGCTACTTTCCGATATGGCTCGGGCAGCTTGTCTCCAATCTGGGAGACACTGTGAACTATATTGCCCTGGTCATCACAGTCTACAAGCTCACCGGGTCTGGACTGGCTCTGTCCACGCTCGTCATTTTCCAGATCGTGCCTGTGCTCATTGCCGGTCCCGTTGCCGGCCCAATCATCGACCGCTACCCCCGTAAGTCCATTCTGATCGCGGCTGACCTGGTTCGAGCCGTGATGGTGGTCGGATTACTCTTCGCGGCTGCTGTTTGGCAGGTGTATGCTCTGGCATTCTGCATGGCGCTTGCCTCGGTCTTTTTCGCTCCAGCATTTACTGCCAGCCTTCCTTCCCTGGTGGAAACCGAGGACGTGCTTGTTGCGAACGCCGTAGCGTGGTCAACCGCGCAGTTCGTCCAGATTATTGGTTCTGCTATGGCGGGTGGCATGATCGCGATCTTCGGCACTCGTGCAGCTTTTGGTTTCAATGCGGCAAGCTTCGTGGTTTCGGCCCTCAGCATCTCGTTGGTCACCTTCCCAGCCATGGACCGGCTAGGAACTGGAGGCTATATGAAGTCGCTGAAAGAGGGATTGCGCTTCGCCTTCCGCGACCCGTTCGTCTTCCGCATGTTCTGGATACAGATGCTCACGTCGCTCTCGGTCGGCGGAACATCGGCGCTCTTAGTCGTACTGGCGGAAAGGCGCTATCATCTTCCTCCTGCTGGTTTCGCCAGCTTTCTCTTTGCCATCGGCCTTGGTGCGCTGCTGGGTCCGCTGCTGCTGGGAAGTCTCACCCGCAACTACCGGAATACCAAGCTGCTGTTCTTCCCGTATCTGATTCGCGGGATGGGAGATGTACTGCTCGGCGTATTCAGCGTTCCGTTGCTTGGTCAGGTGCTGCTCTTTGTGTACGGCTTGAACACATCGGGGGGAATGGCGACGTACCAGTCAACCATGCAGTCGCAGGTGCCGGATGGAATGCGAGGTCGGGTCTTCACCCTGATGGATGTCGGGTGGAGCACGGCGCGTCTGGTGTCGGTGGCTCTTGCCGGTGTCCTGGCCGACCACTTCGGCATCACGGTGGTCTACTACGTGGGAGGTGCTCTCCTCATCGTCGCCGGCATTCTTGGCTTGACCACGGTACGATTAACGGTTCAGGAGACGGTACGATGAGCTATGAGTAATCCCGCAATTCAGAAAACCTGTCGCTCGTCTCGCTACCTGGGTGGCTTGGGTGCGCTTGTCGGATGCAGCGGGATGATTGTTGGTGCGTTTTCAGGAGCGGTCGGGGCTACGGCGACAGGCGTAGCCAAGAGCGGTTCGATGGACGGCATGGCCGGGATGCAGAATTCATCCTCCAACCCTGGTTGGGTCAACGCCGTCAATACGGTCGGTCAACCACTCCTCGTCGTGTCGCTCTTGCTGGTCATCATCGGTTTGTGGCCCCGGGGTCCCATTGCTGCTGGGCTTGCAATGATAGGGTCGGTGTTGTTCTACGCGTTTATGTTCGTGCAGTACAACTTGCCGCTGGCTCTCATCGCCGCACTGATTCTGCTTTCCGCATATCTGGCTGCGTTTTGGCCGTCTGCCCGATACCGCCTTGCAGGCTTTATGCGGTAGGCACGACTGCCTCACCGGTACGGAGATTCCCGGCAAACTACCCATGCGCATACGCTGTCAGTGCAGGTCGACCGTCGCCTCCAATGCATCGCGGTATTCGCGGACCATTCGCTGGTAGCTGGTGATCTCGCTCCCCGCGTCGCGATCTCCTTTCTGTATCATCCGCCCCTTCAACGCCACCGAAGCGGAAAAGGCTCCCTGATAGTAGGGAATTAAATCTTCCAGACTCTTGGCCTGCTTATCGGGTCCGACGCTGTGTTCGGCGCTTTCGGGTGTCACCTGGATCTGCGGCGCCTCGTCGGGGTACGTTCCGCCTCGTTTCAGTCGGTCGATGGCCTCGAAGATGGCCGCATCACCGGGCCGATCGGCGAAGTCCTGTCCCGAGTAGAGGTAGACGATCGAGCCGGCTTGATCGACCACAGCGATTGCGGGCTTGGCGATACGCTCGTCTGAATCCCACAGCTCAAAGTATTGGATGAGCGTGCCCTCCGGGTCGCTCAGCAGCGGGAAGGGAAGGACAAGCTTCTGGACCATGGCCGCATTGTCAGCAATCGTGTCGACGCTGATTCCTACAATTTGGACGCCGCGGCGTTCGGATTCGTGATACTTCCTGGCAAAGCTGACCAGCTGCCCATTGCAGTATGGTCACCAATCTCCACGGTAAAAGACCAGCATGACCGGAGCGTCCCGCAGGTGCTGCGCCAATGTCCATGTCTGACCCTTGTGATTGGGAAGCGCGAAGTTCGGCACGCGGTCTCCGGTATGCAACCCCGACATGAGCAACTCCACATTGGACTCGTATTGCAGTCTAACGTGCAACGGCCAGACCACTCATCGAACGCTGAAGGATCATGGTCGCTACCAGCGGCCCAATGGCAACGCACGCCAAGATCATCGTCAGGTATGCCAAGCCGTCGAAGTAGGCGAGTTGCGCAAAGAGTCCACCGACTACCGCGCCGACGAGTTGACCAAGACCGAGCATAACGGGGTACAACCCCATGAGCAATCCACGATCACGCGCGAAAACTTGCGATATGTCGGCCAGGTGGGCCAGTGCTGTTGGTGTAAATCCAGCCTCCAGAAAAACGCCTATCAACACCGGGGGACCGAAGATGAGAGGTGAACAACCGTGATTGAGCGCAATCAACCCCACACTCGCCGGCACTGAACCAAATACGGTCATGAGTAGCGTCGGCAGTCGGGGCAAGCGGCCCACTATCAAGGCCCAGATGACTACGCAGACGGCAAACCAGAGCACGTACCCGCCAAGAATCGCACTCAGTGTCCCTGACCGTCCATGAAGACTCCCGACGAATTGTTGCCCTCCCACATGCAGATTGCCGGCCAGCACGAATTCGATCTGGGCACTGATCCAGACGCCGAGTATGGCGTTGACCGCGATCCAGGTCGGGCTGAAAAGGACCAAGGGCCGGTACGAAAGGATGTGCGCGTAGCGCTGGAACGAGAATGTAACGTCCGACGGACGGTCGCGTGGTTCTTCCCGGACACCGAGTACGAGGAGAGCTGCAAAGAGATACAGTCCGGCGAGTGCCACGAATGCAACTAGGCCAAAGCGTTCCCACAGCAGCGGTCCGAGAGCCGCTCCCGCAGCGATGCCGAGCGCTGAAGCAAGCTCGAAAAAACCCATCGACCGACCACGCAGGGCAGGCAGTTCATCGGTGATCTCAGCGAGGAAGCCCAGCGTGGCAGGCACAGACAGAGCAGCTCCCAGGCCTTCGAGCAGCCTTGCAATGCCGACGAGTCCGGCGATGACGGCGGCCGGGAGGACAGCGATATCGGTCGATCCGAGCGGAATGAGCAGAACCGCAGCAGCGGACAGGAGAAGCCCGGCAAGCAAGAAGCTGCGTCTACCGCGCCGATCGCTCAACGATCCGGCAAGAGGCGCGAAGAGCAGCTCGGTTACGTAGACAAGAGCACTCAAACCGCCAAGGATCAGACTATTGACGGTGACCCCATGATCACGCAGGTAGAAGAAGTAGCCACCCACGACCAGGACTCCGGCGCTGGAGGCCGTTCGAAGAAAGAGCTGACTCCAGACGGCAAACGTCGCCGGTGACGGCCCCTGTCGTCGCGGGCCCATTATCCGTCGAAGCCAACGAATGGGGACCGCACGTCATCCCTCATCGCTACCAAGCATTCGTATGAGTGTGTCCACCGATGGCCGGTCCGCCGGCGTCGCGCTACGGTGGACGAAGACTACATCGCCGCGTCGGTCCAACACCACATCACCGCCGAGCTGGCGGAGGTCCGCACGAGGCCGGGGAGGCAAGCGTCCGTGCCGGAGCCCTCGTGCATACGACCCCAGAGTGTCACGGTCGAAAAGCCGGTAAATCGCGCGGCTGCGGAGTCCGAAGGCGTAATACAGTCGACGTGACTGATCGCTGACAACGATGAAGGGGAGATCCCGGCACCAGTGGAATCGCCGCAATGCGGTCAGCGACTCAAAACTGATCACGAGGATAACCGCACCCAGGTCATCCAGCAGAGGTTTCTGGTCACGCAACTGCGTGATGTGCTCGCGGCACGGGACTCACCCGAGCCAGCGCAGGAACACCAGCAGCACGGGTCGTCCACGGAATGATCGCAAGGAAACTGTATTGCCTTCGAGATCCAAAAGTTCGTGTTCCAGTATGTCGTGCACGCCTGAGCCTCCTTCGGCCGATAGTAGACCTACCCCTTCAGAGTGTCAGATGCCACCCGGGTTCGGCGGTAAGCTGGCTTACAGAGAATTGCACTCTGGGCATGCTATGAAGATTGATAAAGGTGTACATCGGAGCACATCCCATGGCCTCCAATCTGCTGCCGGACCCATCAAGGTCGGATTTGGATCGCGTTTCTCGACAGAGGTCGGAGATCTGACCGTGTGGGAGCGATGGAAGAGGGAGTATGGAGAAATTTGATGTAGCGGTGTTGGGCGCCGGGACTGCCGGCCTCACGGCGGCGGAAATCGCACGGGCCAGCGGTAAGCGCGTCGTATTGATCGAGCGGGCACACATTGGCGGCGAATGCACCTGGGACGGATGTGTCCCGTCCAAAGCCTTGATTCGGGCAGCTCGTCTCCGCCACGACATTGCTCGTGCGGCAGACTTTGGTCTGCGGGTCGAGGGTGTTCAGGTCGACTTTCCCGCGGTCATGGCATCCGTCCGGGAGGCTATTGGCGCAATTGCGCACTACGAAGATGTTGCTCACATGGAGGCCCGTGGCATCTCCGTTCGCTCGGGCAGTGCTCGGTTAAGTGCCGGGAGAACAATCATCGTGAACGGTGAGCGAATCCAGGCAGATCGCATCATTCTCTGCACCGGAAGCCGCCCATCTATCCCGTCGATTCCCGGCCTGAGCGATGTGCAATACCTGACGAATCAGAATTTGTTCGCCTTGGAAAGGTTCCCTGACCGGCTCCTGGTACTTGGAGCAGGAGCAATCGGACTGGAGATGGGGCAGGCCTTCCAACGGCTTGGAAGCCAGGTCACGATGGTCGACATGGAGAACCATCTCCTTCCCCGGGAAGATGCGGACATCGCGGAATGTCTTCGAGACGTACTCGAGCGCGAGGGTATCCGCTTCCTCCTCGGCGCGCAGGTGCAGCGTGTCTCGTCACTCAACGATCGCATCGTCATGGAAACTGTGGTGGACGGATGTCTCACGACCGTGGAAGGGGATATGCTGTTGGTCGCGACCGGACGACAGCCGAACACGGAGAATCTGGGTCTGCCGGCGGTGGCCATCGAGGTTGACAAGCGCGGTATCGTCGTCAATGAAAAGATGGAAACGACGGCAGAGGGCATTTACGCCGCCGGAGACGTAACCGGACTCTACCCGTTTACCCACATGGCCGCGTATCAAGCTCGGATCGCCGTGGGTAATGCTATCGGAACCAGTAGCACAACTGACTACCGCGTCGTCCCGTGGGTCATCTTCACCGATCCCGAAATCGCTCATGTGGGACTGACTGAGGAGGAGGCCCGCGGACGGCACGGCGACAACATCCACATTGTGAAGCTTCCGTTCACGGCAATCGATCGGGCGGTGATCGAACGTCAGACCAGGGGTTTCATCAAGGTCATCGTCGGAAAGAAGCCTGTAATCGGCTATGCAATGGGAGGTGGCGAAGTACTCGGCGCACATCTGGTCGGCCCGCTTGCAGGAGAACTGGTCCACGAGTTCGTGGTGTCCATGCAGGCGCGGACGTTCAGCGGGCGTTTGGCGCAGGCGATCCACGCCTACCCCACAATGTCCGTGGGCGTCCAGCAGGCGATGGGCTTACTCTTTCCGGCGGGGCGAGCCACCGTGGACCTACGGGAAGACATCAGCCCGACAGACGTTGGGAGACACGACTAGACGCGACGAATGGAACTCAGAAAGGAATGGCTATGCCGATACCTCACGTGTGCGTCTTCGACGTTAACGAAACGCTTCTGGACCTGGCGGCCCTCGATTCCCACTTCGAGCGGGTCTTCGGTGATGCCGGGGTGCGTCGCCTCTGGTTCTCTCAGCTCCTGCAATCCGCCCTCGTTACATCCGTGCTGAACGACTACGCCGACTTTGGTGCCATCGGCCGAGCGGCCCTCACCATGATCGCGTCGCGACAAGGCATCGTACTTTCGGACGGTGATCGACAGACCATCGTGGGCGCCGTGAGGGAGCTACCACCACACCGTGACGTGCACGAGGGACTTGAACGACTGCGCTCTGCGGGTTTCCGTCTGGCGGCGCTTACAAACTCTACGGCTGAGGTCGCAGAGGCGCAAATCACCAATGCCGGACTGCGCGACTACTTTGAACAGGTTCTATCGGCTGATACAGTTCATCGTTTGAAACCGGCACCGGAACCGTACCGGATGGCAGCAAAGTGCCTGGGTATCGATGTCGGTGGAATGATGCTCGTGGCGGCGCATGACTGGGATGTCGCCGGCGCCATGCGTGTAGGATGTGCGGCGGCATTCGTCGCTCGCCCCGGAATGGTTCCTAATCCACTATTCGAGACACCAGATATTGTTGGAATCGATCTGATGGAGGTGGCCGAGCAGATACTCGACCGTGCGGCGCGGTCCTCCATGTAAACGTGGCTCCTCCCGCACGTAAACGTGTCTCCCGGTTCAGCAACCTACGCCATCCAACCAACCTGAAATGTGGCTGACTGTCGAGCGATACGAGTTGCTTACGTGCCCGTCCCAGACACTGCGATCTGGCCGCCATCCTCTACCACCGTGTGGATCGATCCACCTCCGCTTGGCACGCGGAGCACGTGCGTGCGTGGCCCGTAGCGAGTCAGCAGGTCATTGGTCACGACTGGACTGTGGACCAGGTGCTGATAAAGCCGATCGCTGTTCGTGATCTCCGTGGCATACAGCCAGCGACCGTCCGACGATATCGTCAGGTTGGCGAAAGCATGGACCGGTAGCGTGAGTATCGTTGCAATCGTGCCGGAGGCCACGTCGAGCCGGTTGATCGAGGCACGATTAACCCCAATCTCGAAGAGATTGCCGACATGGTCCCGGTAGCGGAGCGTATTACGTGTATGGCGTGTCATGTAGTACACGGATCGACCATCCGGCGACCATGCGGGAACTCTGGCCCCGGTTGTGTTGGGAAACATGTGTCGAGCCGTACCGTCCGCGTTGGCCACCAGCAAGTGCCCACCGTCGACGCCGACAAGGCGTGCGCCGCCGGGAGCGAGTGCCGCCTCGGTCATCAAGCGGCCTACCTCGCGCGTCTGATTCGTTACGAGGCTACGAAATTGCAAACCGGTATGAATGCACTCGGTGGAATACACCAGGAATCGAGCGGCACTCGACCAGATGAAAGTCTGCCGGATGCCGCCTGGGCCAACCAAATTCCAGAACGTCAGTTCAGAGGGGTCCGTACTACTGTCAAGGCACCCTTCGCGTGCGCCGAATTGGCCCAGCGGCGCGATTCTTCCCGACAGATCGACCGTCTTCACCGCGTTCTGGAAGGTAAGCGTTTTGTCGTTGTATGAGCTATCTGCGATGTACGATACGGTCCGGCCGTCGCGTGACCATTGCGGGATAAAATCCTGTGAGTTGATTCCCTTCGCGACCGTCACCAGTTTGGTGGCGCTGGGTGTCCAGGTTTGAAGGCTCCAGCCCTGTCGGTACGTTCCGCCTACAGGGTTATTCGATTCAAAGCGCGCTACCAACAGACGGCGACTGACCGGGGACCAGGTGAGATACGCGTAGGTGACCTGGCGTCCATTGATGACACGTGTGCCCGTGCCGTCCCGCGTTATCTCCCGTGCGCCGGTTCCATCAGCGGCTGCAATCCAGACGTTGTCCGCGCGCACAAATGTAATCAGGGCAGCATGCGAATGCGTGGGTGTGGCGTAGGCAGCGAGTGCGGGTGCAAAACACGCCGACACGATCAGCAGCATGGCGGATAGTTGACGATGATATGTCATGAATACTCCGGGTTACGTGGTAGATGTGAGTTCGCTATACCGCGCGTCGATGATCCAAGCATCAACCGGTCCGCGTGAGACCGCACGTATATGCCCGGAAGGAGCAATCCACACCGACACGGGTTGCGCTGAAATTGAATATCGTGCAGCCACGACACCATCCACATCGAGCAGTGCAGGCCCCGATACGTTAAGTCCGCGCAGAAAGGCACGCACCTGTGCTGCCGACTCGCGCTCATCGATCAGCAGCGCGACCAGATCTGGATGCTTCAGTCGGGCGCGCGCAATCACTGGGAGTTCTCCTTTGCAGGTGGTGCACCATGTAGCAAAGAAGTTGAGCAGCACCGGGTGACCGCGATAGTCGGAGAGCGCGGTCTGAAGTCGGGTAGTAGTGGCTAGACGAAAATCCGGCGCCATGCCGGTACTCACCGGCTTCACTGGACGGAACAACAAATACCCGCCAGCGAGCGTTCCCGCAAGCAGAAGCAGTGCGGTGATGGATCGAAAGAGTGGTAGTCCTCGCATTACACGTCTACCGTAGCAGGTCGGCTCCCATCGAGTAGGCCACTGCTCTTGCGGAACATGTAATCTCGATTACCGAACGTCGGTAGGGTGATGCCGCATGCTAAACGTGCGCGTGCCAGGAGTTGCATCGAAATGTGAGAGCGTCCGTAGGAAGCCACTCTGTTGATGATGTTGTTCTTGAGCCAATTGCCGGCTGACGCCGAGCCGACTTCCACGTAGGTGTTATGGAGCGACGAGAGGGTATATCTGATGAAAAACACGGCGCAGAATGCGTCGCGCAGGGTAGACACACAAAGGGATAAACAGAGTCGCAAGCTCCAGCAGCAAGCGCTAAATCGAGAAAAGCAGATCGCTCGGCAGAAGGCACAGCGGGCAACAGACCGTAAGAGAATCGCAGCTCGGATCGGTGGGAGCGTTCTGGCGATCGCCGCGCTCGCAGCTGCTGTGGTGTTCGCTGTACGTGGCAGTGCCGCCGGCGTGAGCCAAAGTGCGGTCGCTGCCGGTCTGGGGGCACCCTCATCAGATGTCACCTCTCCGCCGACCGGCGCCTTCAACCACGTAGGACCACCACTCTACGCCGGTAGCAAGCCCGAACTCCTCTTCATTGGGGCCCAGTACTGTCCGCACTGCGCCGGTGAACGCTGGGCTATCGTCAAGGCGCTGAATCAATTCGGCACCTTCTCCAACGTGACGAGTAGTGCTAATGATGACGGCACAATTCCCACATTTGATCTGCACCACGCGACGTACAGGAGTCAGTACGTTACGTTTGTGCACAGGGATGTGGAAGACCGCACACATCAGCCGTTGGACACGTTGTCCTCTGAGGAGCAGTCACTGTTTGGCCGGTACGATCCAAGTGGTGGCATCCCGCTGGTTCTGGTCGGCGGCTACGGGCTGCTCGGCGATGGGTATGACCTCAGTCTTATTGCGGGGAAATCGTTCGGCACGGTGCAGCACGCCCTCCAGCAAGGAGACTCGTCGAGTTCGTTCGTTCCTGCCATTAATGCCGAGGCAAACTCGATCACTGCCTTCATTTGTCATACCGACCGGATGCGTCCGCATTCCGTGTGCGACCGCCCAACAATCCGACAAATTGTCTCGCGCCTGCGGACATGACCGCTCTCCGGCTCGTCTATCGCAGCCCTTGGAACGCTCTATTGGCGTTCTCCGCCTTCGTGACAATGGCGGTCTTCTACCTCTGGTCCAGTCAGGTACTCGTCATTGGCAGCCACGGGATCGCGATCTTCGTACAGCTGCAGTTCCTCGCGGCTGGACTCATCATGGCGTTGTTATTCGGTCTCCTCGTTCCTCTGCTGGCCTATGCGGCACGACTCGCGGCCGCGAGTACAGCGCAGACCGGCGGTACAGCCATAGGTGCGCTCCTCGGCACCGCATCCATGACTTGCTGCGCCCCGGTTCTGGTGCCCGCGCTACTGTCGCTACTGGGGTTTTCCGGAACAACCATCCTGGGCTTCAACGAAACACTCAACCGCTTCTGGCTGCCACTCGCGACAGCCGGCATCGTTCTGCTGATCTATTCGTTGGTCTCCGTTATTCAATCCCTCGACCTTGTCTGCACGGTGAGCAGTGCTGGTCCGGGCGACACTTCACGGACGGTTCGTCACAGAAAGGAAAAAATAGCAGTCCGCTGAGCTTAAACTGGCAGCATATAATGGTGCTGATCGACGCAAAGGAGCCGCATGACTGAGGTTATCGAGCCGACGACCAGGAACGGCGGCAACCAAACACGATACCGATTGGGTGTTCTACGAACTGACCCGCAGCATTTGTCGCGAGTGCCGGCGCGTGATCGATGCACACATCCTGCTGCGAAACAACAAGGTGCGCATCGCAAACGGTGTCCGGAACACGGCCGGTTCGCGAGATTGGGTAAGCTCGTCTGCCGCGCGCCGAAATCTTCCTCAGCGGCCAGCCTTACCTGCACTGCCGCGCCCGACCAAGCACAGCTTTCTACTCTACAGTGAGACGGACGGACGGCTCTCCGGTCAAGGATAGGAAGGTTAGGTTGAGCTGGCTCACATCTTAGATTCATCGTTGTACGCAAGACCCGTTAGTTAGAAGGGTCAAAGAGCGGTTGTGTGGCCGAGATTACCGACCATGGGCCTGATGCATTGTTAGAGTTGAGGCAAGCCATAGCGAGGCTATGCTTCATGCGCACGACGGAGGGTACGGCTTCAGAGCCGGAATGCAAGAGGGAGATCGATTTGCGGACCGCGGCACTTGGAGCCCCAGCGGGAGGCGGACGTCCCCGGTCGAGCGCTAAGAAAGATGGCTCGCTTCTCGAGAGGTATAATCTCGACCGGCACCTCAGGACAGTCGTCTGGTGGGCGAGGCGAGTGTGGCACGCCACGCAGCCGGTCGATCCGAGGATGCGTGTTGCCTTGGAACGCCGCTGGACCGAGCTTCCCGACCACGTGAAGACCCCATCCCAGACGCTCGGTCGTATGGGGATCGGCTGCGAGGGAACGCATGGGGTCTTTCCAAAGTGCAACTTCGCCTGCAAACCGTGCTACCACTCCCGTGAGGCCAACCGGGTGCGGATCGACGGACCACACACGACCGCCCGGGTCGGCGAGCAGATGGCGTTCTTCCACCGAACCCGTGCCCCGCATGCCCATGCACAGTTGATCGGTGGGGAAGTGAGCCTGCTCGATCCGGACGATCATGCTGAAGCGCTGGGTGTCATGCGCAGCTACGGGCGCGAGCCAATGAGCTTCACCCACGGGGACTTCGAATACGACTATTTACGCCGGCTCGCACTCGGACCGGATGGCCGGCCACGGTTTCGTCGCCTCTCCTTCGCCCTCCATATTGATACAACCATGGTTGGTCGGCGTGGCATTGCGCGAACCGACAGCGAGGAGGCGCTCGATCCAAATCGCCGTAAATGTGTCGGCATGTTCCGCCGGCTGCGGAAAGAGCACGGCGTCCGCTCCTTCCTGGCGCATAACATGACCGTCACGCCGGCCAACGTGGACCAGATCCCGGGGGTAATCCGGCGCTGTCGATCTCTTGGCTTCGGTATGTTCTCGTTTCAGCCGGCGGCATACGTGGGTGACGAGCGGCGATGGAACGCTGATTACCGGGCGCTCGATCCGGACCGCGTGTGGGAGCGGATCGAGGAGGGTGCGGGAGCGCGGCTTCCCTTCCATCTCTTTCAGCTCGGCGATGAGCGCTGCAACCGTTCGGCATTCGGCTTCTACGCGGGCGACCGCTGGCACAGCGTCGTGGATGACACCGACCCGCGGGACCTTGCCGTTCGGGACGCGTTCCTCGATTATTTCGGCGGCGTCTACTGGAAGGCGCCGCTCCATCTGCTCCTCCCGCGGTTGATTCGCGTCACCATTGCTCATCCCGACGTGCTGCCGCTCGGCATCGGCTGGATTCGTCGGACGCTCCGAAGAATAGGTGGTCCCACCGTCTTGCTCCGGCAGCGAATCGTTCCGATGACCTTCGTCATGCACCGCTTCATGCATGCAGCGGATGTGAAGCCCGCGTGGGACTTGCTGGAACATGGAGAGATGAGCCCTGACCCGAGGATCAGGGAAACGCAGGAGCGCCTTCAGGCGTGCTCGTACGGCATGGCACATCCGGAGACCGGCCGAATCGTGCCGGCCTGTGTACAGCACGCGATTCTTGACCCAGCTGAGAACCTTCGGCTCAGCCTCGAGTTGCCGCTAGCCGCACGCAGGCCGCCTACCGGACGCGCAGCCTCCGAGTAACATGTTTGATACCAGGCTGCGCCGCGTGGTAGGGCCCCACCTCACCCTTGCCGGGCAAGGCCTGGCGTCTCGAGGGATCACGCCGGGGGTGGTGACAGTCGTAGCGTGGTTGGCGGGCGCTGGCGCCTGCGTCGCGGTCACTCTCCGGCTCTGGCCCGCTGCACTGGCGCTCTGGCTCCTAAACCGGCTGCTGGACGGGCTGGATGGGCCCGTGGCGCGAGCCATCGGGCAGACAGATCGAGGCGCGTTTCTGGATGTGGTCTCGGACTTCTCCATATACGGCGGCTTCGTCCTGGGACTTGCCATTGCCGTACCAAATGCTCGTGTGTCGTGCGTCGTGCTGCTATTCACGTACTATGTGTCGGGGACGGCCCTCCTCACGCTCTCCTCGTTACTTGAGCGGCGACGCCAGAACGATCGGGACGAGCGATCCGTCCGGCTGACCGGAGGCCTGGCGGAGGGATTCGAGACGGTCGTGGTCTACGCCCTTTTCTGCCTCTTACCTACCGCCACTGCCGTCATCGCGTGGATGTTTTCAACTGCCGTGGCGATTACCGCGATACAGCGTATCTGGACCGGAGCACAGCTCCTGCGGTAGCTACGCCTCTTCCACAATACTGATCGGTGTCAATTGAGTCGCTTGGAGCAAACGGGAGGTGGCGAGTCGAGACCGCACGGTAGGTACAACAGCGATCACAAGTCCCAGGATGATGCTCAGGATGTCGGCGAGTACGACCCGGTTAAACGGAGGCGCCGGGAACGGGTTGAATGTGTCGTACAGCACATAGGCAAGCACCGCAATGCCGATCGACAACACCACGAGGGGTACGGTCCGGCGCTCGGTGCGCCACACCCAGACAAGGGCGCCGACAACTGTCAAAAGGTACGCCACGATCATCAGGTAAGCACCGTACTCCAGAATGATGATCAGCGCGTCGATTGCTGTTTTCTCCCAACTGAAGGCGAGAAGGGCCGCGAGACTGACCCCGCCGGTGACCGCGAGTGCGCCCACCGGGGAGCCCCGGCGCGGATCGGTCCTGGTCAGGAAGGCGCCAGTTCGCGACTGCGGCCCTCCAGTCTCGCGCCCAAGCGCATACACAAGTCGGTTCGCGGCGTTGATGCACGCGAGTTGAGCGCCGAACGCGCTGATTACGCCCGCCACGTTCACGACCGTACCCATCGCCGTGCCGATATAGGTGTTCGCTAGCTGGACAAACGGAGCCGATGAATGTGCCAGTGCCGCGGTACTGGGAAAGGCGTTGTTAGCGATCCAGGTAAAACCGATGTAGATCGCGGCCGAGCCAATCAACGACCAGGTGATGGCTGCCGGAATCGTCCGCGTCGTTCGCGTCGATTCCTCACCCAGGGTCGCGGCGCCTTCGAAGCCACTGAATGCACTGAACGCGTTGACCACCCCGAGTCCCAGAACGCCGAGGCTGATCCCATGCAGTCCGAATGGGGAGGCCGAGAAGGCATGGTGATGATATCCACCTCGCACGATCACCACCACACCCACGACCGTTAACAACAGCACCGCGATCCCTTCACACATGAAGATGACAATAGTGGACAGACGGATGGACCTGTAGGCGAACAGCATCGTCACGACAAACCCGGCCACTGCGATCCATACCCACCCGAGGTGGACACCGAAGGAGGCCAGTAAGGTTTGCGCGATATCGGCCGTGCTCGCATAGACGCCGCCGGCAAATGAGATGTACACGAGCAACAGAATCCACGCGGAAAGGAACCCGTATGTGGGGCCGAGAGCAGCGCCGTTAAACGCGTATACGGAGCTTGCCGAGTTGAACGACCGCGAGAAAATAACAAACGCGTACGCGACAAAGGCCATGGCGATCAACCCGAGGAGGTAGGCGAGGGCGCCAGACCCGCCGACGATACCGGCCAGTACGGCAGGACCGACGATGATTCCTGCTACGGGACCTTGAATACCGACAGAGAGGGCAATGGTCCGAATGAAAGGCAACTGGTGATGCCGGAGGGAGTGTCCTGCGGGGTCGCCGGAAACAATGGCCTCGACCCGGTTTGCGATTGGAGCGATTGGCGGTCGCTTTAGAGCCATGAAGATAAACCTCCCAAGTTTAAACCCACACTCAACAGTTGTCTGCGCGTCAGCGGAGCCTCACTGCAACTGATCCTGTACTGCCACGAGCACGTTCCTCGAAACCCTGTGGCTGCACCTTCATCATGACAGCTGACCGGTTAGAGTCTCGGTGATCGAGCTTACAGAAAGCATCGCACGGAGCACGGGACCCACAGGGGAACTGGCTCTCGATCACCTGTTCGAGACCGACCTGTTTGTGTATTTGCGGGATGTCTACGCCTTACTGACGGCCCTGGGGCTTTTTGGCGGCTTCTCGGTTCTCTTGCCCTATCCCAGCCGGGAGTTAGTCCTGGGCATGCCCCGCCCAATCGCCGGCAAGGTGCTGCCGAAGGCGCCTCATAACGCTACAGTGAGCATCCCTATACCTGCTGACATGATCAAAGAGCGGCTGTACGCCCGGATAGCCGACGAGAGTAGGCACAGCTGGTTTCATGAGTTGCTCATCCGATGCCATGGCGACTTTGAGGCATATGGGTAGATCGAGCAGCGTCCGCCAGCGTCACTCAGGCCATAGCCCAGCGGTCAAGGAGGAAAACGGCAACCACGGCTGAGGCGACGAGAAGCGGTAGTGTTCATTCGGTCACTCGTCCGTTGGACTGTCAACCGCCGTCGTGGGGCCTGGAGGTCGGGAGAGAGTCGTGTGGCTGCGAGACCTGTGGCGACTGCGTCGATGAAAACAGTGGCAACTTCCGAAGCTCGCGGATGTCTTTCAAATGGATGGAGGACGGGCTCCTCGGGATGCTCCACCACACCAGGACGAATAACGCCAGGAGGGGCGTTTCAATCGACGATATCGCTCGGATTACAAGGATATAACCGCCGATCCCCGATCCCGCAACCCCCGCTACCGCGAGCGCTTTTGCAGTTGCCCACGTACCAGCTCCCGGGATAGGGATGGAAAGATTGCCAACGAGCGAGCTAAAGATCATCAACAAGCACAGTTGATTCCACGAAACCTGCAGGCCAAATGCCTGCAACAGCAACTCGGGGCGAAGCACTCCAAGCGCTGCCATGAAAATGGTGAGGCAGACGAGAAGCACGGTCTTCTTCCAACCGCCGCTCAGCATCGCCGCCATCCCATTCACGGCGCATTCGATGATGGTCGCCGTGCGCCGGACGAATCCTGTCACTCTGTCGCTGCAAGCGACGCGAGCCAGGAGAGATTGTAACCATCCTCCAAGAAGTGGAACCAGCAGAAAAATGCCGGTCTGGACGAGTACGCCACTCAATAGGATTCGCTGCCAGACAGGTAAGCTGACCGCAACCAGGAGGTACATCAGGAGAGGCAATAGCGCCGAACTATCGAGCACGCTTGCAGTAAGAAACACGCCAGCAGAAAAGAGCATCGGAATCCGCTTGAGCCCATACGTGAGGAGGCAGCGCAACCCCATAGTCGTGGGGGCCAGTGGAACCAAATGCCCGAAGCCGTGGCTCACAACTTGAATTCCGAAAGTCTCCTCAAAGCGGATCGCTCGACACTGGGACAGCATGAGAGTGGCACGTTCTGCCTTCAGCGCTTCAATGCCTGAGCCCAGTAGGAAGGCCAATACAACGAGGACTACATTCGCGTGCCGGAGCGCTCGAAACACGTTGTCTGGCGCGTACATCGAACTCAGTACCACTAACCCGGCCACCAGAGACACGAGCGGTACCAGGACCACAACGACCCGGCGTAATGCGGCACGGGCGTGCGCCCAGGGTGCTTGGCGTACGGTAGAAGCGTTCACAGGCCATCCTCGGAACTCATGTGCCTCTCTTATGAGGCAAGGACCATGCCTCATCGTCTCCTTATCTCTCGGCCCACCCACTCGGGCGATGCGAGAAGCGCACAACCTTTGCCGGAGGTATGCCCGGTCTTGCCTCGTGTCCGGTTCGGTCGTCAGAGTAGTGCCCATCAAATGGGTTGTCATGCCCACGCTTTGCTGGTCGGGAACAACACAAGCATTCCAGGATCACTGGCCGACAGTCCTTCTATACGCCACCTCCGAATAATGTCATGAACGAATCGTTGGATGATGACTCTGCTAGACAGGTCTGGAGCGGACGAAACACAGGAGAAGTACGTAAGCGCGCGAGGAAACACGAACGCAACCGGGCGCGGAGAGAAATTGGAGATCCAGTGATAACATTGTGTTGCAGGGTGATAATTATTGCGAGACAGTGTTTCAAGTGACCCACACGTCAGTGGCGCACGAGATACGTGAGAGAGCAAGAGCGGAGAGATGCCTGAAGCATTTAGCGTTGGCGATTTGACTCTCGGAAAGCCCGTATTAGGGAGCGATGGCCAGAAAATTGGTGTCGTCAACGAGGTGGTGAACGATCCATCGGCCGGGCCCGGTTCGCGTGCCAGTTTCTATTTCGAAGTGGATCGCGGCGGGTTCCTTGGTATTGGGTCCACCCATCTCTATATCCCTGCTGAGGAAGTATTGTCTGCAGACCGGAACGGGAGTGTGAGGCTGACGTGCACCGCCGAAGAAGCCGCCCAGAAGTATGCGCACAGGCCTGAGGCGTAGAGGCGGCACCAGCATTTTCTTTGTCTTTGGACGATCTATCTGCACTGAACATGCAGTTCAACCTGGAGGCGCGAGCGACGGCAAGTCCTCGGCCGACGTGTCGCCGAACTACCCGTGTGTGCATACATGGGAGTAGCCGTATTGGCAGGTCGAAGGTCATTCCGCTGCCCGCCATGGACCGAGCATATCGATATGCTCAGGGTGACACCCGGGCGGTGGGCGCAGCAGGGTGTTGCTGCGTATACCTCGACGTTACCCACGACGTGCATCGGGAACACATCACAGCGTGAGTGAAAATGAACATGTGTGAGAAGCTCCTAGAGCGCGAAGTGTAACTCTGCGACGCGAAGGTATCACGGAACAGTGGCACGATTTGGTCGACGGCTTCTGGTTTATCCCCGGCCTCGTCGCGCTGATCGGACCGGCGCTGGCCATCCTCTGCATCCAGGTGGACTATCGCCTTGACCGCGGAGTCAGCGACGTCACGGTGCCACTGCTCTTCGGCGGCAGTCCTTCGGCCGCGCGCAGTATCCTGTCCACCATCGCCGGATCCTTTATCACCGTCGCGGCGCTCGTCTTCACCCTCACCATCACAACGCTGCAACTCACTTCGAGCCAGTTCACGCCACGCGCGCTGCGGGGATTCCTCTCCGATCGGGTGTTTCAAGTCGTGGCTGGCGGTTTCGTGGGCATCTTCGCCTACTGCCTGCTCGCGCTCACCGCTGTGCGCGACGTGCCTCAGATTGGTCACGGCTTTGTACCTGCCCTCGCTGTTTCAGTGGGCATCGGCCTCAGCTTCCTGGGCTTGGCGCTCCTACTGATCTTCATTCATCACATGACTCAATCCATTCAAGTCTCCACGATCGCGGCCCGCATCACCCACGATGCATTACGTGCCATCCATTGTCTGCCCCCAGCGACCGACGCGTCGCGCGACTCGGACGCGGATGCCACAGATCTCGTGCACTCCTGGCGGGCAGTCGAAGAGCCAGGTATGATCTCACCGCTTCGCCCCGGCTACGTGCAGTCGATTGACCTCGATGGTTTGTGCGCCGACGCCGTGCGATGTGAGGTGCGCCTCCACCTGACAGTCTGTCAAGGCGATTTTGTCGTACCGGAGGACAACATAGTGGAAATCTGGCCAGGAGGCGCTGTCGACGAGGCATGTGCAGACGCAATGCGGCGTCGCATCGCAGTGCGAGACCAGCGCGACATCACCCAGGACCTGGGATTCGCGGTGCGCCAACTCGCGGACATCGCCCTGAAAGCCCTCTCGCCCGGAATCAACGATCCGACCACGGCCATCACTTGCATCAGCTACCTGCGCGCGATCCTCAATGGCCTGGTGCGACGCGATCTCTCTGCAAAAGTGAAGCACCGCCCGGATGGGCGGACAGTCCTGGTCGCACAACAGCGCACCATGCGCGATTATGTAGAGGTGTTTGTCGAGATAGGGCGAGTGGCGTCGACCAATGCACGTGTCGCCGAGGCCGTTCTAGGAACGATGGCCGCCCTCGTATCTACGGCTGCGCGACAGGGGGAACGACCGGTACATAGCGCTCTTGCGAGAAGTCGCACATTCGATCGCCGAGCCGGCACTCTACGATACGCGCACCGACCATGACCGTATGTTGCTCGAGCACCAACTTGAACGGATCGCACAAGCCGCGCTTTCGAAGCGCGACTCACCAAAGCCCTTAACGTGACCTCAACGGTGTGCAGGTGTGGGCGCGCCACAAGGGAGAAGTTCCCGTCGCCGATATTCTGCAGTCGAGATATGACACGTTGCGCTTGCACTGAAGTAAATGATTGTGTTGAGGACACGGCTGTCCCACTATTCGTGCCTACCACAGACATGGCGCAAGAATTCTTGACCAAACCACGAGGGCTCCGATGCAGTGATCCTCCCGGCGCTCTGCAAAACATATCGTGGCATACTACTTGCGCGATTGCCGTGCGCCGCAGGTCTGGGCACTCTAACAGAACGAGTACCTCTTTGTCTTGCGAGCCCACGTGCAGTGAGATGGATTTTCTGTGCTAAGTTCGCTACCCCTGGTGGTCCTCGTTGGAAGCTTTGTCGTTGCCGGCGCGATCATCTGGGTATCGGGGATCCAGCTTTCGAATACGACTGATATCCTTTCGGATCGTTTCGGGCTCGGACAGGCCCTCGGCGGACTTATTCTCCTCGCGTTCGTCACGAACCTTCCTGAGATTGCGATCACGACGGCGGCCGCGCTCAATCACAACGTAGATATTGCCGTCGGAAATATCCTGGGTGGAATTGCTGTTCAGACCGTCGTGTTGGTACTCATCGACGGCTTCGGTGTATCGGACCACCCGCTGACATATCGCGCTGCCTCATTGGTGCTGGTCCTGGAGGGGGCGCTCGTCATCGGGGTCCTGGCTGTCGCGGTTATGGGTTCCCAACTCCCTTCTTCGCTCATCGTTGCCCGCGTCGGCCCCGGCGCTCTGTTGATTGCGCTGGTCTGGCTGGCTGGCTTGTGGTTGCTAAGAACGGCCAACAAGGGGCTGCCGTGGCACGAACAGGGATATCCCCCCGATTCACAACCACGCCAGTCGGATACGAAGCAGAACAAGCGACAGGCAAAAATGAAGTCAACGAGTACCGTCCGGGCGGTGAGCATATTCGCCGTTGCTGCCCTGGCAACCCTGGCGGCGGGAGTCGCGCTGGAAGAGACCGGGAAAGAGATCGCCGTGCACATTGGTCTGAGCGGTATTCTCTTCGGCGCGACGTTTCTTGCCGCCGCAACATCACTTCCTGAGTTATCGACCGGTCTCGCCTCGGTGAAAAACGGGGATTTCAGGCTGGCGTTCAGTGACATCTTTGGAGGTAATGCCTTTTTACCGGTGCTCTTTCTGCTGGCCACGGTGCTTTCCGGCCAAGCAGTTCTGCCGGCTGCCCACAAGACAGACATTTACCTGACCAGTCTCGGTATCCTGCTCACCATGGTGTATCTCTGGGGACTCATCTTCCGCCCAGCGCGTGAATACCTGCGCCTCGGGCTGGACTCGATCCTTGTACTCATCCTGTACGCGATTGGCATCGCCGGATTGGTGGCGGTGGCCCACGGCTAGTCCGATGGTGCGGGCGTGGACCATTCACTCCCAGTGTTCGCGGCACCGGGGCTACCCATCGTTGCAGCCGCCTCGCGCCGCTGCGCTTCGGCTAGCTCACGCTGCAAAAAGAAGTTGAGTGCCGTTCGCAAGACGACGATGGTCGCTATGAAGCCCTTACAACGTGCCCGATTGCCACGATCGCCCGACACGAAGAGCGCCGCGCAAGAGTACCCCAAGTACATTGTGGCATCCGCTTTGACCGTCCTACATTTCTCGGCTGCTCTTGCGGATCTCGGGCGACGGAGTCCGCCGCAATTGCCCAGTGGGGCTGATAACTCCTACCTCGCTCTATATTCGGTCGGGTAGGGGCTTTGTTCTAGAAACTGTCTGAAAAGGGGGTGACGAGGTGAGACACTGGAAGTACCACACTCCAGGAGTCTCATATGACCTCGCCTCCCCGTCTCTATCCTACCGACCTCACCGATGCCGAGTGGCGGATTCTG
>JAABUU010002914.1_pt1 | contig 23082 bp, 27 predicted proteins | sample 5559301 | NCBI WGS metagenome assembly JAABUU01 (sample SAMN10711884, study PRJNA513360) | rock metagenome | isolation source: Antarctica rocks | place: Antarctica: Victoria Land, Richard Nunatak white | reverse complement strand
ATATAGATAATTAAAAATAATAACTAAAAATTAAAAAAAACTAACATAATTATTTATTAATCTATGTTTTAATGACAGTTATAGACTTTAAACTAAATGTTTATTAATCTTAAGATAGTAATTTAATCTTTATAGTAAGATCTTTATGTAATAAGACTTTGAAGCAAGATCTCTATAAAGTAAAATCTCTATAAAGTAAGATCTCTATAAAGTGAGATCTCTATAAAGTAAGATCTCTATAAAGAGAGATCTTTATAAAGTAAAATCTTTATAAAGTGAGATCTCTATAAAGTAAAATCTCTATAAAGTAAGATCTCTATAAAGTAAGATCTCTATAAAGCAAAATCTCTATAAAGCAAGATCTCTATAAAGTGAGATCTCTATAAAGTAAGACCTCTATAAAGTGAGATCTCTATAAAGTAAGATCTCTATGAAGTGAGATCTTTATAAAGTAAAATCTTTATGAAGTAAGATCTTTATAAAGCAAGATCTCTATAAAGCAAGATCTCTATAAAGCAAGATCTCTATGAAGTAAAATCTCTATAAAGCATCTTTAAGTAAGATCTTTAATTAAGATCTTGCTGTGTAAAGACTTCACTACATAAAGATCTCATTTAAAGATCTTGTTTCATAAAGATCTTACTTAAAATCTTTGTAGAGATCTTACTTTATAGAGATCTTACTCAGAATCTTACTTTGTAAAGACTTTACTCAGAAATCTTATCTATAGATCTTGCTTTGTAGAATTCTTGCTTAAAGATCTTACATAAAGTCTTAATTTATGAAGATCTCACTGTATATATTGCATTACTATTATAAGATCATAAGATGTTCAATTCAATTTCTATAACTATCATTAAGATATAGATCAATGAGTAAGTAATTTTGTTTTTTACTTTTTATTTTTAATTGTCTGTATGATAGATTTAGTCTTCTGTATGTATCTTATCTGAGGCATCCATTGATTACAGCAGTTCATATTGTGCAAACTGAAAAAACCTCATTTTTAAATTTTAACTGTCAAATGTCAAGTTATAAGCTTCTAATTGTATGTCTAATAGTCTTGAAACAGTAATGTAATCTATGTAATATACAGTGAAGCCTCTATGAAGCAAGACATCTATGAAGCAAGGCCTCTATGCAAGGCCTCTAACCTTATAATGAAGCTTGACATAGTATCACAACAATAATCTTTAAACTAGCAAAGTGTTTAACCAGTAATAACCACAAGTCATCGCTCTTTATAAAAGCCTGTCAAAAAACCAGTTTTGCGAAAATTTCTCCTCATTCCCGGTCCTCAAAGCCTTCCCTCTTCGGTATGAATGGTCAGATCTCGCGTCACTTTGATTGCCTCGTGGCTGGTGTTCGATGGGAATGAGGTGTTGCTGTGTGTAGTATATGCTGCCGCATTGCTTCCTCCACCCGAGTTGTACATGCGGCCGGAGGTCAAGGGCTTACGACTCGAGCCGGTCGGGTTGGGATCCCAGTATGTCCCGATGGGCTGTAGCTTCACGTCTTTGGTAGCGCCCTTTTTATAGCGAGTGAAGATGGGATTGATCGTTGGAAGGCAGGCGTTGATGATGCCAATTTCGACTTCAAGAGCAGTCAGGATGGCGCCGGCAGAGAGACTGTAGGAGAAGTCTTGTTGGTTCAACGCAACGGTGGTCACAAGACGTGCGACGTTGATCAGGCAGATACTATACTCGACATTAGCCTGCTCATTGCATTACAAAACCCTTCAGGGTTCTCATCTCTCTCTTCTACTCACATGGCTCCGACGGCAAATATGCCAATGATTTTGATTTTCTTCTGCCTCTGCACCTGTAGCCTCCATATGACTGGCAGCGGTAGAAGAACAATAGCCAAATCGACGACGGTATTGATCGAGGATGTCGCAACTTGGGAACCAGACAGACTTCCACAATGGCCCGGACCCAGCACATTCCAATAGCGAGCGCCTTGACCGCAGTGGTGGAGAAGAGCCATGAGAAATTGTCGGCCACGAAGAGCTTTCAACGTCAGGAAACATTGCCTGGCGGCCTAGAAGAAAACAGCTTACCTTCAGCAAAGCTGAAAGTGCTGCAGGCGGAACATCTGTTATGTGCGTTCCTAGACCACCGACCAAGACGGCTGTTGCCAGACGTCAGTCAGATCCAAAGCATGTGCTGCCACCAAGAGTGACAAACCTAGGTAGATGATGGTGATATGGCCACATGAGATGAGCTGTTACACCTTAGAAAGGAGCAGTACGAGCAGAAAATTGGACTGTAGGTACCAGAGCAAGGAATATCAGGTAATCGTGGGTGCGATATGGCCTTTGAATGATGTTTATTGACCATAGTCGAAGACCAACTGCTACCATTGCACCAACGAGAAAAATTCGTTATCACAATGAGCACATCGGCACCCAAACGTGTAGTCGGAGGACTGGCCATGCCACCAGTAAGGAATTAGGCTGCTTCACTTCAAAAGTGAAGCTATTTAGAAAGATTTAGAAAGAATAAGACCAGACATCGATGCTACACGCACCCCAAATAAGCAGGCAATTGGACGGCCCATGTCCACCGATAGATATCATATAGATATCTCACATGCCAATGTGCCCCAAGCAGCAGGTCAGGAGCGCTGCACTCCAATCGCATTTGCCAACATCATGGCCCGCACATAAAAGGGTAGAATATGTATGCATGAGGGTGGCGTGTAATTGGTCATGCTTCCTTTGACTCCGTTGGGGGCTGCGGGCAATACATCCCCTGCTCACCACCCATATCGGAGGATCTCATCCCACCATCTGAACGCTCCGATTTTATGTTAGGTAAGTACAAAGGTAGCACGGATGGATGTTCCCTCGCGGAAGGCTGAAGCTAGACTAACGCACGGCACGGTACCAGGGTAGTGCGCATAACGTTGTTTGACTACCAAGGTACTCGTACTCGTAACCCAGCCACCCATCAAACAGGTGATATTTAAAAACTCTTATAATATCAATGTGTGATATTGCAGCAAGGTTAAAACGGCTTTGAGCTCCGTCTGGAACCCACCCTGCCACGCAACACTTTTGTAGTGCTAGGAGGACCATGCAATCGGTGATACCGTGAGGGAGTCCTCACTCTAGTTCTGATGTCTCCTCTCTTCTGGTAGCTTCATCTGTTGCTGCAGTATAGCAGTATATATTCTGGAAGGCCTTAGGATTCAACCCAGTTTTAGTTGAAATAAGGGCAAGGTATAAAGCGAGACCAGCCACAAATTCCAGAACCGAAATGTAGCTTTGTCATCATCCACTGTTCTTTTGAACAGTGTTCGGATGGCAACAGTACCACCCAGTGCCACCGGTAATGTATACCCACCCATGGGGACGGACCAGAACCAGGGACAGAACCAGCACCAAAAGACCATAGGCATTGCAATCGTCCACCTCGCAAGATGATCCCCGAGGACTAGCGGAGCTGTCCCACGACTTCGCTTCTTATCGCCGGCCTGGTCATGCATGTCCTGTGCCTGTACTGTTGAGAAGACAATAGCTCCAATGACGATAAACCACTTGATGAGCGTCTCGTTGAAGAATAGCGGAACTTGCAGCGCAACCTGTAACGCTCCCGATGTATAACACACAAAGCCGCATGCGTTGATGAAATTTCTGATGAGCCAGTTCGCATCCGCTCCACGGAGGTCGTTGTACCAAATGCCCAGTCCAAGCAGAGTGACGCTCTGTAAAGGGGCTCCGAGGTAGATGCTCGCGAGGATGGCCGCTGGATATGATGTTAACATCACATTTGTGGCTTGCTTGGGTGTCATGCGTGCCGACGGTAAAGGACGCCAGGGTTTATTGTGCCTATCTTCTTCGATACTGTTGACTTGGGGTTGGTTGTCTATCGCGAACGGTAGGAGATTGATCCAGGCCCAGCCAGCAACAGTGGCTGTTTGAGTGACCAACCGCAACGTTGTCGTCTCCGGGTCATGTTCGACTCCAAAGGACGGGCTAGCAAGTTTGTGAAGAATCGAGAACGCGGTACTTGGAGCGATGATGGTTTTGAAGTCACTAAAGGTAAAGAGCCAGATCGAATAGACATGGTAGAGCGTTGAGTTTGCGCTCCAGGGGGGAAAATCTGGATCTTTCGAGATCATGGAAAATGAAGTGTACAAAGCCAGCCTGGGGAGACGCATCTTTTGTGGTATTCAGTTGGCCGAGATGAAATGAAATTGAGATCTTGGTAGGTAGACCATGCCATGTAGAACAGACTTAATATCCTCAGACCCAACGTAAGAGTCTGGCTAGTTCCCAGACAGCATCTGTATGTCCCGAATACCACCCTCACTCATGGCAGGGAGCCCTCATCCACAATGTCATTGTACAGCAGTGCAGCGTAATTGAATACTGTCATTGCGAGGCCAGGCACCAGTAAGCCTTGGGAAATGACCCACTGGTCATTTCTTTGTGTTTCAAACTCTCTCCCATTTGTTTCCCTAGCCGCCAATGGCCCCACCGCCCCCGTTCTGTTCCTACCTGGTATGCCTTGGCCGAACTGGCCATCATGTTGTGTAATTGTCGTCACTTGTGTCCCCCTGATTGCATGAGTTGCGCTGATGATCCCCGCCACCGGTTTGCATGAGATTTCTTGACCACTAACCTAAGGTAGTCAGACTCATTGTGATTCGCTCCTGCTGAGCCTTACATGCACGTCACCCATCACACCGTTCCCATATAACGTTACCAGACTTATGAAATGCAGATCTGTTTGGGTGAACTGCAAACTAATGTGATCAGCAACTGGTTGAGACGGCGCAGTCGCTGCATCTACTAGATTAATGCGGTACACTCACCAAACTAAGTCAAGACGCAAGGATGTCCATAGTAAACTGCAACGCAAAGATCATCAGCAATGTGTGGGAGCGGCGCAGTCGCTGCACATAATGTCGTATTGCGCGAACGAGTTCTTAGATATTGCTGTACGAAGAGGTCTGATCACCTCATCTTAAAGTATGCTGATATCCTAGCTATAGAATCAAGGTCTGCAAGGATGCCTAGGGCGAACTATGAGGCAATGACTATCAACAACTTATGGGAGCGGCGCAGTCACTTGCACCTCGTTGTACTCTGGATTGTTACCATACTAAACGAGGTTATAGATAATGCTGTACGAGAGGAAAGACAGGAAAGATGTACCACACGATTGTTGCGTCAACATATCAGGGGTAGTAGAAAGGATCTACAAGGACGGCAGAGGTCTCCATCCTGCGCTGCATCATCCGAAAAAGCTGTGCCTCTGCCATATCCTCTTTCAATGTTAGGCACCAGAACGGTGAACTCTTTTCTTTGGCTTTTGCCGATTTTCCAGTTACCCAAGCCAAATGGAGACATTACCAGTGTTATGGCTAGCAACAGCTGCTGGAATAGCGGTCCACCGTGGTCTCTTCATCTACGGAGAATGGCACATGCAAGCTCCGGTGATTCTCATCCTCCATACGGCGGTGTACACTTTAATATGGATCACGTTGATCGCATTCAGCAATGCAACCTTTGTTGAAGCGGTGACAGAAGATTCCTTGATCTCTTGTTGTTATCTATCATCCTTGTTCGCCAGCATGGTGGTCTATCGCTTGTTTTTCCACCGACTATGCGGATTTCCAGGACCAGTGCTTGCCAGATCGACCAAGCTCTGGCACGCCTGGAAAGGTCGGCATTCGAAGAACCATTTGTTGTTAGATGAGCTTCATCATCAGTATGGGGACTTTGTGCGCACCGGTGAGTGATATGCACATAGCCTGGATTCTCTTGACTGATCGCACCAGGCCCGAGTGAATTGACCATCTTTGACGCCTCAGCTTTCATCGCAGTCAATGGACCCGGAACCAAGTGCACCAAGAGTGTGTGGTATGATTTCATGCAACCGAATTATTCCATCATCTCGAGCCGCACCCAACAAATGCACGACAAGCGACGACGCATCTGGAATCCAGCTTTTAGTCCCGGTGGTAAGACCATCCAACGTCCTTTTAAATTTGTGCTGAAGATTTCCCAGCTCTAAGGCAGTACGAAAGCAGAGTCCTTGAGAATGTGAGGAAAGTTGAAGGGTATATTGAGAAAGCCGCTTCATCTGACCAGCCAGTTGATGTGACATCGCTGTGTTACTGGTTCGCCTTTGATGTGATGGGAGAGTTCGCTTTTGCGGAATCCTTTGGCATGCTTGATAATCAGCATTACCATCACGTGATTCTGATGCTGCGAAGGGCTCTCAACTTGCTTGGTCCGTTCAGTCCAGTTTTATGGCTCGCCCGAATTGGATTTGCCCTATTCCCATATGTCTGGAGAATGGCCGACTGGAACAACATGATGGCGTACTGTCAGGAAAAGATGAACCAACGCATCAAGGTAAGGGGAACAAATGCTAGCGAAAATTCTTCAAAGACTATTTGACCTGAGTTCTGCAGATAGAAGTTGATAAGCCAGATATTTCCTCCTATCTCACTCAAGACGCCAAGAAGAATGGGTTTACAGCGATTGACCGCAAATTTCTTAATGGTGACGCAGTCACAGTCATCATCGCTGGAAGGTTCGTAATAACTATGGAGCTGTACTTCACCTTGCAATACTGACTCCAAAAGTGATTCTTCGGCCCCAACGTTGATCTTCATTCTATATTGCTTGGCCATGTATCCGCAACACGCTGACACGATCTTTGCCGAGGTTGCCAACATCGATACACACGATTCACATGCTTTGCACGATCTTCCACATTTGAGCGCAGTCATTGACGAGACCCTACGCCTGTATCCTGCGGTCCCAACTGCTGTGACACGCGAAACGCCGCCCGAGGGAGTTATGATAGCAGGCCGCTTTATTCCAGGATATACTACAATCTCTGTGCCACGTTACACTATCGGAAGACGTGAGTACCCAGAAATGTAAATACACACAGGGCTAAGTAACAGAATGCCAGGGGAATTGTATTTCGAGAAAGCCGATGCTTTCATTCCAGAAAGATGGTATAGCAAGCCCGAAATGGTAAAAAATCGCCACGCTCACAATCCGTTTAGTATCGGTAAGCTAGATCGTGCCAGAGGCAACTTCATTGATTTATTGAATTCCAAAGCTGACGCACAAGATTTAGGCAAGAGCAGCTGCATTGGAAAGAATCTAGCTCTGATGGACATCAAATTAGTTGTTGCCTCGATCATCCGAAGGTATCATATCAGCTTCACTCCTGGAGAGGACTGTCATCGTGTGTATACTGAGATGCGGGACCAATTCACGATAGCCCCTGGACCTTTGTCGTTACGTTTCAAGCACAGAGGTCAGTGAAATCCTCGGTCAGAAATTCTTAGGTCAGGAAACTTAGCCAAAACCGGCCTTGGCCGCTTCTGCACAGCTAAATTGATGCTGGTTCCGGTATGGCAGCGATGGAAGTGAGAAGGCACGACATTCTGCTTCCATGTGGGTTTTTGAAGGTTCTGGTTTACTGTGTATATCCAATAGTGACATAGATCTCGAATCTGCAATACCCTCCGGCCAGAATCTCTTCTTCACACTTTCTCCTAAGCTCTTTGATCTCTTGCAGCGTCCAAGCGCCTGGGGCACCCTTGATGTGCATTTGATTTGCTCAGCCAAATATACCATCATAGCTGATCCTCGTGATGTTCTTGCGAGTCTCTGAAATCCGATCAGAGGCCACGATGTCTTGGAACACGCCACGCAATCCCTGCTGTTCAAAGATAGCTGGCAAAGTGGAATGACCGTACTGCAGGCGATGTCCAATGCCTTCATGAAAGCGCTGTGCGACATGCTCCAGATTCTTAGGACCGGTCTCTGAGCCGCTACGAAGATATGCAGAGTGAAGGAAGTCCCCCTCGGCCCATTGGATCGCTCCGCCGGGCTTAAGAAGCCGAACAGCGTTCGCGGCCACGACTTCCCAATCGTCTTTCTCCATTGCCGACATCAGTAACCTGAGGTGAACAAGACCATACTTCCCCTTCAAGGCCGCTGGAAAGGCTTGCTTCGCGTTTTGGAGGGCTAGGGAGACGTTGGCCGGAAGCGCTTCTGGAGATGGGTACTGCACGTCTGAAATATCAAAGCCATCCAACCGACAAGTGGCAGGGAGTTGCCTGGAAAGCTCGATTAGGTATATACCAGTCCCAGTGCCGATATCTGCAATGCGAGAGAATCGATCCAGTCGCGTGGCCAGCGATGGGTGAACGAGGTAGCCGAGGTTCCTTCGACGACAAAGCGTTAGCCAGCCCAGCGTCGAGGACCTTTGGAAGCAACTCATACTTGGTCCAAACCTCATGCTGAGCGTCTAACCTATCGCCTTGGTCAGCAAGAGATGTTAGATGAGTAGTAGATATTGGCTCGACCTTTGTGACTCTGTCTTTCCACGATCGAGAGCGTAATCCTCAGCCATAACGTTAGTCTCTGCAATGTCGTCCATCCCCTAGATGGTGCTATTTGATTAAAAAGAAGCCTGACGCGTAACAGGGGTCAGATCAAAGGTAGAGTACTAGAAACAAAGCTAAGAGTGTAGTGACTAGGAAAGCGGCGATGGCAGTAAAGCACATATTGCTCTGTTGCCTACAGGTTGCATTTGTGCCGCTCCTCTGTATGCAGACTGTAAGCCTTGCAGCATGCAGCTACCACTCCTCACAGGAGTAACTTAGTGACCGTAAAATCCGGGTGATCTGTCCCTCAAACTTTAGTGTCTCACCCACCACTATAGAAGGTAGCTTACCCCTCTCAGTGATAGCTCTTAGCTTCAAGGCCCCACGGTTCTACTCTTCACTCTTGCAATAATCCACACAGTTCTAACGTTTCTCCTCGACCATGTCCCAGCCAGGAGCTTTCACTGTCTTGCTTGTGCCTGGCTCATGGCATGTACCTGCCCATTATGAGTGCATAGCCAAGGAACTTCAATCGCAAGGCATATCCGCTTCGACACTGTTACTTCCCACCTGCGACTTGTCCCACGCGTCGATCTTTGATCTCAACCATCCTGATCTGGCAGGTCCACGCCCATCCGAGCCATGGCCAGATATGTATGCTGATGCTCATGCAATCCGTGAAAAGCTATCCCAGCTCGTCGAAGCTGGCAATTCGGTCCTCCTTGTAGCACACTCTTATGGCGGGCTACCGGCATCTGAGGCCCTGTTGCCCGAGCTCTGTTTTCAGGCAAGGAAAAAGGATGGAAAGCCGGGCGGTGTGATTGGATTCTTCGCCATTGCGTCCTTCTTCTTGCCCGCTGGTATGACCACCGTGCAAGCTGTCGGTGGTGAACCGCTACCCACGACTCCAGAGCAAGTCAGTAATACACACGGTTTTTTCTTCATATCCTCGAACAATCTCAATCTGACAAAAGCATTGGTACGATGCTGACACCATGGGTAGCCTTCAGGCCTGCACATCATCACCGACCCGAAAAACAATCTCTTCAACGACCTGGCCCCTGCCGAGCAGGCTCATTGGGTATCACTGCTACGACCACAGGCCTGGATTGTGCACGAGACGCCATTGAGAAATGCCGGGTATCTCAATGTGCCATGCGCATATCTCAAGACGCAGAGAGACCTCATGACCCCCATCCAAGGGCAGGAGATGGGTATTGCCGGTGCCAGACAGTTGGGAGCCAATGTCACGGAGTATACGATTGACGGAGGCCATGATGCGTTCCTTGGGCAGCCACAGTCCTGCGTCAGGGACATCATTGATTTTGGTACCAAGTGCAGTCGTAGCTAGGAACATGCCCAATTAAGGCAGTCTCATCATCAGTGCCACTGCGAATCATAAGCCAGAATCGGATGCTATGCAATAGTTTGGTGACTGTGTCGATGGTGAATTGACTACAGACTGTTGACTGTCAGTCATCTGAAGTGTAGTGCTTCTGATCGGAATTGTCTGATAAGTGTACCTAAGGACTCTGGCTAACACGGCACTAGACCGCAAAGTCGGGTACCTAAGGTACCTAAGTAACTGCTTGAAATGGCGGCCGTCACGTGCGCGGATATGGTACGCTAACATTTGAGAACACGTGATGTGCAGCATTTCTCGCATTGCCTTGTAATTGACCTTGCTTGAGAATTTCCTATTCTCGTCCCATGATTACACTGTGGACATCCGAAGCACAATGCGCCCCCTCAGCTTCCTCTGTCCTGCGCTCCTAACGCTTTCCGCATGCGTGGGCGAGACTCAGGCAGCGCGGAAGCCATCTGACAGCGTTTTATTGTCGAATGTCAAAACCCTCACTCTGCGGAAAGATCTCAAGACCAGTCACCGCCGTGTAGCAGCAGTACCACAGGTAGGTCCTAGAGCATTTAGATTCAAGACGCAGAAGTGCTGATACTATTCCTGCCAGCTGAAATGCATCGGTGGAAACGCCAAAGGGCTTTATGATATTGATGTGATGCGGTGTAAGAATCAAGGGTCCGACTACGAAGACGAAAACATCCAGTGGACATGTACGGCATCGCTACCCTCTGAATTCAAGCTTGGTAGCACAGATGTCATATGCGAAGGCTACGACTCCTCCTCGGATCCATATGTCCTCAAGGGCAGCTGTGGTGTGGAATACCGGCTCGCTCTGACGGACGTCGGAGAGAAGAAGTACGGCCGTGGCAGCGACAGTCCCTGGGGCGACTTGCGGGGTGGGAGCAAAGCAAACTTCCCAGCCATTATATTCTGGATGATCTTCTTTGCGGTGGTGGCGTGGATGCTATACTCCGTGTTCGTGAGAGATAGACGCGGAGGCGTGCGAAGGGGTGGAGGCAACAACACCTGGGGTTGGGGTGGAGGTGGCGGCGGAGACCCCGGTGGAGACGATCCGCCGCCCCCATACGACTACCAACCGCCTCGCGGGCCTAAGGCATCGACGGCAGGGGCTGCTCCCGGGCAACAAGGGTACAGGCCTGGATTTTGGACAGGTGCGCTGAGCGGTGCTGCCGCCGGCTACTTTGCCGGCAACAGAGGCCGAAATCAGCAAACGCGAAATCAAGGCTGGGGCAATCCGCAAGGTGGGGGGCTCTTTGGAGGAGGAGATCGAGGCAGGGTTTTCGGAGATAACGCAGGAGAAGGGAGTTCGACGTGGGGTGCGCGGGGCGGTTCTGGATCTTCGCCATCCTCATTCTCGTCGACAAGGCACGAAAGCTCTGGTTTCGGATCCACCAATCGGCGTTGAATCGTTATCTTATGCGAGATGCAGATGTTTAAGCGTCTTCCCAGGTGTTTGGGGTATATGGATGGCCTGAATTACAAAAATGCAGGGATGCTTGTGAAACAAAGACCTTTCATCGCGCGCCATTCGTCACACCACGTGCGGGTTGAGGAAAACTTGATTTAGGTCATATAAATTCGAGCTACCTATCCACTTCATACCTTACATTACCTATATCATCTCGGCCGTCCGCAGAAAGCAACACAGGCTACCAAATTATCATCCAAGCGCCAACTTCCGACTATTGTCCTACATATTCTAATATATCCAGAGCCATGACTACCATCTACTACGAACCGACCGGCTGCAATTGCGACGGTGGGAATCACCCTTCTCGTTTCCAAACCATGCGCTTATAAATGAACCAAGGAACCGACTACACCAACGATGACATCAACGGCGCTGCCACCCAAGCCCTCCAACTCGCATCCCAAGGCCAAACGACCGGTAACCTACTCCCACCCGTCCTTCCTCCAGCACCTTATGCTCCCTCTCTAACTAACCACTCCACGCCACCGCCTCAGGCCGCGACCGATACCCGCACGCATACAACGACTACGAGCACTTCACCTTCGCGCACGCCTCCGCCCCGTACCTGGAATTCCCCATCTTCCAAAACGGGAAAGTCTATGACGGCGGCTCGCCGGGGCCCGACAGGATTTTGATTGGGAGCATCAGCGAAGACTTCAGTAGCGCCGTGTATTGCGCCGTCATTACGCATGATGGGCAGCGCCGGAACGGGTTTGCGGAGTGTAGTGATGATACGATGAATGTGAGGGGGAAGGGGACGTTCAAGGGAGTGGAGAGGGAGGGAGAGAAGCGCGAGAAGGGTGAGAGGTTTGGGAGGAAGTTGATTCAGAGGATTGATTTGTAGAGGGCTGGGTTGGTGGCTTGGTCTGGAGGGAGGGTTGGCGAAGGGAACGGTTGGGGTGGCGGTGGTGAGCTGGTTGGCTGTGCTGGTGCAAGCACTCACGTTCGCTCTCGCTACAGGGTTTCTGAGATTTGCTATCGAGCTATCGTAGTCATTATTAAGCAGCTGCATGGTCCACGCTATAATGGAAGCTTTGAGCAAGGCAACGACGAAGCTTGTGCTCCATATCCCACGCCGTTCCATGCAGCTGCGGAAGGTCACTCGATGGCGCCCAGCACTTCCACCGCGCCTCCGACAACTTTCTTGGCTCGTCCGGGTTTTGTCTTGCCGGTTGCTTTGCGGCCCCGTTTCCCCTTCGTGGGCGGTACGGCACCAGACTCATCCCCCTGAGCTTCGTTCTCCTTGGCAGAAGAACCACCGCCGGCGGCCGCAGACTCAGCGGCGACCTCCACCCCTTTCTGGCGTACCAACTCATCATGTGCTTCTCTCTCCCGAGCCTGCTGCTCCTCCAGATTTCTCCTATCCTCCTGAAGCTCCCTTTCGAACTCCTTAGGATCTTTGTATTCGGTGTTAGTCATCTCCGAGAACTTGGCCATGTCCACCGGCTCCCGTGGTCCCAGTAGAGTCTCTTTGATCTTGTCCTTATCGAGCTTTTCCTCCTTGCAGAACTTCAGCTTGATCGACCTCCTCGTGCGACCCGGGAACAGCTTGCTGATCATCTCGAAATCCGTTCCGAACATCCGCAGGCCCTGGTAGAACCGATCCGTAAATTCTTCGTTCCACGATTCGATCCTCTCTCGCTTCATCCAAGTCGCGGATGTGATACGTCTGGTGAGTGTATTTTCTTCGCGGATTTCCACCTCAACAGCAGTTTGAGCTGCGTGGGCGTGTCTGTCGAGAACCAACGAGTCTGGATCGACCTCGATGATACCATTCCTGATCCTGGTCTGGGGTACAAGATGGCCATGCTGTGCCGCTTGCGCGTCACTTTCGGCCAGCCTGTCGGGCACATCATCCGCCGGGGCTGGGGTTGGCAATTGCCCGCCTTCTCTCAACAGTTTGCGCTCTTCTTCCTTCCTGGCCAATTCCTTCGCATCCATACCTTGCAGCTCCGTCTCCCGCTTCGACTTCTTCCCGGTGCGAAGGTCCTTGCACAGATCAGCCATTTTGACCAAAGACGGCGTGATTTTCACAGTTTCTGCATCCTCGGGAGTAGGTTCCCGTCGTCTTCCGGGCCGCCCACCGCCCCTCCCTTTCTTGGATCGCCCTGTTGCGTCAGTCGCATCTCCGAGCCTTTGCTTGCCTTTGGCCTTGGCACTTTTACGCTTCTTTGCAGTGCCTACAGGTTGGAACGGTGGAGATTCAGCCTCCGCATCTTGCGTGGCGTGGTCACTGGTCTCGGTAGTAGGGATCGGATTTGAGCTTTCACTGCCAACTCCTCCTTTCTTGGTTGGTGGCCTGGGATGTGAGTCTGAGTCTATCCGTCGGCGTTTCGCAGTTGGCTCAGCACGAATGTTCTCTTCTTGTCTCTGTGATTGGATTCGTGTATGCGGCGCAATCAACGAGTTGGTATCGGGTGCTGCGCCTTGGTTTGTGACCCCCAGCCCGCCGGATCGCCCACTCCTCCTCACTACAAAGCCTTCATCTGCACGCACATCATCATTTTGCGTATTATCCTTGGGACTTTGTTCCACCTCACGTGACTGGTGTAGATCTGCCCGGGGTTTCTGGGTTGGAGCTTGCTCGGCCCTTGGTTGCCGGTGGTCCTGTGATTGCACCTGAACGTGGACTGAGCGTGTTTCGTGGGTTCTTTGCGAAGGGACAGGTATCAGAGTGGTAGCCTCTCTTAATGTAGCCTCTCTTGAAACGGATACATCACTTGACACCTCAGAATTTGATAGAGGATGAGCATTGGCCGCTGCTGAAGCTGGGGGTGCAGGTGGCTCCCCAAGTGAAGATTTGTTGATCGAGGGTTGAGGTGTCTGCGACAATGCTTGTCTCTCTACACTTGCTCGAGCAGAGGATTGTGTTGATGGAGCCGCAGCAGGTCGACGACTGGGAGCTTTCGGCGCGAACTTCTTGCCTGATTTGTCTTCATGCAGGTCAGTGAGTGAGCCCGGAGGGATTAGGGGTCTATTGCAGACACACTGATGACTGAACTTCCAAAGGTCGACATCTTTTCCGGAGAGACGCAAGCGACTGTTTGTTCCTTTCAGCGAGTGCGCCAACGCTGTACGCTACTAATGCATCACTTCCACGAACCTAGCCTTGAGTTCAAGAATCACGAACGGACACAGATGGGAGGGCCGTTGTGCCAAGGCGCTAGTGAAGCGAAGAATTGCAACCTCGAAAATCGTAACTACTCCTGATCTGACGACACAAAGCACCCCACTCAAGACCATAACACCCAAACACTGCTGCGCAAGGAGCTTAGATCTCAAGAGAGCATATAGTCTCTCAACACTTGACTCTCTCTATATGTGTTGTCAACAGTCGAAGGCTCGTGGCACTGATGAGGCTAGTCGAAGCACGTTCCGTTCCTCTTCTTTCACCTGGCGTAGTCAAGATGGAAGAGAGGAAGAGACCAGCTCCTCATGGGCATGAGGATTCTGCATCCCCACTGAAGAAGCAAGCCACCGCTGTTAATGGAGGAGGAAAGAGCCATCCTGACGCTGAGATGCCGTGGAAGGACGAACTTGAGGTGAGCTTTGTCGCTGTCCCGTCACCCATCACCGCCTCGAACCCCTCATTCCCATATCCATCCGGGGTCATGTGCTGAGATCTAATCATAACCGTTTCCCTGTAGCGCTTCCAAAAAGATGCAATATGGCGGCAGATGCAGGAGTACAAACGGGAAAGAAACACCCTTGAAACTCGACTTGCTGAACTTACGAAGCGCACCACATATCATGACGATCATATCCGAGTCATAGACGCGTGGTTCAAGCAGGTTAGTCTCCGCTCAAGTTTGAGATCGGAGTTGATTGGTTCCATGTTGTAGCTGACTCGCCCAAACTTGTAGCTACTTGACGAAGTAAAACTCCTTCGTGGTGAGGTGCACGATGATGGACTATCTTTGTCTTTCTCGTCGTCTCTGCTTTTCGCCGACAATGCAAAATTTGAAGAACATCTTCAGTCCAGATCACAGGATATATCCTCAGCTATCTCTCATTTGTTTGCGTCTCCCCAAAGTCCGTCACCGGAGGTCGCAGATTTACAAACTCGGTTGTCGGCATTGCTCGCGGCGGAGAAGAACCATATTGTGGAACTTGAGAAGAGTCGAGTAGAAAAAGAGCAACTGGAGGATCGACTGGAAAATGCTTCACTGCGTTACATGGTTGCTGAGAAGAAACTCGAGCGAGCCAAGAGTGCGGCAGTCGCAAAGCTTGAGAGACAGGCTATCTTCGGCGGGCGTAATGACTCTAGTAGTGGACTTGGCGAAGATACAGCAAATGTGAACAAGGGTAGCGCTGGTGGGGTGAACGGTGTCGCAGATGGTAACGACAGCGCAGCCGATGCGGAAAGCAGCCGTCGAGAGGCTGTAGCGGTGGCTGAGAAGCAGAAGGAGCAGATCGACAAGCTGGAGAGCGAGAACGAAAAGCTTACAGCACAACTCACAGCCTTGAGTATAAAACTTTCGCGTTTATCGGATGATGACTACTCTCGGACAGACCTCTTTAAGCATCTGAAATCCCAGCATGAAGATGTTATCAAGCGTATCAACAATCTCGAGGCGACCAACCTCCAACTTAGGGAAGAAGCAGAGAAGCTCCAGGCGGAGCGAACAGCTTTCAGGATCCAGCTCGAGCATGAATCTCAAACTGCTGTTGCGGAAAAGGAACTACAACTAGCTCGAGCCGAAAGCGATCTTGCAAGGATACGGGCAGGACGAGATGAGTTATTGGCAGATCTTTCGATAAGAAAGGCCTCCCAAGATCAGGACCGCGCCGCTTCAGAGCAGATAAAGGAGTTGGCAGCAGCGAGAGACGATCGTATCAAGGCTTTAGAGTCAGAAACCGAGCGTCTACGGATACAATTACACCCGGAGGAATCTGCAGGAGAACCAGAACCGGATCTAGACCAATTGGGCGCGGACGAACTTCGTACCAAGTACCATTGTTTAAAGCAGCAATATTCGATGCTCAACAATGAGCTGCCATCCATGGGTGCCGCCTGGAAAAAGGCTTCCGCCTTAGCCTCGCAGAAAGTCACCGAGTTTACCACTCTAGAAGAGAGGGTCGTCAGACTAGGTGCCGAAAAGTCCAAAGCAGACCAGAAATACTTTGCCGCCATGAAAGCTAAAGAAGCCCGCGATCAGGAGGTTCGAACCTTGAGAGCACAGAATTCCAAGAGCTCTGATATCGTCTCGCAGCTGAAGGATGCCGAATCGAGCACTCGAGCTCTTCTAGTCAACCTCGAGAAGCAGTTAGTGGAGGCCAAAGACACGTTGAACAGCCTGACTACCCAGAACCGCACGGCCCAACAGCAGAATACCGAGGACAACATCATGGCCGAGAGCTTCAAAACGCAAGTGGGCGAGCTGAAAAAGGCGTTGACTGCGAAAGATGCCTCTCTCAGCACATCCACAAACGCTTACAGGAAAGCAGAGGTGGAACTTGAGGCACTGAAGGTTCGGCTCGAGGAGACCAAGAAGAGCTTAGAGTCTTGGAAGAGTAAGGGTCTGGGCAATCAAACGGACGAGTATGAAATGTTGCGGGTAAAGTCTCCAGGCATCTCTAGAGAGAAAATGCATGCTAATCATCATGACTTAGACATTAGCACTTTGTACCGTATGCCGGAAGAATTTCAAGGACACGGCGTTGAAGACTTGCGGCCACGTCTTTTGCAAGGACTGCGTCGAGGAACGACTCACTTCTCGCTCGCGGAAGTGTCCTAATTGCAACAAATCCTTCGGCACGAACGACCATATGCGCGTCACACTATGATTGAAACGGGCGTCGAATCTCCTCCCCGGGATGCACTATGTTTTTAATCAACTCGAAGGTAGATTTTCTGCGAACGAGGCTGAGGACGCTCGGTGGTACAAATACCTCAATGGTGCATCTTCTCTCTTCTTCTGCAGCGTCTGGTAACGTGGGCGGACTTGTACGACCAATTGCATCCAAACGTTCCTCCCCATTCCATTCTCTCAATGTATTTCCTCGACACTTTACGTGGTGATAGACGGGTTTACTCCCTCGGCGATGAGACAGCTGTTGCTGTTGGATAAGTCATATGGCTACAAATGGGAGACCTTGTGGTGGAATCCCTTTGCGGCGGTCAGATCCGGTTGAGTTATTGCTTAGCCTAGCACGATAGCATGTGGCAAATGAATGCACTTAGGCATTGACCAAGAAACAACCTCCACTTGAATATTTTATGCAATGGGCAATAACTAAGGTAATGGGCAACGGGACAACTGGAAGTCGTCGAGGTCGAAGCGAGCTTCATCAGTTGGACAGATTGGATGGAGGGCCAACATAAAATTGAAGTCAGTTGCGCCAAAGATCTGCGAACATGTTGAACACATTGCCACTTGTTTATGCGGCAAGCACATACCCACTGAGCGTAATGTGTTCCTGGTGATGCTCGAGGATTCAGCATGGCTGCCGGATCCCAAAAACTTCCTCCAGAGAGGTGGCAGAGTGTCAGATGCGCTTAGTGTGACGACCGACCACACCATGAGAGTGGACAAGTAAGACCGGAACCGGGACTTCTTTGAGATCCATGGAGGACAAGTAAGGCAGCTCAAAAGTGTAGGAACCATCATGAGTTCGGTTTCGTGCGATTTGAAGGTGGTCTGAAGCAACGTGCATCCATGAGGATTAGCACTTTGCGTCGCTATTTATACCTACCTGGTAGCTTATTTCATATCATTGCTTTTCGGACGAAGTGTATAACAAGACCTAAGAGAACCCGAATCACTCGAGGCTTGGCATGGACCCAATGACCCAATAATCCAGTTGCCTGTTCAACTCCAGCTCCCTACTTCTCCCTCGCTCAATCTCCATCCTGCAGCCGTCTCTTCTCCTGTACAGAGTCTTCGCACAGCCCTTTTCAATTCTCCCACTCGCGCTTCTAGCCTCGCAGCTTTGGCCTTGGCATCTGCATACACGGCTTGGCGATGCTGCCGTGCGGGCTTCGTCCCGTAGCTGTTCGACTTGGTGAGCGGTGGACCGCAGATCTTGCTCAAGTTTCCAGACGTGCCTCCGCTCGCTTTCGAGGTCGGCTTGTAGTTTCTGGAGGGCGAGATTGTCGCTCCCCAGGTCTTGTTTGCCTGCTGAAAGCTCGCGTGACGCTGGGCATATTCCGTGAACTGGATCATAGCCAATCGGTGAGTGCCGGACGTATTTGGAGGATCAGACCATGGGCTTTGCCATGGCACGACGACTTCTTTCTCGGGGTAATGCGTCTCTCTAGCCTTGAATGTTTCGAATCGATGAACACGCTCCTTGTACCATTTCACGACATTCTCATCCTCCTCCGGTACATTCAATTTCGGAAGACCCCCGAGATCGGCAACTTCCTCGCCTCCGCCTCCTTCTCCTCCGCCCTCGCTTTCGCCGCCACTCTCAGCTCGAACTTGGCCGCGACCGACAGTTGTTTCGGCGGAAGGCTTGCGGCCATGGTGCCAATGGTCTGCTGATTTCCCACTTCCCGATGGAGATGGATGCAGATGAACAACTTCTTGCGGATGCAAGAAGCACCAAAAGGCAATCACGATAGCCTTGTCCCTTCGGGCCCATTGCTGTGAATTAATTCCGCGTGCGATAGGTCCGAAAGAGCCGCTGCCGGGCGGACGCGCCTGATTTGATACCGGGGAATTGTCCCCGCATGATCCATCTGCACGTCGACTCCATAGGAAGCGTCGATAAGGTACCCCGCCTCATCCCAGCATGGGTCCTCCAGCTTGCCGAATCGAGAGGTCGTGAACTGTAGCAACCCCTACGATGCCGAATTAGGTGCACTAATCATCTATTGCTGTATGTATGTAGTCCCTTCGGACCTCTCTAGGCTCTACTTGCTCTTGCCCTTGCCCTTGCCCTCTCTCCGCACTTCAGGATATCCTTCTCTCCGCTTCTAAACCCACGAAAAGTCATTTGGCTGACTTGGGAGCATCGCCGTCAAGATTCATATGTCATCGCAATGACCGATATCTGAAAAGGCCAAAGGCCCGCGTCAGAGATTGATGGGACTATGCAGATGGATTTCATCGACAGACCAGGAAGATGACGGTCCGCGCCGCAGAGGACTTGGTCGGTCTTTAAGTATCAGACAATGGAAGACTGAGTTGATGTTACCGACAATCAAAAGTAAAATTGCAACCGCTCACTGATCTATGATCCAGTTCATAGTTCATAGAAAATCATGTTAATACAGCGTAGCCGGGGGGTTTGTTCGTTGAATATTGGCTACCATGGGAGGGAGGGTGAGGGAGGAAGTGGGATTCGGAGGGATATGTTGTGTAGTGGATGGGGCTTGCGTGGGGCAGGTGAGCTGGAGGGTGAAAGAGAGCCCTCGGAGAGGAAGTGTGGGTTGAGGTGCTTAGGGTATCGAGTTTGGGTGCCTCTTGGTAAGATGATCGGCAATGTAGCAGGTGCATATATGCGAATAGAAAGTCATCGTTTTGTAGAAATATAGACTATCTGCGACGACACAAGATAGCATGATGATGAGAAGGGCGCCAATATCTAGCCCCAAGATGCAGGATAGAACATGCAAGTCCGAGCGTGACTCACGCTCTTCACTTGCTCGGTCAATCGGGAACTCGCCATTCAAACTCAATAACCTCGTATCTCATCACCATCTCGCCATGCTTGTTCGAAACAACGACCGGAAGCTTCTCCACGACCAGCTCTTTTCCTTTGATCCGCGGTATCACGTATCTGAAGATCGCGAAGTACGCGATCCCGGCAAGCATGCTGGCCAGACCGGTGGTCGGCACAGTATACCATTGAACGTGCGTGACTGCATAGGAGAATGCTGAGTCTGCAGACGGCGGGAGGACAGCGGCGACGAGGAGGAACGCGCAGGTCAGGCTGATTGCATGGTTAGCGGGGTCCGAGTTGCAAAGGCCTGGGTCAGTGGGGTGTGTCACTTACGTATAGATGATGGCAGCAGTCGGGCCGCCCCAGGGCCGGAAGCCTCGCTTCTTCGCCCATGCTTGTCGGTGTCGCAGTTTGAGGTAGAGCAGTCCGGCGGCCACGAAGAAGCCGATGAGGACGATGGTGACGTAAGAGTAGAGCGAGAATAAAATGGTGTATGCTACTGCCGGTGTTTGGCCAGACGTAGCTGCTATCAGGATGACCGCAAATATCAGATGGAGGAACAGTGCTGCTGCTGGGCTCTGTTCCAGTGCTTCTTCCTGTTGGTTCGGATGCCGTCGAGACCGCAGCCACGATCCGATCTTGGCAGTTGGCGTGGTCGTGCTCCTGGCGAAGAAACGTGAGAACGGTAGCACACCCTCTTTGGCGATTTCTTGCTTCACTTGACGAGACGGCCAGGTGTTAACTTTCGTATGATAAAGGTGCATCGCGTGGACTTAGCCCTTACCTCGAGATGATGTAAAAGTCGATACGATAATGTTTCCAAACAGCGAAAGCGCAAGTATCCCTGACATTATCCGCGTTGCAACGGCGTTTCCGAATATATTATTGAAGAATAAAGTGGCCATGTCAGCTCCCGCATGGAATTGCTGATCTTGCGACACGACACATAACTAGATTGCAGTTAGACGTCTTTCGAGGGACGAGAGGAAACCATGAGAACTATACATATGCAACATTGACCAACACGTATAGAATCGACACCATGATCATTGCTAGTAAAGTCGCTCGGGCGAAGGTTTTTCGAGGACGCCGCACTTCGTTAAGAACCTACATCAACCGAAGTCAGCTCCTTGTCCGCGAAGTGTAAGTGACAGTACACGGGGAATGCTTACATAGAAGGGTTGCCTGAACCCATTATAGGCGCCAATGATGTAAATAAAAGAGTTTGCATAAGTCGCAGTGGCACCACGAGGATTGGCGAACGAAGTGTGAATATCGAAGTTAGTCGTCTGAATCCGACCATGTCCAAAAGAAGCACCTCCTCGGGTTGCGAACCCTAGGACGATGATTAACAGCAGTATTGCGACCTTGATAATCGTTATCGCGTTATTAAGCAAAATGCCGCCTTTTCGCCATGACACATGAATCAGACATGCCGCAGTTATGGCAGCTATGGCCACCCCCCTGATTGCCGCAGCATCGTCTGGAAGCCCGGCGGCCCGCATAATATAGACCGCAAAAGCCACGGCATTGCTTGAAGCATTCGAGAAGATGATAAACTCTACTGCAAAGATACAAGTCGCCAGAAATCGAGGCCGATCATAGATGTACTCGAGCTGAGCAGAGTTAGGGCTAGCACAGATGTGTGTAGAATTATAAATGCTCACATAGTTCTTCTCTCCTCCGCTCCGCGACACGCTCACCTTCTGCCCTGCCTCTAACTCAACCTGTGGAATAGTAAGGGCCAGTTCAAGCCAGACGAGGAGGCCTGAAATCGCCACGACAGCGCCGAGTGTCCAGAGGAGGAGCGAAATCCCGACACTGTTTGTATTTTCCAGAATAATAGTGGGTACAACAAAGATCCCAGATCCTTGACATGACCATTTCTCAGTATAAAGCAATGTCTCGACATCCGCAGAAGGCACTCACCAATCGTGCGATTGAGAATTAGGCATATCACTGAAACAACGCCCAATTTCTGATCCTCTGGCGGAGCATTGACGATAACCCTACCTGATCCTTTCCTGGCATTCGCCAACCGATCGAGTTCCGCCTGATCAAACTCCATGGTGTTGTTCGTCAACGGTGGAAGCTCCTTGCCCTCTTGCACGATGGAAGGGCAAGTCTACTCCAGAAGACCGTGGAGTCGGTATTTGTCGCATCTTATAGATCAACAAGGCAATGGCCCAGACACCTAAATCAAATGGTTGAAGAGCCTCGCAAAGAAGGCGCAGCTGCAGTAAAAGGTGGACAAGGCTGGAGCTGAAGCTGAAGCTGGTCCGAGGTCAGTAGGCCAGAAACTAGATACCCCATTTGTCAATTTGGCGATATTCAGACGCCTCATGACCACATACGGTGGCAGTGCATATGCATGGTCATGATGCGGCATTTGTGAAGAGGCTAGGATTGGCTTCCAGGCTGCAATCGCCCTAAAGGAAGTGAGGCTGTACATGGAGTAGAGTTGGAATATCATAAGGTCGTTGTCGCCATCCACATACTCCGACACAGGGGATAGGTACGGTAGACAGCGTCGTTAATGGCCTTCAACTTTGGAATTTCGGATTTCTTTTTCACCATCAATCTAGCGGCGCAGATATGGGAGAAATGTTTCACTAGAGCTCATGGTGCAGGTTCGTCCATGTATTGATATCTGTCATGCTGTGATGATGTCTGCCCGAGCTAACGTTGAGGTTGCGACTTGAAGACGTCCAGTATCTCCAGTTCGGCAACGAGATCCAATCGCTCCGTCAGAATCTCACCCGACTGAACAATATCCTCGAAGAGCAGTCACGAGGGCCACGATGGCGCGGTTCCGCCCACGGCCTTGGGTTGGAGATTTCGGATCTTACAGGAGACTTCAGGAAGACCTTGGAAGAGTGCGATAAGCTGTTGAACGACCGGGAAAGGTTCCACCGGGATAGGGCTGGCTTCGTAGACAACGTGCGTTGGTGGGTCGGTGGAACTGAAGCGAAAGTGAAGACACTCCGAGAGCGAGTTCATTTTCATTCGGCCAAGGTAAACGACATACCGCCGCTATGAATCGGAGAAGCTGATCAGGGTAGATAATCTTTATTACTAAGCCAGTCGAACTGTGAGGAATCCCAGTACACTACTCCATCACAGGCAAGGAAAAGACGTTTCAGCAAGGGCTTTTCGTGGGACATGGACATAGCAATAGTTTTGACAGGATGATAGCGCTAGAGCCCTTTAGGCGTAGTGCCTCCGGGCGGAATAAATTACTTACTTACTT
>JAABUU010002911.1_pt1 | contig 23113 bp, 23 predicted proteins | sample 5559301 | NCBI WGS metagenome assembly JAABUU01 (sample SAMN10711884, study PRJNA513360) | rock metagenome | isolation source: Antarctica rocks | place: Antarctica: Victoria Land, Richard Nunatak white | reverse complement strand
CGGCCAGCGCCCTCCGTATCCGCAGCATAGCACCCATGTTCTATGAAAACTTCTCCGATTTTGCGGGGGAGTCGCGCTTCGTTAGAGGCGACGCTCCCATGTTAGATGTCCCACGCACCTGGCGGTGCGACATCCCGCTTGCATACCTTAGAAGTAATCCTCGCGCTCGGGCCTTCCATCGTCCATCAGCCGCCCAGTACGCCCGGCGCCCGTGCGCGTCGTCGATCTCCGCGAGGCGTTCCCTGACGCGCTCGCCGGCGTCGAGCAGGTCGTCGACGAGGCGCTGTCGCTCACCATCGGTCACGTACGCGCCGGCGATCATGCGCAGGCCGTGGGCGTTGGCGTCAATCTCGTCGGCCTGGCCGCGTGCGTGGTCGAGCCAGGTGCGGCCATACGTCGCCATAGGTCCCCCTCTCCGGTGTCTCCTGGTCCCCGGCCGACCCTGTGTGCCCCGTGTCATCGACGACGGGCCGGCGCACGCACACAGGCCGCGCCTGCGGCGCGCGGAGAAAGGGGTGCGACTATCATTGGAACCGTATCGTACGTTAAGCCTCGCTATGGACCGGTCAGATGCGTCCGCATAAATAAGAAGCAAGGCCGCGTTTAGGGTGCTCTCCGACGTCAAGGTACCGTGTGCTCGGAGTCGGCTAGCAATGGGTCAAGCCATCTGGCTTATTGAGCCCATTCGACATGGCCTTGAGCGAGCAATGGATCGCCGCGGGTAAGGCCCGTATACCCGCGAGCATGAGTTCTGTGTAGAGTGTCGCCGTCGCCGTATCGCGTGTCGGCTTCTATTCGCCATTGATCTGCCCGACATATGCACGCCAAGCTCTAATGGAGTGCGCCCGCCCCGTGTCGAGGTCTGCTATCGACCGCTTGCCCTCCCCCGCCCCGGCGGCGTACGCCGCCGGCGCACAGGTCCCGTGCGGGTTACAACACACGCTTAACCGTCGACGCTCACCCTGGGCGCGGGGGCGCCGGCACGGAGGCCGTCCATGAGCAGGTCCAGCAGCCTAGCAGAGCGCGACCGCCAATCACCGCCGGGGTCGATCCGCCACAGGAAGCCCATGAGGAGGAGGACATCGGCGGGGTCCAGACCGGCGCGGATGGTGCCCGCCTGCTCGTTTGCGTGCAGGAGCAGGGAGAGGGCGCCGAGCACACGCCCGTAGGTGTCGGCGGCGAGGCCCTCGTGGGCGGTGGTCACGGCGCTAAACGCGTCCGCCAAGCCGGCCTTGGTCATCCCGTAGTGCGCCGCGCGGTCCAGCCACGCCCGGAGCGCCTCGAGGGGCGGCTTGGCCGCGAGCAGCGCCGGGGCGGCGTCGACGAGCTGTTGCACCTCGTGGCGGTAGACTTCGAGCACGAGCGCTTCGCGGGTGGGGAAGTGGCGGTAGAGGGTGCCGATCCCGACGCCGGCTTTCTTGGCGATCGCGTTGAGTGAGGCCGTGCTCGACGCCGTGAAGGCCTCGACCGCCTCCGCGAGAATGCGGGCGCGATTCTGCTGGGCGTCCGCCCGCACCGGCTCGCTCTGTCTCTGGGTCACCCTACCTCCGCCTGCCTGGTCAGGCACCGAGCTTGACTAACGGAGTATTCTCCGTTAGTATAAGCCTATGAGCGGAGAGTTCTCCGCTCTCGTACAGTATACAGGCCTCCCGTTAGTTTTTGACGGAAATTTACGCTAAGCGATAGCTAGCGTGGAGTTCGACGCTGCCCTGTCGTGGTAGGAGCTTGGCGTGAGATCGAGGAGAACGACATGAGCGCACGGACAGCCCTGATCACAGGGGGGACGAGCGGCATCGGGAAGGCGACAGCCGAGCTGCTGCACGAGCGTGGCTTCCATGTGATCGTGACCGGACAGAATCCCGACACGATCGCCCTGGCCGAGAAACAACTCCCGCAGGGTGTCGTCGTGGTCAAAGCCGATGCACGGTCACTGCGTGACACCGATCATCTCGCCGACCTGGTTAAGGGCCGCTTCGACACCGTTGACGTCCTCTTTCTCAACGCAGGAATATCCCCGGCGCTCCGATTCGAAGACGTTGACGAGGCCGCGTTCGATGATCTGGTCAGCGTCAATCTCAAGGGACCGTTCTTCATGCTCCAGAAGATGCTGCCTTTACTCAACGACGAGGGGTCCATCATCTTCAACGTCGGGATCGGCGCCACCCGAGGAATTGCCGGCGCGTCCGCGTCCGCTACCGCGGCCACCAAAGGGGCACTCTTGGCTCTTGTGCCGTCGCTCGCTCTCACGCTCGCACCCCGAGGGATTCGGGTCAACGCCGTCAGCCCAGGCACGATCGACACCGGGATCTTCGCCAAGCGTGGCCTCCCCCCGGAAGCGGTGGACCAGATGACGACAACGCTGGCCTCCACTATTCCTTTCGGACGGTTGGGGTCCAGCGCGGAGATCGCCGAGGTCGTGGCATTCCTAGCCTCCGACGCCGCCAGCTACATCACGGGAGAGAACATCGTTGTCGGCGGCGGCCTTGGCATCCGCGCATGACATCCTCACCGCTCGACCTGACACACAGGCGTCAGCCGATCGACAGGCGCGGGGACCGGTTCTCGAGACGTCTATAAAGGGGTAGAAAGAGCGAAGCTGTCACCAGGGGCAAAGTATCCTTATAGATAGAGGCGCAAGGTTGTGTCAATAGCATGGTCGGGGAAAAGATGATGGCTAAACGTCGCCAGCGGCTGTGCCGCCGATGCCATAAGAATCCTGTCTGGACGCACGGGGATGTCCCCGACGCTCAAGACATGTGCAAGCGGTGCTATCACAAGCACGTCTGGGCTGGAAGCCCGCGACTGCAGCGCGACCAGGAAAGCACGGTGGTAGACGGGCAGGGACCCAAGGCGTTATGGGAGATCGGCATGGAGGCGGAAATAGAGGCACTGGGACGCGGCGTCGCCCCCGAGGATCTCTGATAATGCGTCCAGGGCACGTCACAACGAGACCACACGACCCTTGCTCGATAATGCGAGCCACACGGCGAGTGCCTGGTTCTGGCGGTGTCGGCACTCTTAGCTTAGGAGGGAGTATATGCGAGGTGACATCCACGCGCAATTAGGATATGCACAGCGACAGATACGGTGGCCTTGTGGGCAGAGTGCCACGCCCAGAGCGATAGTCGGCACTCCGTTTGTGTGTCGTCGGCAACGGCCGTAACGACGTGACCAATAACGACGTACCGATTCACGAGTTGGTTGCACGTCTGAGCGACGACAACATGGAGATGCAAAACCAAGCGCGTACGATTTTGTATCAACGAGAGGGCGAACTGACTCTACTGGTGTTGCTCGCGATGCTAGAACAACGGCACCAGCCGACGCGCATGTATGCTCTCCATCGCTTTGGCGATCTCGGCGACTCCGTGTCCTTTGACGCGCTGCTGGCGGCTTTGCATGATCCCGCTGATCAGATCCGGGAGACAGCGGCCGGCGCGTTAGGGCTCCGGCAGGATCGACGTGCAGTGGAGCCACTGCTTGCGGTCCTTGCAGCGGATCATGCAGCGCTCGTGCGGCAGAGTGCGGTCGACGCGCTGGCTAGGCTAGGGGATGATCGCGCCCTCCCATGCCTCGTCGCCGCGCTGAATGACGACGACATCCGGGTGCAAGTGCGCGCCTCATGGGCGGTCGCAGCCTATGGTTCCGCTGCCGTGCAAGCGGTCATCGCTATCCTGCAAGACCATACTGCGGCTGGCCGTCGTTGGGCAGCGGTCGCGCTGGGTCGGCTCGCGGACGTACGTGCCATGGGCCCCTTGCTTGCCGCGCTCCATGATCCCGACGTAGGAGTCCGGGCCAGCGCCGCACAGGCGCTGCATCCGTTTGCCGTACCGGACGTAGAGGATGCGTTGATCGCGGCGCTGCACGATCCGGACGGGCATGTCCGATGGGCTGCCGCCGGGTCACTAGCGCATGTGGGCACATCGACGGCCGTCGAACCGCTCATCCACTGCCTTGATGATCCCTGGCGCGACGTGTGGGGAGCGGCCGCGACGGCGCTTGGGAAGATTGGCGATACACGCGCCGTCGACCCACTCATCGCACGAATGGCACAGCGAGACGACGCGTGGTTCCCTACCTTCTCCGATGTGGCGGTGATCGAGGCGCTCGGCCAATTGAGGGACCCACACGCGCTTCCGGTGTTGGTGGACCTGCAACAAAGCGACATGGAGCAGGTTGAGACGGATGAGGAACCGCTACGATTGGCCGATGTCGCCGCCAAGGCCATTGACGACATCAATGAGACTCATCCATCCTCCGTATAGCAAGATTGAGCCCCTTGTTATCAAGCTACTTTGCCCCTGGTGACAGCTTCGCTCTTTCTACCCCTACATCGTCCAGGCGGCCGCGTGAGCGCCCCCCTATTCCTATGGTGTGGTACGATGGTCGCGCGCGCCGCACGCGGAGAGGACAGGGGGAGGGGACGATGAGCCTGGTGGGAGTGTCACGGCCGACCCGACGACGGCGGCTGATCGTCGTCGTCGTGGTCGCCCTAGTCGCGGCGGCCCTGGCCCTGAGCGTCGTCGCCCAGCGCCCAAGACCAGGGCCGGTCCTCGCGACCGTCACGGTCGGTTCATGGGCCGGACCGGCCACGATCGGCGTGGACGAGATAGCCGGCCGGGCGTACGTCGCCACGCACCCAGGGGGTCCCGGCGGCGGCGGGGTCGTGCGCGTGCTGGACACGGCGACCGGCGCGCTCGTGGGCACCGCAGCCCTGCCCGGCCAGAACGGCGGGGGGGTGGCCATGGCCGTGGACGCACAGCGGGGGCGGGCCTACGTGGCGAACACCGGTTCCACGCGTTGCAGTGCGGCGGGAGGCGGCACGCAGACCTGCGCCACCACCGGCGTCGCGCTCGTCACGCTCGACGCGCGGACGGGGCGGCCACGACGCACGCTGTCCATCGACGCCGGCCGCGCCCTCACCGTTGACGGACGGACCGGCCTGCTCTACGCCCTCTCCTCCGGCACGACGACCCTCCTGCGGGTGCTCGACCCGCGCAGCGGACGGATGGTGCGGACGATCGCCCTGCCGGGGGGCGGGCCGGGGGGCGGGCCGGGGTTCGGGACGCTCGTGATCGACGGGCGCGGGCGCTACCTCGTCGTCGCGCGCGGCTCCTTCGGCCCGTCGGGCGGGCCGCGCTGGTCGGCGGACGTGGTCGACGTGGCCCAGGGGCGGCTCCTGCGGCACATCCCGCTGCCCGGCACCGGTTTCGTGGCCCTCTACCATCCGCCGCTCCTCGACGAAGCGCGCGGCCGCGCCTATGTCGGCCTGGTCAGCTACGGCTATGGGGTGGGCCGGGTGGCGGTCATTGATACACGACGTGCGACCCTCCTGCGCGCGACAGCGACGGGGGCCGGCTTCGGCGATATCGCGGAGGACACGCGGACGGGGCGTGTCTTCACGACGGCCCTGGGGGGTCTGCGCACCGTCCCCACGCGGACGCAGGGTGGCGTGACGTCGACCACGCAGGTGCCTGCGGGCGTGGGCAGCCTGCAGGTGCTCGACGCGGGGAGTGGCGTCCTCCTGCGGAGTGTGCCGATCGGGGTGGGCACGACGGACGTCGCGGTGGACGAGCGGCGGGGGCGCGTGTACGTGCTCAGCATCGGGGCCGCCGATGCGCACGGTGGGCTCACGCGTCCGGGCACGCTCAACGTGGTGGACGAGCGGAGCGGGCAGGTCGTGCGCACGCTCGCCGTCGGGGCGGTCCCGCTCACGCTGGCGCTCGACCGCCGCCACGATCGCCTGCTCGTGGGGTGCATCGGCCCGTTCGGGGGGGCACCAGAGGACCCGTGGAGTTGGGTCCCTGGTCAGGTACGCCGCGTGCTGCCCTTCCTGCCCCACCCTCCCACAGCGATCCGCACCCCACAGGGCAGCGTGCTGGTCCTCGACACGACACGCCTGTAGGTGGCATGGGGTGCCGGAGCTGCTTAGGGTGGGCAGTGCGTCTGGCTCCACCGCTCCAGCAACTCATCCCACCCCTGGGGCGTCACACGCCGCAGTTCGCCGAGTGTCGGCCAGACCTGGAGGAGCGGCGACGGCGTGTCGTCGAGCGCGCCATCGCCCTCCGGTGCCCCCAGGACATAGGCAGGCAGGCTGCGGGCGACGATGACCTCGCGCATGAGCCGGCCGTAGGCCAGCAAGCCCTCCGCGTCGTGCGCTTGGTCGCCAAAGATGAGCAGGAGCAGGTCCTGGCCGCAGCGCGTGCAGGCGTGGACCGTCGTCGCGACGCGCTGCGGGGCGCGGAACGGCAGGCTGTACGTCTGTTCAAGGCGGCGTTCCTCGGCGAGGAGCTGATCGAGGTAGCCCAAAGCCTGCGTGTCGGCGCGGGTTAGACGCCCGGAGCCAGAGTCGGAGGAGGACCGCCAGCGGCGCGTGGTCCGCTTCTGTGTGCGTTTAGGCGTGAGGGAGAGCCGGAGGACGTGTCGGTCGCGCTCGCCCTTGACGCGGGCGATCTCGCGCTCCGTGAAGGCCCAGCGGCCGTCGATCTTGCGGCCGATGTCGCCGGCGCGGGCCATCTCCTGCACGCGCGCGGGACTTAGCCCCAGGTGGCGGGCGGCCTCGTCGGTCGTAAGGTGGCCGCGCCGCATTTTGGGGGGCGTCGTCGCCGTGACCACGACCGCAGGGGCGGGAGCGCGCGGCGCGGTCTTGGCCGCTTTGGGGAGGGTCGGGCGCAGCTGGGCGGCCAGGCTATGCAGGACGGTGGCGAGGCGTCCCTCCGGGGAAGGCGCTTCGTCGAGCCAGGCGACGAGGCGGCGGCGGTCGGCGGGCGTGAGGGCGAGCGTGACGACCTCGCCGGCGAGCAGCGCGTCGATAAGCCGGCTGGCGCTGCCCTCCCCGGTGTGCGGACCCCGCGCGGCGTAGAAGCCGTGGCGCTCGGCGATGGCGCGCAGGGCCGCTTCGTCCTCGGCTGAGAGCGGACGCATGTCGTCCTCCTCACCATACGGGTAGCGAGTAGCAGGCGAACAGAAAATGCGCCTAAGGCCAAAAAGGAGCCTATTGCTGTGATAACGGTGAGGTAATCGCATCAACTGAACCGTCAATCACGCGTAAAAGAGGGCTAATCAGGTCACGATTGCTGTGATAACGCCTCTTATCGCTGCATTAACGTCTCACCAAGAGCCCCTCAAGGCTTGGACGCATTTTCTGTTCGCCTGCTACTCGCTACCCATATTGGATGGCCTCGTTCTCAGCTCAAAGGGAGCTCGATGAGATTGTGGAGCGTGAGGGCGTTGCGTGCTTGGATCAGACGCCCGCCTTCGTCGATGCGCCCGAGCTCTATCGCTGAGTATCCGAGGCGTTCGGCCAGCTGCGCGACTCTTGTGCTGGCGCTCTCGGAGTTGCTGGATACAAAGATGACCTGCTTGCCCCCTTCGGCCGACCGGTCACGGCCCAAGACATGTGCCGGTAGCTGGTTGAAGGCCTTAACGGTCTCGGCGCCGGGAAACGCTTCGGCAACGATCTCAGTGGACAAGCGCCCCGCCAGCAATGCGTCGGCGTTCGGGAGCATGAATGCGTTGGTCACGTCCACGATCGTCTTTCCGCGCCAGTCCGGTCGAGATCGGCCTAAGGGTTCGACCGCGAGGAACGGGATCGCCAAGATGATCAGGTCAGACCCCAAGGCCTCGTCGAGCGCCACCGCTCGCACGGTCGGGCCCACTTCCGCCGCCAGTTCAGGAAACGACTTGGGTCCTCGGGTGTTTGCCACGCAAGCGTCCACGTGGTTGCGGGCGAAAACGTGGGCGAGGGCGCTTCCCACCTTGCCGGTGCCGATGATCGAGATGCTCATGTCGATACGTCCTTTGCGTTAGACGAGAAACGCTGTTTGCAGTGATTGTCGAGGATGCGCCTTCTTTGGCCACAGTCCACCGCGCAGGGACTGCCCGTGGGTGCTCTCGTCCCTGGGGAGTACTTATTCCCAGCGAATCGTGTCCTCGTGGTCGAGGCGCGGAAGCCGTGCGAACCACGGGTTGGGACCGGGGTGACCGATATTGACGACGAGAATGGAACGCCAGCGGCCGTCCGGGAAGAACTCGGCATCGATGCCCGTGGCGTCGAATCCGGCCATCGGTCCGGCGGCTAGGCCGTGAGCACGTATCGAGAGGATGAAATACCCAGCCTGCAGCGTGGCATTGAACATCCCGGCGCCGGTTCTCATCTCCTCGTCGGCGTCGAAGACGTCTTTCATCTCAGGCCGAAACGGCAGCAGGGTGGGGATGTAGTCGTGGAATCGTGTGTCAACCGCGAGGACGGCCACGGCGGGAGCTGACGCGGTCTTGGCCTTATTGCCGTCCTTCATATGCTTCACCAGCCGCTCGCGTGCTTGACCGGGGTGCACGTAAAGAATCCGCAGTGGCTGGGTATTGGCCGACGTGGGCGCCCATTTGGCCAGGTTCCAGATCTCGGTCAGCTCGGCGTCGCTGACCGGCGTCGCCGCGAACGTGTTTGCCGTGCGGGCTTCCGTGAACAGCGTGGCGCGCCCCGCGTCATCGAGTTTGCTCAGCGCCGGTGAGATGGTGTCGGTGAGGTCGATCATGTCTGCGCTCCTGATGGTTTCGTCTTCGACGTTATGGGGTGCCGGGGCCGGGCCGATGGCCGGTGTCGCCTGCGTCGGGTTCTGCCTGGCGTTGGATCAGTAGCGGGTTCCCGTAGCGGTGATGGTGACGGTGACCCAGCGGCCAGCCATTCCTTTCCTTTGGCCGCAGTGATCCCGTGGGCGTAGCGGTCGATGCGCGCGCTGCCTTTCAGGGTCAGGTCGACGCCACGTTGCGCGACGTGGTCGAGGGTTCCCTCGACGGGTTGTGGCACGCCGTGCGCGGTGATGGTGGCGACCCCCGTCCACCTCCCCGTGCTGCGCGTGACCGAGCGGATCTCGACAGGTATGTCGGGGGTGGCAGCGGTGTCCAAGAACGTGGGCGAGCGGATGTCGCCCTCACGCGTGGAGGTACCGCTGGCGACGCTGCCCGCGTCGCTCACCGCGTGCACGGTCGTGGCAGTGTCCGTCTCCCCGACGGTGACGTCTGCGTCGCGCAGCGCGAACGTCGCGGTGACGGCGCCCAACCCGACGAGATGCGTGGCTTTGACGGCGACTGTCGTGCGGGCAGGGTCGCTGCGGTAGCGACCCGCTGACGGCAGGACGATTGGAGTGGCGGTAGCGGTCATCGGGGCGCCCTCTCAGGCTAATTTAGTTGAAGCGACAACTGAATGGTACACCCGAGAAGTTGATGCGTCAAGTGTGGCGTGGTAGAATGTGGTTGTGGACGGGACCAATGGGCAAGAAGCAGGCGCTGAGTTGTGGCTGGATGAGGAGCAGCAAGCCGCATGGCGAGCCGTGGTGCAGCTGTGCACGAAGCTGCCCGCCACTCTCGAAAGCGACTTGCAGCGCACCGCTGGTCTCAGCGTGTTCGAGTACGAGGTGCTGGCGCTTCTGTCGGAGTCCGACGCCCGGACTCTTCAGATGTCCGAACTCGCCGCGGGAACCAACGCGTCGCTGTCACGCCTCTCCCACGTGGTCTCCCGCCTCGAGAAACGGGGGTGGGTCACCCGCCAGGTCTGCCGCAACGACGGCCGGGCGACTCAAGCGGTACTGACGGAGTCCGGCCTGGCGAAGGTCGTCGACGCCGCTCCGAGCCACGTCCGCGCCGTTCGCGCGTTAGTCGTCGACGCAATCACTCCAACCCAACTGCGCCAGTTGGGCACTGCGGCAGCGAAGATCGGGCAGCGAATCCAAGAGTGGAACACCACGCGTGCCGCGACTGCAAACCGCCGCTGACGCGACCCACCGGCGTCAGTCATTCCTACCGTGGGTCGCGGTGGGTACCGAAGGCAAGGGAGTTCTTGTAGGGAAGACGACAACTCAGACAGGACGGAAGCCAACGTTCTGAGCCGGCCGGACCACGTGGTTCTCGAGACCCTCCACCTCGGCTTTCGGTGGACCACCGTCGACCCGTTCATCGTCACGGTCCACCATCTCGATCACTTTCCTGCTGGCAACGCGGATAGGGGGGTTTCTGCATATCCTGTCGTGGGCAGCAACAGGTTGCACAACTGCCCTACCGTCTGCTCGCCAGTCAACGGGCCTAGCGAACGCGTGCGAGGCGCTGAAACGTGACGGGTGCGGGACAGCACGCGCGCCGGTTTGTGTGCAACACCTCTTGCCCAAGACAGCTTATGCACCCCCCCCGCTTTGTCGTAGTAACGGAACAAAAAACAACGTTTAGGGTTAGGGGGCGTCATCGCTATGGGTGCGACGCTGCTTTGCACGCTCTCGCAGCAGTTCCCGTAGCTGCGTGTACTCTTGGAGCGGGAAGGCCTGCATTTTCCATCTTTCCTGGTAGCCGTCGACGCCGACTGTCTCTTGGACCTGCCATAACTCGTCGAGGACCTCGCCCGCCCGGGTTCCTCGTGCCAGGTCAGTGTCGCCTGCTCCGCCCCGCGCAGCAGGGCGATGACCGCACGCGTTAGATCGCCGAGTGCGTCGGATAGGTAGGAGGCGGTGAGCACGACCGAGCGCTCGCCATCGGAGACGGTGGCCGTGCTCCAGCCCGCCGTTTCGAGTTGGTACGAGAACGAGAACATCGGCGTCACACTGGCCTCTCGACCGGGTGGTGGCTCGGGGTCCGCAAGGGGCGCAAGCCCGCCCGCTCCCGAGCCTCGCGCAGATTGAATCGGTACTTGCCGTAGCGGTTGATCGACCCAGAGCGCGCCGGCGAGACATGCGCCAGATCGTCCTCCGGGACCGCATAGCCTTCTTGTCGGAGCGTCGCGATCGCTTCGGCCATGTAGGGGGCCGACTATCATCGGAACCGTATCGTACGCTAAGGCTTAGGCACCTCGGTGTCCCCCTACGACCAACAGGGGGTTCGACAATCAATGGAACAGATTTGTACGGTAGCTCCAATTGAGGCGCGACGATCAACGGTCGTAGACAAGTCGTAGACACGGTTTAGCTAGCGCGCCAGGCCTGCTGAAGCGGTTTGTAGCTGAGCAGCGTGATGCCTTCCTGTTGGATCAACTCACGCGCTTCCGCCGAGATCAGGAAGTCGAAATCCGTCTGGCGCACCTCCGGGCCGAGAGATCCGATGGCGCGTAACTCAGCGTCGTCGAACCCCGGATGCACCGCCCACTCGCTCAACCCTACGGGGAGGTCGTGCAGCAATTGCGCGTAGCGGGCTGCCTTATCGACGGTATCCAGGCCGAAGCTATCGAGAAAGTCGTAGTCGTTAGTGGGCAGCCCCTGCCGCTGCACCGTGTCGATCCATGGGCGTTCAGCGACGCGCATCGCGAGTCCGTAGTCGTGCGCCAGCCGCAGCATCAGATCGACGATCGCGGCCCCCCCGCCGCCACGCAGGGCATGCCAATCCAGATGGGTCGGCGTGAGGTTGGCGGCCCGCACCGTTTCAATCTGCGCCCTGAATTCCATTTCCAGTTCCTCCACCTTGACCCGCGCCAGGAAGTCGGGGATGCGGTCGAAGCTGTAGAAATAGCCCGTCTCATCAATCAAGGACGGCACCTTCTCGCGGCAGGTGAGCGGCCCCCAGCGGTACTGGGCGGGATCGCAGATGACCGTCAGATGTATGCCGAAGTGGATAGCGGGATTCTCTTTCAGGCCATTTTTGCCCAACGCACCGAAAAGGTAAAAGTGCGCATAGGATAGAGGTGCCCGCTCCTGGGGGGGCCGCTCCGGTGTAGCACGCTAGCGCGGAGCGGGATGCTCACAGCCTTGGCTTGAGCCAGATTCGCAAGACGGTATCGGGTTGCTGTTCACGGAAGACGCCGTCCCGTGCCGCTCGCGTGAGCATGTGCGACAGCTCTTGCTGGAACTGGGGCAACCGATCGCCGAAGAGATGCGGGGCCGCATCAGAACGAGACAAGACCCACGCGATGACATCCTCAACAGGACGGACCACAGACTCACCGCCCGGTAGTCGCAGGGTTCGTTCCTTGCCGAAGCCGACCGACTCGATGACCGTTGCTTCGTTGTCAGGGGTGCCTTGCGGGAGCAGCCCCTGGCCAGCGCGACGGACATCGCCAAGGTAGCTCCGGACCAGACGCGTGATGTGGTCATAGGGTGGCGGTGGGCCATCAGCAGTAGGCACCGCGCGGCAGGGGTCCTGGTTGACATGGAGGAAGGCACCCCCGGGCTCGAGCATACGGAAGACGGCTGCAGCTACCTGCCCTCGCTGCAGCCAGTGAAAAGATTGCCCGAACGAGACAACGCGAAACGTGCCGAGGTCAGCGGGCAGTTCCTCTGCACGCAAACAGACCCATGTGGCATTCGATACGCCGACGGCAGCCGCCTGGGTCGCCGCTTCTTCCAGCATCGCGTGATCAGGATCAAGGCCGATGACGGCTTCAAACAGTGGCGCCAAGGCCAGGGCCACTGGGCCCGGCCCACAGCCCACATCCAGCAGCCGTCCGCGGCCGTCGAGCGTTAACGCATCTCGGACCGCTGCAGCCATAGCGGGTGCATAGGGCAGGCGCCCCCGGCTATAGTACGTCGCCGTTCCCGCAAAGAGCGTCGGATCCCATTCCCACATCGAGCCAGACCTCCTTGCTACGATTCACTGTCTTTCGGGGCATGCATCGCACGCACAGTCTGGGTAGCGAGTAGCAGCGGAACAGCGAACCGGGTTAAGCTTTCGGCCAGCTTGAATTCCTTCGCGTTTTTCGATGCCCTTGGCGACAGCGCATGTGGGGCCGAATAGGCGCGAAACTGCTCTAACGCCGCAAGGATATCAAAATAGAAAGGGCATTCCCTCGCGTTTTCCAAGCGGGTAGGGTCGGGAAGTATCTTGTCGCGTCTGCCCTCGTTCGGTGTACCGGCATATCACGCGCCCGGGCACTTCCCGAGAGGGCACGGCTAGGAGGTCGGCGGCTCGCAGTGACGGTAGCTCCCGCCTCCCCACCCCTTAGTCGCGACGTGCGACGAAGATCATGACGCGACTGGTACTGAGTAGTGGCCCCTTCTTCCAGTCCCCATACACGTGCTCAACGGTGAACCCGGCGTGGGTCACGGTATCGGTCAGCTCTTCGACGCTACGAAAGCGCAGCTCATCCTTGACGACCATGACCTCCCCGGTGGAGAGGAAGACGTTATGGCCCTCGAGGCTGACGCGCCCATCGCCCGCGCGCATCACCTCGAGCCAGCTCTCCATCGGGCCGTTGGGGGAGTCGAATCGCTCATAGGTGGCCGCCCGGCCCCACCGCTTCCAGGCCCGATCTTCGGGGTTGCGACTCTCGAACGCGAGATGGCCCCCGGGGCGCAGGGCGGCGTGGATAGCCGCGAGCGTGGCGCGCCACTCGGCGTCGTCCAGGAACACCTGGGCCACGTTGCCCGTCATGACCAGCAGGTCGGCCTCGGGTGTCCCCAGGGCGCGCGCATCGCCCTCGACCCACCGCACGCGCCCGGCGTCTGGGTGCCGGCGGGCGACCGCCAGCATCGCCGGGGCGGGGTCGACGCCGACGACCTCGCGGCCGGGGGTTGCCATCTCGCGCGTCAGTAGCCCGGTCCCGCAGCCCAGATCGAGGATGCGGCGGGCGTCGAGCTCCGCCGCCAAGCCCAGGTAAAAGTCGATGTCGGCCCCCCGGGGGTTCTCGATGTCGTACAACGCCACCAGGCGCGGATCAACGTAGTGTTCAGCGAGCTTTACCACGGCGACTCCTGTCTATCCCGTGTCATCGAGGAGGTAGCCCGGCCGGTCGCGGGCTTGCCCCTTGGTTTATGGGATGGCGATAGGCACGTCGCCCCACTGTCCTATCCTTCGTCATCATTGCACCCGCAGCGTAACACAGTCATGGGTGATTCACGTCCGTCATATGTCGACCCGCGCTGCCCCTTGTAACGCTGCTCAAGCAATCGGCGCATCTCACATACGAGGGGGGGCGCCGACAGATCAATTCTGTGGCTGATGAGGGCTCGACCCGCAGGGCACAGCCCTTAACCCGGTTCGCTGTTCCGCTGCTACTCGACACCCAGTCTTGACTCCTACTCCATACACGTATCTCGGTGCAACCCCTCCTGCACCATCTGGTGCCCAGCGTCGGCGGCCTTCCGGTGTACGGAGAGATAGGAGAAGAATGTTCTCCGCCCCACGCCGACGATCGCACACACGTCCGCCGCAGTCTTCGTGGAGTTCTCATACAAAATGCGGGCATTCTCCAATCTGGCAGCATCCGTACGTGGTCGCCCACCGGTCCGACCGCGCGCCTTGGCCGACGCCCGACCGGCGGCTGCCCGCTCGGCTCGCAGTTCCCTTTCCATCTGATGAATCGCCCCCATCATGGCGAGAAAGCACCGCCCGGTCGCCGTGGTTGTGTCGATGTTCTCTCGTAGCGAGACCAAGTTGATGTGGCGTTGCTCCAGCAGCGTGCCAGTCTCCAGTAGATCGAGGAGCGAGCGGGTCATGCGGCTCAACTCAGTGACCACTACCGTGTCGCCGGGACGCACGTACTCCAGCAGCCGGTCCCAGCCTGGCCGGCCCATCCGCGAGCCCGTCATGATGTCCGTGAAGACTTTGGCGCAGCCGGCCTGCTGCAAGGCATCCAGTTGCGCGTCGAGATGCTGCCCCGCGCTGCTCACGCGGGCGTAGCCGATGCGTTGGTGCGAGAGGTCCACGTGCGGTCGTCCCAATCGTGTAAAAAGCCGACGCGTTCGCAAGGTAAATGCACTATGATTCTAGCAGCAGTTTTCGCGCGACGCCATGCAAGGAGCCGGGCCGTGCTGGACCGGGCAGGCGTGGTGCGCAGAAAGTGTACTTCTTGCACTCGCCGCACTCGCCCAGACGCTCCGCACGTGCGACGCGCACCTCCGGGCGCCTGACGATCCTCACCACCCAGGAGATCGAGGCGCTCTACGGCCGGCCGCGCTTCACCGAGGAGGAGCGTCAACTCTACTTCGACCTGAGTCCCCGGGAACGGGCCGCGGTCGAGGCCGTGCAGACCGCCGCGGCCGCCGTCCATCTGACGCTGCAGCTCGGCTACTTCAAGGCCACCTGCCGGTTCTTCATCTATACGCGCGAGGCCGCCCTCTCCGACCTGGACCACATCCGGCGGCGCTACTTCCCCCGGCTGGATCTTGCGGCCGTCACGGTGCTCTCCAAACCCACGCGCTTGGCCCAGCAGCAAGTGATCCTCGACCTGTTCGACTACCGCCTCTGCGATGCGGCGGCCAAAGCGGCCCTGGAACAGAAGGTACAGCGTGCCGCGTTGCTCTCCACGCAGCCCATCGTCCTGTTGCGCGAAGCGTTGCAGTACCTCACCAACGAGCGTCTAGTCGCTCCCGGCTACACCTACCTGCAGGAGATGGTCGGGCGGGTGGTCGCCCGCGAGCGCCGACGCATCACGCACTTGCTCGCCGGCGCGCTGCCCCCGGCCATCGCGGAGCGCCTGGATGCGTTGCTCCAGGCCGAGGAGGGGATGTATGCCATCAGTGTCCTCAAGCACGAGCCGAAGGATTTCAGCTACGGCGAACTGCGGCAGGAGGTCGCGCGGCGCGCCCTCTTTGCGCCCCTCCACGCCTTCGGCCAGCCCTTCCTGGCGACGGCCGGTCTGTCCAATGAGAGCGTGAAGTACTACGCCTCGCTGGTCCAGTTCTACACGGTCTACAAGCTGCGGCGCATGACGCGGGCGACCACCCGCCTCTACCTGGCCTAGAATAAGCGTAGCTGTCACCAAGTGCAAGGTATGCTGATAGATAGGCACGCAAGGTTAGCCGAAGAGGGCTGACAAGTGCCGACTTTAGGTGGTGTCGGTAGTTTAGGGTCTATTCAGCGGCTTGTGGGCGCATTATCCACCTGGAAATGGGTCTTGTTGGAGCGAAGTGCCGTTGCCGCAATGGAAATCGGCGCGCTGGGGTACCTCGTGTCCTATCCTACTGATGTGGACTCGGCCATGTGACGCGCGAACGGGGCGGGACGTCTGTCAGCCACGGGCGCAAGTACCCCCCCCACGCTGCTCACCGGCCCGATTGCTGCTAATGGGGTGGAACAACAAGCGTTCAGCGTGATAGGGGTTACCGCCAGGTGCGTGCAAGGTAGGGAGGGGGAACCATGGCCAACTCACGGCAACTCGGCCTCATCGAGGAGATCGTCAAGCTGTGTGACACCGCTTCTATCCCGTGCTGGTTACGTGGCGGTTGGGCCACAGACTTCTTCCTGGGCCGCGTCACGCGCGAGCACGACGACATCGACCTCTTTGTGTGGGCTGAGGATGCAGTCAGGCTGGTACACGAGCTTGAGCGGGCGGGCTTCGTCGAGCAGGGGGGGCCTCCGCCTGAGGCACAACGGGACTTCACGAAGGACGGGGAGCAGGTGCAGGCTGCCCTCCTTGCTAGGAACCAGTGGGACCAGGTCGTCGTCGCTGGCGGGCCTGCGACGGGAACCCCTTGGCCCGACGACATGCTCGCCTCCATCACGGGACGGATCGGCGACGTGGTATGTCCCATCGTAAACCCGCGCGTGCAGATGTGGATCAAGGAGCAATTCCCCATCTGGCGTCCCGACGTGCTGCCGAGCGCGAAGCACCAGGCCGATGTCGCGCGCCTGCGCGAGGCGCTCGCACATACCGAGGGCTAGATAGCGGAGGAATACTTCGGGGCAAGGCTAACCCCGATGCTGTGGGGGGAAATCCTCCTCGTACAGTTCGTGTGTGACGCGGCCGGGTTCACGGCATAGGCAAGCTAGTACAACGATATCGTCGTCAATCGATCCTTGCTTACCTAACTTGAGCCTCTACCTATCAAGATACTTTGCACTTCGTGACAGCTTCGCTTATTCTAGGCCTGCTAGCAGCGTTCGCCGCCGTCGTCGAACAACTCGGACGCGCGTCGACGCAGCGGACATGGCACGGGCAGGTCGCCGGCGTCCCCTATGACTTTCGCCGCCTGACGCTCGCGCGCCTGCGTCGGGCCTGGTGGGACCCCCGGAACCCGCACCTCGTCACACCGCGCGGGGACTTTGGTCTCGGCTGGTCCATCAACGTGTATCGCCTAGCCCATCGTGAGCCGGGACAAGGGGGAGGCTGATGGCGATGCACTGGTCACGCTGGGTCAGCCTCGCCTCATGCTCGCCGCCACGATTGTCGGCGGAGGGGTCGGCCTCTTGGGGCAACGCCGACGGCTGCGGCGCTAGGGCAGCGTTTACGATGTGTGCCTGACACACGCGTGTTCCGCTCTCCCGCACCAGGGCCTCCCACCCCGTTGCGCGTGGGACACTTCGCCACGATTACCTTGACACATGTTTGCAGTGGGCCATGGGACGGTTTCGCGGCCTGGCTGGCCGGTCATGCCACCCTTCCACGCCTGCAAACGGCCTGATTGGTGTGTCAGGCAGCCGCTTTTCGTCTCACCGTCCATAGCACGTATGTGTCAAGGTAATCGGCTCTCCCGACAACTTGGTAAAACCGATTGGGAGAGAATGTGAGAGGTAGATCGACAAAACGCCAAGTGCCACGCACGGTAGCGGGCACCTAACCCCATAGGGCAGCACGACGTGTCTGGCGCACCTCCACATTGTTGCGGTCAATCACTCCCGTTCTTGAGCCCTAAAGCGCCGCCATAAAGTGGTGCCTCCGTTGCGACTTTCATAGCCACACGCGGTCATCTTATCACCTCACCGAGCCGATTGAGCCACATCTCATCGATGGCAACGCGCTTTTCCTGGATTCCGGCTTCACCAAGTCGTCGGGAGAGCCAGGTAATCGTGGCGAGGTGTCTGCGCGTGGCACCCCCCCTCGCCGGCTCGCTGGCAATGGGGGGCCACGGCCGCGACGCGCGCCCGGCTATGGTGGCCGCCGACGAATGAGGCCCTAACGTAGCGAAGGTCCAAATTCCGGCAAAGTGACGGCCAGTTCGGCCAGAGAGTAGTAGCGGTCGACCATCGTGCCGCTCTCATTTGTTCGTAGAATGCGCATACGACGAACTTCTTCGACTTCCAGGCATCGATGGAACGGGGTCAACGCCGGCAAGCGCCCCCGTACTTCGCAGTCAATGGGCTAGAGCGAAGTCGCTGCGCATGACTGGCTATGGAGCAGCGCGTGAAGTCGCCCTAGTTTGCCGAAATTTCGACCTTCGCTACGTTAAGGCCGAGTAGCGCTGATCCGGTCAGTCCCTCCCCAGAGCGCCCGTTCTATCTAGCCACGCCATCCCATTGATGATAGGGCGGTGATCGTGCGAAGGCCGCCTCTCGTTGGCTTCGGCCAGGGGAGCAATGGCCTCTCGCTATGTCCTATTTTTACACGTATCCTGGCTGTACCCCAAATGCCCCAAAAATGCGGGAATCGTTGTCTCCCCCCTAGCCGGGATTTCCCCGGAAATATTGTAGAGACCCCAGCCTGTACGACGAGGAGGACGCATGCGGCCGCTCTCAGCCGAAGACGAAGCGGCCCTGCGGGCCATCGCCGAGCGCCACGGCTTCTACGCCGCGCGCGGACCGCACACCGGGGAGGGCAGCGCCAGCCGGCTTATCGACGCGCTGCTCACCGGCGAGGTCGTCACGCTCGCCCTCACGCCCGCCGACCGCCGCCGCCTGGTCGCCTGGCTCGACGAAGCGGTGCCCCCCGAAGGCCGCCTCGCCACCGTCCTGCACAGCGTAGCCACACAACTGCGTCCCACCCTCCCCAAGGCGGCCAAGGCAGCGGCGCCACGCGCCCCAACCGTCAAGGCGGCGACATCCCCCACAGCGCGTCGCGGCCATCTCACGACCGACGAGGCCGCCCGCCGTCCGGAGTTGAGTCCCGCCCGCGTGCAGGAGTTGGCCCGCACCGACGAGATCGGACGCAAGGTTGACGGCCGCTGGACGTTTACGGAGCGGGAGATCGCGCGTGTGCAGGGCGAACGCGACTGCCGCGCACTCCGGCTTTCCCTCACATCGAAACGCCCACAGAAGCGCACCACACGCCGCCGGCAATCCGCCCCGTCCACCGGACGCCTCACCCGCGCCGACGTGCAGGCACTGGATCAACTCGACCGGCTGCTGGCCGAGGAACGGCGCCTCGAACAGACCTACAGCCTGCCGTTCCGCGCCCCGCAGCGTGTCGCGACGATGGTCCATGCCTGCGCCCGCTGCGGCCAGGACCTGCTCCTGCTCATCTTCGGCGACCAGGCCCACGACGAGGAGGGACTGCTCGCCTACGAGCGGCTCATGCATGATGTTATCGTCGCCCGCGGCTTACCCACCTATGTCCTGGGCGCGCCGGAGGGCGATGGCGCGCTCGATGACACGCCGTCGCTACTCCTCCAGGTCTGGCCGACGCCCGGCGCGCCTCAACGTGTGACGCCGGGGACGTGGGATAGGCTGCTGGACGACTGGAGTGGGGCGCAGTGCGCGCACAAGCCACCTTCCCTATCCATGCCGTGAGACCGTGCCGGTGCGGCCTGTACGGGCACTGAGTGGGGCTGGAGCTGTACGGTTTCACGCCGCGAACGCCCGTCCACCAGCCTACACGGTCGCCCCCGGCCCGTAAGCGACGCGCGCGGGGCTCGTTGGAAAAGAAAGGGGGATAGTTGTCGTACAATTCACTCTTACTAACTCTTAACCAGAAGGACGGGGCTTGGAAGCAAACTCGAACCGAGCGACGGCGGTACCAACTACGTCCGTCGCGAATCGTCGGGGGTCCTTCTTTCGAGCGAGCTTGTCTGTGGCAATCGTGTCACTGGCCGTCTGAGCCGCACTAAGCGCAGCGTTGACAATGGGTCCAAAAGGGAGTGCTCCCAAAGCTACTCCAATCCCCCATGCCGTTCCAATATGGGCGGCTTTAAACCAGCGTTTCTCCGTCACGTTAATTCGTGGGTCGAGGGCTGCTAGATAGGCTTGCGCTACCGCTTCCGCGTTCAGCGGGTCTGGCTGAGCCCATAACCATGCACGGAAGTCGGCGGTTTCTTGCTTAGCTCGGAGTCGAGGAATATCACGGATCGAGACAACGCCATCGGTGAGAAGCCGCGGGATTGATGGTAGATGGTGAAAGGCTAAGATTTGCTCGGTTACGGCGCGTGTGCGGTCGCGCGCCATGAGTTGCGAGAATAGGGAGAGCAACGTTTCCCACGTTTCCGCGCTTTGGTAGAGGTCGTATTCGTGTTCCATGAGATCGGCGGTCGTCGCGAACTTGGCTGCCAATGAACTGAGTTGTTTCCACTGCGCGGGTGGTGCCTCGTGCAAGGGGACATTTGAATCGAAGCCGAGCGACTCGATCTCCCCGTTGGCGTAGGCTACAGTCGTGCGATTGACGGCCCACTCCGATATCCAGGTACTCGGCAAAGTAGTTCTCTTGGCGACCAAGCGCGCAAGATGTCGCCGGACTTTTCGATCAAGATTAAGGCTAGCTCCCCACTTAGCTAAGCCCTCCTGAGCCGATGGCTCTGGGTCGGAGTGCACTGCCGTCGTTGGTCGGCCGCCGGCCGCTAGCGGGTTGAGTCCTTGCCTGACGAGGTTTACATCCTCAATAGTGAAGATTTGGTGGGACCAAAGGTGAAACTCTAACGCGTGTTCTTCCAGTAGCCTCTCAACTTCTTTCACACCGAAAGCCCGGATGAGCAAAACGAGGACAACGTTCTCGCCGTAGACCCGAAAACAGACGCGTGGCGCGATCATGAGGGCTTCCGCAGCGGCCACCACTTCCCGCTTGATATCAGCATTGATTTGGCGTTGGTCAGCTGGCTGGGTGTTCTTGAGCCAACGCGAGGCTACATCGTCAAGCCCTGTGCTATACAAAATCTTAGGGACACTCATGATTACTCCAATTTGGCACTGCCGTTAATTGCATAACTGTTATGCCACCGCCTCGACGACGTACTCCACCCGCGCGACGCGCCCCGTGCCGAGGGCGTCATAGTCGATCTTTTGCAACGCGCGGTCCACGCAGCCGGCCAGCTTGGTGTCGAGCCACGCCTTGTTGAACGCGGCGGGGACGGCCACGCGCAGCGTCTCCCCCTCCTGGCCGAGGGCGCGCGTGGTGGCTAGCCAGGCGTTGAAGTTCTCGCTGGTCATGACCTGGGCCAGCTCGTCGAGGACCGCGCGCCACACCGGATGCTCCTCGACGATGGGCAGGGGCGCGGGGCTGTCAGACCACGCGGCGTAGGAGCTAATGGGCGCGCTCCCGCCACCAGCACGCCGGCGTCGTCGACGATCGAGTGAGTCAGCGCGCCGGCGCGTGTCCGGGCCGCCATCGGCTATGCGGGGCGGTGCAGGGTGCAGCAGGTCGGCCAGGACAGCGAACAGGTAGGGCATGCCGTTGGGAGCCTGGCCGTCGCGCCGGCGCTTGACGATGCTGGCCTGGCGGGCGCGGGTCCGAGCCGCCGCCTCGTCGAGCAGGCGCAGGAAGCGCGCGGACGACACGCCGGCGTCACGATACAGGTTACGGGCACGGCCGAGACTCGAGCGCGGCGCGTCGTCCCCCAGGGCGTCGCTCAGGGCGGCGATCTCGGCGGCCAGCGCCTGGTCGTTCGTGTCCGTGCTCGTCCGTGGTCGAGCGTCGCCGCTCGTCGCCGCCTGTGTCGGATAAACGGGGGTAGGGGGTATCGAATCGAGATCGAAAGTTTTTATTTCGATTGGGTTTATTTGGGGTGAAGAATCTTTCACCCTCCCCGCGAAGAATCCTTCATCCCTCTGTGGGTCGGTCGACGCGTCGGCCTTAGCGGTGTTTTCGGGCCCAGTGCGACCGGCCTCTGCACATAGCGGCCTCTGTTCCGCTTCCCTCCGTACGTCGTTGTTATGGTCAAACGGCCCACAATTGCACGACTCGTTGTCGCTGGCGTGTGGCCGGTTATCGCGGTTGTTGGTGGAGGTCGCCGGCGTCGCGGGGGGTGCGTCGTCGGCGGGGAGCAGCCCGTCGAGGCGGGCCAGCCCCTCGACGGCCGCGAAGAAGGGCCGGAGGTCGTAGGCGTTCGTGTGCTGCCGGCCGTGGTTGGAGAATTGAGTCTGTATGTGCAGTAACCCCTTCCCCTCCAACGAGCGAAGGTAGCCCTGGATCGTGCGGACGGTCTTGCCCATGCGCGTGGCCAACGCCGCCTCGCCGGGGTACGGGTCGCGCGCCGACCACCAGTAGGTGCAGAGTTGCGCGATCAGGACCATCTCGGCCTCGGTGACGCCCAGCCGCGCGTAGTACACCCACGCGTAGGTCGGCAGCGCCGTGTAGCCCCCCGTGAGGAGGGCGACGCCGTAGCGCTGGACCAGCCGGCGGTCGATGCTATCGGGCGATGGGGATGAGGGCGGTGGTGTACTTTCGAGCCTGGGATTGTGGGCGTGATATTGACATACACGCACCGTTTCCGTATGATTGGTCATAGGTACTCCTTGGAAGCGCAAAGCTCCCTTGTGAGCCAGGAGACCCGTTTTGGAGTTGGTAGCTCCGGTGGGATTCCTGGATCGGATCTAGCGGCCTGGTGATCGTCTTCCAAACAATTGCACCAGAACCGCACCTAATATAGGTGTTAGACGTGGCCCATCGGGGAAACCTGGTGGGCTTCGTGCATGTAGCACGAGTGGGCTAAATCAGTAGGTCTATCCTCCGCATAGTTGCAATAATAGCGCACCCAGCTCGCAGGCGCAATGTTTTTTTCACGCTCATGAAACTAGCCGCACCCGAATAATAGCCTATCTTGGCCCAGAATAAGCGTCGCTGTCACCAGGGGCAAGGTAGGCTTATAGATGGTCACTCAAGGTGTTGATTAAAGTGCCGGTTGTGGCGCTGGACGTGGCACTTGAGACCTTGCAACGGTCATGAACGCGCTGCAGGGCCAGTATCGACCATCCCTTATCGCACCTAAGAGCCGACTCTTGGTAAAAGCCGGCACTTGTCATGCCCTCTTCGGATGACCTTGCGTGCCTATCTATCAACATACCTTGCACTTGGTGACAGCGACGCTTATTCCAGGCCATCTTACCGTACATGGCCGTGCCCGGCTAGTGGCTATGAATGAGCGTATGTGTGTGAAATAGCGTGGATGTCCTCCTTTTTGCCTTAAAGTACGTGTAGGCATGTACACACGCCTACACGTACACCAGTAGGTATGTGTACCCGTAAGCACGTACACATACCTACCCGTAGCTACACGTCGAATAAGTCTCTTGACTCATAGACTTGGTGGCATCTAGACTAAGTAGGTACACACGCATACGTGTG
>JAABUU010002904.1_pt1 | contig 23161 bp, 20 predicted proteins | sample 5559301 | NCBI WGS metagenome assembly JAABUU01 (sample SAMN10711884, study PRJNA513360) | rock metagenome | isolation source: Antarctica rocks | place: Antarctica: Victoria Land, Richard Nunatak white | reverse complement strand
TCCGGAAAAGCCGCGCAGGCCGACCGCACTCCATCAATAAGTGTCTCAAGCGTTTCCATCCGGAGCTTGAATCACACATCAATCCACAGAGGAATCCACCTCCCCCGATCGTCACTTAGAATCGCTGGATCGCCAACCCGCCGGTCGCCGCCAGCAGGGCGTCGAAGGCAGGGCGCTGCCGGGCACCGGACTCTTTTCCTGCACGATGTTGGCGGCAGGCACGCCGGCGGCCTCCAGCGCATCAAGCTGGAGGCCGAGCGCCTGATCCTCTCGGCTAACCCGCGCATACCCCCAAATAGCCGGCATGGAATGCCCTCACTTGCGGAACACCTTTGCGGAACGTGTAACCCACTGACGAACAAAGGGCCACGTTTCTGATCCGTAAACGACCGGTTGCGGAATAAGAATGGCGGACTAAGTTACCTGACCAGGGACTGAGAGTCAGGACCGCCCTCAATCAGAAGTGTTGGCACCAAGCCTGGCAAACTCCTCGCCAGCGATCTCCATTGCCCGCTGGACCGCTGGATAACCGCGGTAGGCAGCGACGTTAAGCAGTGTTTCGACTATCTCCTGAGCTGTGGCGCCGACGTTTAGTGCGGCCGTGACATGAACGCGGAGCGGTGTCTCGGACGCCGCAGTGAGCGAACCGGCCAAGACAGCGCAGGCGGTGAGCTCGCGGATCTTTGGATCGAGGCCGGGCCGACAGAAAATTTCCCCGTAGCTATGATCCACGATCAAGGCGCCGATTTCAGGCGCTATATCGTTGAAGCTATGCACGACCGCGTCGCCCGTCTCGCCGGATGTCACCTTCAACGTCGCGAGGCCCCGCTCGCGGCGTTCCGCCTGATCGTCAGGCCGGGCTGTCCTGGCGAGTGTTGAAGGCGCAGGCGTCACGATGCCCGGCTCATCAAACACCTGTTTGGCTGCGGCGAAAGCATTAAGCGCCGTCGGGAAGCCAGCATAGACGCTGAGCTGGATCAGCGCCTCGATGATTTCGGTCCGGCTCGTGCCGCCCCTGACCGCACCGCGGATGTGGGCGCGGAGCAGTTCCACGCGGTTGCCCACTGTGGCCAGCATGCTGATGACCGCAAGCTGCTTGGAGGCGGCGTCCAAGCCGTTCCGGGACAGCACGTCACCGAACGCGAAGTCGGTTGCAAAGCGGGCAAGGTCTGCGGATACATGCCGGAACGCCTCGGTGTAGCTGTCCTCGCTCTCGCCAAGCAGAGCCGTGAGGCTGGCCACGCCGCGGGAGTGGCGGTCCAAGGCATCCGCCTCATTTGCCGCTGCCGGCGTGTACTCCAGCCCACGGTCGCGCAGGATCGCACCCAGGATGCCAACAGAGTCGATGGCGGCGGGAAAGCCGAGGATGGCGGTCGAGAGCACCAGCACCTCTACCAAGTCCTGCAGGCTGCCGCCGACGTTGAGTAGCCCTTCCATGTGGAAGCGCAACTGAGGCTGGACAGAGCCAAGTGCGATCAGTGTGCTCACGGTGCAAAGCTGGCGCCGCCGCAGATCGAGCCCAGGCCGCGACAGCACGTCGCCATAGGGGTAGGCAATCGTGAACGCTGCCAGGTCTGGTGACGTCTCGGCCAGCCGATTGGTCGGCCCGTCGTAACCCGGGCCGCCAATCTGCTTGAGGATTTCCCTTCCACGCTCCAGCCGGTCGTCTTTCGCCGTTTCGTGATCTGTCATAGGCAAGCTCCCGATCTTCCTTACTTGAGGCCGACGCTCATACCCCCGTCCGCCATGACGACCGCACCGACGATGTAGCTGGCCCGGTCTGAGGCGAGGAACGCGATGACCTCCGCAATCTCCTCCGGCTGCGCTGCCCGCTTGATCGGGGCGTTCTTGCCATGTTCGGCCAGGAAACCCGGGCCGTCATCATGGATTTGGTTGAGGATGTTCGTCACCACGTCGCCGGAGCCGACCGCGTTGACCCGGATGCCGTAGTCGATCGCTTCGAGGGACAGTGCCCGCGTGAACTGGGCCAAAGCACCCTTCGAGGCCGCATAGGCCGCGATCGTCGGAAAAGCCTGGAAGCAGGCATAGGAACCGACGTTAACGATCGCACCCGACCGGCCCGGCATCATCGCTCGCATCGCCTCGCGGGAGTGCAGGAACGCGCCCGTCGCGTTGACCGCGAGGATCGCGTTCCAGTCGTCCAGCGTCATGTCCACCACCAGCTTGTTGATGATGATGCCCGCGTTGTTGACCAGGATGTCGAGCTTGCCGAACCGATCCTTCGCCATGGACACGGCGCGCCCGGCGCTCTCCTCCTCAGAGGTGTCAGCGACAAGGGGCACTACGCCGTCGCGGGCCAGTGCTTCAACGCCAGGGTTAATGTCTTCCGCGATGACCTTGGCCCCGCGAGCATGGAACAGCTCGACAGTTGCGCGGCCGATCCCGCTCGCCGCGCCCGTGATGAGGGCGACCTTGCCGGTCAGTTCGTCTGGTTGGTTCGCATTAGCCATGGTGTTGTCTCCGATGGACGTGGAAGGGTGGGTCAGGCGTCGTAATCGGTCGAAACGGAGAGTTGGCGCCAGGCGGCGATCTCGGCCTGGCGCCGGGCCAGGGCGTCCTCGGCAAATTTCACGGCATCCGAGCCCAGCAACAGGTGCAATGGCGGGCGTTCGGTGCGGACGAGTTGGACCAGGGCAGGACCCAGCTTTGCCGGATCACCGAGCTGCTGGTGGTTATGGCCGGCGTAGGTCGAACGTGTGCTTGCCGATGCCTCGGCATAGTCCCCGACCGGATTGGTCGTGTAGCGGACCGAGCTTTGGTCCAGGAAGTCGGTGCGGAAGAACCCGGGTTCGACCACCGTCACATGGATGCCGAAGGGGGCCACGTCGTATTGCAGGTTCTCGCTGAAGCCTTCGACGGCAAACTTGGACGAGCCGTAGAGCGTGCAGGACGCGAAGCCGGTCACGCCGCCGATGGAGCTGATATTGATGACGTGTCCGGAGCGCTGGCGTCGCATGACCGGCAGGACGGCGCGCGTCACTTCCATCAGGCCGAAGACGTTGGTGTCGAACTGTAGGCGGACCTCGGCCGGCGTGGACTCCTCGAACGCGCCCAAGTGGCCATAGCCCGCGTTGTTGACGAGCACGTCGATGCGGCCGAATTTGGCAGTTGCGGCATTGACGGCCGCCGCGATACTCGCCGGGTCGGTCACGTCCAAGCCAAGCGACAGCACGTCATCGGTCTCGCCGAGTGCCCGTTGCACCGCGGCTGGGTCCCGCCCTGTGGCAGCAACCCTGTCGCCAGCAGCCAACGCCGCCGTCGCAACGCCCGCGCCCAGGCCGCGTGAGGCGCCAGTGATGAACCATACCTTGCCCATGCCGATCCTTTCCAGCCGGGCGAAGATGCCCGACACCGGAACCGAGATGGCCAGCACGTCGTCATTCTATTAGACAGGATAAAGTTGATGCACCGTTAAGTAGGACAGGACGATGTTACGTGGAACGCTCGACGATCTGGCCGCGTTCGCCGAAGTCGCCCGGCAGCGCAGCTTCACGCGTGCGGCCGCCGAACTCCGGCTGTCCACCTCAGCACTCAGTCAAACGATTAAGGTACTGGAGACGCGGCTCGGCGTCCGCTTGTTGCAGCGGACCAGCCGGAGCGTTTCGCTGACATCGGCCGGAGAGGAATTGTTGGGCACGCTGGCGCCCGCCTTGGGGGATATCGAGGGCGCGCTGGCCGACATCGGACACAAACGCGACGCGGCTGCCGGGACAGTCCGCATCACCACCGTCCGTCACGCCTTCGAATCTGTGATCCGGCCGGTGCTGCCGGAACTGTCCGCCACCAACCCGGGCCTCATCGTCGAGGTGCTGATCGACTATGGCTTGCGGGACATCGTGGCCGAGCGTCTCGACGCCGGCATCCGGCTGGGTGAAATGATCGAGAAGGACATGATCGCCGCCCGGGTCGGGCCGGACCTCCGCATGGCGGTCGTCGCATCCCCCGCCTACCTTGTCGGCCGCCCGGTGCCACAGACGCCGCAAGACCTCGCCGGGCACTACTGCATCAACTACCGGCTGGTGTCTTCCGGCGCCATCTATGCCTGGGAGTTCGAGAAGGACGGGCGCGCACTCAACGCGAAGGTGGACGGCCTGCTCACGTTCAACGAGCCCGAACTGATGCTTGAGGCGGCGCTCGATGGGCTTGGTATCGCCTACATCTTCGAGGAGCAAGTCATCGCGCATGTCGCCGCCGGCCGTCTTGTGCGCTTGATGGCCGATTGGACGCCGGCCTTTCCAGGGTTCTTCTTCTACTATCCATCACGCCGCCAGCAGCCGCCAGCGTTGACCGCGTTCCTCAATGCTCTTCGTCGCCACTGGACCGCGCGCACAGTTGCAAGGCATGGAAATACCTACCCACTTCATACCTCCTGACCCAGCAGCCTGAATTGGACCGTCTGTCAGTTACGTCGAAATCCCATCTACCGGCAAATCCAGGCACGACGAGCCTGCTTGCCTGTTGGCCGGCTCTTGATCCGCAAGCGAGGGTCTTCAGACCGCTTGGCCGCTCTGGACGCGCAGTGAACTTAACCTCCGCCCTAATCTCGACGTGCGCACCCGAATCAATGCCCGTGCCTGACCTGAAGTGGCCCCTGGTGACAGAAGTGTTGGCTCAAGGCCAACTCCTTCCGCCACCGATAATAGATGACCTCGGTCACTCCGATCGAGCGGACCGAGTCCGCCACGGTCTTCCCCTGTGCAACCAGCACATCCACCTGACGGAACTCGCTCACAATCTCCTCAGGCTTTGGTCGTCTCGCCATTGATCGATCCTCCAAGCTCGAAAAGCCATACATCGGGCTGGACCACTTCAAAGGGGGAGGATCAAAGGACCACTAAGCGAGCACTTCCGGCCCTTTGAGCGCAATACCCGGTGACTTCGCCTTCGGCCAAGTATTTATTTGCTCTTGATTCTATAGGGTACCAGTCCTCTCTCTTCGCTGCCCACGTCGAGGATGCGGCCCACCGGCGGCAATGCGCGATGTCGGCAATCGGTTCTCTCGCAGACACGGCAACCCGGTCCGATCGGCACGATAGCATTCCTGTCGCCGAGATCGAGGCCGGCCGCATACACAGTCTGGGGACCATGAGGAAGTGTGTGGTATTCACGCCGCCACTGCTTGACCGGCACTGGATGGATTGTCGTTTGCCAGCCCCGGATACCACCGCTCGAACAAGCGCCGGAGCGTGCCATCGAGGGCGCGGGTGCGGGTTTGCAGCAGCAGGTGGGCGCCCCGCCGGGTCCACTGCATCTGCTGGCGCTTGGCGAAGCGCTTGCTGACCACCGCGTTGACCGTGCTCTCGGCCATGGCAGACGAGATGCGCTCCCCCGACCGGAACCGCTCGCCATAGTTGATGAGGCTGCCGGCGTTCGACGTGATGTAGACGGCAAACTCCTGCGCCGACCGGGCGAACTTGCCCAGGTGCGGGTAGTCCAGCTCCAGCCCCTTGGCGTCGTCACGCAGGTCGTCGGCCTGTTGCCGGGCACGGTGCCCGTTGCCGTGCCAGAGCAGCCACTTGATCCGCTCCAGGGTGCGCAGCAGGCGCGCGCCCTCATGTGCGTCATGGTGGGCGACACCGCGGGCATACTGCTCCAGCACCGTCAGCCTCATGGCGATGTGGAACCAGTCCAGGACGTGCTCGGCTTCCGGCGTCACCAACTCGGTGAGGGCGCGCCCCTGGTTCGCTTGCAGCCCTTGGCCCTTCAACAACTCGAACAGCCGGCGCTTCGGTTTCTGGTCGTAGTCATGCACCAGGCCGATGTAGCGTGGATCGCGGTCGTCCGGCATGGAGCGGCCGACGATCAGCTCGAAGTTGGCCTTCCTGTCGTCCCAGTCCCGGACGTAGCCACCATCAAGGCCGACGACGATGCGCCCCTCCGGGATCGGCAGTTCGGCCCATTCCGCCGGGCAGCCATCAATGAAGCTGGATTGCTCCTTCCCGAGTTCACCTTCAACCCGCTCGGCCACGCGCAGGACGTGCTGGCGCAGCGTGGTGGCGTTCGCGCCCGAGGCGACCGGCAGCACGTCGGCGAGCAGGTCGGCTGCGGCGGCGTAGGGCACGAGCGAAGCCCACCGCGCTTCCAGGTACAGCCGCTCAGGGGCGACGTGGCCAGGAAGCAGGTCCCGTAATGGCGCTACGGTGGCCGGGCCTTCCTTGCCCTGGCACGCACAGCGGTGCAGCCGCGGGCTGGCAAGCTGCACATCGCCATACAGGGTCTGGAACAGGACGGGGTAGCTGCCATTGCTGCGTCGCCGGGCGCCGCACGATGCGCAGCAGCGGTGGCGCCCAGCCCACTCTCCAACCTGGGCCTGCACGATCCGGCGTTGGACGGCGGCGAGCAAGCCCTTGCCGTCCGCAAGCGACAGGCCGACGTCCTCGGCCCGCTCCGTCGCCTTCTCGAATGCGGCGACCTCCTCGGCACGGCCGGCGGTGCCGTCGTCGGCAGTGATCTGGAGCAGGATGCTGACGCGCATGGCGCACCTCCGGTCGGGGATGGCGGAAGCTGATGTGCGAGCTTTCCACAAGAGCCGGAGTGGAAAGCCCAAGCGGGTCGGGCATGGCCCCCGCTGGCCCACTCTGGCGCATTTAGCTGTCCCGACGCCACGAGTTTGCATCCCGAACCATGCAAGGCAAACTGCGGCATGGCCTCCATTGCCCGTGCCGCTGCCGCTGCCGCTGTCGCCGCCGTGCTCGTGCGCGAGGGCATCGACTATGCCCAGAGCAAGGCGGTGTTCAAAGCCGCCAGGGCGCGGGCCGGCCTGCATGCCACACCAGAGCGCCGCGCCGGCGTGGACCGTCTGACCGTTGAGGAAGAGCTGCGCTTTCTGGACCAAGCCTACGCCCAGGGCGGCAGGACCGGGCTGATGCTGCAAGCCCTGCTGGAAACCGGTGCCCGTGCGTCCGAGCTGGTGCAGCTCAGCGTTGAGGACGTCAGCCTCGCCGAGCGCCTCGTCACGATCCAACACGGCAAAGGTGGGAAACGCCGCGAGGTGCCGATCCGGCGCGACCTGGCCCAGTTGCTCCGGCTGCACATCGGCGCCCGCCGGGCCGGGCCGCTGTTGGCCAGCCGGCAACAGGGGACAGGGCCGGCACCGTACACCCTGACCCGGCAGCGCGTCGGTCAGGTCGTCCGCGGGGTGGCCAGTGCCGCGGGGATCACCAAGCGCGTCTACCCGCACCTGCTGCGGCACACGGTGGCCACCCGGCTTCTCGCGCTGGGGATGGACATCACCGACCTGCAGCGCTTTCTCGGGCACGAGAGCATCAGCACCACCCGGCTCTACGCCGAGACGACGGCCGCCACGCTCCAGCGCCGGTTCGACCAGCTGACCGACCCCGCCGCCCACACTCTGGTCGCCAGCATCCGGCAGCAGCGAGGTGACGATGCCGCCCTGCTCGCCGCCGACCTCCTCGTCCGGCGCCGCGCCGGGAAGGTCACTACTGCTGGTGCATGAGCATCAGGTGCTCGCCCTTGCGCAACCTGGCATTCACCGACCGCTGGACGAACGGGCAACCCCGGGCGCGCTCGCGCGCCTTGGCCCGCTGAAGCGCATCATCCAGTTGCCAGCGCTTGTCCTGGTCCCCGAGCACCTCGGGCCTGTTCTCCAACACCACCTCGCGCAGGATGTCCGCCATCGTGTGCAGGTCCTCCAAGGCGTCCCACGACGATGCGTCGTCCAGGCCGGCCAGGTAGCCCCGTGGCCCGCCGCAGTCCTCGGGCGGGCAGGCGCCGTCACCGGCTATGCAGCGCGGGAGGACCTTGCCCGGCTCCGCATCCAGCCGGCTCTCCTCGATCCTGACCTCGTGCCGCCACGGGATGTTCAAGTCGTACTCATAGGTGAACCGGGCGCCCCGGCGCAGCTTCAGCGCTGCCAACGTGATGTCAGGCGAGGAGGCCGACACCTCCCACGACCCGTAACGGCGGGAGCGGAGGCAGAACTGATACAGGTGGATGCCTTCCCAGCCCATCGCGACCTGGATCATGCCGTGCAGCTCGCGCAAGGTGCAGGTATCCGGCACCAGGAGGCGCCGCCATACCATGGGGCTGATCCCGAGCAGCCAGACCTTGACCTGCACGACGCCGGCTGCATCGGCGACGGGCGGTGCCGCATCAGGGCCAGCGGCAGGCTTCGGCTGCTTCGAAGGTCGGGGCACCAGCCAACCATATCGCGCCTGCCCCTACGCCGTCGCGGGGACCACACACTTCCTCATGGTCCCGAACGCGGCGATCACCGACACGAAGGTCATCGCCACGGACGGTTCCTCCGTCCGGACGACGACGATCGTCAACGCTGCGACACACGCCCAGGACCGGCAGGACATCGTCACCACCAGCGCCGACGGGCGCACTACCACGCTGCAGAGCGCACGCGATGGCGACACCACGATCCGCTACACCGAGACGACCGTCGTCAACCCGAACGGCACGATCAGCGACGCGAGCCAGTTCACCTCCGGCACGGCGGCGCCGAGCTACAGCCAGAGCCGCTCGCAGACGCTCGACACCACGGGCGGCCAAACGGTCGCGATCTCAAACTACGACGCCACGGGTGGGCTCGAAGATAAGACCAGCACGACGGTGAGCGGAAACGGTCTGTCGACCCAATCGGTGCTCGATACGACCGGCGACCCAGATCCGCACCGACGGCACTGCGATCAACGCCGACGGGTCCAGGACGGAGACGGTCTCCAAGACCCTGTCACCCGACTTGGCGGCGCTCCTCGGACCCGGCCTGGCCTATGAACGGACCATCAACGCCAGTGCCGACGGGCTGACCGTCACGACCTCGACGGACAACGACGGCAACGGCAAGTCCGAGAAAACGGAAACCTCCGTTCGCGGCATCAATGGCAGCCTCACCGACACCGTCACCTTCAACGACAATACCACGGGCGAGGCCGTCATGGCGCTCGCGATAGACGGGACGCAGTCTTCCGGGATCGTCAAGACCACCAGCGCCGACGGGCTCGTCGTGTCGACCGCTGTGGGCGACATCACTACGCAGAGGACCTATGTGGCGGGCTCCAACGGCAGCTACAACTGGACCGACTCCACGACCGACGAGGGTCAGTCGCCAAATGGAAGGCAGTTCGCGAGCGCCTCCCATAGCGTAGACGTGAACGGCGTCGACACCTGGACGTCCTCCTACCGGCCCGACGGCAGTTTCGGCTTGGGTCCCAACGCCACCACGACCATCCAGATCGACACCGCGAAGGAGCAAGCGGCGGTCGCCGAGGCCAACGCCATCTACCAGACCGTGCTGAACCGGCCGATGATGGATGCCGAACAGGAATCGTTGATCCAGTACATCCAGGGGGGCATCCTGGATCAGCAGGCGCTAGCCAAGAGCCTCGTCGGTCCGGTCTTCTTCGACACCGACTTCATCGATACGTCCTATGCGAACGACTTCGGCCACGACCCGTCGGCTTCCGACGTCGCCGCCTACCTGAACGAGATCCACCAGGGCGGGCAGGACCGCTACGCCAACGTGGCGGTCTCCATTGCCGAGAAGGCAGTCAACGAGCAGGCCGGCAATGGCCTCCTGCAGCTGCTGCCGGGGGCGCCGCAGGCGGCGCCTATGACGGTAACGCTGATCTCGCCCGACACCGCCGCCATGACCAACACGGGAGCGAACTACGCCGCCTTCGTCAACACGATCGGCAAGCCGAGCGGAAACCTGACGCCGGGGCAGATCTCTCAATTTGCAGCCTTGACGGGCGACACCGGGGCATCCTCGGCGCCGCAGATCAACTTCGCCTCCGCCTCGTCGAGCACCTCGGGGGGCGGCACGGCCGTGCCGGGCTTCTTCGGCGGCCCGTCGGGGTCGGCCGCCAAGGCGCCAGGCGGCGGCGCCGCCGGCCCGCTCGTCGTGAACCTGGCGGGCGCCAAGGTGCACACGACGGACCTCGCCACCTCGTCGGTGAAGTTCGACGATACGGGCAGCGGTACGGCCTCGACCACGGCATGGACCACGCCGAACGAGGGCTTCCTGGTCCTCGATCCGAACGGCACGGCGATCACCAACGGCTCGTCGATGATTCCGACCTTCGCGTCGCTGACGAACTACGACACCAATGGCGACGGGATCTTGACGGCAGCCGAGGCCAATGCGGCGGGCATCAAGGTTTGGGTCGACGCCAATGCCGATGGCGTCGACCAGACGGGCGAGCTGGAAACGCTGGGGCAGGCCGGTATCGCATCGATCAACCTCAAAGACGCGCAGACCGGAAGCTACGATCACGGCAACATCATCGCGGCCGACTCGTCCTTTACCTTCACCAACGGGCAGACGGGCGACATCGCCGACGCCTGGCTGGCCTACGGCGGCGCGCTCTCCCAAGGTGCCGTGTACCAGTTCGGCGACGACGTCGTGACCCGTGCCGCCGACGGCACGGCGAGCGAACTCCTCTACGGCAGCGGCGAGACGGTCGATGCCGGCGCCGTCGGCCTGTCCAAGGTCGTCGATACCGGTTCGAACAACGTGTTGGAAGCCAGCACCGGGCCGACCGTGACCCTGTCAGGATCGACGGGGGACCAGTTGATCGGCGGCAGCGGCGCCGACACGCTGCTCGCCATCGGCGATGGGGAAAGGGTGAAGACGGGAACGGGCACGGACGCCGTCTACGTGTCGGGGGCGAGCACGAGTGTCGACGCCAGCCTCGGCACATCGACGATCTCGCTCGATGGCACGGGCGACAGCGTCACCGGCGCCACCGCGGCCATGACGGTCGACGTGACGAGGGGGACAGGTGCGACGGTCGCCGCGACCGGGTCGAAGATCACGATCGAGGGTGGCATAGGTGCCGAGATCTCGGGCTCGGGCGACGCCATAACGGCGGCGGGCCACTCGATCATAACGCTCGACGCCTCCGGCAGCACGCTCGTGTCCGACGCTGCTTCTACCGTCGCGCTCAACGGATCCAACGACACGCTGTCGCTCGATCGCGGCTCGACGGTGTCGGTGGCGGGAACCGGGGAGACGATCGGCCTCATCTCAGGTCACCTGACGCTCGCGGCGGGCGCTTCCGCCAAGGTAACAGGCAACAGCGACGGCGTGAGGCAGGCCGGCGGCAGCACCCTGACCCTGGTAGGAACCGACGGATCCGTGGACGTCACCGGCACGGGGGCCGTTACGACGCTCGACTACGGCGACGTGATGTTGGAGAACAACAGCTCCGATGCCCTCTCGGGATCCGGGGACCAGGTGGTCCAGGGCGGGAGCACTAGCCTGTCCCTGACGGGGACGAATGCCTCGCTGGTCGTCACCGGGACCGGCAACCAGTCGACGCTGTCGGACGCCCGCGTGACGGTACAGAGCGGCGCGAGTTTGCAGGTGACGGGAAGCCGCGACATCATTACCGCCAGTCCCACAGGGCTAAGCGGGACGCTCGTGGGGTCGGACGATCGTGTCGGGATCTCCGGAACCGGCGGGCAGGTGTCCGTCGATGGCAACCGCGATTCCGTCACCATGGATGGGGGAAACCTAGAACTCGCCGGCGGGTCAAGCGCAACCTTGGTAGGGTCTGGGGACGCGGTGTCGGCTACTGGCCAGAACACGAGCGTGACGGTGAACGGCTCGAACGACACGGTGACCACGAGTGGTCAGGGCGCCATGGTGACCCTGAACGGCCTGAACAACACGGCCTCGACCTACGGCGACGGCGACCAAGTGACGGCGACGGGGTCGGGCGCCAATGTGACGCTCAACTTCACCAACAGCTCGGTCACCGCCAAAGGCGACGGCACGTCCTGCGCGTGGCCGAGCGGGTTGAAGGTGAACTCGGGAAGGAGCAATCCTCGACCAGCTTGCCAGACGCCTTATCGCCAGCCCCTTATGTATGATAACGTCCTTTATCATATGTAATCGCTTGCCTCTGCCGCCCGGCTTATGGTAGGCTCAAACCATGAACACGACGCCAACTACCGAACAACTCGACATCCTGCGGACGTATGCGGCCGGCCAGCTCGGCACGCGCGCCGCCATCCAGAGTGCGGGCCTTGAGGATTATGCTGACCTCGTCATCGCGCTTGCGCAGAACGACCTTGAGTTTCCGCGACCGGCCCTGACACCGCGCCACGATGCTCATCTGGCCAAGGCGCGCGCCATTCTGCAGCCGCGCCTGTGTCATGGCGATTGAGGTTCGGATCGTCATCATGGACGCCGCGCCGCTGATCACGCTGGCTGCGGCGCAGAGCCTCGACTACCTGCTGTATCCCGAACTGCCTGTGCTGATCCCCGATGCGGTGTTCCATGAGGCAACATCGGCAGCCGGAAAGCTCGGCGCGCAGGAAATCATCGATTGGTACCGCGCCCATGTGAATGCGATCCGGATCGAGCCCACCGAAGCGTATCAGCGCGAGACCCGTCTAATGGAACTGCAGGGTGGACGCTTGCCGCGTGATCTCGGCGAGCGCGCCGCCTTGGAACTGGTTCGCGCCTATCCGCTCGGCGCCCAGGATCGTGCCCTGTTGCTGAGCGACGACCGCGATGCCGAGCGCCTGAGCGTTGCCGATCCGGAGCGGCTGATCCTGCTCACGACCTGGGACTATCTGCGCCAACTGGAAGAGGCCCAGCGCATCCAGTCGGCGGATGCCGTGATTGCCGCCGTTCGGGCGGCCGGACGCACCCCGTCGACGCGCGATCTTTGGGTTGACCACGATCCCGACATCCGCGACGCGGTGAAAAAGATTCTCGACCGTTCCGGTTCGGCCTCGTCGTGAACGGGGATGCCGGCCGCAACAGCATGAACCAGCTCGTCGCTATCACCGCCTCGCGCGCGCCGGCATTGATCGCCGCCGTCGGCGAGCGCGCGTCTTACCGATACCTGGAATTCTTCACCGCGCAGATCAGGAATCCGAACACCCGCCGCGCCTATGTGCGGGCTGTTAGCGACTTCCTGGCCTGGCTTGAGGCGCAGGGCGTGGCGTCGATCGCCGCGGCCTCGTCGCTTCATGTGGCGGCCTATGTCGAGCAACTGACCCGGAGCGAGCTTTCGGCGCCGACCGTGAAACTGCAGCTCGCGGCGATCCGCCGGCTGTTCGATTGGCTCGCCGCCGGCGGCGTGTTGCCATTCAATCCGGCCTCGGCTGTGCGCGGGCCGAGTCATTCAGCCAAAACCGGGGCAACGCCGGTGCTCGATCCGACAGAGGCCCGGCAGCTGCTCGACGCGATCGACATCACCACACCGATCGGCCTGCGCGACCGCGCCCTGATCGGGCTGATGGTCTACAGCTTCGCCCGGATCGGGGCAGCAACCGGGATGAAGGTCGAGGACGTGTTCACGCAAGGCCGCCGCCTATGGGTACGGCTGAAAGAGAAGGGCGGCAAACGGCACGAGATGCCCTGCCATCACAATCTGGAGACCTACCTGCACGCCTACATCGACGTCTGCGGGCTGGCTGCCGATCCGAAAGCGCCGCTGTTTAGGACGATCGGACGCGGCACCGGTGCATTGACGACGACGCCCCTGCCCCAGGCCAACGCCTATCAGATGATCGCCCGCCGTGCGGCCGCGGCAGGGATCATGACCAAGGCAGGCAATCATACCTTTCGCGCGACTGGCATTACTGCCTATCTCAAAAACGGCGGGACGCTGGAGAAGGCGGCGTCGATGGCCAACCATGCCTCAACCCGGACGACGCAGCTCTATGATCGCCGGCGCGAGGAGATGACGCTCGACGAGGTCGAGCGGGTGGTCATCTAATCGAGCAACATAACGTCCTTTAGGGGATGCGTGGGAGTTTCTGCAGCCGTGTACGCTAAGCGGCCAGTGACGCGTTGAACGCTTCTGGCCTGAACCGACTGGTGCGAAGAGGCCGGAAGCGCTCGCGCGGTGTCTCCACGTCCGACCAGAGATAGTCGCCGGTGAGCGCGATGTGGTCCCACCGCAACGGAGCAACATGGGACAGCTCCTCGTCGGTGAGCGCGACGCCCTGGCTGCGGACGTAGGCGACGCGCGGGCCAGGTAGGTCGTGTTCCACAGCACGATGGCGTTGACGACCAGGTTCAGCCCCGAGGCGCGGTGGGCCATGTCCTCGGCGGTGCGGTCGCGCAGCTCGCCCAGGCGGTGGAAGAACACGGCCCGGGCCAGCGCATGCCGGCTCTCGCCCTTGTTGAGGTTGCCATTGCTGCGCCGGCGCAGTTCCGGGTCGAGCAGCCAGTCGCACGTGAAGATTGCCCTTTCCAGCCGTCCCATCTCCCGTAACGCCCGGTGCAGGGCATTCTGACGCGGGAAGGCCGCGAGCTTCTTCAGAATGACCGAGGGCGGCACGGTGCCGGCACGGATGGAAGCGGCGAGCCGCAGCACCTCGTCCCAGTTCTCCTCTATGGCGGCGCGGTTGACCACGCCGCCGAACACGGCGTCGGGCAGCCCCTCGGCCATGGCGCGGTCGGCTACGTACAGCTTGCGCCCGCCCAGGTCCCTGATGCGCGGGGCGAAGCGGTAACCGAAAGCGTGGGCGAGCGCGAAGACGTTTTCGACGGCGCCAGCCGTGTCGGTGGTGTGTTCATGGATTTCGACCGCGCTCTCGTGGTGCATCAGCCCATCGAGGACGTAGGGGGCCTCGCTGACCGCGGCTGCGATCACGCGCGAGTAGTAGGAGGCGAAGCGGTCGGAGATGAAGCCGTAGAACACCGACCCTGGCTCGGAGCCCTGGCGCGCATTGTAGTCCGCCGCCGCCTCGCCGCGGCCACCAGCAGGGAAGAACTGGCCGTCGGATGAAGACGTGTTGCCCGGCCCCCACACCGCCGCGAACGGCTGGGCGTGCTGGGCGTCCACCACTGCGGCGAGCGCAGCGGCGTAGGTTTCGGGGCGGACGTGGCGGTCGATCACCAGGTTGAGTTGGTGGATGGTCAGCCCGCGCGAGCTTTCGGCCATCCGGTCCAGGCCGAGGTTGGTCGCGTCGGCCAGGATAGCGCCCATGAGCGCGGCCAGGTCGGCCACAGCCTCGCCGGTGCGGAAGTGGGTGAAACGGTCGGCGAAGCCGGTCCAGCCGTTTACCTCGGCGAGTAGGTCGGTGATGCGGATGCGGGACATGAGGGCGTAAAGTCGCCGGCTCAGCGTCTTGACGCGTTCGCGTTGCTCGCGGCGGATCGGCGCAACCTTCAGCCCGGCCTTGTTGAGCGAGGCGTCCACCAGCTTGCCTGCCGCAGCCGCAGCGAGCACGGCCTTAAGCTTCCCACGCAGCGCAGCGCCGCGCGCCTCGATCCAGGCCGCGGCGGTGTCGGGCAGCACGAGGGCGAGCCGCCCTTCCGCGCGCAGAGTATCGAAAGTGGCTGGCGGCAGCAGGTAGTCCTCGAATTGCCGGTAGGCACGGCTGCCCTCGACCCAGATGTCGCCGGCGCGCAGCCGGTCGCGCAAGTGGACGACCACGGCCACTTCATAGGCACGCTGGTCGAGGCCATCCGGCCCGGTCTTGACCCGGCTTCGCCAGGTGCGGCGCAAGAACACGGTCGGCACCCGTCCCGCGAGCTTGCGCCGGCTGCCCCGATGCAGCTCGCCCAGCAGGTCGACGGCCGCGAGCAAGGGATCGTCCGCACGGTGCGAGCGGAAGCGAAAGGTCTCGAACAGGACCGTGGCAGCCCGACGCAAGATGGTGTGGCGGCCGATCATCTCCTCGATGCCGTCACCCTCTGTCCCGCTGCCTGTCGCGCTCTCCGCCACTTCGACACTTGCAGCCAGGCCCTCCCAGCCGAGCGCTCGCTCGACCGCGTCCGTGAGGCTGCCGCCGGCCTTGCGCGCTTCCAGCAACGCGCGGCCCAGGGCGGCGTGGTCGCGCGCCACGACCGCGAGCGCCTTGGCCTGGGCGAGAAGGTTCTCCTCATGCCGCCTGTCGGCTGTGCGCCGGGTGGTGCCGACCAGTTTGTCGAACATCTCCACGGCCAGGTCAGTCAGCGCCGCCTGGCGCTCGATGGCAAACGCCACCAACGTCGCGAGCCGGCGCTCCGGAGCAAAGCGCAGCAACTCGCGCGCCGGCAGGATGCGCGCCTCACAGGCCAGGATGGCGTAGCGGTTGGCGTGAACCGTGCGCCGCCGCTCGTCGCCGAGGCCGATCCGGCGCAGCACTCCCAGCCGCGCCGCGATCCCGGCGAGGTTCTTCAGCGTTGGTCCTTCCCGGGCCTCGCTGATCCAGCCGTGCTGGGTGCGGCCATCGTCAGCCCGCTCAGTCAGCAGTGCTTCCAGGGCGGTGCTCTGTGCGCCATCAAGGCCGCGGGCCAGGTCGCGGTGGGACTGCCGTCGCGCCATCGCCCGACCGGCAAGTGCGAGGCGCTCGACCAGGGCCGGTGGCGGCATGGTAACGCGGCTCTCCTTGAGGTCCGCCACGAGTACCCTGCCTCGAAGCGGATGGACGGCAATGGTTTGTAGCGCGGCAATCTGGATGCGACTCGCGCGGCAATCACGGTGAGACTCGTATTGCCTCATCCGAGAATGTTCCCGAAGGCTGATTGTCGTTGCCATGAGGAATTGCTCCCATCCGGGCCTCTGACAATGGGGCTTGAAGGTTGCCAGCATGCTCTACCCCTTCGTCGGAACGGCCATCTCTCGGCAAGGGACTGGCTACGCGGTCAAGCCCCGAAGCCGCGGAGCGGTGCGCCGGCGGCGCAGGGCTAGACGGCGTAGACGGGCCCATGCCAAGCTTGCTGCTGCGGTGAGGTGGGCAACCCTGGAATGCTGAGCGGGATGCTCAGCCCGGCACGGCCGCGATCGTTGGATCCGCTGTGATGTCGACGGAGGACACGCCGTCCCCGAACACCGGCTTGTGCGCCACCTCGCCCCTCCAAGCCTTCACGCGCCGTTGCAGGGTGCGGATCTGACCTGCCGTGAACTTGTCCGGGTGTTCTGCCCGGAGCCGCTCCAGGAGTTCGCCCGATGATCGCCAGGGCTCGGCCTCGAACCATTCCCGGAGCGTGTCGGTCACCATTGCGAACGGATCGGGCCGCCGCCGGCCCCGCTTGGATGCAGGCTTTGACCGCGCCGTCGGGCGTGCCTCGCCCTCTTGCCACGCCGTCCGTAGCCCGCTCAGGAACTGCTCGAGCGTCGGTGCGGTGGGGGCGGCGGTGTCATCGGAGGTGGATCGGTCGGCCAAGATGACCAGTTCGCCCTGGAGCGCGCGGATGTCGTGCAGAAGCGCCACGGGGTCGAGCGTCGCGTGCATCTCCTGCAATCGCCGACGCACGTCGTCCGCGGTTCTCGGATCCGCCAGCAGGCGCGCGAACGGCGTCGCCGGAGGATGGTAGCGCTTGCGGACCTTGGCGCCTTCGCGCTTCTTGTTGGCCAGCTTGAACGACGGCTGGAAGTGATTCACGTAGAGCCGCACCGACTTATAGAGCCGGGCCAGCACCGTGGCGGCCTCGAGGCCCACATAGCGGCGGTAGCCGACCATGCGGCGCACGACGGCCCCGTTCTTCTGCTCCACCCAGGCCTGGTCGTTCTTGCGATAGGGCCGGCATCGCGTGAATTCGACACCGGCCTGTGTGCAGTAAGCCTTCACGGTTTCATTCATGAAGACCGTGTCGTTGTCCGTATCGAAGCCCAGCAGCGGGAAAGGCAGCGCTCTCCGAACCTCGTCCAGAACCTTCGTGAGCAACACCTGCTCGCGAATCATCAGCGGCGCACATTCCGTCCAACCGGTAGCAATGTCGGTCAGCGTCAGCGTCTGCAGGTAGCTACCCTTCGGACTCGCCCCGCAGTGGAGGACGAGATCCGCTTCCACGTAGCCGGGCGCCGGATCATTCCAGTCGTCGAAGGTCCGCACCGGCACGGCGCGTCGCACGGCGGACGAGGCCCCGACACGCCGGCGCTTTCGCCCGGCTGCGGCCCTGTTCTCGGCCAACGCCCGATCGATCGTCGTGGCACTCATCGTCAGCAGACCTGTCCGAACGATGGGGTCAAGTACGAGATGTCCGTGCCGCTCCATGGCCTCGACCAGCGACGGCAACAACACCTTGAGGCGCTTGCCACAGATCCGGTCACCCGCCTCCCAGGTTGTGACCAGGGCTTCCCGGACAGCCTCGTCGTAGGTGCGGCGGCCCGGCCGTGGCCCAGATCGCGTAGCCGCTGCTTTCCCTCGCAGAAGCCGCGCCGCGTGTTTGCGGTGATGGCCCGTGATGGCCCGTGATGGCCACCATCTCGTCGAGGATGCGACCGCGGTCGTGACGGCTCGCTTCCGCATATCTTTGGACGAGAACCGCCGTGACCTCATCGCGCGTCGCCATTCTGACCTGCCTCATGCCCCGCTCCCCAGCTCGCACCGCCAAGGGAGCATGTCGGCTGAGGCAACGGGGGACTACTCCGGCAACATTTCAGGCGACGCAATGCGAGTCTCACCGTGATTGCCGCGGGACAATGGTTTCTCGTCGCGTCGATCGAGATCAGCGGGTCTGCTCCGTTGCAGGGCAGCTGCTGGCGGCCGTTCTTCGCCAAGAACTGGACGACTCTGGCCTGACGAAAATTGCTTTCAGCCGAAAGATCGGGGTGACGACGCAGTTTCTCGATCCGATGCTGGCGGGCTCCGGGAACCCGTCGCTGATCACGCTCGACACAATCATGAGAGCCCTCGGTCGCACGGTCGTCTTCCCCCGATCCGGCGCGGCCGGAGAAGGGATCGAATCCCACTCGGCTCGTGCCCTGGGGCTAGTTGTTCAACGCTTGGCCATGCTGATGCGCGAGGAAATCGAAACCACCGTGCGACGCAAGGGCCTGACCTGGCCGGCAATCGACGCGCCCGCCGGGCAGGTTCAGGGCAGGCGGACGCAGGTTCAACCCATCTTACGGAATGGCATTGTCTACTGCGGACCATCCTGGATTTACCGGACTCGAACAGCTGTTCGTTAAGCTGTTCGCCTTACATTCCTGGACATGCCGAATACAGGGACGACTCTCGCAGGAAAGACGGTGCGGCCGAGCTTCGTCCTGGCGACGCGCGGCGCGTTCCTCCTGGCAACGGCAGCGGCATGCGCGTTGTTGATCTGGTTCGGCTGGACTGGCGCCGGAACACGCGACGAAGTGCGGCTGGCGTCGCAAAAAGCGCTGCGCGTTACGGAACTCAACGGATCGATCGCCTATCTCGACGAGTGGCTAACCATGTCGGCAAACATGGCCGCGTCGTCGGGGGAGTCGCGGTGGGCCGAGCGTTACGAAGAGGCTGTCCCCAAGCTGGACGCCGACATCGCGGAAGTGGTCGAGCTCGCAACGCCGGAGTCCAAGGCGGCGCTGGCCGAAACGGCAGTCGAAGCCCATCGCAATCTCGTCACGATGGAGCGAAGGTCCCTGGCGCTTGTTGCCCAGGGAGACGCCGCCGCCGCGAGAGCGCTGCTGAACGGACCCGAATTCGCCTATCTCAAGGACGTCTATGCAACCGGCATCGAAGAGATCGGCGGGGAACTTAAAACGCTTTCCTATGTCCGGGCGGCGGAACTCGTCAGTCGGGCCTGGATGGAAGCCGGTGGGCTAGCATTCGTTATCGTCCTCCTCGTCTCAACCGCCTTGATGCTTCGCGGGCATCTACGCCTCAAAGGAGCGCTTGCCCGCACCGCGGCCGTCGCTCGCACGGATGCGCTGACCGAGCTTCCGAACCGTCGCTACTTCTACGAAAAAATTGAAGCGATGTTTGCCGACATGAGCAGGACGGGCCGCGGCTGTGCCCTTCTTCTGATCGACCTCGATCGTTTCAAGGCGGCCAATGATGCTTACGGTCATCTTGCTGGTGACCAGCTGCTTCAACTCGTGGCCGCCCGGCTCCGCGCCATTTCCGAGGATGACGACTTAGTCGCCCGCCTGGGAGGCGACGAGTTCGCACTGGTGTTTTTGCTCGACTCGCCTGGTCAGTCGCGACCGTCCGGCGACCCCGCCACCGTGGCGGCACGCGTCATTAGCGTGCTGAAAGAACCTTTCGAGCTGGCCGAAGGTGCATTGGTTCGGATCGGGGCCAGCGTCGGCATCGCCGTCGCCCATCGCGGCGATGGGGGCGCCACCGAGTTCATTCACCGAGCCGATGTCGCCTTGTATCGGGCAAAGATCGAAGGCCGCAGCTGTTTCCGGTTCTTCAAAGAGGCCACGGATGCCTACGTCCGCTCGCTCGCACTCCTCGAGGGCGATCTGCGTCAGGCGATTGCCGATGACGTGATCGTGCCGCATTTTCAGCCCTTCGTCGCCATGGATACGGGACAGCTGATCGGATTCGAAATGCTGGCGCGTTGGCCGCACCCAACGCGCGGAATGGTGCCTCCCGCCGACTTCATTCCGATCGCCGAAGACCTCGGCCTGGTCGGACCGATGACCGAGCGCCTGCTGCGAAAAGCGTGCCGTGCTGCCGTGAACTGGCCGGCGCACCTGACCCTCGCCTGTAATGTGTCGCCCCTGCAATTGCGTGATCACGACTGGCCGGAAATGGTTCGCGCAATATTGGATGACATGCAGTTTCCGGCCCATCGCCTCGAATTGGAGGTCACCGAAAGCGCCTTGGTCGGCGACCTCGAACTGGCACGAACCCTTCTGTTCCAGCTGAAGGCGCTTGGCGTGCGACTGGCGCTCGATGACTTCGGTACCGGATTCTCGAGCCTGCGGCACCTTCAAGTGCTGACCTTCGACAAGCTGAAGATCGACCAGAGCTTCGTCAACGCCATGCTGACCGACAAAGACAGCGCAAAGATCGTTTCGGCCGTCATCGGCCTCGGTCACAATCTCGGTCTCGTGGTCGTGGCGGAAGGGGTGGAAACACCCGAAACGGCGGCGCTCCTCCGGAAGCTCGGCTGCGATATTGGACAAGGCTGGTTGTTCGGTCGCACAGCTGCGGAAGAGAACATCGGCGCTTTGCTGCGCGATGCTACCCAAATGGACCCAAACGAATTGGCGATCGCCTCCTAATCTTACTGTGTCACAAATGGGAGTGACGCCTTTGGTCTATTGTGGAGCATGGCAGGCATTGTCACGGGTACAGCCCATAAGAGGGCAGCGCGACGGTTGTTCGCTGAGCAACGCTAAGTGTCCGTTCTGAAACTTTCTGAACTTTGTAATGGCTTTATGGATTCCACGTTTGGCATGAGTTGAGAGGAGCCGGCGATGTGGACCGTTGAGAACCGCCCGCGTTACAATCGCGACCACCTCCGCTACCCGAGCGACGTGACGGACCAGGAATGGGCGTTGATCTCGCCCTTGATCCCGCCGGCGAAGCGCGGCGGTCGCAAGCGGACCGTCGAGGTTCGCGAGGTCGTCAACGGGATAATGTATGTTTTGAGTACAGGTTGCCAATGGCGCGCCGTGTCGAAGGGCTTTCCTTCCAGGACGACCCTGTTCACCTATTTCGATCTTTGGCGCTATGAAGGCGTGATCGACAAGATCCACCATGCTTTATGCGTGCAATGTCGCGAGAAGGTGGGCAAGGAGGCGAGTCCAACGGCCTGTATCATCGATTCCCAGAGCGTGAAGAGCGCCGAAAACGTATGGCCCGCCCCGTCGGCAAGTGGTTTCGTCGTGTCCGGCTTGAGCTGTCTGCACAAACGTATCCGGCCTTCCGGCAAGCCGTTGGCCAAGATGGAGAGCCGCGCGTTCTGGTCCTCATAAAGCGGCCGGCATCGAGTGCCATTTTTCAGCCAAGGGTTGCAAAACACCGGTTGACAGTGAGGCCATCTCCTCGTCGCCACCCACAGACATCGAGGGCCGGCGCTCGCTCGCGTCAGCCGATCCGGTTTCAGGCCGCCTGGGCGACAGCCTCATAAGTGCTCCCGTGCCGGAGCAGCGCCCACACCGTGCGGGCCATCTTGGCCGCCAGGGCGACGACGGCCGTGTTGAGGTGGACCCGGGCCAGGAGCCCGCGCAGCCAGGCCCCCACGCGCGTGTCCCCGGCCTTCAGCGTCGGCAAGGCGGCCCGGGCACCCTGGATCAGCATCTTGCGCAGGTATTTGCTCCCGCGCTTCGTGATGCCGAGCAGCTTCGGCCTGCCGCCCGTCGTCACCTGGCGCGGCACGAGGCCTAGCCAGGCCGCGAGGTCCCGCCCACGGGTGAAGGTGCCCGCGTCGCCGACGGCCGCCACGAGGGCCGTCGCGTTCAGCGCGCCTATGCCGGGAATGGATAGAAGTCGTCGTGCGCCGTCCTGTGCCTTCGCGGCGGCGGCGAACTCCGCATCGAAGGCCTTGATGCGCTCGTCGAGCGCGAGCCATTGCCGGCGCATGTCCACGATCAGTTCGTGGATGCGCGGAGCGAGGACGCGGTGCTCGCCGTCGAGCAGAAGGGTAAGAGCGGCGGCCAGCCTGGCCCGACCCTGGGCCACGACGTGGCCGCGCTTCAGCAGCAGGCTGCGGATCTGGTTCATCAGTGACGTCCGGTCGCCGACCAGCCTGTCGCGCACGCGGTGGAGCGTCTGCATGTCGAGTTGCTCCTCCGACTTCAAGGTGACGAAGCGCATGGTCGGCCGGCTCGCCGCCTCCGCGATGGCTTCGGCGTCGCGGTCGTCGTTCTTCTGTGCCTTGACATAGGGGCGCACGTATTCGGGCGACATCAGCCGGATCTCGTGACCCTGGCCGGCCAGTGGGCGGCCAATGTGGTGCGCGCCGCAGCAAGCTTCCATGGCGACGATGCAAGCCGAGAACTTGCTGCAGAACGAGACGACGGTGTCGCGGCGCATGCGCCGACGCAGGACGACCTTGCCGCCCGCGTCCAGGCCAACGAGGCTGCACGACGTCTTGCCGAGGTCGATGCCGATGATGGAAAGCTGCATGGTCCGCTCCGTCTTCACCTTTGAGTTGCGGAAGCACGCTATCAGCTGCTTCGCGAGGAGGGGCGGGCCATCCATAAAGGGGGGGCTCGATCAGCCCGCACGGGTTCGATGCAGGCAAAAAGATCAAGGGAAAGAAGCGACATATCCTCGTTGATACGCAAGGCTTGCTGATGCAGGCCATCGTACATCCCGCCGACATCCAGGACCGTGACGGTGGCCTACTGCTGCTGTCAACACTGTTCGGGCTTTATCCATTCCTGCGCAGACTCTTCGCCGACGGAGGCTATCAGGGGCCTGAGAGCCCGTCCGAGAAAGGGTTGAGTGGCCGGGATCGAGATGATTCCAGGAGGGTGCTGAAGCCTGACCTGGAAGCGCCATGTGGACCCCGACCACCCGACGGCAGCATAGCCGCACGGGTCTCCGC
>JAABUU010002903.1_pt1 | contig 23180 bp, 24 predicted proteins | sample 5559301 | NCBI WGS metagenome assembly JAABUU01 (sample SAMN10711884, study PRJNA513360) | rock metagenome | isolation source: Antarctica rocks | place: Antarctica: Victoria Land, Richard Nunatak white | reverse complement strand
GACGATGATGGTCTGGGGGAAATTCTGGGAGCGTGGGTGCTCCCAGAACTTTCGTTAGCGCCTACGACAATTTACGGACCTTAATTTCAAGGCGCACTCATTTGATTATCGGTCTGTGTCATGTTACCATGGTGCCTAGCTCGTCACGCCTAGTAGCCCCTTACCGTAGTGGGGCTAAAGAATGGTCGAAAAGAAGTGTGTCCTGATGGAGAATAGTTCCAGGCGCCGAACCGTCCGCCGGGAATATCCGGCGGCGCTCATGGCTATCCTCGCCGCCGTCGCGCTCGTCATCCTCATTATCGTCGGATCGCGCGGCCTGCGCGACTTCGACTCCGCGCTGATCGGCTATGCCGTGGCCTCGGTCGTCACCGTTGCCGCGCTGGTCTATCGCTATACGCTGTGGATCGGCCGTCCCGCGACCGGGCGCTACTTCCGCGCTGGCTGGGCCAACTTCCTGTCCTGGCGCCATTTCCGGCGCTACGCGTTGCTCATCCCCACGGCCCTGTGGACCGATATCCTGGCCCAGACATTCATCCGCAAGCGCGGTACGCTGCGCTGGATCGCGCACCTGTCGATCTTCTGGGGCGTCATCCTCTCCCTGGCTATCACCCTCCCGCTCACCTTCGGCTGGTTCCATTTCACCCTCGTCCCGCCCGATCACTACAAGCTATGGTTCTTCGGGTTCCCCTTCTTCACCTTCTCGATCTCGGGCGTCCTCGCCGTCGTCCTCTTCCACGGGCTCGATTTCACGGCGGTGCTGCTGCTGGTGGGCCTGGCCCTCGTGTTGTGGCGACGCGTCACCGACGCCGGGCTCGTGAGCATCTAGCGCTTCGGCTTCGATCTGACGCCGCTGATCCTGCTGCTGGCCATCGCCGTCACCGGGCTGGCGCTGACCGCCTCCTCCACCCTGTGGGGCGGCCGCTTCTACTGGTTCATCTCGCTGACCCACCAGGTCGTCGTGGTGCTCTGGCTGCTCTCCCTCCCGTTCGGCAAGTTCTTCCACATCGTGCAGCGCCCGGCCAGTATAGGCGTCACGCTCTACCAGGCCATCAATCAGCGCGTGGACCACTACGGCCCGCAACGGGAAACCGGGACGTGCCGGCGCTGCGGGATCGCCCTGCCCTCGCCGCAGTTCATCGACGACCTGAAGGGTACGCTCGCCGACCTGCATCAGGATTACAATCTGGGCGACGCGCGCGGTCGTCTGCAGGAGTACTGCCCGACGTGCAAGCGTGTGTTGCGCGGCCAGGCCTACTACGCGCTCATGGGCGACCGGTTCCTCTGATAAAAGAGTGCGTGCGACAGCTATCGTCGCTACTGGCCCGTGCTACAGGCTACCGGCTCACCATCGCTACAGGCTACCGGCTCACCATCGCTACAGGTCAATCGCTCAGACAGGGAGCATCGCATGTCCGTCAACAAAGACGTGTTCGCGCGGGATCGTGAGTTCAACTACGACTTCGAGTCGACCGGCAAGTCGCCCCATGCCTGGGCGGACGCCGACCGGGTGGCCGAGACGCTCGTCCCGACCCACTGCGCGTTCTGCGGCTGCCAGTGCGGCATGCACCTTAAGGTGGCCGGCGGCCAGGTCATCGGGGTCGAGCCGCGCAACTACCCGCACAACCGCGGCGCGCTGTGCCCCAAGGGCATCGTGGCCTACCAACAGGTCAATCACCCCGATCGTCTGCGCTATCCCCTGATCCGGCGCGGGGGCAAAGGGGGGACGCTCGAGCGCGCAAGCTGGGACGAGGCGCTCGATTATATCGTGCGCCGCTGGCAGGCCATCCAGACGGCGCACGGCCGCGACGCCGTCGCGGTCTACAGCGGCTCCTCCATGACCAACGAGAAGTGCTACGTCATGGGCAAGTTCGCGCGCGTGGGACTGCGCACGCGCCACATCGACTATAACGGACGGCTCTGCATGTCCTCGGCGGCCGTGGCCTACGCCACGGCCTTCGGCCTCGACCGCGCGCCGCTGCCCATGCCCGACATCGCGCTGAACGATTGCATGCTCGTCGCCGGCTCGAACGTGGCCGAGTGCTTCCCCATCGTCATGCAGTGGATCTGGCGCGCCCGCGACAAGGGCGCCAGCCTGATCGTGCTGGACCCGCGCGAGACGCCCCTCGCGCGCACCGCCGACGTGTGGCTCCCGGTGCGCCCGGGGACCGACATCCCCGTGCTGAACGCCATGCTGCGCGTCATCATCCACGAGGGGCTGGCCGACGAGGCCTACATCGCGGCGCGCACGGTGGGTTGGGATGAGGTGCGCGCGGCGGTCGAGCCCTACACGCCCGAGGTGGCCGAGCGCATCGCCGGCGTGCCCGCCGCGCGCATCGTGGCCGCCGCGCGCCTCTACGGTCGCGCGGCGACCTCGCTGGTGTTGCACGCGCGCGGGATCGAACACAGCACCCACGGGGTGAACAACTGCCTGGCCGGGATCAACCTGGCGCTGGCGCGCGGCCAGCTCGGCAAGCCTGGCGGCGGTGCCATGACCCTGACCGGGCAGGGCAACGGCCAGGGCGGGCGCGAGCATGGGCAGAAGGCCAGCCAACTGCCCGGCTACCGGCACATCGACGTTCCCGAGGATCGCCGCTACATCGCGGGCGTCTGGGGCATTCCCGAGGAGGAGATCCCCTGGGAGGGCGCGGCGGCGACGGAGATGGTACACCTGATGGCTGCGGGCGCGATCAAGAGTTGCCTGGTCGTCTGCTCGAACCTGATGGTCTCGCTGCCCGATAATAGGGTGGTGCGGCGGGCGCTGGACAATCTCGACCCGCTCATCGTCGTCGATTTCTTCCTGTCCGAGACGGCCGAGCAAGCCGATGTCGTGCTCCCAGGCTCCGTGTGGTGCGAGGACGAGGGCACCACCACCAACCTGGAAGGACGCGTCATCAAGATCAACGCGGCGGCGGACCCGCCCGGCGAGGCCCGCCACGACTGGGCGATCGTCACCGAGCTGGCGCGGCGCCTGGGCCGCGCGCGCTACTTCCCCTATCGGTCCGTGCACGACATCTGGGAGGAGTTGCGCGTCGCCTCCAAAGGCGGCGTGGCCGACTACTATGGCATCACCTGGGAGAAGATCGACGCGCAGGACGGCGTCTTCTGGCCCTGCCCGTCGGAGGACCACCCCGGCACGCCCCGCCTGTTCACGGAGCGTTTCGCCCACCCAGACGGCAAGGCGCGCATGATTCCTATCGCCTACACGCCGCCGGCGGAGGAGCCGGGCGACGCCTACCCGTTCCGCCTGACCACCGGGCGCGTCGTGTACCACTACCTCAGCGGCAACCAGACGCGTCGCCTGGGTTTCCTCAACAGCCAGGCGCCCGAGCCGTGGGTGGAGATCCACCCCCAGGCTGCGGCGCGCCTGGGCATCGCCAACGACGAGAGGGTGCGCGTGCGCACGCCACGCTTCTCCATGGAGGTCAAAGCCCTGGTGGTCCCGACCATCCGCCCGGACACGCTCTTCATCCCCTTCCACTACGGGCATCGGCAGGCGGTCAACCAGCTCACGAATCCCGCCGTCGAGCCGACCGTGAAGATCCCCGAGTACAAGGCCTGCGCGGCCACCGTCGAGAAGCTCGACGCGCCCGTTCCGGCGGAGCGGACGGATGGGACAAACGGGACGACGATCAACTTCACGCCAGACACCGCCCCCAAGATGTTCCCGTATACGGTGGGGGAGACCAAGGGCCAACCGGAGAAAGAAGCCAAGCAATACTAGGGCGCGTAACCGTCGTAAACGTAAAGGAGGAGAGACGTTGGCCGTCAAGACGCTGTTCATCGACCCGTCGCGCTGCATCGGCTGCCGGGCCTGCGAAGCCGCCTGCCGCGAGTGCGACTCGCACAAAGGCGAGAGCATGGTCATGGTCGACTTCATCGACCGCGGCATGAGCGTGGCGACGCAGCCGACGGTCTGCATGCACTGCCAGGACCCCGTGGCCCCATGCGCGCAGGTCTGCCCGGCCGTGGCCATCCTGATCACGCCCGACGGAGTGGTGCAGCAGGCCGACCCGTCGCGCTGCATCGGCTGCCGCAACTGCGTCTACGCCTGCCCCTTCGGCGTACCCAAGTTCGACGTGGGGGCGCGCTTGATGAAGAAGTGCAACCTGTGCTACGACCGCACCAGCCAGGGGCTGCAGCCCTGGTGCGCGCAGGCGTGCCCGACCGACGCGCTCTGGTACGGCGACTACGAGGAGTTCATGGCGCAGCGCGCGGGCCATCCCGTCAACGTGACGAGTTTCGGCGCGCAGGCGGTGCAAACCAGGGTCTATCAGGTGTTGCCGCGTGAGACGGGGCCGCTGGACCTGGCGGCGGAGGCCGCCGGCACGGGTCTGCTCGGCGCGGGCCGCGAGGAGGCGTGGGTGCTATGACAGAACGGGTGGATCGGGTAGCGCCGGGGGGGCAGGACCTGCCCAGCACGAACGAGCGGGCGCTCGTCCACCCGCGGGTCGACCGCTGGCGGGCGGCGTTCCCGTATCACTGGGACGCCGACGACGACGTGTCGCGCCGCGAGTTGCTGCGCGTCGCGGTGCTGGCCTCGGGCGCGCTCTTCGCCGGGACCGGCCTGCTCGCCGCGCTCGGGCTGGACCAGCGCCAAAGCTCGACCGCACCGCGCCTGATCGCCCGGACGACGGACGTCCCGCGCGGCGGCGCGCGCTACGTCGCGTATCCGTCGGCGGAGGACCAGGCCGTGCTCCTGCACCTGCCCGACGGGCGGTTCGTGGCCTACAGCCAGCGCTGCACGCATCTCTCCTGCGCCGTCTACTACGACCAGCCCCGGTCGCTGCTGGTGTGTCCCTGCCACGAAGGCGTCTTCGACCCCCGCACCGGCGACCCGGTGGCCGGGCCCCCCCAGCGCCCGCTGCCGCGCATCGTCCTGCGCCGTCGGGGAACGGCGCTGTATGCCGTGGCGCAGACGCCGGCCGAGGCGCCGCGATGAGTGACGGCAACGCGGAACCCCTCGCCTACCTCAGTGAGACCACGGGGCACGTCCGGCGGGCCCCAGTGCCCGGCCGGAGTGCGCTTGTCACGGCCGCCCTGGCGATCGGCATCCTCTTCCTGGGCCTGCAACTCTGGTTGCTGACGGTGGCGCTCGATCTCTATCTGGGCGGTAGCGGCCAGACGATGTGGGGCGTCGCGCTCTGCTCGGGGGGCGTCTTCCTCGGCGGTCTCCTGGTGATGCGCCTGCTGGGGCGCCGGCCGCGCCGGCAGGCGGCGGTGAGGGGAGGACGGCGTTGACACATGAAAGACAGGGCGAGGATAGGGTAGCATGGCGCACAAGACGCCGGTGAAAAGGAGAGAGGATCGCCGATGAATGGACGCAAAGCGTACGTCGCGCTGGGGATGGCGACGCTGGCCTTCACCGTGTCTTTTTTGGCCTGGTCCCTGTTGGCGCCCCTGGCGCCCCAATGGCAGCACACCTACCACATCAGCGACATCGGCATTAGCGTGCTGATCGCCATCCCGGTCGTCCTCGGGTCGATCGCCCGTCTGCCCATGGGCGTGCTGACCGACCGCTTCGGCGGCCGCAGGGTCATGACGGCGCTGCTCCTGTTCACCGTGCTGCCGTGCCTCGGCATGGTCACGGCGCGGAGCCTGACCGGGTTCCTCATCTGGGGCTTCTTCCTCGGCGTCGTCGGCAGCAGCTTCGCGGTCGGCGTGCCGTACGTCAGCCGCTGGTTCACGCCGGAGAAGCAGGGCCTCGTCGTCGGCGTCTTCGGCATAGGCAATATTGGCACGGCGATCAGCGCGCGCGTCGTCCCGCAACTGGCGAAGGGCAGCGGTGGATGGCAGTCGGCGTTCCTCCTGTCCGCGGGCCTTCTGTTGGTGACCGCGCTCGCCTTTTACCTCCTGGCGGGGGATGAAGCGCGCCCGACCGGTCCGACACAGACCCTGGGACAACGGGTGGCCGTGCTCAAGCGGGAGAGACTCGCCTGGCTGTTCAGCCTGTTCTACTTCGTGACCTTCGGCGGCTTCGTCGCGTTCAGCCTCTACTTGCCCAAGCTCCTGGTGGATTCCTTCGGCCTGGACAAGGTCGACGCCGGCAACCGCGCCGCCGGGTTCGTCGTCCTCGCCACGCTCGCGCGCCCGGTCGGCGGCTGGGTCGCCGACAAGGTGGGGGCCACCCGGATCTTGACGCTCGTCTTCGCGGGCATCCCGGTGTGCGCGCTCGTGCTGGCGTTCGGACCGGGCATGGCGCTGCTGACGGCCTGTTTCCTGCTGCTCGCGGCGCTGCTGGGGCTGGGCAACGGAGCGGTCTTCAAGTTGGTCCCGCAGTACTATGCGGCGGAGGCGGGCATCGTGACCGGCCTGGTCGGCGCGGCGGGCGGCTTGGGCGGCTTCTTCCCGCCGATTGTCATGGGCTTCTTCAAGACAGCCCTGGGGAGCTACACCCTCGGCTACGTGCTCCTGGCGGCCGTGGCCGCGTCCTGCCTGGCCCTCAATCTGGCCGTCTTGGCCGGGGGGCGTGCGCATAGGGCGGCGCCGCGTTGCGGCGCCACCGCCCGATGACGCGGAGCGCGCGTGGGGCATCGAGGGGGCCGGGAACGACGGGCGGGGGCTGGCCCCGCACCGGCTGACCGCCGGGGAGACCGTGTACGACATCAACCCGCGATGGACGGCGGGGCGCGCGGAGGGGCCGGGGCAAGAGGACGACGGGGCGCCGAGCCATGGTCGCGGACACGCGCCGCAGCACGACGAGCGTGGCCGCGGCTGATCGCGCACACCGCTAGCTGTCGCCGACAGCCCTGTGACAGACAAGGGACGGCGTCCCGATCGTGCCAGGGCCGTGCGCCCTGGCATGGTCCCTGCTCAGTAGCTGATCCTTGCAGCCCCTATCGATCGTGTAGGCCGCGCGACAAGGAGGGGACTAATGACGACGGTGCTCGTCGTCGACGACGACACGGCTATAGCCGAGATGATCCAAGAGGTCCTGGAGATGGACGGCTATCGGGTGGTGCGGGTGGTGGACGGCGAGAGCTTGCGCACCGCGCTCGTCGAGCAACCGCGCCTGATCCTGCTCGACATCAACATGCCCGGTATGGATGGGCCGGAGGTGAGCCGTCGCCTACGCCGACGCGGCCACTGCGCATATTCCCATCGTGGTCATGTCCAGTCACGTCGCGCGCGGCACGGTCCCGCTGGATATGCCGCACGACGACCGCCTGGCCAAACCCTTCGCACTGGACGACCTGCTGGAAACCGTCGGACGTTGGGTGGCGCGCTAGCCTGGATTATTCATGAAAACATTCATCGAATTGGATTGGTTGCCGATGGCGGCCTTGCAGGCTCCCAGAGTCCACTTTGGGCGCCAAAATCGGCTCTACGGCCGCTTCAGCCGGTCTACAGGGGTGGGTTGTTCAGCCAGATGCGGTCAATCTGATTAGACCAAAGTGCTCATGAATAATTCAGGCTAGGCGGTCGTGAGTACCAGGATACCGGCCCTATGTGCTTTAGACGGCCGTCACGCGGCGTACGTGGTCGCGATCCGCGTACCAGCGGCACTGCTCCAACCGGACTGGCGGCACGTGGCGCACGATGGCGAGCAATTCGCCAGGCTCTAGGCGGCGCACCTGATCGGCCGTCATCAACGGAGCGCCGGTCTCCGCTTGCGGCAGACCGCCCTGCTTGCTCACGACCGAGAAGCGCTCGTGTTCGACCCGTTGGCTCCCTGTCACCTGTGATTCTGGATTCTGACGCATCCCGCAATACGTGCGCCCAGCGCGATCGACGCCCCGTATGATTTTCCCGCTCCGATGCGTCAGTTCAGTTCAGCCTAATCGTTGTAGTCCTAAATAGAACGGGTGCGCTACAATTGCATATTGAGGACGGTTGAGTACGAGAGGGGGAATTTTTGCGTCTGACCAATGCGCGCGTAATAATGTACAAGTCTATCGAGGACAGTGGGAATGTGCCGATCGATGAGAACATTACGGTCCTTGTGGGCCAGAACGAGGCGGGGAAGACGGCTTTCCTCGAGGCGCTGCACAAAACGCGATCAATCGACAGGGGTGTGAGCTTCGATGTTGTGGCCGATTATCCCCGGCGAGTCCTGACGCAGTACCAGAAGAAGCACGATACTAACCCCGATGTCGTTACGCATCTTACCTTCCAAGCGGCGAGTGATGATATTGCACGAATCAATGAGGGGCTTGAGTTCGACCTTCTCACCAGCCTGAGTGTGACAGTCAACTATCTGTACAACAACAGACAAACGATTATCATTGCTATTCCCGAGGAGAGCTATGTCCAACATATTGTCGAGCAATCGTCACTCTCGACAGACATCGTCGGACGCATCTCCGCAACAAAGGGCATACGTGGACTTATTGAGACATTGGAACAGGTCGACTTGGATGTTGAAGGGGAGGCTTTTCTTGGTCGACTCAGGGGCACATTCGAGCCGGCAGTGCAGACGACATGGACGAACTGGCTTGAGTTGCATATTTGGGAAACGTACATCCGCCCCAACCTCCCTAACTTCTTGTATTTTGATGACTATTACCTACTGCCCGGCAAAATCAATATCTCTCAACTCCAGCAACGCGTGGCTGCGAGTGCGCAAAATCCGGCGGCCTTACAGACCGAAGATCGCACTATCTTGGCCCTGCTTCGCATGGCCGATGTCGACCTCAGCGATTTCACATCGTCGACCAGTTACGAGGTGATTAAGGCGAAGCTCGAAGGGTTTTCCAACTCTATCACCGATCAGATTTTCGAGTATTGGACCCAAAACCAAGAGTTGGATGTTGAGATCGACATTCGCGCGGACGCGCTGGACCAAGCACCGTATAACCAGGGGGCCAACCTGTACATCCGTATCCGCAACAGGAAGCACCGTGTGTCGGTGCCCTTTAGTCAGCGGAGCAAAGGCTTCATTTGGTTTTTCAGCTTTCTAGTCTGGTTTGGGAGTATCGCGGACGACCCCCATCGTCGGACTGATCTCGCCTTATTGCTTGATGAACCGGGCCTGAGCCTGCACGCACTGGCGCAAGAGGATTTCTTGCGTTACATCGACACGCTGGCACGCGATCACCAACTCATCTACACCACACACTCGCCCTTTATGGTGCATAGTGATCGCTTGAACCAAGTGCGTACGGTCGAGGACAAGTCCAAGGGCGGCACAAAGATTAGTGCCAACGTGTCAAACTCTGATCCGAAGACCATCTTTCCACTGCAAGCGGCGCTTGGTTACACGATCGCCCAGAACCTGTTCATCTCGAAGCGCAATCTGCTCGTTGAAGGGCCAGCCGACTTGATCTATCTGCAGTTCTTCTCCTCATTGCTCAATGAAGCAGGGCGGGTAGGTTTGCGGGACGACGTCACGATCGTCCCTGTCGGTGGCCTCGACAAGCTGGCGACATTCGTGGCCTTGCTGGGAGGCAACAACCTGGATTTGGTGGTGCTGCATGACTACAACAGCAGGCCGGATGAGCGCTTAGCAACGCTGGTGCAGGAGAAGTTGATTCGTGAGCGTCAGGTACTGAACTATGCCGATTTCCGGGCTACGTCGGCTGGGACTACATCGACATCCCCACCAAGCAGCGATGTCGAGGATTTGATGACGCCTTCTTTATATCTACGATTATTCAACAGTGCTTACAAGAAGGAATTGGGTAGCGCGACGGTTACGGAAGGCGACCTCTCGCCGCGCGATCGCATCGTCGAGCGGATCGGTCAATTCCTGAAAGCTCGCTCTATCCAGTTGAAGGTGGCCGGCGGCTACAACCACTACCTGGTAGCAAACTACCTGGCCGCGCATCCTATCCCGCTGGAGAACGTGGACGCCGACACGTTGGGATGTTTCGAGAAGTTGTTTCAGGCCGTGAATCGGCTTTATCCAACCCACGACGAATGAGCAGTTAAGTATCGGAACAGATCAGTCACCCGAAGGCGCGAATCGTGCCTGTCGTGGCTTGTATATTAGGGATGTCGGTTCCACGACGGTGGTGAGGACGTTGTGTTGGCAGCGGCGATGACCGCCTCACGTAGATTGTTCCCCACCGTCGCTGGCCGGCGCCGAGTCTGGACCGGATGGTGGGGCGTTGACCACGCATGACACGCACAGACGATCGCCGCCCGGAATCGCCCTGCTCCCCTGTCGGCCCCCCCTCTTTATAGGAGTACGCCATGCCCACCAGTACCCCGTCGCCCACGCGCTATCACCTCTTCGTCGGGGTCGACATCGCCGCCCAAACATTCACGACCGTGTGGATGGCCCCTGGGGCGACGCCCTATCGCCCGGTCACGCTGGACCAGACACCGCAGGGGTGCGCCGCGCTGCAGGCGCGCCGCTCGCCGTCGGCCACGCCGCCGCCGACATCCTGGTCGTGATGGAGGCGACAGGGTCCTACTGGGTCGCCCTGGCAACGACGCTGGCGCACGCCAGCTTCGCCGTGGCCGTGATCAACCCGGACCAGGCCCATCACTTCGCCAAAGCCTTGCTCCAGCGGGCGAAGACAGACGCGATCGATGCCCGCACGCTCGCCCGCTTGGCAGCGACGCTGCACCCCGCGCCCTGGACGCCGCCGGCCATCTACACCGAGCTGCAACAACGTCTGGCTGAGCGCGACACGCTCATCGGGCTGCGTCAGCAGGTGCGCAACCAACGGCACGCCCTGGTCCAGTTGCCCGTTGTCGTCCCGGCCGTGCGCGCGCGCATGGAGGAGCTGATCGCGACGTTCGACGCGTAGATCACCGCCATCGAGCGGGAGATCACGCAGGTCCTGCCGCAGGACGCGGGGTGGGCGGCGAGCGCCGCCCTGCTGATGAGCATCGCGGGCGTCGGGTTACTGACAGCCGCCTGGCTGCTCGTCACGACGCTCAATTTCACGATCGGCGCGACACCCGAGGCCGTGACCACCTACGCCGGCCTGGCCCCCGTGCCCAAGGAGTCCGGGACCAGCGTGCGCGGGCGCGGAGCCATCGGACATGGCGGCAACAAACGGCTGCGCACTGCATTGTACATGGCGACCTTGAGCGCGACGCGCTACAACCCACTGATCAAAGCGTTCTACGACCGGCTCCGTGCCGCCGGAAAGCCCACGAAGGTAGCACGCTGCGCGGCGGCGCGCAAACTCCTGCACCTGGCCTGGGCAGTCGTCCGGAAAGGGCAGGCCTTCGACCCTCTCTATAGACAATGGCACCAATCCGCCGCCTGAGTGGAGTATGACAGCGGGCACAGTCGGCGAGGACGGCCAATTTCAGGCCGTGGCCTGTGCCCACACGCACGGTCGAGAAAATTGGCCGCCGCAGCCGAAACCGGGGTCAAGGGGCGGCCGCCCCTTGGTCGGGCGCAGCCCGACATCCAGCGTCGCCGGCGCAATGTGGTTGTGACACTCGTTTTTCAGTAAACGAGCGTCACAACTGGGAGGAGGGGAAAGGGGAAGCAATGGCGATCAAAGAACGGCGTATCAAATGTGCGTCGTGTGGGGAGCGCGACACCGTCATGCGGGGCGAGCGCGGCCCCGTCACGGCCTACTGCGACTTTTGTCGCGAGGAGCGCACGCGCGAACAGGCGCGTGAGCGCATGCGGACGCTATGGGAGCGCCAGCGCGGATCACATTTTCACTGGCACGTACGGGTGACAGAACTACTGGACAGTAACACGGCGCGATTTCGCCCCTTGACATTCAATACCGGTATCACTCTAAAAACTCGGGGCCAGGTATACTGAGTCCACTGAGTAGGCGTGCTGTAGAGTAGGGTAAGGATGCTGGACGACCTGGATCTGAGCGGGGTCACGGACCCGGAGGCCCGGCGCATCCTGGGTCTGCTGCTCAATGTGATCGAGACGCAAGCGGCCGAGATCGCGACGCTGCGGGCAGAGAACCAGCGCCTGCGCGACGAGAATAACCGCCTCAAAGGGGAGCAAGGCACGCCCACGATTCTGCCGTCCAAGCGCGCGGCCAAGGATCATGCGAGCGAGCGCGAGCGGCGCGCAGAGCGTCCGGCGCGTCCTCCCGTGGACAAGCGCTCCCTGCTCCGCCTTGACCGGATCGACACACGGGAGGTGGACCCGACGCTGCTGCCCTCCGACGCGGAGCGCAAAGGGTATGCGGAGTTTGTCGTGCAGGACGTGGCGCTGCACACGGACACGGTCCTCTTTCGCTGCGCGCGCTGGTACGCGGCGAGCACGGGACGGAGCTACCAAGCGCCGCTGCCGGAGGGCTATCACGATCAGGGGCATTATGAGCCAGGGCTCAAAGCCCTGGCGCTGCAACTCTATTATCAAGGGCAGATGAGCGAGCCGAAGATCCTGGAGGTGCTGCACAGCGTGGGCATCGTCATCTCGGCGGCCCACCTCTCCACCCTGCTGATCGAGCAACCGATCTTCGCGGCGGAGTATGAGGAGATCGCGCGGGCGGGGCTGGCGAGCAGCCCCTACCAGCACGTCGATGACACGAGCACGCGGGTAGACGGGGTAGAGGAGCACTGCCATATCCTGTGCGGCCCGTTCTATACGACCTACCGCACCACGCCGCGCAAGGATCGGCAGACCGTGCTCGATGGCTTGCGGCTGGGCGCCCCGCGCGTCTACCAACTGAACCGCTATGCCTGGACGTTCCTGGCGGCGTATGGGCTGCCCGCCGCCGTCTTGACCGCCTTGAGCCGACTGCCGCAAGGCGTGGACCTCGACGCGGACACCTTTGGGGCGCTGCTGGAGGAGCATGTGCCGCAGTTGAGCCCGCAGCAACGGACGCAGGTGCTCGACGCGGCAGCCATCGGGGCCTATCGCGTGCAGCAGGACGTGCCCGTGGTGGAGATCCTGGTCTGCGACGACGCGCCCCAATTCAAGGGCGTGACGGCGGAGTTGGCGCTGTGCTGGGTCCATGCGGGACGCCATTTTAAGAGGCTCACGCCCCTCTTCGCGCACCACCGGGCGCTGGTGGAGGCGTTCCTGGACGACTTCTGGGCGTACTACCATGAGTTGCAGGCGTATCGCGCGGCCCCCACGGCAGCGGAGCGAGCGCGCCTGGACGCCGTGTTCGACACCCTCTTCGCACGCCGGACGGGCTACTGGCATCTCGATGAGCGCATCGCCAAGACCGCCGCCAAGAAAGAGGCGTTGCTGTGTGTGTTCGCGCACCCGGACGTCCCCCTACATAACAATCCGGCCGAGTTGGGCGCCCGCCACCGTGTGCGCAAGCGTGATGTCAGCTTCGGTCCCCGCTCACAAGCGGGCATCACGGCCTGGGACATCTTCGGCACCATCACGCAGACGGCGGCCAAACTCGGCGTCAACGTCGCCCACTATCTGCATGACCGCCTGTCTGGCGCCTACCAGATGCCCTCCCTGGCCGACCTCATCACGCAACGGACGGCCGCAGCCCGCTCCGGCTCCACCGTGGCCCTCGCCGCCGCGTAGCCCCCGACTTTTCAGTAAGATACCAATACCGGATCTACTTGGCTCATCCGAGACGGTTTTGTGCCTCGGACGAGCCAAGTAGATCACGACACCGTTCCATCGCCAGTATCAACATGAACGGCTTCAACAACACGTTGCACGCGGAGTGGAACGTCTCACGTTACTGGTCCTATTTAGGGGCATCGTCCTCTAAGGTCGGCCAGTGCTCGCGAAGCAGGGCGTCCTTGAGGCGTTCCAGGAACGCAGGGTCCGGCGGTTCATTGTCCGCATCGGCCGTTTCACGCATGAGTGGCCCGAGGTCGGCCAGTTTGCGCGCCAATGGCTCGTTGGCGCCGTTCTCGGGCGTCTCCCAGGGTTTGCGCTTCGTCATTGTCTAGTAGCCCCTCGCCCGTTACCACCCGTGCCCGCAACGTCTTGATTGCGCGAAACAGCACCTTTCGTGTCGCATCTTCAGTTCGACCCGTGCGGTTGGCTATGTCAGCCATAGAAAGGTCGTCCCAGTAGCGCATGCGCACGACCGTGGCCTGGCTAGGAGAAAGCGTGTCAATGTGTGCGCGAAGGGCCTTAGCCGCTTCCCAACGCTCCACCAGGATGTCCAGGCCACCATCTCCACATCCGGGGCTATCACCTCGTGGCCACGCGCTGTTATTCTCTAGAATATCATGCTCGCGCCTGTCGCGTCGCGCTTTCTGTGCGGCTGTATGGGCGGCGATGCGCAACAGCCAGGAGGAGAACGGTATACCACGGTTGTCGTAGTGCGCGATGGCTTGAAGGGCGCGCTCAAAGGTCAGCGCTGTCAGGTCCTCCGCGTCCTCATGGTGGCTCGCAACCCTGAAACAAAACGCGTAGACGCGATGGGCGTACAGGTCATAGAGCTCCGCGAACGCGGCCTTGTCGCGGTGCACTGCCCGCTCCACCAAGGCCGCGTCGGCTTCGCTACGCATCTGCTCCACCCATTTCCTCTCTCCCTACTCCGTCGTTCCACACTCCTTCCTGCATAGCATAAGTCGTGAGCGTCCTATTTTGGGACGCTCGTGCATTATCCTAATTGCGTCGACCGAATGACGAGTGCGGAACGGTCAACCGTACGGATCAGGTAGGAACGGTGCGGACTGTTGGACGTGGCACAGTGGGAGAGGTGATGCATGGACGACCGGTCTCTACCTGAAACCGAACCGACACACCTATACCAGGAGGTCTCCCGACGCATCCCGCTCGATCGTTGGCAACGCCTATCCCCCAGCGAGCGCGATGCGTTCGCGGCCCATGTCCTGACCGGGTGGACGGGTGACGACCCGAGCCATGAGGCGCCACGCTACACGCGCGACGCCGCGGAGGCCCTGCGCTTGCTCGGCGACGTCGCGATGGGTGGCCGCATCACGGGATTCGCCCTGGAGTTCGACCTCCTGCCCCATGCCTGGTCGGTTTTCGTCGACGTGCCCGTGTGCCGTGGGCTGACCGTGCAGGAGCATACCGTCTGGGACAACTTCGGCGAGGCGGTCGTCATCGCGCTGTTGCGCGTCTACGACGTAGATTTTGTCGTCGCCGACGATGACAACGCGCCGGGAACACCGGGCGAGCGACGTGCCGTCAATGCCCTGCTCCAGCGCGTCTCCCATGTCCTCATCGACCATCTCCCCGAGGGCTGGTACGGCGACCTTGTGCGCGCGTTCGGGCGCTTGCATTGCCCGCAGGATATGACCGCCTATGACTTGACGATGTGGATGTACGCCGCCCTCGCCCGGTTGCGCACCACGGAGATCGGACAGGCGCCAGATGACAGGCCGTAGCGGGCGTTCGTGCCGTGCGCCGCGTCTGGTAAGCGCCATACGTGGCGCGCCACATCAGACCCCGTCCAATCTCCGTGGGATCACGACCAGGTGCACGGAGGATTCCAGGATACCGTTCCGTATCGACTCTGTATCGAGGCCGCGAAGGAGGAGAACACTGGCTATGATGCAACATATGCCCACACTCATGCCGAGCTCGCGCGCTGACCTCACCGTCACGATCACCCCGTCGCGCGCCCAAGCGTTCGCGCGATGCCCCCTACAGTACAGCGAAACATTCGGCGCCCCGCGCCCCGACGACACCAGCCGCCACCTCCAGATCGGCCAATACATCCACGAACTGGCAGATCGTCACAACAAAGCGGTGATGGCAGGGCATGCACCCCGCATCGATGACGTGCTGGGGCAGACGCCGCTCCCCCTCCAACTCCGCGATGGCGGCGACGGAGAGATGCATCTGCGTAACCTCGGCCGGGAGTTCCTGGAGGGGTACCAGCGGTTTATGGATGAACAGGGCTTCGCCGCTATCGTGGCCTCCGAGCAGTATGTGCGCACGCCGCTGCGGCCCGTGGCCGGCGTCCCGGGCTGCGCCATCGTGTTGTCGGGCCGTTTCGACCTCATCGCTACGCGCGTTTCCGCCTCGCACGATGAGATCGAATCCAACACCCTCACGTCGGTCACACGCATCGACGTGAAAACGTCGATCAGTGCGGACCTGGCCGACCAACCATCGTCGGCCATCTACGATCACCTGGCTCGCTTCGCCTATCAGACTGACGACGTGGAACTAATGCAGGTCACCCGGACGGGACAGTGGACCAGCGTGCGGCTGACGCCCACGCAAATCGAGGACGGAAAACGTTTCTGTAGGTGTATGGTCGCTGCCGCTCAGGCACAGGACTACGCGCCCCGTCCCGGCGGATACTGCGACTACTGCCCGATCGTCGCCACCTGCCCCGCGCATCAACCGCGGCCGGGCTGGGACACCGCGTTCTAGCGCCCGTCGCCCCCCTAACATCCCGACGTCCCGACGTCTATCCACAGCGATATAACAGGAGGTGCAGCTATGCTTCTCATCGAGTCGCACGACGGAACCTGTCCAACGGCGCGTGCCGTCACCCTCACGCCCGCCGTCGCGCAGCCTGTCGGCTATGGTTCGCGTGTCGTGGTCTGTCCTGCCTACCTGGAGACGAGCCAACGTGACCACAGCGCGCGCCTCACAGGTCTCCGCGATCGCTACCTCCGCACCCTCGTGCACCACATGAACGACGCGCTCATCGACGGTCGGACGCCCGTGATCGATGCGATCCTCCAGCGCGTCGCACCTCCCACCTGTCTCCGCGATGACGCCCAGGATGAGTTTCTCACGCGCACATGGGGTTTCCATTGCCTCGCGGCGTATCGGGATTTTCTGCGCATCCAGCGGTTTGCGTGCATCGTCGATCCCGGCAAACATGTGCGCACCGTGGCCCGCACACTCCAGGATCACGGGCCGGCGGTCGCTTTCGCCGGCCATATTGGCATGGCCGCGATGCGTGGGGATGGCACGCTCGCCTGCGCTTTCCTGACGCAGGAACCCGTATCCGTTTCGTCGACGAGCGAGATCGCCGCCGCGTTTGTCTGCCACCAACTCGCGGTCCATGCCTACGGAGTCGCCACCATGGACGTCATCCACGTTACGCTGCCGTCCGGTGTGTGGGAGAGCGTACGCTGCACGCCGGAGGTGGTCGCGGATGGGGCGGCGCAGTGCCGCGACATTGCCGCCACGATTGCTCGAGGTGTGCCTGTCTCGGGACGGACACCGGCCCCACGAGGCCGGTGTCCGTCCCGAGACAAGGGGCGCTTGCCGGCGCCAGTTGTGGCGGCCACCGGCTTCACATCGTGTGCCCGGCGAGTGGAGTCGACCTCCACGATCGTCTACAACTAGGCGTGTGCCGATAGAGTGTGCCATCACCGCGCATGGTCGGTCACTCATGGTGGCCGTTCACATCACATGGCCGACGAGATCGACCTCCGACGTGGACCGCATGCAACCCGTTTCTCCTAGTAAGTGGTGGGCAAGGGAGAGTCTGACCGATGCGCCCATTGAGGCAGAGAAGGCGGTGTGCCGGGCTACGGTCGCGTCCAGGACAGTGCAACGGTTCATGTCGTTCGCTGGCACATGGTGCGGCTGCCGCCTATCGTCTGGGAATACCCGGCCTTTCACGGACAAGTGCGGGAAAGGAGGCGGATTATACCGGTTGGTCGGAGGGCCGCATGGGGCTATTGCAGGTGTGCGACAGCAGCCCTAGCGCGAGGCGCATGGCGTGGCGGAGGTCGGCGTCCTCACAACCGCAGAGTTTGGGTCAATGTAGAAAAAGCTGGCGCCAGGAGGAAACGTCGGCGAGGGGGCGCAGTTTGGGTCAATATAGAATTTTTTGCACGATGTACGGTACTACGAGGCACACCTGTACAAAGTGGCATGAATGGCAAGTTTGCCAAAGTATTGTTAAAAAAGGGTTTTGGTGCTACAGTGGAGTCAATGCGGACATGGCGCGGTTTATGGCTACCGTGCGTAACGGCGTTGTCCCGACTCCCGCGTTGCGGTGGTCGTCCAATGGACGGCGGAGCGTTACCCCGGATGCGATGGGCCGCGCGCGTTTTCCGCAAACCACGTTTACAGAGCACCAGAAACGGCAGCCACCGCTTCTGGTCTTTAGCCGTGACGCCTGGAAAGCCGAGCACGGCTGGGTTAAGCATACCACACACGGGTATGCCATGCCCGGCTGCCACCGTGCTTTTTCGCGAAACGGGAGAAAGCAGAGGAACGATGCCGCGCATGACCCCACCCCACCGCTCGACTGATCGCCCCACCTACCATTTGCTCGCCGCCTGGCCGCACGTCGAGGCGGGCGGCCCCATCTGGCGAGCGTTCGCGTGCAGCTACGTCCGTATCCTCGCGGCGCCGGCCGACATCGGAGAGCGCAACCGGCCGCGTATCTATCACGTCCGAGCCACGTACCACCTCGACGCGGTCGCCGTCCCTGTCCCACAATCCCTAGCGGGGCGTCACTCGCCTCGGCCGGACGGTTCGTCAGGCGCGCGCACAGGGGCGCCGAGACTCGCGCGCCGACGCGCATTAGTCCATGGCGCGGGTCGTGCCGTCCGTGGGTCACGCGATGGCTACCCGCGACGCCCCTGGTTCCCGCGCATGGCCATGGGCGGGCCGCATGCGGCCACCGACGACACCGTCGCGGAACCCCACGACGGCGCGCTCTCCGGGCTGACGGCTGATGCGACGCGGCCGGTCGTCCCCATCGAGGAGCTGCCAGGGACCCGCGGCGCTGGGGACGCGGGGCGTGTACGCGAGGGGCAGGGCACGGATAGCGGACTGGATCAGCGCGGGCATGACGGCGTTAGACCGATGAGCAAAGGCGGGGTGTGCTTGCAGCCGGAGGTGGCCCGTTGTGTGAACGTCGTCGTGACGAGGGAACTGCGCAATCGACAGCAAGGCGAGTCTCGGCGCACCGGGATCGCGCTTCACGCAGATGTCAGATGCCTGATCGGGTTCGAGAATCTATCCGGGGACTGGCGAGCACGGCTGTTGGTGCCGTGCAGGGCCACGGTTTATAATTATCTCCGAGCCGCGGAGCGACTCGTCGCGCGCGGCGTCCCTCTCGTGGTGCGCCCATCGACCCAGGACGAGTGGGACCGCCGCCGCGATCGGCGGTTGCGTCGGCGCCGTATCGTGCGCGCCCGCCTCCGTGGCGAGACGCCGCCAGCCGAGAGGTCGACCGCACCCCGCTCAGACGTCTGAATGTGTCTGTCCAGGCGCGCCCACGCGGTCGCCGATGGCGCCGCTAGGCGGGCCCGCGCCCGTGGTTCGGCCCGATATCGCGCCCCTCCACTCGACGGAACCATCCGCCCGTCACCGCGATAAGCGTGCTCGGGCGGTCCCCATGGGCGCCAGTGCACGTCGTCTAGGTGGGCATCCCCATTCCCGACGATGGCGTCGTCCCCGTCGGCGTCCACACGCAAGCGGTGCGACCGTGTGCTCGGCTCCGCCGTGTCGTGTGCCACCAGGATTGTCGTTATCGACGGGATGCTCTAACCCCGTCCATCGCACCGTCGGCGCCACCATGAATTGTCCGAGGACACCGTGACAAGCGTCCCGCTATGGAGTTGCGCATGAGTAAACAGCTCGATGGCCTCGCCTTTCAGGCCTACTGTCGCCGACTGAACTTCAGCAAGGAAACCCAGGCCTTACTGGCGGACATACGGGCGGCTCCTCCCGTCCGTACTCCACGAAGCAACCGCGGCAACGTTTCCGTGTATTATCCTAGCTTGAAGATGGGATTCATCATCAAGGCGGAGAGCCATAGGGTCGAGTTCGCGTTCATCATAGAGGCGGAGCACGACGGCGACGTGCTCGAATATTACGACCAGGCAGGCAGGATGCCGCTTGAGTATCGCGACAAGAATGGCCGATCTCAGCGGCCCTGGCATACCGCCGACTCATTCCAATTCCGCTACAATGCGGCCGGCTGGGAAGAGGACAAGACGACCGAGGACTTGATACGGCTGGCGCAAGAGCAGCCCAATCGCTATCGCCTGGACGAGAGGGGGCGGTGGCGCTGCCCTCCGGGCGAGGCCTTCGCCGCGCGTTTCGGGCTAACGTACACCGTCCGGGCATCGGACGAGATCAATTGGGTGGCCCAAGACAACTGGCTGTACCTTGAGGACTACTATCAGGATCTCGAGGCGCTGCACGTACCGGATGCCGCACTTGAGGCGCTGCATCGTATCGTGGATGAGACGCCCGGCATCACTCTGACCGACCTGCGTTTTGCCGCGGCGGCTTCCCTTTCCGACGGCGACCACGCCGACCATATCAACATCGCCATCGCCCTGCACCATCTCTACGTCGACCTCAATCGCTATCGCCTGACCGCGCCGGATCGCACGCCCGTGTACCGGGATCAGGAAACGGCGTGGGCCTACGTCTATCGCGGCCCTGGGGCCGACGATCTCGGCATCGACGCCCATCCGGTTGTGATCGAGGATGGGCAGGAAGTCGAGTGGGATGGCAAGATGTGGCGTATGGCTGTCGGTGCGACCGAGATAACCCTCATTCGCGAAAAGGCCGTCTTCCCAATGGTCCGCACCGCGTTCGAGGCGTTGGTCGAGGCAGGAAAGATTGTCGGCGTCGTAACGTCCACCCGTTCCGGGCTGACCGAGCAGGGGGAAGAGTTGCTGGCTTGCGCGCGGGAGCAGGACCATGCGGTGGCCATTTTCCGCAACCGCGTCATCAATCCGGAAGACTACGATGACGACGAACAGGACAGCAATGCGGCTGCTCGCCTCAAAATACCAAACCGCACAAGCGCGATTGGAGACAGCGCTACCGGGACGGTGAGATCATATATGGCAGTGGTTATTTGGGCTTGCTGCCCGGTTACATTAATTGCGGCAGCAGCCGAAAGCTTACTGATGACCATCTCACGCTCATCCACAGCGTGCTCACAAACTACTTCGATACGCATGCTCGCCGGCTCAAACGCGGCGCATACGGCGAATACCTGCTGCAGTGCGGTGAAAAGAAGATGAAGCCGACCACGGAAACGACATTCTATGCGGAGTCGAAACACCACAAGCGGGCCTACGCACAGGAGATGGCGAGGGGCGGCTCCGGCGTCGCCTACAAGCATAAGGACTACTATCGCGGGCTGGCATACACGACGGCGCGCCACGGCAGCTACGCCTGGGGAATGGGCTATCTCGACCACACGCCGGTCCCTCTGCGCTTGCGCGATGAAACCGGCGAGTACACCGCCATATGCTGGCTGAGCACGCTGGTCCTGGGACAGCCTCGCCGTATCGCGGCATTCTATCTCTCGTTCGATCCGCCGAGTTATCGCTCGTGCATGATGGTCTTGAGGCTCTGCGTCAAGCGGTTCGGGCGGTTGCCGACAGCGGTGACCGTCGATGGGGGCCCCGAGTTCAAGAGCATCTATTTCGAGAAGTTCCTTGCCCTCTACAAGGTCCGCAAGCACCGCCGCCCCAGGAAAGAGCCGCGCTTTGGTTCCGTGCAGGAGCGCCTCTTCGGGACGATGGACACGGAACTTACCCACCATCTGCTGGGCAACATACCGCTGTCGCACAACCCGCGTACAGACACCAAGAAGACGGACCCGCGACGGCAGGCAGTGTGGACGCTCGCGAGATTCGCGGCACGCGTACAGAAGTGGGCCGACGAGGAATACGACACGATCCCGCACCCGGCCCTCGGCGGCCTGAGCCCGCGCGCGGCGTATGAGGCCAGTATACGGCGCGATGGTGAGCGCCAGCACAAGACTATTCCGTACGATAACATCTTCAAGATGGCGACCTATCCCAGCACCGCCAAGGGGAAAGCCATGGTCCAGCCGACGACAGGCGTGCGGATCAACTACATCGACTATTGGTGCGAGGAGATGCGGGACGCCACGGTAGAGAAGACCCTGGTCAAGGTGTGCTACGATCCGTTCGACGTCAGCCTCGCCTATGCGTACATCAACAAACGGTGGCGCCTATGCCGTTCGATCCACGACGCCGATCTGGCCGGCTGCTCGGAACGCGAACTCCACATCATCACGGAGGAGTTGCATCGGCGGAACAAGCTCCAACATGGGCGCGAGCGGGTGGAGATTACGCAGAAACAGCTCGCCACGTACAGGCGGGAGAACATGGCCGAGGAGGCTCTCCTGCTTCAACAGCGCCACGATCGCGAGACGAAGGCCGCCCTCACGGTGATCGAGGGCGGGCGGTCGTTCTCGACGGTCGATCCCCTGACCGCCCCTCACGATACGCGTGCCGATGAGACCGGACGCACGGGCACAGTGTCCGATGCGACGCAAGGCGACGCATCGGAGCGGATGTCACATGCGCGGCAACGTGAGGGGGTACACGAGGATGACAAACTGCTTGTATTCAAACGGGCTCGTTGATGACGCGCCGTAAGACCGCGCCCCCCGCATCATCCACAGGGGGGCCATCGGATGAAACGACGGATGGTGGGCCGGAACGGTTCGACCCCGCACTGCTTGCGCGACCAGCGGCTGCACGGTTGGCCTATTTCGAGCGGGAATGCGTCATCGAGCATACGCGCATGATAGCCGTATGCGATGCGATCTTGCGGTATATCTGTCCACCAGGAGATGGCCCCGAGGAGCCGCGGCCCGGCGTCATGGTCCTGGTGATTGGCCCCAGCCGCGTCGGAAAAAAAGAGTTGGTGAAGATGCTGGAAAGGCTCCTGCTTGAGCGGGCCCGGGCGCGGATGCTCGTTGATCCTGGCTTCATACCGTTCGCGAGCGTCATCGCGGGCGCACCGGGATCGGGACGTTTCGAGTGGGAGGATTACTATCGAGACATTCTCCGGCAATTGAAGGATCCCTACGTCGACGCGCGGAATACGCGCCGGTTCGTTCGCAACCTGGAAGATGCAACGATGAAGGCGCTGCGCCACCGGCGGCCCTACGCGGTGCTCATCGATGAAGCGCCTCATATCGCCAAGGTGGGCAGCGGGGGCCGCCTCCAGAACCAACTGGATCACATCAAAACATTCGAGAACGAAACGGATGTGAGCCATGTGCTTTTGGGCACCTACGAGATGCGTCCTTTTCGGGGCGCTAGTGTGCAATTGGGGCTCAGGGGTGGCGACGTCCATTACAGCCGCTACGACGCGACCAAATCCGAGGATCGCGTGGCGTTCAAGAGCGTCCTATGGGCATTCCAACGACAATTGCCGGTGAAGGAGGAACCTCTCCTCCAGGAAGAGCATTGGGAGTACCTGTACGCGCGGAGTATTGGATGTATCGGCCTACTTAAGATGCACTTGAACCGCGCGCTCGCCTTGGCCTTGTCCGAGGAGAAAATCCCCGAGACAATAGTTCATCTTGGCAATAGGAGGAGAGACGCATGGCCCCCTCCCCGTCGATCGGGTTACGCCGCCCGGCGCCGCTGTTGGCGGTCGAGGCGGCGGTTGACCAGACCAACCACGGCGC
>JAABUU010002902.1_pt1 | contig 23181 bp, 18 predicted proteins | sample 5559301 | NCBI WGS metagenome assembly JAABUU01 (sample SAMN10711884, study PRJNA513360) | rock metagenome | isolation source: Antarctica rocks | place: Antarctica: Victoria Land, Richard Nunatak white | reverse complement strand
AGGTAGCTGCGCCCGGGATAGCCCGTAGTGTTTCGCGCAACCGGATCGGGTCACTACCGCTACGAGAACCGGCTGCGCGCGCCGGTTCATGAGGTCCGCTTGCGGGTGTCATGTGCTGGTCGCCAACCGCTCCAACGTTGCATGTATCTCGCTTACGGCGTCAGCTGACTCTGGTTTCATCACCGTGCTCCGCAGCACGCGTGCCGTGTCAGCGTCGGCACGGATGTCGAACCCGCGCGAGCGCAACGCGTCGGCGGTCACGGTGTACGTCGCTAGGTGCACCTGTTGGTCCGGAGGGAGGTCGGCGGCTTTGTGAAACAAGCTGGCGCTCGCCGTGTCAATCTCCGTCATCGACGTGCGTCGAGGGAAGTAAGCCACGATGTCTAGCTCGGGGTCTTGGTATGTCGCGAACGAGTCCGATTCATCGAGTAGGGAAGCCCACCGCAGGGCTCCGCGCCTCGTCGCACGAAGGACGGAGCCGAGTCCGTCCTCGGAGAGTGGCATGACTCGCAGGGTGAGCCACAAGGCTGCAGCCGCGGCGCCGGCGCGGCTGCACTCGAGAGAGATCTCGCCCAAGTGCAGCTCGTCAGAGGAAAAGTAAGTGTAGGGCGAGTCATGCTTGTATAACCGACCGACCGTCGGGTCGGCAAACAGAACAGCGCCGCAGCCGTAGGGCTGAAGCCCATGCTTGTGTGGATCGATGACGATGCTATCGGCGTCAGCCATAGCGGCAAACGGGGCCCTGGCGACACCGTCCGAGCTGTCGTCTGCGATCAACGAGAAGAACCCTCCATATGCCGTGTCGACGTGTACCCGCACTCCGTGCTGTCGGGCGAGAGCAATGATGTCGCTCAACGGGTCTAACGCGCCTAGGCCCGTGGTCCCGACCGTGGCGACGACAGTTCCAACCTCGCCTTGCGCGAGCAGTGCCTCTAAGCGGGCTAGATCCATCCGGCCGCGGTCGTCAGCGGGTACCTCGACACCTTCTACGCCTAGGACGCCACACATCCGCAAGTGCGTGTAGTGAGCGTCGGAGCTGAAGGCGATCGCCTTGCCAGGATGAAGCTGTCTAGCGACCCACAACGCCTCCAGGTTGGCGATGGTCCCGCTGGAGGTGAGGTGCCCCAGGTGACTAGGCAGACGAAACATCTGAGCCAGTTCGGCTACGACCTCACGCTCGAGCGCTGCTGTCGCCGGGCCTGCGTCGAGGGCATGGTTGTTGGGGTTGATGAGCATCGCTGCGGCATACCCCAGGACAGCCACGGGGTGGGGCGGTTTCAACATCTGCGCTACGTACCGCGGATGGCCGTAAGGGTAGTTGTCACGCAGGCGCTGCGTGAGTTCATTGAACGCCTCGCCGAGCGCCACGTCGTCGACGCTCAGCGTCGGGTGCTCCGCGAAGGCGCCAAACTGGCTCATCCATCGTTCGTGGCTCTCGACTGCGCGAGGAAGCCAACTGCCAAGGTCAGTCATGCGATCAGTATTCCGTATGACCCCAAACGAATGCTAGTGTCCCCGTCGAAGGGCGCGAGACGGCGCCACCGCAATCAAGCCGTTGCTGCCGCCGACACGACTCGATCGGCCGCCTGTTGGGCGAGTCGTCGGCAGCCGGGTGTTGAAAAGGAGCAATTGATGGCGCATGTTACGGGCACTGGACAGCTTCGCATCGGTGCATTCGTGTTCGACCAGATGGACCAGATTGATCTAACTGGACCGTTCGAGGCACTTGCTCGCCTAACTGACTCTTCGTTCAGCCTCTACGGGCTCACGGACCAGCCGGTGACGGATATGAGCAACCTAGTCATCCAGGTCGACGGGTCAATCGATGACGCTCCGCAACTCGATGTATTGCATGTGCCCGGAGGCCCGGGCCAAGAGGCACTCATGGACGACGAACGTCTGATGAACTGGCTTAGAAATCAGGCGTCCGGGGCTCGGCTTGTGTTCTCTGTATGCACTGGGGCCCTTCTCCTGGGTGCGGCTGACCTTTTGGTGGGCAAGCAGGCGACTACACACTGGGCCTCTTTGGAGTTGTTGTCCTACTTCGGTGCCACGCCGGTCGACAAGCGCGTGATCGTCGACGGGAACTACGTGTTCACGGCCGGCGTGACCGCTGGAATCGACGGTGCCTTGACTGTCATCGATCAACTACGCGGGCCGGAGGAAGCTCAACTCATTCAGTTGATCTTGCAGTATGCGCCCGAGCCGCCCTTTCAATCAGGGCATCCGAGCATGGCCCCGGCGAACGTCCTCGCCAAGGCACAGGAGTTCGTTCGCGAGCTTACTGACATCCGGCGTGTCACAGCCGAGAAATACGCGGAGCACGCCGAAATTCCGTTCGACAGGTAGAGGGTGCGGTGCTCGTGCGGCGGGCTGGCTCGATGCCGAGCCGCCTCCATGTGCAGAACACGGCTTCGTTGCCCCCGGCTCGGTGGCCTCACGTCGTGTCGCCTCGGTGGCGAGGGTCGGCATGGCTAACCAGTAGGTCTGTCGTGAGTGGATCGCGAACACTCAAGCCAACGGAGATGCGGCGAGTCAGCTCCGCGGTGGCTGGTCTTACCGTCGGAACGCCACGCGACGACTGAACAACGTCTTCTTGATCGGTGCTTGCCGTGAAGAAGACTTCGATCCCTCGTTGGTTCGTTGCGGCGTAGCCCTCGCTCGACTTCTGCTCGCCGAGGAGGCGGCTTGGCGGATGGCGCGCAGATCGCGGCCGCGGGCCTATCCACCGAGATGGACCCGTCGGAGGCTTGGCCGCAGGCCAACGGTCTCTCGCAAGAGTTCATAGCGTTACTCACACACGCGAAACGTTGCAGAGCCAGTGCTTGCCGAACGAGCGGCGAAGCTGGGTCGGGCTGGTCGCGAGCTTCAACGCCAGCGGCGCGGCTGATGACTGCACATAGCGGTGGGCTTGGACTCACCGCTGACAAACACCGACAACGCCGGCACGCGGGGCGGGCCCCGTCCATGGACGCGATCGGTGATGCTTGAAGGTTCTACGTGGGCGACACGTCGTCGTAATCTGATGGAACCGCTTGGGAGGGGCTTCAGCAATTGCGCCCCTAGGTGTTGACCGCCGCTCTCTACCAGACGCCCGCCCACGATCGTCCCGGAAACCGTACGAGGGGGACCGTCGATCGGAGCGTTGCGCCGTGAGGTCGCACGGCACGCAGCTGGCTTGATGGAACGGGTTACGACGTGCACCTGCGGATCTGTCTTACAGTGCACGCGGGGCACTTCAACGTCCCTAGGAGGAGCACCCGATGAGTGGCGCACGCACGTTGCAGCAAACCGAAGAAGCAACTCATGAGCGGTTGCAGGAACTCGACCTCGACTTCGACGCGATGACTGCGATCTCGAACCTGTACCGGGCGGCGTCTGCTGTGCGGAATCATTTCGAGCAGTCCGTGCTCAAAGACGCTGAGCTCACTTGGACCGCGTTCGTTGTCTTGTGGGTCGTGTGGATCTTCCGTTCGATGGAGAGCCGGCACGTAGCCGAGGAAGCTGGTATCACGAAGGGCACGTTGACGGGCGTGGCGAGGACCCTGGAATCTCGCGGCCTGCTTGCTCGTGAGGTACCGGGCACGGACCGCCGGCGCGTCCTGCTCTCCCTTACCGACAAGGGCTCGGAGCTGATGGCCGAACTGTTCCCCGCGTTCAACAAGGAGGAGCAGTTCGTTGTGGCTGGGCTTGGCGAGCGTCGGGTGAAGGACATGGGCACTACCTTGCGTCGACTCATCTCCCACGTCGAGACCGACGGCGCAGAACGGCAGAGCACCGTGCGCGAGGACACCTTCCGCCGCGCCGCTGTGACTGCACCCGCGAACACTGCGACCGTAAGCATTGTCGCCGGGGCGAAGCGGAAGCGGCGACCGTCAGGGAGCTGACCGGTCGAGCCCCTCTTCGCTGAGCATCGCCCGGACAATTTCGCGAACGCGCAGCGCTGCCACGTCGGCGCTGACATTGACTTCGTGCCGGTCTCGACGGTCCAGTAGAAGCTGTGACCGCTCAAGCGCAGCCCCGAGGCTGTTGTAGTACGGCGTGAACATGTCGATCAGGCGACGGGACGTGATGTTCGTATCGGTCGCGAAGTCACGGCTGATCCACCACCCGAGCCGGGTCGTCCGCTCGTCGACCGGAGTAACGAAGTGGCTGAAGCGCAGACGCGACGGTGCCTCGTCCGCCGCCACCACGTCCCAGTGGTCGACCCATACCGCCGGTGACCGGAAGTGACCCTGCTGTTCGTGCACGAACAGCGCGGTGTCGTCGACGCCCAGGGCCTCTGCCTGCCACGCGGGGAGTTGGGTCGGCGGGTACCGACGTTCCAGCGACACCGTGGTCTCGGTGACTACGACGTCCAACGGCGGTGGTGTGGTCCTGAGGACGTAGGGTGCGATGTCCGGCGCAAGCACCGCGATCTTCGTGACATCGGCGAAGCTTTCGTGCAACAGCAGATAGTTCGCAGCGACGGTGCGAGCACCGGAGACGGTGTTCCATCCTGTTGCGTCGAGCCATCCGAGCTTGGGCAGCGCGGACGGACGCTGATTGGCGCGCTCACCGAACCAGAGCCACACCGTCCCGTGCTGCTCTCGGACAATGAAGCTGCGGACTGATGCCCCGGCCGGGATGCGGTCCTGCGTCGGCACCCCCAGGCAGTGACCGGTGGATCCGTACTCGAAACCGCAGAGCCCGCAGACGACCGCGTCGGCCGAAAGGCGACCGAGGCTCAGGGGATAGGGCCGATGAGCGCAGCAGTCCTCCAGGGCGGCTACGGCGCCGTCCAGCGTGCGGAACAGAACTATGTCCTGTCCGAGCGCTTCGATCCGTTGAAGGGAACGACCGACGTCGGCGGCGGCCGCCACGGGATACCAGCAACGCTGTGGTGCGGGCCCGACGAGACTGCTGTGTGTGTGGCGCCGCCCAGTCATGGACATCCCGCCTACAGGTCGAGTGTCAGGCGCTCGGATCGGCACCTAGACACACAGATGATCATGGTGTCGCTGGTCTGCTGTTCGTCCTCACTCAGGATCGAATCACGATGGTCGACCTCGCCGTCGAGGACGACCTGCTCGCATGTTCCACAAACTCCTTCGAGGCACGACCCAAGCACGCTCACGCCGGCTTGGCGCACGACGTCGAAGATCGAGGTGTCGGCAGGCACCGTCACCGTGAGACCGGACCGGGCCAGCTGCAGCTCGAAGGACCGGTTCTCCGCGGTGAAGGACGGCTGCCGGGGGGCGAACCGTTCCAGATGCAGCGAGCCCTTCGGCCAGGTCGCGCAGCGCTGCTCCACCGCGCCGAGCAGGCCCTCCGGGCCGCAGCAGTAAACGAGGGTGTCGGCGACGGGCTCACCCAGCAGGGCGTCCAGATCGAGCATCCCCGACTCGTCCTGCGCAACGACCGTGACACGCTCGCCGTACTTACGCAGCTCGCCGAGGAAGGCCATCGAGGAACGGCTCCGGCCACCGTAGACGAGCTGCCAGTCGGCGCCGGCTGCCACGGCCTCCGCGATCATCGGCAGCATGGGGGTGATACCGATACCGCCGGCAATGAACAGGTAGCGCGGCGAGCGCATCAGCGGGAAATGGTTGCGGGGGCCGCGGACCAGCACGGTGCTGCCGGGGGCGAGGTTCGCGTGGACGAATGCGGACCCGCCGCGGCTCTGCGGAGCATTCAGGACTCCGACCCGGATGCTGCTCGGGTCGCCGGGATCCCCACAAAGCGAGTATTGACGCACCAGCTCTGGCGTGAGCACTAGGTCGATGTGCGCGCCCGCGTTCCAAGAGAACGGCGTGTCGTCGTTGGGATCGGCGAGCTTTACCGCTACGACACCCTCGGCGGCCTGCTCGACGCTGCGAACCACCATCTCGCGCTCGCGCTCGCTTACCCGGGTGGTCGTCGGCGCGACGACGCGCCGGGCCGGACCGGCGGCGCGTTGTTCGACCCGTACCGGAAAACGCTTGATGCCGTTGACGAAGTTGCTGCGCACGCGGGTGATGTCACCGGCCTGCTCGATGGAGGCAATCCGCGGCAGCAAGGTCTCGAACATGATGCGCATCTCCATGCGTGCCAGGTTCGCGCCTAGACATCCGTGGGGGCCCTTGCCGAAGGCCATGTGGTCGTTGGGGTAGCGCCCGAGATCCAACCGGTAGGGGTCGTCGAACACCCGCTCGTCGCGGTTCCCGGAGGCGAACCACATCACGACCTTGTCGCCTTCCCGGATGGTCTGCCCGTGCATGCGGACGTCCCGCGTCGCCGTGCGCCGGAAGTGGTAGACCGGTGAGGCGATGCGCAGCAACTCCTCGACGGCCGACTGCGCCTTGTCCGGGTGGTCCAGGAAGTTCTGCAGCTGCTGTGGCGCGTCCATCAGTGCCTTCATCGAATGCGCGATGGCCTGCCGTGTCGTCTCGTTGCCAGCTACGACCAGCAGCAGGAAGTTGTTGTCGTAGTCGCTCTGCGACAGAGGTACGCCGTCGTCGGGTAACCGGTTGACAAGTGTGCTGACCAGGTCATCACGCGTGGTGCCCTTGCGCTCTGCCGCCAACGTCCGGCCGTATTCGTAGATCTCTTGTGACGCCGGGGACCGGAACGGCAGATGCTTGAAGTTTTCGGCTTCGACGCTGCCCGCGAGAACGCGCGCGTAGTCCGGGTCGCTGGCGCCTACGATCTCATTGCCCCAGCTGATTAGCTGAGGCGTGACGTCGTCGGGCACGTCGAGCAGCCGAGCTAGTACGGCGATCGGGAAGTCGGCGGCTACGGCGTCGATAAAGTCGAACTCGTTTTCCTGCAGAGCTGCGTCCACGGTGATGGCGGCCAGACCGCGCAGGAATCCTTCGTAGCGGCGCAGTGCGCTGACGCTGAAGTCGCGCTGCAGGAGCTTGCGCATCGTTTGGTGACGCGCACCGTCGGTTTCCAGCATGGAACGGCGGACGTCCTGGTACTCCGGCGGCGGTTCTTCCAAGTTGGTGAACTTGGTCGAGGTGAAGGTGTCCGGGTCCTTGTCGACGGCGATGATGTCGTCGTAGCGGGTGATCGACCAGAACCCGGCGCCGCCGTCGGACTCGGGGTTCCAATGGACGGGTGCCTCGCGACGCAGGGTGTCGAACATGCCCCAGGCGTGGCCCTGTTCGAAGGTATCCAGATCGGCGAGATCGACATCGGTCAACGCGACCGGCGTCGGCTTCATGGGAACTCCTCTGCTCGAATGTGATCCGGAAACTCGTTTGGCTCCAAACCATAATCTGGATCGCGTGGTGGCACAAGCCCCGCCGGAAGGCTCGGTCGCAGTCGTCCGGTCAGCTAGTTTGGGGCGAAACCGTTCTGCCTCGACAGGAGGACCGCATCATGCGTGCGTTGTTCATTCAACACGACCACGTCTCTCCCATCGGTCCGATCGGCGCTGCTTTCAGATCGCTGGGCTATGAAGTGGAACAGCTGCCTGTCCGCTCGGGCGACGGTTCGGTCGTGACCTTTCCCGATGCATCTGGCTATGACGCCGTGGTCCCGATGGGCGCTCCATGGTCGGTGTACGACCCGGCGATCAACAGTTGGCTGCAGCCCGAACTGTCCTTCCTGCGGTCCGCTCAGGACGCCGGCGTTCCTGTCCTGGGCTTGTGTTTCGGAGCACAGGCGTTGGCGACTGCGCTCGGCGGATCGGTCGTGCGCGCGTCGCGGGCCGAGGTCGGGTGGACCGATGTTCACACCGACGCGCCTGATTTGGTGCCGAGCGGACCCTGGTTCCAGTGGCACGGCGGCCGGTGGAATCTACCGCCGGACGGGGTGGCGATCGCCCGTACCGGTGTTTGTGACCAGGCGTTCGTGGTCGGGCGGCGGTCCTTGGGCGTCCAGTTCCATCCTGAGATGACGCCGGAGATGCTCGACGGATGGGTCGGCAATGGCGGGGCGCAGTACTTGCAGGAGCTTGGCATCGACGTGACCGAGCTCCGGATACAGACAGTTCGGCGAGCGTCGGCGGCGGCGGAGCGTGCGCATGCGCTCGTCGCGGCTTTCCATTCCGGCGTTGACTCGGTCGGACCTCGGCCCGCTGCTTGCCCTTAGATCGTTCGGGTCCGTACGATTGCGCCGCCGACCGATACTAGGAGCCCGTAGTGACCGTCGAACAGAGCCGCCTGGTGCGGACATCGATCCCCGGACCGCGCTCAGAGCAGTTGCACAAGCGCAAGCTCAGTGCGGTGGCCTCGGGCGTAGGCACCACCCTGCCGATTTACGTGGAACGAGCCGGCGGCGGCATCGTCGAGGACGTCGACGGCAACCGGCTCATCGACTTCGGATCGGGTATCGCCGTCACGTCAATCGGCAACAGTGCTCCTGCCGTAACGCAGGCCGTGCGCAAGCAGGTCGCTGACTTCACGCACACCTGCTTCATGGTCACGCCCTACGAGGAGTACGTCGAGGTCGCAGAGCGACTCAACGAGTTGACACCCGGCAACCACGACAAGCGCTCAGCGTTGTTCAACTCCGGCGCCGAGGCCGTAGAGAACGCCATCAAGGTTGCGAGGCATCACACCGGCAGGCAGGCCATCGTGGCCTTCGACCACGCCTACCACGGCCGCACCAACCTGACGATGGCGTTGACCGCGAAGTCAATGCCCTACAAGAACGGCTTCGGCCCGTTCGCGGGCGAGGTCTACCGAGCGCCCATGGCCTACCCCTACCGATGGCCCACCGGTCCGGAGTCCTGCGGCGCCGAGGCATTCGCAGCCTTTACCGCTCAGGTGCACGCACAGGTCGGCGAGCAGAACGTGGCGGCCGTCATCCTCGAACCCATTCAGGGCGAGGGTGGTTTCATCGTTCCACCTGCAGGCTTTCTGGCAGACGTCGCTCTATGGTGCCGCGAGAACGGCATTGTTTTCATCGCCGACGAGATCCAGACCGGGTTCTGCCGCACCGGTAACTGGTTCGCTTGCGACCACGAGAGCGTGGTGCCGGACCTGATCACCACGGCCAAGGGTATCGCCGGCGGACTTCCGCTGGCCGCGGTGACCGGCCGCGCGGAGATCATGGACGCTGTACACGGTGGCGGCCTGGGAGGAACGTACGGCGGCAATCCAGTGGCGTGCGCGGCTGCGCTGGCTGCGATGGACATCATGGAGCACGACGACCTCAACGGCGCCGCCCGCGCCATTCAGGACACCATGACGCCACGGCTGCAGCAGTTGTCGGACAAGTACGAGTCCATCGACGACCTGCGCGGCCGCGGGGCGATGCTGGCGATCGAGCTGGTCACCGACCGCAACTCCCGCACGCCCGACCCCGCCCGCACCGCAGCAGTGTCCGCGGCCTGCCACCGCGAAGGGTTGATCACGCTGACAGCCGGCACGTACGGCAACGTATTGCGATTCCTCCCGCCGCTGGTCATGCCGTTGGGGTTGCTCGCCGAGGGCCTCGACATACTCGAGACCGCGTTCGCGAGCACCTCATGACCCCCAGCCTGCGTGACGGTCGCACTCCGGTCACCGCGGCTGTCCTCACCGAGGTCGGGCGATTGGACGTCGACACGGTCTGGATCGACGCTCCGGAGCCTTCCGAAGTTCGCGTGCGGCCTGCGTTCGTCGGGGTGTGCCACAGCGACTTGCACTACGTCGACGGTATCCATGCGACCGACTTGCCTGAAATTTTGGGTCACGAGGCCGCTGGCGGCGTCGAGGCGGTCGGCGCGAACGTCACGACCGTGCGCCCCGGCGATCACGTGGTCACGTCGTTGACCATGTATTGCGGCACCTGCCGCTACTGCGTCACCGGCCGCCTGCAACTGTGCGAAGGCCGCGGCGCGTTGCGCGCGCGCACACGACCCGCTGTGCTGAACGCAGAGGGCAGATCCGTGGGCACGATGGGCGGCGTCGGCGGGTTTGCCGAAGCTTTGCTGATCCACCAGAACGGCGTCGCCCGCATCGATCCGCAACTGCCGCTGGACGCTGCAAGCCTGCTCGGATGCGCCGTGCTCACCGGCGTCGGCGCAGTCACCCGCAGCGCTCAGGTGCCGGTAGGCGCGAGCGTCGCTGTCATTGGCTGCGGCGGCATCGGCGTCGCCGCGGTGCAGGGAGCAGTGCTCAGCGGCGCGTCCATGATCGTCGCTATCGATCCGTCTGCGGAGCGGCGCGAGTGGGCCCGCCGATTCGGAGCTACGCACACGCTTGACGGCGGCCCGGACGTCGTCGACGAGGTGCGCGGTCTATGCGCCTCCGGCGTCGACTACTCCTTCGAGGCCGTCGGCCGGCAGTCCACAGCCGAGTCCGCATTCGCGATGCTCGCACCTGGAGGCACCTGCACGGTTCTCGGGATGATCCCTGACGACACGCCAATCCGGGTGCCGGCCTCCGGGTTGTACTTCGGAGAGCGTCGTCTGCACGGTGCTTTTATCGGGTCGAGCCGATTCCCGGTCGACATTCCGCAGCTGTCCGCCCTGCACCGCAGCAGCCGCCTGGCGCTGACAGAGATGATCACCGATCGGGTGCCATTGGCCGATATCGAGCGGGCCATGGCGATGGTCCGGCAAGGCTGCGGCCTGCGAACTGTCATAGCCGTCTGACCCGCGCGGCCTCGCGTTTAACCTGCGGTCTCACGTCTGACCCGCGGCGTCACATCACAACAGCTGCGAGTACTCGCGGAACTCCCAGTCGGTCACCGAACGCGCGAACCGTTCGAGCTCATCACGTTTGTAACCGACGAAGGCGTCCACAAACTCTGCGCCGAGCAGCTCGACCATCTCGGTGTCCGCTTCGAGCGCGTCGAGCGCCTCGGCGAGGTTCGCTGGGAGCTTGGGCGCCTTCGTGGCGTCGTAGCCGTACCCAACGGCAGGCTCGGGCGCGGTCAAACTGTTCTCCATACCGAGGTGCGCCGCCGCTAAGAGCGCAGCAACGGCGAGGTAGGGGTTGGCGGACGCGTCGCCGAGACGTACCTCCATGCGTGTGGAGGGGCCGCGTTCCGGCGGGATTCGCAGCATCGCGCTGCGGTTGTCCAGGCCCCAGTCGATGAGCCAGGGCGCGAGCGTGTCGGGTCCGAACCTTTTGTAGGAGTTGATGGTGGGGTTGCACAGCGCTGCCATCGCCGGGGCGTGAGCCAGCACACCGGCGATCGCCGACTGTCCCAGCACGGAGATGCCGTGCGCGCCGGCCGGGTCGTCGAACAGGGCATTGCCGTCGGCGTCGGTCGCGGACATGTGCAGGTGAAAACCCGAGCCGCCTTCGTCGTCGAAGGGCTTGGCCATGAACGTGGCGAGCTTGCCATCTTGGCGGGCCAGCTCCTTGATGGCGGCCTTGAACCGGAACGCCCTGTCGGCGGCGTCCAACGGTTCGGAATACCACAGGTTGATCTCGAACTGGCCGCCGCTGAACTCATGGTTACCGGCGGAAGTTTCGATGCCGTACGCACCAAGGTGGCGTAGCGCCCGGATGAGGAAGCTGTCCGGGTCGCCCTGGTAACCGGTGACGTAGACGTTGCCGGTACCGTCGCCGTAGCGGGACCAGCCCGACGGCGACCGCGTGTTCGGAACCATCAGGAAGAACTCGAGCTCGGGGCCCACTGCGGCTCGGCGACCGGCTTGTCCGAAAACGTCGATCACCCGCCGCAGGACGTTACGTGGGCTCATACCTGACGGTGTGCCGTCGGGGTTGAAGATGTCGACCATGCAGTGGGCGACCCCGGGTTCCCAAGGGATCGGCAACACCGATGTCAGGTCGGGGAAGGCGACGACGTCGGGCAGACCTGCAGACATACCGCCAGCAATGTCGACGATGTGACCGGTCGGACTGGTAGCGAAGACCGACCGGCAGAATGCGACGCCGCTGGCCACGGTCCGTTCGAAGCGGCTTACGAGTACGTCGCGGCCCCGCTCGCTACCCAACAGGTCTGAGTAGCCCAACCTGACGATGTCGATGCCTTGCTCGGTGAACGACGCGACGGCGTCGTCCAACCCCTCGATCTTGCGGTGCGCCACGGGTGGGCCTTTCGGTGGTCGGGGTTGGAGTCAGCCTTTGCGGAGTCGGGCGAGGCGGGCGGCGTCGCCGCGGAACTCCCAGTCCCCGCCCTTGGCGGTGGACAGGACCTCGTCGCTCTCGGTTGGCTGGGCGCCGCAGTCGTCGCGGATCGGCGTCGGTCCGGACACGATCGTGTTCGACAGGGTGCCCAGGCCCTCCACCTCGACCTCGACGACGTCGCCGGGGTACACGGTGCGGGAGAAGGCGGGGGTGCCCGACAGCAGCACATCACCGGGATTCATGGTGATCGTGCGGGCGATGTCGGCGAGCAGGTAGTGCATGTCCCACTTCATCTCGTCGGTGTTGCCGTCCTGTTTGGCGACTCCGTTGACGAGGGTGCGGATCTGTTTGCCGCGGAAGTCCCAGTCGTCCACAAGGCCCGGGCCTAGAGGACACAGCGTGTCGGAACCTTTGACACGAAGCATGGAACCGCTGTCGGTGTCACGGAAGTCGTGCAGGCTGTAGTCGTTGGCGACGGTGTAACCGGCGATGTAGTCGGCCGCGTCGGCCGGGCTGATGTTTCTCGCGGCGCGACCCACCACGATCGCTATTTCGCCTTCGTAGTTGAGCCAGTTGCAGCGCTCGGGACGCACGACGTGACCCTTGTGTGCGTTGAGGGAGGAGGTTGGTTTGTGGAAGTAGGTGGGCGCCGCCGGAAGGCTGGTGCCGAACTCTTCTACTCGGCTGGTGTAGGTGAGGTGGACGGCAATGATCTTGCTTGGAACGACTGGTGGCAGGTGGATGGCGCCGGTGACGGCCACGGCACGGCCGTCACCGGCTATGAGCTCGTCGCCGTGTCGGAGTACTTCGGTGGGAACGCCGTCGAGAAGGATGCGTCGGTACTCGGTCATCGGGTGCCTCCTCAGCCGGCGGCGGGAATGTCGGCGCCGGTGCTGGTGGTCTGGCGCAGGTAGTCGGGGTCGGCTTCTGTGGTGTGCGGTCGAGGGAAGCCGCCGTCGGGGCGGTCGAACCACACGTGCACCTGTCCGGTGCCGATGGAGTTCTCGTACTTGCTGTACTGGCGTCCGGTCGCGGTGCAGTCACGCTCGCCGAGGGCGCCCATCATCATCAGGTAGTGACCGAAGCGCGCCTCGGGTTTGTAGCGGTAGAACTCCGGCATGGTGTCCAGGACACGTGCATGGTCGCCGCGGGTGAACAATTCGATCCGCTCGTGGTCGACGTGGGCGGCCTCAGGGCTGTGAATGTGTTCGTCACCGGCGGCCTCGTGGTCGCGCAGCCTGCGCAGGGGCCAGAAGCTATGGCTCATGGCGCCGCTGGCGATGATCAGCACCCGCCGGTCGCTATCTGCGATGGCGTCGCCGAGGGCGCGGCCGAGGCGCAGGTTGTCCTCGGTGTCAGCGGTCTGGCAGACGCCGATCGAGACCCATTTCTTGTGGGGGAGTCCTTGCCCGAGGAACTCCCACACGTTGGTGGTCGCGTAGAAAATCGGCAGTTCAGGGTCGTCGATCGCGGTGATCCAGGTGCAGTGCTGCGCCGCCTTGGCGGCGATGGCGTGGGCCAGTTCTGGGTCGCCGGTGAAGTCGTAAGGGCGTTGCGCCATGCCGCGCGGCAGCTCCTCGGACGTGAATAGTCCGCTTCTGCGCTCCTGGGCGGTGACGACGAATTCGACGGTGGTCGCCCAGTGCGAATCGAGCACTACGACGGTGTCGTAGTCGACGGTGTCGAAGACGTCGCGGCGTAGCTGTTGCAGACCGGAGACCAGCGTGCTGTCGCGGCCGTCGTTGAGTTCTCGGCGGGTCTCCTCCGGCAGCACGATGGTCGGGACGTGCGCGATCAGTCCGGCTCCGACGATCTCACCCATCAGTTGCTCCCCTCGGCTATTGTCCAGCCAGAGGGGCCGAACACGGTGTTTTTGATGTCGCAGTAGAAGTCGAAGGACCAGATGCCGCCCTCACGGCCGATGCCAGAATGTCCGCTCCCACCGAACGGGGCGCCGAGGTCGCGGACGAAGAAGCAATTGACCCAGACCGTGCCGGCCGTCAGCTGTGCCGAGACCCGTTCGGCGCGTTCGGGGTCGCCGGTGATCAGGGTGGCTGCGAGCCCGAAGCGGGTGTCGTTGGCCATGTCGACCGCTTCACGCTCGGTGGAGAAGGTCTGCACGGTCAGAACGGGGCCGAAGACTTCCTCAGTGACGATCTCGCAATCGGACTTCACGTCGGTGAGGATGGTCGGCTGAAAGAACAGTCCACCGAGCTCGGTGTTCGGGCCGCCGCCGAGCAGCGGCCGGGCGCCGCTTCTGAGCGCTCGTTCGACGAAGCCGCTAACTCGTTCGAAGTGCGGGCGCGACACTAGCGCGCTGACGTCGGTGGTCTCGTCGCGCGGGTCGCCCTGCACCAGTCGCGCAGCCCGCTCGACGACCGCCTCGACGAACTGGTCGTGCAACGAGTCGTGCACGAGGATGCGGAACGCGCCGAGGCAAACCTGGCCGGCGTTGTCGAATTGCTCCACCGCGAGCGAGACCGCAAGTTCGAGGTCTGCGTCGTCGAACACGATCAGCGGTGACTTGCCGCCGAGTTCGAAGGACAGCGGCACAATGTTCGGCGCTGCGGCGGCCGCAACTGTTCCAGCTGTAGGGACCGAGCCGGTGAAAGAGAGCCGCCGGATGCCCGGGTGGGCGGTGAGCGGTGCTCCGGCCTCAGCGCCGAGTCCCTGGACGACATTGAACACACCGTCCGGCATACCGGCGTCACGGGTGATGTCAGCCAGCAGCGATGCAGTCAGCGGCGCCCACTCCGGCGGCTTGAAGACGACAGTGTTACCGGCGGCGAGCGCGGGGCCGATGCGCCAAGTGGCGAGCATCAGCGGGGCGTTCCACGGTGTGATGATCGCGCAGACCCCGGCCGGGTCCCAGGTGATCCGCTCGCGGTGTCCACGAACCTCCAACTGCTCGCCCAGCTCTCGGACACGGTCGGCGAAGGCGCGAAAGTTCATTCCGACGCGGGGCATGACGCTGCGGCGGTGCGATCGCAGCAGCGATCCGTTGTCGCGTGTCTCGACCCTCACCAGTTCTTCGGCGCGCGCTTCGATCCCGTCGGCGACGCGGTGCAACACCTCGGAGCGGCCCTGCGCGCCGAGGTCACGCCAGGCGGGGAAGGCGCGGTGGGCGGCACCTACGGCAGCGTCGATCTCGGCCGCGGTGCCGCGGGCGATCTCGCCCAGCATGGCCTCGTCGATCGGCGAGATGTCGGTGAACGTGCGCTCGGACGCGACGCGGTTGCCGTCGATCCAATGTCGGGTGTCGACCTCGACGCCTTCGACGTTGATGACGTCAGGCACCGTGTGCCGCCTCGGACGAGGGAAGTAGGTTGTCCACGAGCAGCGAGCCGCCGTCCCACTTGACGCCGACCTGGCGGTAGTAGGCGCCGAGGATCTCCTCGGGCTGGAGAAGGCTCAGTTCCTCGGTCGGTGAGTCGAACAGCTGGAAGTGCTCCACGTCGGCGGCCCATGGCTCGCCGCCTTCGGCCGAGGCCGCTCCGGTCACGATGATTTCGTCTAGACGGAAGCGGGCCGGGTCATCGATGGCGGTCACGATCCGGTTGTGCGCCATCGGGTGACCGTTGACGAACCCGTTGGAGTCAGCTGGGCCGGTGAGGCGGATGCGGGCCTCGGCCAACCGCCGGTCCGACGCGGCCAGCGATGCACCGAACCGGCCGCCCTCGGCGATGCGCGGGGCGGGGCCGTAGGGGTGCGGGCGGGTCATGTGGATCGACCCGAGCTTCTTCGGGTAGCCCTGATGGATTCCGCGGGCGATGGCGAAGTCGGTGTCGACCCAAATGTAGGTGCAGCGGCTGTAGGTCGTTCCCTCGTAGGAGCAGCGTACGACGACGAACGCTTCACGATACTGGCCGCGAACCGGGTCCATCAGCTGCTCGGCGTCCTCGGCGCAGGACTGCCAGTCCGCCCAGATGAACGCCACGGCCCCTGGGTCCTCGGGTGCAAGCTTGAGCGGCTCCGGCAGCAACTCCGCCACCCGTGACGGGTCCACTCGGTACTCGATAGTTAGCAGGTCACCGGAGTAGAACCACGGCGGGTTCGGCAACAGCGAGGCGCGCCCCGACGACGTTCGAGGGTGGAAAAAGCCCTGCATACTCGATGGCACGTCAGCCTCCGGCTCGTCTGTCGGCATCCCAGCCGATGGCGGCATGGACGACCTGCGTTTGGCCAAACCGTACGGATCCATACGGTTTTCCGTCAAGTCCCTATGGACAGTTCGTTTGGACCCGAATAAATTGTGAACTATGACAGCCACGGACTGGGCAGCGCAAGCGGCCTCCATCATTCTCCCGACGTCCATGCTCGTCGGCGGCGCTCCATCGGCCGCGGCGGATGGACGCGTGTTCGAGGTGATCGCCCCTCGATCGGGCGAGGTGCTTGGCAGCGTTCCGGACGGAGCGCCGCAGGACGTCGACCGTGCTGTCGCCGCCGCCCGCGGTGCCTTCGCCCGGTGGTCGGGCACGGCACCGGCTGAGCGCAAGCGCATCCTGCACCGCTTCACCGATCTGGTCGAGCAACATCGCGACGAGCTAGCGCTGCTCATGGCATTGGAGATGGGCAAGCCCATCGACATCGCCGCGCATATCGAGATGCGCACCACGGCGGCGTCCTACCGCTGGTACGCCGAGTGGGCTGACAAGACTGCCGGCGAGACACCGGACGTCGGTTCGCACGCCCTGGCGCTCATCACCCGCGAGCCCGTGGGCGTCGTCGGGGTGATCGTGCCGTGGAACTTTCCGATGACACTGACCGCATGGAAGGTCGCGCCGGCGCTGGCCGCCGGATGCACAGTGGTCGTCAAACCGTCAGAATTCTCGCCGCTGTCCATGATGCGGTTGGGCGAGATAGCGCTAGAGGCCGGCCTGCCCGACGGCGTGCTGAACGTCGTCACCGGGTACGGACCCGATGTCCCCACCGCACTTGGGCGTCACCCCGATGTCGACGCGATCGCCTTCACCGGCTCCACCGCCGTCGGTCGCCGATTCCTCACCTACGCCGCCGAAAGCAACCTCAAACGAGTTTGGCTCGAGCTCGGCGGAAAGTCCCCGAGCATCGTGCTGCCCGACGCTGACCTCGACGTCGCCGCGGCAACGACGGCCGGGAACATCTTCTTCAACCAAGGCGAGATGTGCACCGCTCCGTCTCGACTGCTGGTCCACCGAGACGTCCGCGACGAAGTCGTCACACGAGTAATCGAAGCTGCGCGAACAGTACGCGTCGGTGATCCGCTGGACCCAGACGTCACGATGGGCCCGTTGATCAGCTCGGCTCACCGTGACCGCGTCCACGACCACGTGAGCGGTGCGGTCGCCGCAGGTGCAACGGTGCGCATCGGTGGAGAGCACATCGGTGACGCCGGCTACTTCTACTCTCCAACCGTCCTCGACGGTGTCCGCTCGAACATGGCGATCGCGCGCGATGAGGTATTCGGCCCCGTGCTGTCAGTGCTGGAGTTCGACGACATCGAGCACGCTGCCCAACTCGCCAACGACACCGACTACGGGCTGGCCGCAGCTGTCTGGACCAAGGACCTCACCACCGCGCACCGCCTATCGCGGCAGCTACGCGCAGGCACCGTGTGGGTCAACTGTTACGAGGAGGGTGACATGACCGTCCCCTTCGGCGGATACAAGCAGAGCGGCAACGGCCGCGACAAGTCAGTCCACGCCCTGGACAAGTACACGGAGCTGAAGACGACATGGATTCAACTGTGATTGATCGCCCAACCGGACGCCCCCGAATCATCATCCCGGCCCGGTTCTCGGCGTCGGCCTCAGCCCTGCGCTTCGAGGCCGAAGTCGCCGCCCGCAAGCTGATCGACGCTGTCTACCGGGCTGGCGGCGAACCGCTCGTCGTACACCCGAATGTCGACGACCTCACCGTCGATGCGCTCGAGGCACGCTTCGGTTTCGTCGACGGATTGTTGCTGCCGGGCGGCGGCGACTTGGACCCACAGTGGTACGGCGGGACCGGGCACGAGGCGGTCTACGACGTAGATCTCGATCAAGACCGTTTCGATCTCGCGCTTGCCGACTGGGCGTTGAGCACGGGGCGAGCCGTCCTTGCCATCTGCCGCGGGCTGCAAGTGTGCAACGTGCGCCTCGGCGGCACGATCACAGTCCACATGGACGAACCGCACCAACACGTCGTATCGGACCTCCACCTGCCCGACGACGCCGTTTTGAGCCGCATGCTTGGCACCCGTACGTTGTCCATCAGCTGCTACCACCACCAACGCATCGACCGACTCGGCGAGGGAATGCGGGCGGTTGCCCACGGCCAGGACGGCACCGTCGAGGCCGTCGAACTCGACCGCCCGGGCTGGTTCGTCGGCGTGCAATGGCACCCCGAGGACACAGCAGATGTCGATAGTCATCAGGTGGGAATCTTCGCCGGCTTCGTCGACGCGGCGAAAGAACCGAACCGGGACACCCTGGCATACAGTCCTCGGCCAAAACCGAGGTGATTGACCTGCGCTTCGCCGGTAACCGGCTGGCACCAAGTCCGCTTCACCGTGCCCAAGACTGGCGGACCCATGGGGATTTGAAACGACTGTTGAAAGCAAGCGGCTGAGTGCCCGACGACCAGGGCCCTTGCTACGCCGTCGAGCCACCACACAGTCCAGGAGAAGCGATGAACCTAAATCGACCGATGCTGACCGCTACGGCGAAGCGGGCGCGTCGCGGCTGAACCGCGAGTACACCTCCCGACGCACAAACGTGTCTGACCAGAAGTCCCGGCCTTGGTCAGGCAGCACATCCGCTCAAGGCCGGACCGTGGGCAGACGCCGTCGCCCGCGAATTCACCCCGATGCAGGAGACCCTCATGAACGTTGCCCTCGACCGCTTCGACCTACCTGACACCGACGCGGCACAGGTCGCCCTCGACTATGCCGAGAACCACGAAGAACCCGCCATCTTTCGGCACAGCGTCCGCTGTTACCTGATAGGCCGCGACCTGATCCAGGATTCGGCACGCGGAGAAATCGACGACGAGGTGCTTTTCCTTGCGTGCGTACTCCATGACATAGGCCTCACAGTTATCGGCAACCGCAGTCAGCGTTTCGAACTCGACGGTGCGGACGTGGCAGCCGAGCACCTGACCGGCTCAGGCCTCTCCGAAGCGCGACTCAAAGCGGTCTGGACCGCGATCGCACTGCACACTACTCCCGATATCGCGCACCGCCTCAGCCCCGAGGCCGGGCTTCTCAGCGCGGCCGCCCCCATCGATGCCGGCGTGCAGCCAGGTGGGGTCCCGGCCCGTTACCGAGCACTAGCCGCTCAGCTGTTGCCGCACGACGGCGTGCAGCAAGTGCTACTGGAACGTACCTTCGCGCAGACTCTCGCCGACCCACGGAAGGCCGTCCCGTTCACCCTTCCCGGCGAACTGCACCGCCAAATGACCGGTCAAGAATATGTCGACTTCCGTGCAATGCTCGCCTGAGCGTCCGAACGGAGCGGTCGACGACGCCGGGGCGGGTATCAACAGGAGCCTCGGTCAGTCCGGTGCCGCCGCCTTGCCGATCACAGCACGGTCGTGAACCTGATGATGCGCCATGATGGGGTAGCAGGTCCATTCGGTGCAAAAACAACGCCAGGGTGATCTGACTCGTGGATTAAGGTCAGACGTTGATGGTCAGCGGCGGCGTGCGACGGGGTCGCGGGCTTCCTGCCAGCGGGCGAGGGCTTGCGGGGAGACCCGGGCGTAGCGGGCCAGTGAGGCGACGCTGGTATGGCCGGAGTAGGCCAGCAGGGTGGAGGTGTTCGCACCGTCTTCGGCGGCGTGGGTCAACGCCGAGTGCCGGAGTTGGTGCAGTGTCCATGGCCCGTTGGGAAGTTTCTCGGTGGCTCGTTCGAAACATTCGGCCGCTCGTCGGTAGGACAGGCGGGCGCGGCCGCTGGCGGTGTCGAGATCGGCGGTGGGCAGTTCGATGCGGGCTCGGCGGTCGGTGAGGAACACCGGGCTGGCCCTGCGGCCTTGTAGCAGGCGGGGCAGCAGCCGGGCGGTGGCGGTGCGCCAGACGATGATGTCCGCGGCGCCACCTTTGCGGCGTACCTTGGCCCGCCGATTCGGCAGGTCCAGCTCGCCCACGTCGAGGGTCAAGGCTTCCTGGGCGCGGGCAGCGGTTTCATACAGCATCCGCCACAGCGTGCGTTCCCGAAGCGGCAGGTGCGTTCGGGTCAGCAGGGTCGCGATGTCGGTGATGCTCAGCGACCGGGTGCGGTCGGGGATGCGCGGGCGGCGGCGAATCCGCCGGGTGGGGTCGCCGGTGATCCAGTGCTGGGTGCGCCACCAGGCCGCGGCGGAGTGGAGCGCGTCGAGGCGGGCGTTGGCCGTGGCGTTGGCGGAGGCTACCCAGTGCCGGGCGAACCATAGGCCGATCCGCTCGGCGGCCGCTTCCTCATCCAGCAACCTCACTGGAGTTTCCGCACCGAGCTCGGTCACCAGGGCGCGCAGCGCCAGGGCGTAGGCCCGCGCGGTGTTGGGCGTTGGGGATCTCGGTGAGGAAGGCCTCGACCGCGCCGTCGAGACGCATCCCGGTGGCTGCGGCATCGAGGCGGTGGATGGTAGCCACAGGTCCCTCCCGGGGCCGCTATCGCAGATATGCACAGGGAGTCGCCCCTACCCGGCGGAGGCGGGAACCGTCGGTCCCCGGAGCATCAGTTCGGCGTGAAGACCGTCTCGGGTTGGCGGAGGGGGCGATGACCGGTGGCGTCGAGCTGGGCCAGTTCGTGGTCGATGTCGACGGTGATGGTGCCGAACAGGCCGATGTTTTCGCTGCGGGCCGGGGAGATGTGGGCCAGTAGGACGTCGTCGACCCGGCGCCCTTGGGCCCGGAACTGGGTGACGGCCAACCCGAGGTATTCGGTGGTCCAGGCGATCACCGCGTTCGTGGCTAGGGTGAGGCACCAGGCCTGCTCGGTCTGGTGTTGCAGGTGCCGGCGGCGCACGGCGCCTTCATGGGCGTAGAACACGTCGCGGCGCAGGGCGTGGATGCTTTCGCCCTTGTTGAGCTGGTGGGAGATTTTGCGGCGGTAGTCCTCTCGGGACAGATATCGGGCGGCGTAGACCGTGCGGCGCAGTGCCCCGTATTCCTTCAGGGCGGCGGCGAGGGTGTTCTGCCGGTCGGCGCGGGACAGTTTCCCCACGATCAGCGAGGCGGTGACGTGCCCGTATTTCAGCTCGCTGCCAGCCACAGGATTTCATCCCAGTTCTCGGCAATGAGCTGGGTGTTGACCCGCCGCGTCAGCAGGGGACCCACCAGCGGGTAGCTGTCGAGGGCGGTGGCCTGGGTCCCGCACCGGTAGAGGGTGATCTTGCCGAGGTCCCGGATCCGGGGGGACAGCTGCAGGGCCACGAGGTCGAACAACGCGAAGTTGAGCAGGCTGGCGCCGTGGGTGTCGGTGGCGTGTTCGGTGATCGGCAGGTCAGCCTGATTGCCCAGGACCTCATCGAGCACGTAGGCCGCTTCGCGTTCGGTCGCGACGATCACCCGGGTGCCGAACACCGCGTGCTGATCGGTGACATGGGTATAGGTGGACAGCCCTTGGTCGGCGAAATACCTGCTCAGCGCCCTGGCGGTGACCGACTTGCCCTTCGTCGGGAAGCGTTGCCCGTCACTGGAGGACAGGGTGCCGCCCCCGAAGACCGCGGCCAGCGGTAGTTGCTGGTGGTAGTCGATGAGCACCAGGTCCCCCGCCCGCAGGGTTTCCTCCCGCACGTACCACTCCTGGGTCCAGGCCAGGGTGTCGTAGGAGATCCCGGCGGCATCGGCCATCCGCACCAGTCCCAGGTTGGTGGCATTGGCGATGAGCACCGCGATCATGCTGCGTTTCAGCTCCCGGGAGCGGGGTTGCGCGCCGCCGGCGTAGGTGAAGCAGTCCAGGAACCTGGTGCGTCGATTGAGCTCGATGAGGACCGAGGCGATCGGGGCGAACGGCAGCACCCCGGCCAGCTCGTCTTTGAGCTCCTCGGCCTCGCTGGGGATGTCTTCGGCGGTCAGCGGGCCGATGACCAGGTCACCGTCCTCATCCAGGCGGACCGGGCCCTGCCCGGTGGCGAGCACCTCTTCCAGCTCGCCCACCGCGTCGTGCAGCTCCGTCTCGGCCGCACTCAACGCGGTTTCGGCCTCGGCCAGGACACCCACCTGCCGGCAGAACTCTTCCCGTTGACCCGGCCACGCCTGGGGTGGGATGAGGTAGGCGGTGGGGTTGGCGTAGCGCCGCGACCCGGGCACGTACACGTCGCCGCAGCGCAGCCCGTCGCGCAGGCACAGCAGCACGCACAGCTCCCAGTAGTGCCGGTAGGCGGCGGGATCTCCGGCGGCAACCGCGTCATCGAGGTAGCCGCGCCAGCGGACGGGGACGAACCCGGCCGGGGTGTTCACCGGCACGGTGCGCGCCCCGGTGGCGTTCAACTCGCGCAGCACCCGGACGGCTTCCAACAGGGGCCCGGCGGTGGGGCCGCCGGCGAACTCGATCGCCTCGAGTACCTGCGGGGTGAACTGGCGCAGGTAGCTGTAGGAGGCCGCCACCACAGCCAGATGACCATGATCGCGCGGGAGCCGGGCGGTGGCCGGTTCGGCCAGCGCGGCGCGCAACCTGCTCATCCCGATCCGGTTGCGCAGCAACGCGCCGACCTCTTCATCGGCGATGGTGGGGTCGGCCAGCACGGGCAGGATCTCCTCGGCCAGGGCCAGCTTGTCCTCGCTGCGTTTCGCCCGCTCGGCCAGCGCATCCGCCAACTTGTGCCGGGCCCGCGACTCCCGCGCGGACAGCGCCTGGTCGAACAGCTGCACCACCTCATCGAGCACGTCGACCGCGGACTGCGCCACCAGGCTCAGAACGATCGGGTAGCGGCGGTGCGGGTCACGGCGAGTCAACTTCACCACCGAGCTGCGCCGCCCGACCGCGGCCAGGAACCGGCAGCGTTCGGCCGGTAGGCCGGACAGATCCAACCGGTGGGCGTCCAGGCCTCGCAGGAACTTCAGCTTCCTGACCTCGGTCTTCACCGCCGTCGCCGAGGCCTCTGTGGGGCCGGCGCCCAGCCACCGCAGCCTGCTCATGCCGATCTCCGGATCGACCACCAGCAGCCCGTCCAGCTCCGCCCGTCGTGTCTCGGTGAGCAGGTGCGCGATCCGGTCGTAGGTTTCCCGTTCGGCGGCCCCGCG